>Ga0194126_10006191_pt1 | contig 17167 bp, 14 predicted proteins | sample TA2KigC150mmetaG_FD_148641 | JGI IMG/M metagenome (GOLD analysis project Ga0194126, IMG submission 148641) | Freshwater microbial communities from Lake Tanganyika, Tanzania - TA2015035 Kigoma Deep Cast 150m | ecosystem: Environmental > Aquatic > Freshwater > Lake | place: Tanzania: Lake... | reverse complement strand
TTTAAAAAGGGCAGATAGGGAACTTGAAAATTTACGGTATAAAAAATATAATGTTTTTACCCAAAAGAGTGCGGAAAGTGAGTTTAAAAATTTTTCTAAAGAAAATAAAAAATTGTCCTTGCATTTTTTTAAATATGTATATAATATCTAAATGCAAGGTCGATAAGGGTTAAGAGGATTAAGAAATCTTCATTTTTTATTCAAATATTCTAAAAATTTGACGATATAATTTATAGAGTTTCATTTAAATCCGAAAATAAATTAGGCAATCAAATTATTAATTAATTTAAAAAACAATTTTTTATAACCGTTTTTAGCGGTTATAGTCAGTAAATTAATCCCCTCAAAATTAAATTAATTGATTTTAAGGGATTTTTGAAAGGAGAATTTAAAATTGCTGGAAGAAATAAAAAATCTTACACGAGAAAGTTTAGAATTAAAGTCAGTTCCTGAACTCAGGGGAATTGCTAAGGGATTGAGAATTACCGGGCTATCAAATTTAAAAAAAGAAGGACTGATAGAAAAAATACTAAACTATGTTTTAAAAGTCAGTGGTGAAAAAGAAAAGATAGGGGTATCTGCCAGATCTGATTCTGAATTTCAAAAACCTGGGACGAATGTCCCGGTGCTGGATTCATTGACACCAGAAACATCAGTAAAAGAGGCCAACAGCACAATAGATAAGGTAGAGGAAGTGACAGGAGAAGAGCTTGAAGAAGAGGTAGCCGGAGAAGCTATGAAGGGGTATGAAGAGGAGTTTGAAGGAAAGGCAGAAGAAAAAGCCGAGAGGGTAACTTTAAAGAGGGAAAAAATCGAAGAATTTGAACCTGAGAGGAAATTTGAAGGAGAGCTTGAAGTATATGAAGAGAAAATGAAAGGAATTCTTGACATTCTTTCAGAAGGTTACGGCTTTTTAAGAACTGATGGATATCTGCAGGGTCCAAACGATATATATGTTTCCCAGTCACAGATTAGAAGATTTCACCTTCGTCAGGGTGATGAAGTATATGGTGTTGTAAGACCACCTAAGGAAAATGAGAAATATAATGCACTTCTAAGAATCGAGAAAGTCAATGATTGGGATCCGGAAGTAATAAGAAAAAGGAAACCTTTTGAGTCCCTGACCCCGATTTATCCAATGGAAAGGCTAAGACTTGAAACAACCCATTATAATATAACAGCAAGGATAATCGATTTAATAGCCCCAATTGGTAAAGGGCAGAGAGGTCTTATTGTTTCCCCCCCAAAAGCTGGTAAGACAACAATACTTAAGGATATTGCAAACAGTGTTTCTGCAAATAACCCGGAAGTTTATATAATGGTTTTACTTGTTGATGAGAGGCCAGAAGAGGTAACTGATATGGAAAGATCGGTTAAAGGAGAGGTAATAAGTTCTACATTTGATCAGCCTTCAGAAAATCATATTCAGGTTTCAGAGCTTGTTTTGCAGCGGGCAAAAAGGTTAGTGGAGCATGGAAAGGATGTTCTGATTTTGCTTGACAGTGTGACCCGTCTTGCAAGGGCTTATAACCTTTCAATTCCTGCCAGCGGAAGGGTCCTTTCCGGTGGAGTTGATTCGACTGCTTTATTTCCACCTAAAAGATTTTTTGGTGCTGCAAGAAATATAGAGTTTGGCGGCAGCCTTACAATTCTTGCAACAGCACTGATTGATACCGGAAGCCGAATGGATGAGGTTATTTTTGAGGAGTTTAAAGGGACAGGTAACATGGAAATAAATCTTGATAGAAAACTTGCGGATAAGAGAATTTTTCCTGCCATAGATATTACCCGTTCGGGCACACGTAAAGAAGAACTGCTTATGGATGAAGAGGAGGCGGGTCTTGTATGGAAACTAAGAAGAATAATTCATGAGAAAGAGCCTGAAGTTGCAATCGAGCAGTTAATTGATTACATGAGAAAAACAAAAACCAACAGGGATTTTTTAAACATCATTAAAGCCAGCCTTCAGCAAAACAGTAAAGCAACATTTAATTCCAGGGTTTAAATTTGTAAGCTTATCTCAATTGCACCTCAATTTTATTTACTAAACATTTCTTATATGGTAAGATTTCAAGCTTGAAATCTAAAGTGGTTTAATTATTAAGCTTCATTGCTAATCGTACAGAAATTTACTGGTTGCTTTTAAAAAATTCAAGCCAGTATTGATTTATATTAATTTGTTGTTATATTTTTTATTGAATTGAAAGGTTATAAATTATGAAGAAAGATATACATCCTGCTTATCATGATTGTGTTGTGACATGCTCTTGTGGTAATACTTTTCAAACAAGATCTACAAAAAAAGAGCTTCGAGTGGAAATATGTTCAAAGTGCCATCCATTCTATACAGGCAGACAAAAACTCGTGGATTCAGGTGGAAGAGTAGACAGATTTCAGAAAAGGCTAAAAAAAATAAAAAAATAAAAATAGAAGATAGAAGAATAAAAATTAGATGAATCTATTATTATACAAGCATACCTGGATCAAGTGATTTTTATGATTGTTGAAAAAATTGAAAAAATAAATAAAGGCAGTAATAAAGGCAGTAATACAGGTGATAATAAAAATAACGATAAGGTTGCCATGGGAATTCCAACTGCTAATTCTTTTATAAAACGGCACAGTATTGGTGGACAGGCAGTTATTGAAGGTGTGATGATGAGAAGCAGGCGCTTCTGGGCAGTAGCTGTAAGAAAACCCGATCAAACAATTGCTGTCAACGTCTTCAAACAAATTTCTCTTATAAACAAGAACAAAATTATGGGTTTTCCCTTTATCAGGGGAGTCACTGCAATGGTGGAAAACCTTTCTTTAGGATTTAGAGCACTCAGTTATTCAGTAAACGAAGCGACTGGAGAGGAAATCAGGTTTTCAAATAAGCAGATGGGTATTTCTGTTGCTGTTGCTCTTATCTTTGTGGTGGGCATATTTTTTGTTCTTCCAACAATTATAGGCAGGTCATTCAGCAATTTAATACCCAATTCGATTGTTTACAACCTGATAGAAGGCTTTATAAGGATAGCATTTCTTATATGTTATATTGCAGTAGTGTCTTTTCTAAAAGACATAAGGAGGCTTTTTCAATACCATGGGGCAGAGCATAAAACTATACAGGCATATGAATATGGTATTGAACTTACACCTGAAAATGTTAAAGCTTATTCCCGCTTGCACGTTCGCTGCGGAACAAGCTTTCTGCTGATTGTAATGATTGTTGCGCTTATTGTTTTTGCCCTTCTTGGTAAACCTCCACTTTATTTGAGGATTATTTCAAGAATTTTACTCATTCCTGTAATTGCAGGGATATCATATGAGCTTATAAAGCTTGCAGGAAAATTCAGTAAGTATAAAATTATAAATGTGCTTTTTTATCCTGGACTTTTGCTCCAGAAAATAACTACGAGGGAACCAGATACCCAGCAAATTGAAGTTGCAATAAATTCGCTAAGAAAAGTTCTTGAAGCTGAAGAAACAGGTGCACAGGACGACATTGATAAAAAAATTCTTGAAGAAAAGGAAGATATATCAATTAATGCATAATTAGTTTGAGATTGAAATGGTTGCAATGGTAGAAATACTGGAAAAAATAAAAAGCTATGAAGATACCTACAATAAACTTGTAGAAAAAATTAGTGGTCAGGAAATTTCATCCGATCCAGAAAAAATAAAAGAATATGGAAGAAAAATTTCAGAACTTGAGGAAATTGTGGCAGCTGCTAAAAAATACAGGCAGACACATGTTCTGGTTGAAGAAGCAAAGGATATGCTAAAGTCTGAAAAAGATGAAGAAATGAAAGTATTCTTGCTGGAAGAACTTGAAAAAAATAAGCTGGAGCTTGATGAACTTGAAAAGAAATTGAAGCTTTTTTTAACACCAAAAGACCCCAATGATACTAAAAATGTTATTGTTGAGATAAGGGCAGGAGCCGGTGGAGATGAAGCTGGGCTTTTTGCTGAAGTTTTGTTCAGGATGTATACAAAATATGCGGAGAGTAAGAAATGGCATTACAGTGTTTTAAGCTCCAATCCGCAGGGTGTTGGTGGTTTTAAGGAAATCATTTTTGAAGTTGAGGGTAAAAATGTTTTTTCTAGCATGAAATATGAATCTGGAGTACATAGAGTTCAGAGAATACCTGTTACTGAGTCAAGTGGAAGGATTCATACCTCAACTGCAACTGTTGCTGTTTTACCGGTTGCTGAGGAAGTGGATGTAAAAATAGATTTAAAAGATTTAAGAGTCGATGTATTCAGGTCAACAGGACCCGGAGGTCAATCGGTAAATACCACGGATTCAGCAGTTAGAATAACACATCTTCCGACAGGAATTGTGGTTTCATGCCAGGATGAGAAATCCCAATTCCAGAATAAGGAAAAAGCTTTTAAAATACTCAGGGCCCGCCTTAATGAAATGGAAGAGAAGAAGCAAATTGATGAGCAGGTTAAAAACAGGAGAATGCAGATAGGAACCGGTGATAGAAGCGAGCGCATAAGAACATATAACTACCCCCAGGGAAGGATTACTGATCACAGGATAAACCTTACCCTTTATAAGCTTGATGAAATACTTGAAGGCAGCATAGAGGATTTAATTGACTCTCTCAGGACTGCTGATGAAGAGAAAAAATTAGAAAAATTAGATATTTAGGAGTTTTTTTTGCATGAAGCTAAGCAGATATGGAATGTAAAAAGGCTTTTAAATTGGGCAACCAATTTTTTTACTGCAAAGAATATCGCCCAGCCTAAATTATCTGCAGAACTTTTACTTGCATCAGTTCTAAACTATTCAAGAATGCAGCTTTATCTACACTTCGATTATGTTCCCGGTGAAAATGAGCTTGCAAGATTCAAGGAATATATTCTAAAAAGAATCCAAAATATACCAGTTCAGTATATTCTTAAGGAGTCATATTTCAGGAATTTAAAACTATATGTAGATGAGAGTGTTTTAATTCCCCGCCCTGAAACGGAACTTCTTGTTGATAAGGTTCTTTTTACAATAATTGAATATTTAAAATGTTTTAGTGATTACAGGTATTTGCAGGAGAAAGGGCAGAAAAATATTTTAAATATCTTGGAAATAGGTACCGGCAGTGGAGCAATAACTATAAGCCTGGCAAGTGAGTTAGATAATTTTATAAATAATTTTGCAGCTAAGGACATTGATTTTAAGTCTGGTTTTCAATGGAATATTTTGGCCACCGAGAAAAGTAGTGAAGCAATTTTGATTGCAAGAAAAAATGCCAATAAATTAATTAGTCCAGAAAATTTATCAAAAATTGAATTTATAGAATGTGATATACTGCCTGATTATAATGCCGGTTTTAATAAAAATTTCTTAAGAAATATTAATATAGTTGTTTCAAACCCACCCTATATTAGAGAAAATGATTATAATAAATTGCCTGTTGAAGTATTGAATTATGAACCAAAGCAGGCGCTTTTAGCTGGCAAGACTGGACTTGAAGTCTATAATAGGATACTCCAGAAAATAAAACCATATATCTTTCCCGGGCTTTGCTATATTATTTTTGAAATTGATCCTGCAATAAGTCTGTCATTAAAGGATTTAGTAATTAATACATTAGACGGTGCTGTGGTTACCATAGAAAAGGATTATAATAACAGGGACAGGATAATGCTTATAAAAATTTAAATGTTTTTAATGAAATAAAATGGCAGCTTTTCAAAAAATAATAGAATATTAACTCAACTGGAGCAAAATTTAGACATTTATTATTTCAGTAAAATCAGGCTTAGGATCATAACAATCATTCCAATAATAAAGCTAACAATTGGCAGATGATTGTACCCGTAAGATTTTGAAACAGGAAGCAGCTCATCTATGGATATAAAAACCATAAGTCCTGCAATTCCTGCTAAAAGATAACCTAAAATCTCAGAATTCAGGAAAGGAAGGAGGACAAGTGCTGTAAGGACAGCACCTACCGGTTCAGCAGCTCCTGATAAAAAGGACCATAAAAATGCCTTACCCTTGCTGCCAGTTGCCCTGTAAATTGGTGCAGAAACAGCAATTCCTTCCGGAATATTATGCACCGCAATGGCTACCGATATGGCAATTCCAACTTTCATATCAACAATGGAACTGTAAAAAGTAGCCATACCTTCAGGAAAATTATGAATTCCTATACCAAGGGCAACGAACAAACCTGTTCTAAGCAGTCTTTTGTTAGTTCTGTCGTTTATTCTTTCCTTCTGTCCTATGTATTCATGAGGAATAAAATAATCTATTAAAAACATGAATATGAATCCTGCAGTGAAAGCAATGCTTGCTTTTGTAAAACCAATCTCGCTAAAGCCAGAGGGTAAGAGCTCAAAAAATGAGACCCCAACCATTACTCCCGCAGTAAAGCCCAGGACAAAGCTCATAAATTTTGCACTTTCTTTTTTAAAAGTCAGTCCAATTAAACCACCTATTGTAGTTGACAGACCAGCTATTGATGTTAGCATTAAGGCTTTTAAAATTTGGGTTGTCATAACTTGAGCTTCTCAATTATAAATTAATTGATAAATAAATATTCCTTACATATTTGTATAAACGGGAAATTTGTTAACAAGAGCCCTAACTTTCTCTGCAGCATCATCAAGAGCAGTTTTATTTTTACGGTTTTTTAATACAAATGTAATAAGCTCACCGATTTTATACATTTCTTCTTTATCCATACCCTGTGTTGTAACTGCAGGTGTTCCAATTCTTATACCGCTTGTAATATTTGGATTTAATTTATCATATGGTATCACATTTTTATTCAGTATTATGCCGACCGATGCTAAAGTTTCCGCAGCCTCATAACCCGTGATGTCTTTGTTAGTTAAATCTATCAGGAATAAGTGGTTGTCAGTTCCGCCCGATACAATTCTATAACCCATATCTTTTAGACAGGAACAGAGAGCCTTTGAGTTTTCTATTATTTTTTTTGCATATTCTTTAAAGGAAGGCTCCATAGCTTCTTTAAAGCAAACCGCTTTTGCTGCAATGATATGCATTAATGGTCCACCCTGTGTACCGGGAAATACAGACTTGTTTATAAGACCGGAGTACTTTTTGTCAGCAATCACAAACCCACCCCTGGGGCCTCTGAGTGTTTTATGGGTGGTGGCAGTTGTAAAATCTGCAATCCCCGCTGAAGCGGGATGAACACCTGCAACAATAAGCCCTGCAATATGTGCAATATCAGCCATTAAAAATGCTCCTACCTCATCGGCAATTTCTTTAAATTTTTTATAATCAATAAATCTTGAATATGAACTTGCACCTGCAATAATAAGCTTTGGTTTTGAAATTTTTGCAATTTTTCTTACACTTTCATAATCAATCATCTCTGTTTCAGGGTCAACACTGTATGTGGATATTTCGAAATATCTTCCTGTCAGGTTTTGCTTATGGCCGTGTGAAAGATGTCCGCCATCCCGAAGGTTCATACTTAATATCCTGTCATTGCAGTTAAGAACTGCAAGAAATACTGCAGTATTTGCCTGCACTCCACTGTGAGGCTGCACATTGCTATAGTTTGAATTGAATAACTTATTACATCTTTTTATTGCTAATTCTTCAACTTCATCCATAACCTCGCAACCTTCGTAATACCTGTCCTGCGGATAACCCTCTGCATATTTATTGGTAAGAATTGAACCCATTGTTTTTATAACTTCCTGAGAAGTAAAGTTTTCAGAAGCAATTAAAATTATCTGGTTTTTTTGTCTTTCCAGTTCCCTGGAAATGATTTTTTTCATTTCTGAATCTACCGTATGATTTAAAGTATGGTTAATTTGCTCACTATTCACAGATGCTTCTCCCTTCATCAATTTTTGCAATTTTTCTTATTCTTCTTATATATTTCTCTTCGTTTATAAAATGGGTATCTATAAAAACCCTCACGATATTGATACATTCATCAAGCGATAGAAGCCTTGCTCCCATACATAAAACATTTGCATCATTGTGCTGACGGGCAAGCCTTGCAGCTTCCTCATTCCAGCACAGTGCTGCTCTTATCCCCTTTATTTTATTTGCGGTAATGCTCATGCCAATTCCCGTTCCGCACACTAGCACTGCAATATCCGACTTACCGGTTGATACAAGTTCTGCTCCCTGCTGTCCAAAGTCAGGGTAATCAGAACTTTCATTACTATCAGTTCCTACATCAATAACATAATGTCCTAAAGAATTAAGATATTTTGAAATTTCAGATTTATAACTGCAGCCTGCATGGTCGGATCCAATTGCAATTTTCATGTTACACTCCTTGTGTTCTACTAATCTTAAAAAACTCATCTAAAAAGATAATCGAAAATAATTATTATATTTTCTTTTAATAATTTTGAAACTTCAATATATTTATCAATTGAACTGCCAAAAGGATCCTCAATATCAAGAATTCGAGGCTTAATAATTGATTCTGAACTTATTTCTTTAATTATTTGAATTTTTTGAAAAAAATCATTGATAATTGCAGGTTTACCGGAGGTGATTTGCCTTTTATATATATCCTCGGATTCAATATATAATATGATGTTTGACAGCTCTAAAAGGTTAAGAATTTTTCTTCTGTCAGTGTTTATAAATTTTGAGATGACATTTAGTTTATGGGATGTGGCCATTGTTATGAGCAGGTCAGATCTTTCAGCAATGAGTTTATCAATGGGTGTGGGCTTGAATTTTATATTGGGAATCTCAAATTTATCAAGAGCCCGAAAGGTGTTAACTGGAATTTCATTAACGGATATGTCTGTTCCTGCACTTCCAATGCTTACCCTGTCTTTTAAGTAAGGTCTTCTTTTAATGTAAATTGTTTTTAATAGATGGCTGGCAACAGCTTCAGCCATATAGCTTCTGCATGTATTGCCGCTGCAAATAAAGTTTATATTAATTATCCTATTTTTTTTCTTCTTTTCCGGTATTTTTTCTTTTTCCATCATGTAAAATTAACAATTTATGTCAGTTATTCAGCAAGAACTAATCAATACAATAACAATTTCATTTTTTTTCTTATTTCCTCAAATTTTAATTTGCCTTCCCTGATTATAACAGGTTTGTTTCCAGTAATGTCTAAGATTGTTGAAGCAACTCCGCTAAGGTTAACCCCGCAATCAACAATTAAATCAACTCTGTTTCTTACATCAACTGGAATTTCTTCTATATTTTTTGGAGATGAAGATGTGCCGGAAATCGTGGCGCTTGTCGATATTATTGGTCCGCAGATATCAATAACTTCTCTAATGAGTGGGTGGCAGTCAAGTCTTATTGCAACTGTATCTTTACTGCCTGTTATGAAATTGTTTAAGTCCTTATTTTTTTTAAAAACAAGTGTCAGTGGTTCCGGCTTTTTTGAAAGCCAGTATTTATTGATAAGCCTATCAGCGGTTTTATTTTTTTCTTCTGTCAGTAAGTTTATGTGTTCAGGTTTTGATATAAGCACAATAAACGGCAGGTCTTTTTTTCTTTGTTTTATTTCGTATATTCTTTCAACTGCTTTGCTGCTGTTATAGATGCAGCTTAAACCGTAAATTGTACTTGTAGGCAGAATTGCTATTTTTCCACCCGTAAGTTCTGCAGCTATCTTTTCAATAGTTTTATTATCGGTTTTATTTATGCTGTTTATTTTTATTAACATAAAAAAGTGACATTATAAAAACATAAAGAAGTTGCATTATAAAAATATCTGATAACAGTCAGGAATAGTACCTGCAAGTTCTTATTCCTTACTTTTAAAAATATTAATTTTTTTAAAAACTTTTTCTCTTAGTCGCTGTCTAAATTTAAGCGCCACATTTCCTGTGCTTTTTTCCAGTGTATAATAAAAAGCGGCAGGCCAATTATTAGAAGAAGTGCTCCCCTGAACAAACCTTTTATTGCCATAATTTTTTCATTATTTAAAGAAGCAGCAATTTCTTCCTCGATTAATTTATCAATTTCAGCCTGTGAAAGATCCCCGTATTGTTCCTTATACATAGGAGTCATACTTGCTCTTGTCATATAAGTTATTGGCTTAACATAATTTATGGCGCTGTCATAAATAGTTACCAAACCGACAATAAAAAGAATTATTGCAACAAGGCACATTATATAAAAGTATATTTCTCTTACATATACTCTTCTTGCCATTTTACCTCCTTTTTTATTTTTCCAATTTGTGCATTTTTATTGTTTTATCGGATTATTTTGGAATAGGTAACCCTTAAAAAATTTGTGTTTTTATTCTTTTTTAATTTAAAAATTTTTTATTGAAACAATAAACGAATTAAACTTAAGTTTAATTCTAAATTAAATTATAAGGTTTTAAAAGTTTATTATAAAGATAGTTAGCATTAAAGATAGTTAGCATTTCCAATTTTATGATAGGATAAAAATAATAATGAAATAATCAATGGCAGGGTGTTGAGAAAACCTTTTAAAGGCTAAAGATGGCATGGCTCCTCCTTCAGAAGGATCGCAAAGCCTTAAAACTTAAGCAAGCTTTTTCTCACCGGGGAACAAAGGTTGCGTGTTTTCAAAACACCCAGCCATCGGTCTCTCGAGCCTTATTTTTGCCACTATTATGAAAAAGCGTTAATCTTTGGTTAAAAGATTTTTACTTTGCTGTAAAAAAAGTGCAAATAATAAAAAAAATGCTAATATTTGGTTACGGTTAGTTATAATAATAGGTTAGTTATAATAATATTCTGACTAATATTTAAAGTGTATAAAAGAGTATCAGGATTTGAGTATAATTTTTAATAAATTAATGTGTAATAAAAATTTTTTTTCTTTAATTTAATTCATAAATTGAAATATAATTTATTGAACAAGTAATTTGTTCTGTCATTAAAACACCATTCTATGGTCTGGTGTTAGAAAGACTTTTTCAATTTTTTTATTGAATGATTAAATAAGCCTGCACCTTAAGTATGGGAAGTTTTAATGAACGTATTATTTAAATGATAACATGAAAAATAAAAGGCCAAGTTGGGATGAGTATTTTGCAGCCATAACCTCACAGGTTGCGACCCGTTCAACCTGCTTGAGGAGAAAAGTCGGTGCAATAATTGTTAAGGACAAAAGAATTTTAACAACCGGTTACAATGGTGCGCCAAAAGGTGTAAAGAACTGCCTGGATAGAGGTAGATGCCTTCGGGAAGAACTTGGAATACCTTCCGGACAGAGGCATGAAATATGCAGGGGTTTGCATGCTGAGCAGAATGCAATAATACAGGCTGCATATCACGGTGTAAATATAAAGGATGGTGTTTTATACACCACAACCCAGCCATGTGTCCAGTGTGCAAAAATGATAATAAACAGCGGTATAAAAAAAATTTATTATTTTAAGGATTATCCCGATGAGCTTGCAGCAGAGCTTTTAAATGAATCAGGCGTAGAACTTATACGGCTTGGAATAAAAAAATAGGTTACTTTTCTTTTATTAAAACACCGCAACCCAATCTGGTATTAAAAAATTCTCTTTTTTACTATTTTTTTTACTATAATAATATAAGGAAGCATTTCCAATCTCGTGATTAAAAGTAATTTATTAAGTCAACGGATGGTTATTGAGAAAACCTTTTGGAGTCTGAAGCGGGCACGGTTTCTCTGCAAAGAGGAGAGCGAAGACTGAAACAGAGTAAACTTTGACTCGCCGGGGCAAAGCTTGCGTGTTTTTGAAATAACCCATCCGTTGAACCTTACAGTCTTATTTTTTATTGCTATCACGAAATTGGAGATGCTGACATAATATAATAGTATAATGCCAAAAAAGCCCACGACTTATGTGATGGGAGTCTTGCCTGCAGTTCAGAATCTGTATTTTGTCGGCACTATTGTAACACCTTCCCCCGACACTGTAAGACCCCTTTTTTTATCAAGCTCTTTATCAATGCCGATGGCAGTATTATCAGGTATATATATTCTTCTATCTATGATAGCTTTTTTTATAACTGTATTCTTGCCAATCTCATTGTAGCCCATTATAAATGAGCCTGTAATGTTTGTACCTTCATTTACTTTAACATTATATGAAAGAATTGATTTTTCAATAATGGCTCCACTTATTATACAGCCATTAGCTATTATCGAACTATTGACCCGGGCACCTTTGATAAATTTTGCAGGCTGCAGTGAGTCGGCTTTTGTAAATATCTCCCATCTATCATTGTGTAAGTTAATGGAAGGGTTTTTACTTAAGAGATCCATATTTGCACTGTAAAAATCGTCCAGATCACCAATGTCTCTCCAGTAAGCTTTTTCATTGTGGGATGAACTCAGTATTGTATTTGTATTAAAATTATAAACGAATATACTTCTGCCCCTTTTAAGCATGGATGGTATTACATCATAACCAAAGTCATGGGAAGAGTAATGATCGGGATCAGATGCAGTTAATTTTCTATCCATTGTTGTTTTTTTATGTGTATCAATAGCAAGTTCTTCCATGAGAACCTGAAGATTAAAAGCATAATTACCCATTGAGCAAAGGCAGTATTCCGGATTTTTTAGCATAGGTGTAGGATTTTCAGGCTTTTCCTCAAATTTTACAAGCTTTGATCTATCATCAATAACAAGTACACCATATTTTTTTGCGGCATTCTCAATTTTTACGGGAATTGCTGAAATTGTAAGGTCTGCTTTTTTCAAAATATGGAAATCATTCATTTGTGATATATCCATAACATAAATATGATCTCCACCAAAAATATTGACAATGTCGGGTTTACCTTCCCATGCATATCTTTTATTCTGATTAATTGCGTCAGAAGTTCCAGTATACCAGCCGCTTTCAGTTCCTTCTTTTGCAGGCAGAAGTCTTACCAGGTTATACCTGCCCGCACCAAAAATTGGAACCCATCCCTCAAGTATGTGCTCTTCCAGAGAGCGGGGTTCATACTGGGTAAGGACGTAAATCTTTCTAATTCTTGAGTGAATAAGGTTACTTAAGACGAAATCAATTACCCTGTAGCTTCCCCCGAAAGGAAGAGCAGGTTTTGCCCTATCCTGTGTGAGAGGGTAAAGTCTTTTACCAATGCCTCCACCTAAAACAAATGCCACAACTTCAGTTCTCATAATTCATCATATTAATAATTAGGAGATTATTAAAAATATATAAATATAAGAAAATATAAACCAATTATTTGAAAAGTATGCAAATTGTTTTTTAATTCAGTTAGCATTTCCAATTTCGTAATTAAAAATAACTAATTGAGTCAACGGATGGTTATTGAGAAAACCTTTTGAAGTCTGAAGCGGGCATGGTTCCTCTGCAAAGAGGAGAGCAAAGACTGAAACAGAGCAAGCTTTGACTCGCCGGGGCAAATTTGCGTGTTTTTGAAATAACCCATCCGTTGGCCCTTACAGTCTTAATTTTGTTGCTATTACAAAATTGGAAATGCTTCCTTTAATTCAGGGATTTCTATATGGAATATTTTACAATAAAAACCTTAAAAAATTCTATCATATTTTTTTGTTATACTGAATAATTTTACAGCAAGAGATTCTTTTAACATATTTTTGCTCATCTGCCATCTCCAGTTACCTCTTGTTGTTGAAGGGCGATTCATTCTTGCCTCGCTGCCAAGTCCAAGAATATCCTGCATTGGAGTTATAACAAGATTTGTACGGGAAGAAAATGAAATATCTATAAATTGAGAACTTGCATTTGATCCTGTAATTTTCTTTCCAATATATTTTTCTAAATTCTTTTTTTCAAGAGAAGTTGCTTCTTTTTCAAACCAGCCCCTGACAGTGTTATTATCATGAGTTCCAGTATAAACGACAAGGTTTTTTGAATAATTTGATGGCAAATGATCGCTTGAAGGAAAATCTTTGCCAAAAGCAAACTGCAGAACCTTAATGCCATAGAAATTAAATTTTTTGATGACTTCTTCCACATCAGGTGTGATAACTCCAAGGTTTTCTGCAATTATGGAAGGATTTTTAATATCTTTTAAAAGTTGGTAAAATAATTCTTCTCCATAAGAATTTACCCATCTTCCTTTTTCAGCAGTTTTTTCTCCATAAGGGACTTCCCAGTATGCGATAAAACCCCTGAAATGATCTATTCTTACAACATCAAAAATTGTCAGGTTGTGCTTCAGCCTTTCTATCCACCAGGAAAAATTTTCGCTTTTAAGCGTTTTCCAGTTATAAACTGGGTTGTTCCACAACTGCCCTGTTTTGCTGAAGTAGTCAGGGGGAACTCCGGCAATAAAAGCGGCATTTTTATCATTACCAAGTTTAAAAAGCTTTTGGTTTGACCACACATCAGCACTTTCGTAATCTACGTATACAGGGATATCACCTATTATCTTTATTCCCTGTTTATCTGCATAATTCTTTAATGAAGCCCATTGCCTGTAAAATATATACTGTATGAATTTCTCTCTTTTGATTGCTTTATCAAGTTTGTTTTTAAGCATAAATAATATTTCATTATCCCTGTTTGTTATTATTTCGGGCCAGTCCTTCCAGCTTTTTATATTGTATTTTTTCTTAAAATAGTTTTTAAGTACAACAAATACTGCAAAATCCTCAAGCCATTTTTCTTCATTTAAATTGCAGAAATCATCAAAATCATCGGAATATTTAGCGGAATACTTTTTATAATTTTTAAAAAAATTCTTACATGCTTTATCAAGCACCATGTTTTTTATTGCTGTGACAATTTTATAATCGATTTTATTTTCAATTCTGCTGGGTTTTAAAAGCTTTAAAGAATTTAAGTCGGATTTTGATATTAAATTTTCCTCAAATAAAATTTCAGGGCTTATAAATAAAGGATTTCCTGCAAATGCAGAAAAAGATGCATACGGCGAATTTCCTTTTGAAGGACTTGTTGGATTAAGGGGTAAAATTTGCCAGAATTTTTGACCTGACTTTTTTAAAAAATCTATAAAAGCATAAGCAGGCTTTCCAATGTCGCCGATCCCATATTCTGACGGAAGTGAACTGATATGAAGCAGTATTCCGCTTGCTCTTTTATCAATAAAGTTCATATAAAGTTCATATAAAAATTTTTAACATAGTGCGATTTTATAAAATTAATTATTAACAAGCTGGCTTGAATCCATAAAGCTTGTAAAAACTTTTCTATTATATTGTTATTTTTTAATTGACTTCAATTTCAATATCAAGTTTTTTCAGCACTTCAGCGAAATATTCAAGCCAGAGTTCTGATTCTGCTGTATTTTTTTGCCTCATTTTCTGCAGCAGGTTTCTTTTTATACTGAAGAATACATTTTGAGCATTCCACAGGTTTGGGGTAATTTCTATTTTTTTTAATAAAGTTATAAGTTCAGCTATATTTCTCAATAGCTCTAAATTTTCTGGCTGTTTTTCATACATAAAAACCAGTTGATTTATCTTTTTTGTTGAAATCAAATTAAAGCTTCCGGTATTTAAATGAATGGGAAGAAAAGCAGGTAAATTCTTTTCTGAAAATTCTGTATTATTTTCCTTTTTAACCATATTATATTCTACAAATTGTTTAGTGTTTAGATGAAGCTTTTCTACACTGCTTGCTATTTTTTTTAGAAATTTATCAGGTTTTTCTGTTTGCCCCTTTGTAGTATCCAGGTCTTTCAGGTTAGTATAAAGAATTAATTCGTTTAAGAAGCTCCAGATGTTTTTAAAATTTCCATCGTACAAATAGTTTAAATATTCGGGCAGATATATATTGATATAATTTTGTTTCATACCATGATTTGTTTTATTTGATATGGTGTCAAATATCATCAAAAGGAAATTATAAAGCGCAGTAAGATCGGGTTTTATTTCTTTTACCTGTTTTAAAATTATTTTATCTATAATTTCAAGCTGCATATCTTTGGTTGAATCTTTAATGCTGTAGAAACTGCCGCTGAAACTGACTTTTAAGAATTCCAGAAGTTCTTTTATTTTCTTGCTTTTTATAAATCTGCTTACCTTTTTTATAATGAATTTTAATTCATCATTTTTTGCATCTTTTTGTCTTTTTATTAATACAGTTGTATTGTTTGCTGATACATCTGTTGTTTCCATTGTATTAATGATTTTATTAATTCTGTTTAATTTTGAATTTAAATGATTGCCGGTTTCTTTGCTGTTTACTCCCTTGTGAAAATTAAAGACCTGGCAGGCAATAAAAATTAAAGAGTCATTTTCATAAGTAATACTGGAGGAGATATCTATTCTGCCAATTACTATTTTTATATTTTCGTTTTCAACTATTTTATATATTATGTTTTTTAATAAGAAGCTGAAAATATTTTTCTGTTTAATAGTTTTATTTATGATTTCAGGAAATATTTTTTTTGTCCACAGGGATTTGCCATTTCCCTCAAGCAGCAGTATTTCAAGTGCAATGTTTGCACATATTTTTTCAAAATCATAAATTGATTCTTTTACAATTGTTTCATAAATGTATGCTCCGTTTTTAAATTCTGAAATATTGCTTTCTGCTCTATTAAGTATTGAAAGAAATTTTTCTTCAAGGTTTTCAGGTGAAACCTTTTCTGCAATTTCAATTGCTCTTGCTGCATTTTTTAAAATCTGAATTGCTTCAATTCTTGAAATGTCATCGAAAAACCAGCCGTCACTTGATTGGGCAAGCATTGAATGCCTGTACATCTCAAGCAACTTTAATACTTCTGCTTTAGTGTTTTTTATTTCAGGGTTCTTGCTGTTGCCATTGCAGCATTTAAAAAATTTTTTAATAAATTTTTCAGAAATATCATTGGTTCTATTATTAATAACTGCAATATATTCTTCAAGAGGGGCAAAATAATTGTCTTTAAATTCAGGCTTAAGATATTTTTTTATCTCACCTGTAAATATTTTAAATATTTTGGTGTTTAAAAATTCAATTGCTTCTCTTAATGCCACCCTCCATTTTTGATTCCATTCAGGATGATAGGGTATTCCGGTGCTGCACCCGCAGTCTGCCCTCCACCTCTCAATGCCATGCTGGCAGCTCCATGAAGTATTTTCAATTATTTTAACTTCATACACAGGTGGAAATTTCTCAAGGTATTCGCCAAAAATTGTAAGCCTTACCTGTTTTTGCCCTTCAATAAATTTTAAGAAGTAGGCAAGTGCCATGTCTCCAAACCGGTGATGATGTCCAAAAGATTCCCCATCGCTTGCAATACAGATAATTTCCGGTATTTCCTGTTCTGCTTTTGGTGTATCCAGAACAGTTCT
>Ga0194126_10006170_pt1 | contig 17213 bp, 18 predicted proteins | sample TA2KigC150mmetaG_FD_148641 | JGI IMG/M metagenome (GOLD analysis project Ga0194126, IMG submission 148641) | Freshwater microbial communities from Lake Tanganyika, Tanzania - TA2015035 Kigoma Deep Cast 150m | ecosystem: Environmental > Aquatic > Freshwater > Lake | place: Tanzania: Lake... | reverse complement strand
CTCGCAGGCGGTAGGATCGGGCAGCCAACCGGCATTTTGGCGCCACGACAAATGATGAAATCTCAAGCCGGAAAGCGATTTGGTCTCTGGTTGCGCAAAAGTTACGTTAAAGCACGCCAAGCAGAGGGCCCAGCGCCTGCGATGGTTTCTGTAGCTGTTTGTGCTCGCTCATCGCGCCATTCCTACCCTTGTGCGCCACCGATCGTCCGCCGAGCCGGACGAAATCATGACACTAATCATCACATTTTTACGCTAATCGTCACATACCGGCAGGACATCGGTCAGGCGACATATCGGCTTGCCCTGCCAGAGCCAATTACCTTTGCTTGACCTCTCTTGACCACCTGCTCCAATCCGGCCACCGAACGTTTGAACTCGACGGTCTCGCTCTCACCTTGGGCGATCAGCGCCAACAGGGGGGAACCTGGGTCAGCAGTCTAGGAGCACCATGAGCTTCCTGGCCCGAATAGTGCGCAGCCTATCGGTGAACTCCGCGTCGGAGACAGCAGTACTGGGCAGGTCTGTGGTGCTGTAGTCATAGGGCAGGAAGTAGTAATCGGGCGTTTCCGTGTCGTGCCCCGAAAAGTAGACGACGGTAGTGGTGTCGGGATCGGCTTTGACCTGGGCTGCAAGTTGATCCAGCGCCTTCAGAACATCGCTGCGGCAGGCAGCGGGCCCGGTCAGCAATCGCACCTGGTCGGGCGGGTAGGCGCAACGAGCGGGATCGCGCAGCCACTTCGCCACCTCCAGTGCATCGGTGATGGTCACCGGCAGGTCGGCGCCCATGCCGATGACGAGGCCCCAAGTTCCCCATGCCGAAAGCAAGCCACCACATGGTCGTTGACCATGCCAACAGCTTGCATGAAGGCATAGCAGATGATGGAACCGATGAACTTGAATCCGCGCCTGGCCAGGTCTTGGCTCAGCGCCTCCGATTCAGGGGTCGTGGTCGGCAGCTCGGCCAGGGAGCGCCAGGCATTGATCTTCGGCCGGCCGCCGACGATGCGCCAGACAAAGGCATCGAAGCTGCCGAACTCGCGCTGGATCGCCAGGAAGGCCCTGGCATTGCCGATCGCCGCCTCGATCTTCCTCCGGTTGCGCACGATGCCAGGGTTGTCCAACAACTGAGCGACCTTGCTTTCGTCGTAGGCCGCTACCCTGGTCGGGTCGAACTCCGAGAATGCCTGGCGGTAGGCTGCGCGCTTCTTCAGGATCGTGCTCCAACTGAGTCCGGCCTGCGCGCCTTCCAGGATCAGGAACTCGAAGAGGATTCGATCGTCGTGAACAGGCACGCCCCATTCCGTGTCGTGGTAGGCGATCATCTGCTCTGCACGGGCCCACTCACAGCGGTGCATGTGCTCAATTCCTCCAAAAGGCGTTACCTGATGCGCGACGGCGCCTGCCACATATCTGCGTTCGGGCCGAGCGCGGCTTGTAGAGGCTCGGTGGCCTGGGTGAGGGCCGCGAGCACATCGGGGGGCAGCCGCAACGAGCCGGCCGCAGCGTTCTGGCGCACCTGCGCCGGACTGCGCGCGCCGGCTATCACAGTGCTGATCCCGCGCTGCGCCAGCAGCCAGGCCAGGCTGGCTTGCGCCATCGGCGCGCCGGCCGCGGCGCAGATGCGGCGGATTTCAGCGATGGCGGCAAAGGTCTGCGTCTCTGCGCCCGCCTCGCCATGACGCGTTAGCGGCCGGCTCCCGGCGTATTGCCGCGTGCGCGCGCGGCCGGCTGGCACGTCGTCGGCCGTAGCGAACTTGCCGGTCAGCAGTCCTTCCATCAGCGGGCTATAACACGCGACGCCGACGTTGTGCTGCACGCACGCGGGGAGGATTTCGTGCTCGATCGACCGGAAGAGCAGGTTGTAGGCCAACTGGTTGATGTCGCTCCGGGTGTGCGCCAGCCAGTCGGTCAGATCACGCACGCCGAAGTTGGAGCAGCCGATGTGCCGGATTTTGCCCTCCGTCTTCAGCCGCTCCAGCGCTTCCGCGGTCTCAGCGAAGGGGATCTCCCAATTCGGCCAGTGGACATAATAGATGTCAATGTAGTCGCTGCCCAGGCGCTGCAAGCTCGCCTCGCAGTGTGCGCGCACGTCTGCTGCCCGCAGATAGGCCGAAGGGATCTTGGTGGCGATGACCACCTTGTGGCGCACGGCGGCCAGTCCGCGGCCCACCAGTCGCTCTGAATCGCCATTGCCGTAGCCCTCGGCTGTGTCGAACGAGTTGATGCCGCACTCGACCGCTTCGTGCAGCGCAGCGAGCGCCTCGTTCTCGTCCTGCGGACCCCACACCCAATCGCCGGCGATCGCCCAGCAGCCCATCGTCACCGCGCTGACCCGCAGATCGCTGTTCCCCATCTGCCGGTATTCCATCACGTGGTCTCCCCTGATGTGTGCAGTCCTTCTGCACGCTTGAATTCCGCCCAACTGCGGAGCACGACCGCTTCCAGCGTCTCAGGATATTGGAAGTCGTGTCGCCTGGCAAGTTTGCGGCCGATGCGCGCCATCTCGGCGTGCAGGATCTCGAGAGCGGCCACGATCTCGTCGCGCGTGCGAACCGGTGGGCCGATGATCTGTTGTGCGGACTGCCGGCCTGTCGTCTGTCTGCCACCAGGCGACTCGCGGTTCAGCGGGGACTGCGAATCTGAACAGCCCGGCGGCTGGCAACCTTCTCTTTGGAGCGCTCGCGCGACCGGCGTCAGGCTGTGGATCGTGGCGCGGCGCAGGTCAAAGCAATCCTGGCCGGTCGCCAGCATGTAGGCCAATCGCAGATACCAGGTGTGGAGCAGCCGCAGGCCGATGATCGCCACGAGATCGAGCCCGCGGTGCAGCACTTTGCGATGCTTGTGGCTCTCATACCAGTACATCTCGATCAGCTCCTGGGCGAGATCAGCGCTTACCGGCAACTCCAACGGCTCACGGGTGGGACGCTTCTCCAAATCGCTGCGGAGCTGAGGATCGCGACAGCCGAGGATCAGCCGTTCGGCCGGGAAGAGCTTGCCGCCTGCCGTCTGGACGTGCAGATCCCACACCTCGCCCGTCGCCAACAGGATGTGATGCACCAATAGGTCGTCGCTGAAGCGGGAGATGTGCCGGGCCACGCATTGGCCATCGAAGAACAGGTCGAGATCGGGTTCGCGCCAGCGGTCAGCCGTCTCGGCGGCAACCGCGATGTAGACATCCAGGTCGCTATACGCGTCCGCGTCCCCTGTCGCCACGCTGCCCGCAACCCAAAGGGCTACCATACCCTCGGCCTGCCAAAGCCGAGGCGCGAGCTGTCGCAAACGCGAGCTCTGGGGAATATCGGGCAGCGCAGCGAGGTAGAGTCTATCCATCTCTCCAGCTATCATATCTCGCGGCCCACCTCGAACGCCCGCCGGTTCAACTCTCGGAACTTCGACGGCACACGCTCCGCGATGGCGTTCAACCAGACTTCGGACGGGATCTCCACGAAACGGGAGAGCGCGCCCAGCAGGATGACGTTGGCGACGCGGGGGTTGCCCAGCTCGGTCGCCAGCGTGCCCGCGGGCAGGATGCGTACGTGCGCGGCGCGTGCGGCTAGGGTCGCGGCGATCTCGTCATCGTCGGGGTAGGGCCGCTTCGCTTCCATCGCCAGGGTGGGGATCGCCTCATCGCTGACCACCGCCACGCCATCTCGATGCAAATAGTGCGCCCAGCGGCATGCCTCCAGCTTCTCGAACGACAACAGATAATCGGCCGCGCCCACGGGGACCATCGGCGAGAAGACCTGCTCGGCCAGCCGCACATGGCTGATGACACTGCCCCCGCGCTGCGCCATGCCATGCACATCCGTCTTCTTCACATCATACCCCGCGGCCATCCCCACCAAGCACAGGATGTCGCTCGACAGCAGGATCCCCTGCCCGCCCACACCAGTCAAGATGAAATTGAGTGGTTTCATAGAGAAATGGTAACTTGGTAAATTGGGTTTGACGCTTCACGTTTCACGTTTCACGCTTCAGCGAATCCCGCCCCACCCGCAAGATCGCATCGTGTGGGCAGATCCGGTTGCACACCTGGCAATCGGTGCAGCGGTCGGGGAGCACGGCCACTTTGCCATCTTTGCGGATGAGCGCGGGGCAGGCCGTGACCAGACACGCCCAACAGGAGACGCACTTGTCCGGTTCGACCCACGAAGTCATCGAGCTGCTGGACTTGACCTCCAACACGCACGGCTCGCGAACGATCAGCACCGAAGGCTCCGGCGATTGGACGGCGCGGGTGATCTCGCGCTCCAGCGCGTCGGTGTCGAAGCCGCCGATCACGGTCACATCCTCGATCCCCAGCCCCCGACAGAGGGTTTCCAGCTCGACGCGGCGCGCCGGCTTGCCGTCCACCGTCTTGCCGGTGCCGGGGTTGACGTTCCCGCCGGTCATGGCCGTGGTGAAGTTGTCCAGGATGATCGTCGTCGTCGCCGCGCCCGAGGTGATCACGTCCACCAGCCCGGTGATGCCGGAGTGGAAGAAGGTTGAGTCGCCGATCACCGCTACGATCTTGTTTTTGATCCCGCCCTTCTCCAACCCGATCGCCTGACCGATGCTGGCGCCCATGCACGCGCAGGTATCCATCGCGTTCAGCGGTTGCAACGCGCCCAGGGTGTAGCAGCCGATGTCGCCCGTGATGACCAGCCCATATTGTCGTCGCCGCTCCAGGTTGCCGCGCACATACGGGCTGCGCGCGGTTGAAGCTGTTGCTCCCTGACGCTTGACTCCTGACGTCTGACTCCCGTCCCCTGATTCCTGATCCTCGAACAACAACTGGCGCAAGATGTAGAACGTGCCGCGATGACCGCAGCCCGGACAGAGCAGCGGCGGCCGCGCCGGGATGCCGCCGACCGGACGCTGCGTCTCGCCGGCGTCCGCCAATAGATAGGGCGACACGGCGTCGGCCGAAATCAGGCCATGATCCACCGCACAGCGGGCGACCAGCTCCGGCGTGAATTCACCGATCCCGGGGAAAACCTCCTTGCCGATGATACGCCGAGAACCCAGGCCGGGCAGCGCACGGATCTGCTCCTCCAGGAAGGGGTCAAGCTCCTCGATGATGACCAGCGTCTCCACCTGCCGCGCAAACTCCGCAATCAGACGCCGGGGCAGCGGGTGAGCCATGCCGATCTTCAAGAATGAGGCGTGCGGAAAGACCTCCCGCGCGTAGACATATGCGATGCTGCTCGTGACGATGCCCAGGCGACGGTCGCCCCAACTGATGTGGTTGAGCGGCGTCGTTTCGACATAATCCTGGAGCCGGCCCAGCCGTTCTTCCAGCGCCACCCGGCGTTGCCGGGCGTTCGACGGCAGCATCACGTATTTGACCGGGTTGCGGTTGAAGGGTTGAGGCAGCCGCGCGTCCGGTCGTTTGATCTGTTCGGCCGCGACCTCGACCAACGACTGTGCGTGCGAAACGCGGGTCGTGGTGCGCAGCAGCACGGGCGTATCGAACCGCTCGCTGATCTCCAGCCCCACGCGCATCATGTCGGCGCATTCCTGGCTGTCGGCCGGCTCCAACAGGGGCACTTTGGCGAATTTGGCGTAGTTGCGGTTGTCCTGCTCCCCCTGCGAGGAGTGCATCCCCGGATCGTCGGCCGAGATGACGACCAACCCGGCCTCGGTTCCGGTGTACGCGACGGCAAAGAAGGGATCGGCCGCCACGTTCAGGCCGACATGCTTCATCGTCACCATCGTGCGCGCGCCCGCCATCGCCGCGCCCACCCCTACCTCGAGCGCCACCTTCTCGTTGGGCGACCACTCGGCATAGACACCCGGATAGTTGGCGAAGTATTCCAGGATTTCGGTGCTGGGCGTGCCCGGATAGCCCGTGGCGACCGTCACGCCCGCCATATACGCGCCGAGCGCCAGCGCTTCGTTGCCCAGGAGCATCCGCTTCATGATCGGTCCCTCGCGGCCGGCCGCATCTCGGGCAAGACGCCGGAGCGCACGATCTCTCGCCGGCGCCGGGCCGATACCTCGGCCGGGGTAGAGAGCGCCAGCGCATTGTGGACGCAGATTTCGACGCAGCGCGGCCGATCCTCTCGGTCTTCGCACAGATTGCACATCGAGACGATCCGCTCGCCGTGGTTGATCGTCACTGCGCCGAACTCGCACGCCTCGACGCACCAACCGCAGCCGTTGCACACATCCTTGTCCACCAGCATGATGCCCGAGGTTGGGCTGACGCTGATGCACTGCCGCGGGCACGCCGCCATACAGGTCGGCTCATCGCACAGCCGGCACGCGATGGACATGATGTGCGCGGGCGCCGCGCGCTCCGCGATCCGCACCAACCGGATGTGCGACGCCAACGGGTTGTAGCCGCCGTGGCGGGCCGAGCAGGCGAATTCGCACATCTGGCAGCCCGTGCATTTTTCGGGATCACAAACGATGAATGGCCTCTGCATCACGCACCTGTATCTTTGGCCAAATCTTCCAATCCTAACGCGATGAGCTGGCTCTTGGGGATCTGCCCGTCCGCCGTCCATCCACGGGCGGCATAGTATCCCGCGATCATCGCCTGTAGTTCCGTTTCTTTCACCATCAACGGCTCTCGGTTCGGCCCGGCCGGGACAGCGTCTTCCAGCGCCCGCCTGGGCAATCGGTCATCGGCCGCCGTCCACCCCTCCCGGATATTGAACGCCTTTTTGAGCGTGCAGATGCGCGGCCCGGCCAGCGCCAACATTTCGGGGGTCAACTCCAACCCGGTAACGGCCCGGTAGAGCCGCGACGCCTCGGCGTAGAAGTCGCCGAACACCGCCCGGATGAATTTACAAATACCCAGCGAATCGAGCAGCGCGGCCTTGTCTTCCAGGTCTACCAGCGCAGCGCCATGATCTGGCCCGCCTGCGAAGCGCGAGACGCGGCCCTGGATGTCGGCGCTGTAGCCGGGCGCCCGGTTGTGGCATGCGCCGCGCGTGCCGACGGCATAGCCCAGCGCCATCGTCTTCAGCCCGCGCGGATCGTAGCCCGCCATCTCCATCCCTTTGACCTGCATGGCGAAGTCCAGGCTGTCGCCGCCCACCTGCTCGGCGGCCCGCCGCGTGCCCTCGGCCAGCAGATCGCCGATCCCTTCGCGGCGCACGATCTTTTCGAGCACAGCCAGCCCAGCTTCAGCATCCCCGAAGCGCGGCTCCAGCCCGTCGAAATCGCCCCGCTTCAAGATGCCGCGCTCGAAGCATTCCATCGCCCAGGCCACCGCCGTCCCCGCGCTGATCGCATCCACCCCGGCCAGCCCCGCCAGCTCGATGGCGCGGATGGCGGGGCGCAGATCGTCCACCCCCCACAGCGACGTGACCGCGTAGAGCGGTTCGTAGTCAATCCGCGCGCGCGCGCCGGCATACGGCCCGTCGCGCACCACGGCCACATGCTCGCACGCCACCGGACAGCCGGAGCAGGCGACCACCCGCTCGACATAACGGCGACTCAACGCTTCGCCGCTGACCTTTTCGGCTCCCTCGAACGTCGTCTGGCGATAGTTGCGGGTAGGGAGCGTGCCCAAGTAGTCGAAGACGAGCACGTTGCTGGGCGTGCCCAGGCCGCGATACTTCTCGGTCATCGGCCCCTGGCAGCGCCGGGCGAGATCCATCGTCAGCGGTTCGAGGCCGACCATGTCCGCGATGCGGATCGTCCTGCTGCCGCGCACGGCGATCGCCTTGAGGTTTTTCGACCCCAACACCGCGCCCAACCCGGTGCGGCCGGCCATGCGGCCGCGGTCGTTGGCGATGAGCGCAAAGCGCACCAGCCGTTCGCCCGCCGGCCCGATGGCCGACACGCTGAACTCCTCCGAGCCTAGCTCGCCGCGCACCGCATCTTCGGTCGCCAACGTGTCGAGACCGGCCAGATGGCCCGCCTTGCGGATGCGCACCTGGTCATCCTGGATGACGAGATACGACAGCGCATCCGCGCGGCCGGTGAGCACAAGCGCGTCGTAGCCGGCGCGACGCAGCGTGTGCGACCAAAAGCTGCCGGAGAGGCTGTCGCCGATCATCCCGGTGAGCGGCGACTTGGCGACGACTGCGTGTTTGCCGCCGGTGGCGACGAGTGTTCCGGCGAAGGGGCCGGGCGCGAAGACGAGCACATTCTCCGGCCCCAGCGGGTCGGCGCCGGCGGGCAGATGGTCGTACAGCAGCCGGACGGCCAGGCCGATGCCGCCCAGATAGGGCTGGATCTGGCGGGCATCCATCGGCTCGACCCAGCTCTTGCCCTGGGTGAGGTCAATGTGCAAGATGCGCTCGAAGTACATTGTTCTAAGCCCCGTTCGCCAGCCGATCCTTGAGCACCTGCTCGGCCTTTTCCAGGCGGTCAACTTTCAGCACCACTTCAGCTCGCTCAGACGGCCGGCCGCTGTGCGCATAGAGATACTCGATGTTGACGCCCGCCTCGGCCAACGGCACCACAATGGTGTTTTCCAGGCCGCCCGGCACATCAGGCACTTCGACGCGCAGCACCTCGGTGGTTGCCGCGGTCAGCCCCGCGCGGCGGATGGCTTCCATCGCGGCGGCGGTGTCCGCGACGATAATGCGGGCGATGCCGAAGTCGGCGGTGTCGGCCAGCGAAAGCGCGCGCAGATTCACCTTGGCCTGGGCCAACACTTGCAACAGGTTGGCGAGCCGGCCCGGCCGGTTTTCGAGAAAGACGGAAATCTGGGTAACTCTCATGGTAGCCTTCCTTTATGAACTATAAACTTCTCGCCGATCCACTACGCGCTTCGCCTTCCCCTCGCTGCGCTGGATCGAGCGTGGCTCGACCAACTTCACACGGGCGGCGATGCCCAACCCGTTGTGCAATTCGTCCCGAATTTTGCGTTCTAGCGCCTCCAGCCCGCGGATTTCGTCGGCGAAGACCGTGTCCGAAACCTCGACCCAGACCTCCAGGTCGTCCAGCGTGTGTTGGCGATCCACGACGATCTGATAGTGGGGCTGCACCCCTTCGACCTGCAGGAGCACCGTCTCGATCTGCGAGGGGAAGACGTTGATCCCGCGCACGATCAGCATATCGTCGGTGCGGCCCGATGGCTTCGCCATGCGGGCGATCGTGCGACCGCACGCGCACGGCTCGATGTTGATCTGAGTGATGTCGCCGGTGCGATAGCGGATGACCGGCAGCGCCTCTTTGGTCAGGGTCGTTAGCACCAGCTCGCCGCGCTGGCCGGCCGGCAGCGGCGTCCCGGTGGCCGGGTCAACGATCTCGGTCAAGAAGTGATCTTCGAAGATGTGCAGCCCGCATTGGTGTTCGCATTCCACCGACACGCCCGGCCCGATGATCTCGCTCAGCCCGTAGATGTCGAGCGCCTTCAAGCCGAGCTTCGCCTCGATCTCCTTGCGCATCCGCTCGGACCACGGCTCCGCGCCGAAAATGCCCACCCGCAGACTGCTTTCGCGCAGATCTACGCCCATCTCCGCGGCCGCCTCCGCCAGGTAGAGCGCATAGGAGGGGGTGCAGCAGAGCACCGTGCTGCCCAAGTCCTGGATCAGCATGATCTGGCGCTTGGTGACGCCACCCGACACCGGGATCACCGTCGCGCCGATCCGCTCCGCGCCGTAGTGAAAGCCCAGGCCGCCGGTGAAGAGGCCGTAGCCGTAGGCGTTGTGCACCACATCGTTCTTGGTGACGCCCCCGGACGTGATCGTGCGCGCCATCACTTCGGTCCAGGTCTCGATGTCGCCGGCGGTGTACGCGACGATCGTCGGCTTGCCGGTGGTGCCGCTGGAGGCGTGCAGGCGGACGATGCGTTCCCTGGGCACGGCCGCCAGCCCCAGCGGGTAGTTGTCGCGGAAGTCCCGCTTGTACGTAAAGGGCAGCCGCGCCAGGTCATCCAGCGAGCGGATGCTCCCCGACGTCAGGCCGTGCTCCATGAAGCGCTGCCGATAGAATGGCACCTTGTCGTAGACATTCGCGGCCTGGGCCTGGAGACGCTCCAACTGCAACGCGTGCAGGTCGCTCCGGCTCATCGTCTCATGCTTGCGATCCCAGATCATGCGATTCCTCCCAAATAAGCGCGTTGAATCCGATCGGAGCGGAGCAGGTCGGCCGCCGGCCCTTCGGCGACAATGCGCCCTGTCTCCATGATATAGCCGCGGTCGGCGACTTTGAGCGCGGCGCGGGCATCTTGCTCGACCAGCAAGATCGTCAGCCCCATCTCGCGCAGCCGGCCCAACAGACCGAACAACTGGGCCACCAGCGTCGGAGCCAACCCCATCGAAAGCTCATCCACCAGCAGCAGCCGCGGGGATGACATCAGCCCGCGGCCGATGGCGAGCATCTGCTGTTCGCCCCCGCTCAGGCTGCCCGCGGCCTGCGTCTGGCGTTCCTGCAAGATGGGGAACAGCGCGAATACTTCGTCCAGGCGGCGGCGCGTGGCATCCTGTTTGAGGAGACGCCCCACGCCCCCGAGCAGCTCGCGCCAGCGGCCCGCATGCAGGGCATAGGAGCCCAGGGCCAGGTTGTCGAGCACCGAGAGCGCGCCGAATACCTGGCGGCCTTCGGGGACGAGGCTGATCCCCAGCCGCGCCAGTCGCTCGGCGCGCATGTGGCGCAGCTCTTGCCCTTGGAAGCTGATCCGGCCCGCGGTGGGCGCCAGGACGCCGGCGATCGTGTAGAGCAGCGTGGATTTGCCCGCGCCGTTCGCGCCGACGAGCGAGACGATCTCCCCTTCGGCCACGGTCAGGCTGACCCCGCGCAACGCCTGGATCGCGCCCCGGTGGACGCTGAGTGTTTCGATCTGCAGCATCAGGCGGCCTCCGGGAGGTCATGCTGAGCGTTGTTTGCGAAGCATCTCCGCCGTGCAATGAGAGATTCTTCGTTCCAAAGGGAGGCTTCGCACTCGCAAAAGGCGCTCCTCAGAATGACAATGGCGGCAATTATCATGATCCCGCCTCCGCGCCCAGATAGGCCGCGATGACCTGGCGGTTCTTGCGGATCTGATCGCCGGTGCCTTCGGCCAGCTTCCGGCCATGATCGAGTACCACTACCCACCCCGCCAACTGCATCACCAGCCGCATGTCGTGCTCCACCAGCAGCACGGTGATCCCCATCTCCTGGATCGTGCGGATCAGATCGGCCAGGCCTTGTCGCTCCAGTGTGTTCAGCCCGGCGGCCGGCTCATCCATCAGCAGCAGCCGCGGCTCGGTGGCGAGCGCGCGGGCAATGGCGGCAAGCCGTTGCTGGCCGAAGGGCAGGCTGCCGGCCGGCGTGCGCGCGTGCATCCCCAGGCCAACCAGGTTCAGGCAGCGCATCGCTTCCAGGAAGATGCGCTCCTCCTCCTGGCGCATCGCGGGCAGGCGCAGCGCCGATGCGATCATCCCCTGGCCACTGCGCGCATGGCGGCCCACCATCACGTTTTCGAGCAGGGTCATTTTGTCGAAGAGCAGGGCGTTCTGAAAGGTGCGGCCGATGCCCAGCTCGACGCGCGCATGAGCAGGCAGCCCATTGAGCGGCCGACCCGCCAGCCGCACCGTGCCCGCGGTGGGCGCGTACGCGCCGGCCACGATGTTGAACAGCGTCGTCTTGCCCGCGCCATTCGGGCCGACCAGCGCGGTGATGCTATGTTCGGCGACCTCGAAGCTCACGTCATCGAGCGCGACAACCCCGCCGAAGATTTGCGTCAGATGGTCAACTGCGAGCATTTCTGCGGAAACTTTCGATCACGCCGCGGGTCAGCCCCTCTGGCATGAAGATCATGATGAGAATGAGCACCAGACCATAGAAGATCGTGATATGTTCGCCGGATGCGTTCGGGATGACGAGCGGCAGCGCCTCGCGCAGCAGCACGGTGACGAGCATCACCGCGGCCGCGCCAAAGGGCGCGCCCCACACGCTGGCGAGGCCGCCCACGGCGGCCATCACCACCAGCCGCACCGACACGCCAAAATCGAATGCGTGCGGGCTGACGAACTGCATGTAGTGGACATAGAGGCTGCCGGCCACGCTGGCATAGGCCGCGCTCAGCACCAGCACCTGGAGCTTCAGCCGGCTGGCGTCCACGCCGATGCTTGCGGCCGCGGCCTCGCTGGCGTGCAGCGCGCGCAGCGCGCGGCCCACGCGCGAGTTGACGATGTTGAGCGACAGGCCGATCAACAGCAGGACCACGCCCCACACCAGGTAGTAATACTCGACGTCGCCGTCGAAGATGAAGCTACCCACCGTCAGCCGCGGCACGCCGGGCAGCCCCGACGGCCCGCCGGTCAGCTCGCGAAACTCGCCGAACGCCAGCGTGACGATGATGCCCAGGCCCAGGGTCGCCATTGCCAGATAATGCTCGCGCAGCCGGAAGATGGGGATGGCGATCAGGTAGGCCACGCCGCTCGTCACGGCCACCCCGATGATCATGGCGAGCCAGGGGGAGACGCCGAGCTTGACCGTCAGGATGGCCGAGGTGTACGCGCCGATGCCCCAGAAGGCCGCGTGGCCCAGCGAAACCTGGCCGGCGTAGCCCATCAGCAGACACAGGCCGAGGGTGACGATGGTGAAGATGCCGATGAAGATGGCCGTGCTGAGCAGGTAGGGGCTGTGCAGCCAGAGCGGGAGTGTGCCCACCACCAGGGCGAACGTCAGAAAGGCCAGGGCATTGCGCGAGACCTTTCGCAAGACCTTTAGGGTCTCCAAGACCCTAAAGGCCTGATTCGTCTGATTCTGGCGCAAGACCTCTAGGGTCTCCAAGACCCTAGAGGTCTGACGCCGCGGGGGCCAATGTTTGCTCATGGCCGGGTCTCCGTGGGTCGTGCGCCGCGGCCAGCAAGCTCCCCTGCTCTGGCCGGTCTCCGACCGAGCCGGTTCGGGAAGCGGCCAGAGCGGGCAAAGATCACGAGCAGCAGCACCAGGAACGCGATGGCATCCTTGAAGCCAGACGAGATCAGACCCGCGCCGAGCGACTCGATGACCCCCAGCAGCAGCCCGCCGATCACCGCGCCGGGCAGGCTGGTCAGCCCGCCGATGACCGCGGCGACGAAGCCTTTCAGCCCCAGCATCAGCCCCATGTCATAGGAGGCGAGCATGAGCGGCGCGATGACGATGCCGCCGACCGCGCCCAGCGCGGCGCTGAGCGCAAAGACGAGCGCCGACATCTGGCTCGCAGCGATGCCCATCAGTCCGGCCGCCTGGCGGTTGATGGCGCAGGCGCGCACCGCTTTGCCCAACAAGGTGCGCTCCAGCAGGAAGTAGAGCAACAGCAACGTCACGACGGCCGTCCCCAAGATCCAGAGCCGCTGCAAGCTGACCGCCGCGCCCAGCACATCGAGCGGCGGGCCTTTGGTGAAGGCGGGCAGGGAGAACGGGGCCGTGCCCCAGGCCAGCAGCGCGACCCCGCGCACGACGATGGAGACGCCGACCGTAATCATGATGAGGGTGATGCTGGAGGCCGACCGGGCCGGCTGCACCGTCAGGCGTTCGATCAGCACGCCGATGGCGGTGACGCCGATGATCGCGGCCGCGGCGGCCAGGCCGAGCGGCAGGCCCCAACGGATGAATGTGACCGCCAACATGGCGCCGAGCATGCAGTATTCGCCCTGCGCCAGATTGACGATCCCGGTGACGCTGTAGATGGTTACGACCCCCAGCGCGACCAGCACGTAGATGCTGCCGGTGCTGAGGCCGGACAGGATGAATTGGAGGTAGTTGCTCAGGTCGTAATTGGGCACGATTTACCACTTCTCGCGCGGCATATACACCCAATTGCCATCGGCGATCTTTACCAGCACGATGTCATTGGCGCTCAAGCCGACGTGATCCTGGGCCGACAGGTTGAAAATGCCCCCGGTGCCGGGGAACGCCTTGGTGTTCTCGATGCTGTCCCGGATTTTGGCGCGTTGTTCTTCCAGCTTCAGCCCGGTCGGCATCTTCTCCAGCGCCTTGAGCGTGAGCTGCATCCCGTCCCATACATGGCCGGCGAAGGTGCTGGTGGGGTTCTTAGTGAACGCCTCGTACTCCTTGATAAAGTTCAGCAGCACGGCTTTCTGCGGGTCGTTGTCGGGCAACGCCTGGGCCGCGACCAGCTTGCCCATCGGGAAGAGCACCCCCTCGGCGTTTTCGGGGCCGGCCTGGGTGATGAACGACTTCATGCCGATACCGTGGTTTTGGATCAAGGGAATCTTCAGCCCCAGCTCGCGGTACTGCTTGGTGAGAATCGCAGCGGCTGGCGGAATCGCCGTCACAAGCACGGCCTGGGCGCTGCTGGCCTTGACCTTGGTCAGTTGGGCCATCATGTTGGTGTCGGCTGCCTCGAAGGTCTCTTCGATGACGATCTCGACCCCCGCGGCTTTCGTCGCGTCGCGGATGGCGTTGCGGCCATCTTCTCCGTAGGAGTTGTTGACGTAGAGGTTGGCGATCTTGGTCAGCCCTTTAGCTTTGGCGTATTCCACCTGCTGCGGGGCGGTGTGCCGGTTGTTCTGGGCGGTCTTGAAGACCCAGAAGCGGTCGGCGACCGGTTCGACGATCTGGCTGCTGGAGGCGGCCGAGATGAAGGGGATCTTGGCCTCCTGCACGATGGGCACGAGGGCCAGGCTTTCGGGGCTGGTGGTGCCGCCCACGATTGCCACCACCTTGTCGTCGTTGATGAGCTTCTTGGCGAGAGTGATCGCCGTGTCAGCCGTGCTTCCGGTATCGTAGATGACGACTTTGATCGGGTGGCGCAGCCCAGCGGCGCCGATGATGCCGCCCTGGGCTTCGAGCTGGCTCTGCACCAGCCGGGCCGCATCTCGCTCTGGCTCGCCGAGCGCCGCCGCGCCGCCGGTGCTGGCGACCAGCACGCCGATGGCGAAGGCTTCGCCCACTTTGGCTTCGGCTCTCGCCGCCGCGGTGGGAGCGGTCGCCTGTGGCGCGGCGGCAGGCGTGCAGGATGCCAGCAGCAAGGCTGCCAGGCATACCAACGACAGACAAACGCTTCTGTTCCACTTGACCATGATGAAACCTCCCATACTTAGGAATCGTGACGGCTTCACACTGGCGAGGGCGCCATCGCACCGCAGCGTGTCTCGGACAGGGCAGCCGGACACCCCGGCGCCTCGCCGATCACTTCAGATGGTCTATGGGGTTGGGATATGACCTGGAAAACGCACGCCGACCGCAGTCCGAACCGCAGTTCGGGCACATCGGCGTGCCGCAACCGGATGTTTGGGGGAGGGTCTGGGTGCGATGACCGTACCAGTGGTTGGTCTCAACAGGGCGCTGGCGAAGCGATTCGCCGCCCCGCCTGCGCCGGTCTGGAATATAGCATACGTCTGGCAGGCTGTCAATCTCGGTTTGGGCGAGGTTCTGTGATGACTTCGCGATCCAAACCCTTACACCCCCTCCACGTCTCCGTGGATGACCTCCTCAGCAAATGGCTTGACAGGAGAGCCTGAGCTAATTATACTCCTGGTATGTGGGTAGACATGATCAGGCGAGAGGAGCCAAATAATGGGAGACGCGATTTCAGAGCCTGCAGTCGAATACCTGACCCGCGCTGACGGTCAACGGACAGGAGTAGTGCTGCGATGGGGGGACTATCAAGCACTGCGTGCATACACGCCGACCGATCCCGACCTGCTGCCAAGCCTGAGCGAGCCAGAGTTGGAGGCTCTAGCTGAGGGCATGTTGGCGCTTCCTCACCAACAACGCCTCAGCGAGTTGCTCCAGCTTAGCCGTGCGGGAGCTCTGGAAGACGAAGCAGAGGCGGAGCTGGATCATCTGCTGACGCATGTGGATCACATGAATATCATTAAAGCCCGCGCCAGGTACACTTTGCAGCGGTTGACAGAGGTCAAGGAATCCTACGGATGACCCCAGCCATTCCTCTGACCTGCGCGCCCAGGTTCATCGGCTGGATCGGGCTTGCTGTGCTTATTGCCAGACGCCTGAGGCCCTGACGATCACAACTTTCGAGATGGATCATATCATCCCTGTCAGCGCCGGAGGTGCGACGTTGCTGGAAAACCTGTGTTTGACCTGCCCGGTATGCAATCGTTACAAAGCAACCCGCCAGACAGCGCCTGATCCGGACACCGGTCGCATTGTTGCCCTCTATCACCCGCGGCGTGATCAGTGGTATGTGCATTTTGCGTGGACCAATGATAGACAGCGTATCTTGGGGATCACGCCGACGGGGCGGGCGACTGTGGCGGCATTGCGTATGAATCGCCCTCAGCTGGTGAATCTGCGGCGAATCTGGACGAAGACGGACATCGTCCTTTCGTAAGACGGAGGCATCGCATTGATCATCCACAACTCCGACATTCCAGGCGAAAAGGGCCGCAAAGGCTATCCCATTGCCGGCCGCCAGAAGCTGCTGCATCACCTGGCTGTGCGCATCACCACCCCCGACAACCCGTTCAAGCCCCATCGCCACGATGCCGAAGAGGTGTGGTACATCGCAGAGGGACAGGCGTTGGTCAGCCTCGATGGGGCGGAGCATGAGGTCGCGGCGGGCGACCTGATCATCCTGGAGCCGTGGGTCGAGCACGGGCTGCGCACCGAAGGCCAGGTGAAGTGGGTGTGCCTGGGGTGAGGAGGGCAGGGTGGATCAACTCAAAGTTGCAATCGTTGGGCCGGGCAAAGTGGCCCAAAACAGCTATCTGCCCTATCTGAGCAAAGCGCCGGGCGTGACGCTCGGCTATCTCAGCCGGACGCCGGCCAAAGCCGAGGCGGCCGCGGCGAAGTTCGGCGGACAGGTCTTCGATTCGCCCGCGGCGCTGATGGCGTGGGCGCCCGACACTGTCTTCATCCTGACCCGCGAGATGGATCGCTTCGACGCGGCGATGGCGATCCTGGAACACAACCCGAAACGCCTCTTCCTGGAGAAGCCGCTGGTCGCCGCCAAAGGCCAGGAGCAGGTGAGCGAGCAGGACTTCGCCGATGGCCGGCGGCTGATCCACGAGGCCGAGCGCCGGGGTTGCGAGACCGCGATGATCTTCAATTATCGCTTTTTCGACCACACGTTGCTCGCTCGCCGCATCGCCGCCGAGCGCGATTTTGGATCGGTCGTCAGCGCCGTCGGGCAGACGCACTACGCGTGCTGGAGCCACTGCATTGACCTGATCCATCACTTCGCCGGGCCTCTCGCGGTCGTGAGCGCGCAGGCGGGCGCGATTACGCGCAGCGCGGGCAGCACGGCCGGCGCGCTCACCGCGCCCGACGTGGTCGCTACGTTCCAGACCGAGAGCGGCGCGACCGGCACGCTGCTCGGCACGGCCGCGCTGGCGTGGGAGTTCCCGCTCTTCGAACTGGCGTTCAACTTC
>Ga0194126_10006168_pt1 | contig 17219 bp, 10 predicted proteins | sample TA2KigC150mmetaG_FD_148641 | JGI IMG/M metagenome (GOLD analysis project Ga0194126, IMG submission 148641) | Freshwater microbial communities from Lake Tanganyika, Tanzania - TA2015035 Kigoma Deep Cast 150m | ecosystem: Environmental > Aquatic > Freshwater > Lake | place: Tanzania: Lake... | reverse complement strand
CAGATCGGGGAGGTTTATTCCGCCCTGGTATTGGGTTTGGGCGATCTTGCCCGCAAGAACAACATCCGACGCGGCGTCCTGGGTATCTCTGGTGGGATCGATTCCGCCGTGACTGCCGTCCTGGCAGCCGAGTCTCTTGGGGCGGGAAATGTAACCGGGATCGCGATCCCATCCCGTTTTACAGACAGGCGCTCTACAGAGAATGCCCGCCTGCTGGCAGCACGCCTCGGAATCCATTTCGAGGTCGTCGAGATGGAGGAAATCCATCGTTCGACCCTCGCAACCCTGCCGGCCATGGCCGAGGGACTCCCGGCTGAAAACATCCAGGCGCGCATCCGGATGATGATCCTGATGGCCTTCGTCAACCTGCATGGCGGGATGCTGGTCAATACAAGCAACAAGACTGAACTGGCGCTAGGTTATTCCACCCTCTACGGGGATATGGCCGGCACGATCTCCCCTTTGGGAGACCTTACAAAACTTCAGGTTTACGATCTGGCGCGGTTCATCAATCGGATCAAGGAAGTTATCCCATCTTTCTGCCTGGAACGCCCGCCTTCGGCAGAACTGCGACCGGGACAAATCGATCCCTTCGATTATGATATATTAGCGCCGCAAGTCGAGAGTCTGGTGCAGGGAAATCTATCGAATGATGCCTTAAAACGGAGCGAGCATAAACGCCAGCAGATGGGGATCATCCTGAAAGTAAGCGGGAAGGCATTTGGGTCGGGTAGGATGATGCCGGTGACAAGACGATAGGATCGTTGATCATGCGTTCAATTCCCTCCGCCAGGTTATGAATTCCTCGAGGGTGACATCGACGAGGGCGGCCATGCTGGCGACCTCCGTCTCCATCCCCTGGAATAGGTTTTCCTTCCCCTTCTGCTCTAATCCAGCCGCCAATCGTGAAAGCGGAATTGCCCCAACAGCCGCACTGCTGGATTTCAATGTGTGGGCTGCGCGGATGAAGAGGGCAGTGTCGCCTTTTTCCAGTGATCGGCGCAGGTCCCTGATCAGGGTAGGGGTGTTCTCCAAGTAGGTGGCAATCAGGTCATCTATCATCGCATCGGTATCCTCTCCCATGACCTGCCGGTATGCTTCGAGGACTGTCCGGTCAATATTCACAGGCGCTTCTTCCTTTCCTTATTTTTGGAGACATGGTGGATTTCGAGTGGGCTGCATTTCTCGAGCGCCTGGACCAACTCCTCCACCCGCACCGGCTTGCTGACGTAATCGTCGAGCCCGTTCGCGAGATAGCGCTCACGGTCACCTTCGAGCGCGTCGGCGGTCATGGCAACTATGCGCGGCTGGCGACCCGGCGGGAGGTCGCGGCGGATGCGGCTGGTGGCGGTCACGCCATCCATCTCCGGCATCTGCATATCCATCAGGATCACGTCATAGTCCTGGCGGGCGAGGGCTTGCAGGGTTTCTAACCCATTCGATGCAAGATCAGCCAGGTAGCCCAATCGTTTGAGCAGCGCAACCGCCACTTTCTGGTTGACGGGATTATCCTCGGCCAACAGAATACGCAGTGGATGGCGGCGCCCCATTGTCTGGTCAAAGCCGGACGGTTTGGAAGTTTTCTTTTCCAGGGAGGGTCGCTGCGCCAGGATCGACTGCAGGATGGAATACAGTTGCCCAGGTTTGATGGGTTTAACCAAATAGGCGGAAAATTGGACCTCCTTCATATCGGCGGGGCGGGATCCAAGGGAGGTGAGCATCACAAGTGGCATGGTGTCCGGCTTGAACTTTTCTTGAATTGCCTGTGCCAATTTTATACCATCCATCTCCGGCATCTGCATATCCAGGATGGCAAGGTCGAATGGCGCACTATGCGTGAGAAGGGATAATGCCTCGGCCCCGGAACTGGCAATTGTGGGGAGCATCCCCCAGGAGGATGTCTGTTTCTCCAGAATCCTTCGATTGGTCGAATTGTCATCAACGATCAATATTGTTTTTCCAGCCAATCCAGGTTGCGAACCAACCGGTGACAGGCGCGCGGTCATCGGGGTGGTCTCTGCCAGGATCGTGAAATGGAAGCAGGAGCCAGCGCCAATTTCACTTTCCGCCCAGATGGAACCACCCATCATCTCTACCAGGCGCTTACTGATGGTCAAACCCAGTCCGGTTCCGCCGTATTTTCGGGTGGTGGATGCGTCTACCTGGCTGAAGGCCTGAAAGAGACGGTCCATTCGCTCAGGAGGGATGCCGATCCCTGTATCAGATACCGCAAAATGCAATTCGTGAAGGTCTCCTCTCACCGGCCGGGAGTTGGCAGTGACCACGATCTCCCCGGTCTCGGTGAACTTGACGGCATTGCTGAGCAGATTCACCAACACCTGGCGGAGACGGGTAACATCACCTGATAGTTTATTCACAGTCTCTTCCTGGATAGAATAAGCCAGATCGAGTCCTTTTTCCGCCGCTCTGGCAGCCAGCAGGTCGAGCGCCGATTCAATACAGTCGCTAAGATAGAATGGTTGTTTTTCCATTGCCATCTTACCGGCCTCTATCTTGGAAAAATCGAGAATATCGTTGATGATGGTCAGCAAGCCATCGCTGCTGTTGCGGATCGTGTGGGCATAATCCAGTTGTTCAGTGTTGAGCGGGGTATCGATAAGCAAACTGGTCATGCCGACAATCGCATTCAGCGGCGTGCGGATCTCGTGACTCATATTCGCGAGGAATTCCGCTTTCGTTTGGGCTGCCGTTTCTGCCGCCCGTTGGGCTTTCAACAATTCGGTCAGGTCGTGATAGATGGCGAGGATGCCAACCTGTTTACCTTCAACGAAAACAGGAGTGCCAAGGATCTCGACTTCGACCTGTGTCCCGTCTTTCCGGTCACGCCGCCCGGTTGTGTGGATTGCCTGGCCCTTTCGAACGGCCTTGGTATTTGCCCTGGCTTCACTTTCAGCGCTCATTCCGATGATTTCATCCAGGTTCCTGCCTCGGATCTCATCCTCGGTGAAACCGAAAAGTTTCTCGAAAGCAGGATTGCACGAGACTACCAAGTGAGTCAGGTCGAGCGCTACGATCGCGACCGGGCTGGTGCGGACCAGCGTTTCGAAGTATTGCTTTTGGCGTTCGATCTCGCTTTCCGCTTGCTTGCGATCAGTCAGGTCTGTGACAACAGCCACAGCGCCCAGCCACAGGCCGCCTTCCAACCGGGGAGCGCCAGTGATGAGCGTGTGCACCAGGTGTCCGTCCGCCCTCCGCAGTCTGGTCTCATAACTGGTGACATCGCCCTTCAGCCGTCTGGCATGCGCGTCTTCGAGCGCCTGTGTATCTGCTTCGGCTGTGTATTCCTGCGGTGTATGGCCGATGACTTCAGCGGGGGTCCGCCCCAGCATCCTGGCATACGCCGGGTTGACATATTCGAAAAGGCCTTCTGGATCTGTTACTGTCAGCCCTTGGCCCATGGTGTTCATCACCAGCAGGGCGAAATCGCGCTCTCGCTGGCTTTCCTGTTCGAACTGCTTCCGGTCGGTGATGTTGAACATGAATCCCTGCCAGTATTTGGGATTACCGGAAGAGTCGCGGATCAGGATAGCCTCGTCCCGGATCCAAACCGTCCGCCCGTCGCGCGCCAGGCAGCGGTATTCCACCAGGAATGGTTCGCCGCTCAGATTGGTGCGTATGTTCTCGGCTACAACCCGCTCACGGTCCTCCGGATGGATCACATTGACCCAAAGGTCCCGATCGGCGCGCCATTCCGCCGGGCTGTACCCCAACATGGTCTCGATCTGTGGACTCATATAGATCGAGGAAGATACTTCGTCGATAGCATCCAGGTAGACGACAGCCGGAATGCGTTCAACCAAGTTTCGATATTTCTCCTGGTTTTCGGTAAGGGCATCCAGTGTTTGGGCACGATGGATCATGACTGCCATCGTACTGGCGATTGCTTCCAGAAACGCCAGTTCGCGCGGATTCCGGATATGACCTTCATCCAAGAAAAGGACCATTACACCCAACACTTGGCTGTCGAGTATGATCGGGACCCGATAATGTCCATATTCCTTGATCCCTTCAGAATTTTGCCATTGGCGTTGGTCGGGACAAGTGCAAAATTCGATCCGGTTGTTCGAAGCAGTCTGGCCAGGCCAGGAACCAATGGACACCTGACGGCACGTCTCTATGAGGGATAGATCCAAATTCCGCCAGGTCTTCAGTGTAAGGACTTCCTGATTACCCTCCGCCAGGAATATCCCACCCCTGGTCTGGCTGGCGAGCCATGGAATGGAAAGGATGATATCGAGCGCCTGTCGCAGCCGATCCTCCAGGGAAATATCCTCCAGGGTCAGGCTCAACAGGGAATTTAGCGCCGTTTGAATGGTGTAGCTTTCGCTGATTTCACTCGTTTGATCTTCGATGATTTGACCAAGTTTTTGGTTGAGTGCTTGCAGGCGCGCCTGGCGGATTCCGGCCAGGTATGCAAAATATCCGAGAAATACCGGGGCTGTATCGATAACCCAAAGCAGGGGAGCGCTTCGTTGCAATTCTAGAAATGAAGCGAATGTGACAGGGATGCCTTGGCTGAAGGCTTCAAAGATAGTTGAAACCACAGGAAAAACCATGCCAAATAGAATTCCAGCCAGGCTGTAGCGGGTGGCGATGTGCATATCCGCGCCCAAAGTGGTGGTGTTTTTCATTTGCCGCCTCCATCGCCAGGATCCTCAATTGAGAGATAACACACACGGTTTCCCCCAGCGCTCTTCGCTATGTACATGGCATTATCAGCCTGTTGGACAAGAACATCAAGGTCAAGTACGTGGTTAAGGCCAGGCTTAAATGTACAGAAGCCAATGCTTGCCTTCAACTTCAAAAGATTGCCTGCCTTTGTCGGTATTTCGATTTTCGAGATTCGATTAAGGATCCGGTTGGCGATCTTCCGGGTTTGCTCGACATCGGCAGTTGGAATTATTGAGATAAATTCGTCTCCCGCCCACCGGCCGGCGAAATCGTATGGGCGCATACTCGAAGCCAACACGCGTGCGACCTCAGTCAAAGCCTTATCGCCAGTTGCGTGCCCATGCCGGTCATTGATGTTCTTGAATTTATCCAGGTCGAGAAAAATGATACTCAGTGGCAGGAAAGACCTCCTGGCGCGCGCCAGTTCTACATTTAGCGCAGCGGATATTGCCCGTCGATTTAATAATAATGTCAGATGGTCGTGGGTTGCGAGTTTCTCCAGTTCGTCGCGTGTTGAACGAAGGTTTTCTTCTAGACCGATGATCCGACGGCCTACCGACAACCGCGCGATCAACTCATTATGATCGAACGGTTTTGCGAGGAAATCATCTGCACCCGCTTCCAAACCTTTAACTACATCTCTTGTATCCGACCTTCCAGTCAGAAGGATGATATAAACATATTTTGGGAATCCAGCAGAACGGATCAGGCGGGTGAGCGCCAAGCCGTCGAGCCCCGGCATCATCCAGTCAGTGATCAGCAGTTGGATATCGCCTTCACCGAGTATCTCCAAAACACGATGCGAATCGTCGAGGGTTGTTACTCGAAAACCCACCTTATTGAGTACACTGTTCAGTAACTCACGTTGGATCGGATCATCATCGACAACCAAGATATTTGCGGGCACAGGATAATTATAAGTGTAAAAGGGCTTTTGGTATCCGACAGATCTGTAGAGGCTGCCGGCAGGGTGGGGGAGGGAGGTTCGATACAGGCCGTGAGATATCCAATCATAGAACTCGCCTCGCGCGATCGATACACAGGACATTCCTGGTCCGCAGGTTCCTGGGAGAGGTGTGGTACAGAGCGGGGGACTTGACAATCCGGGGAAAATAAGTAAAATCGTAATGCTTTCGATAAGTATAATTATCATAAACATCGAGGAAACGATATGGAAACCAGTAAGACCAGTCTACTGACAATCGAGGATGCAGTCCGTGGTTATCTTACGACTGTCCGGGAAGCCCGCAGCATTCATACAACCCATGCGTATACAGCAGCCATGAAATCATTCCTGCGCGTCTTGGCGGAACATTGGATTACCACGCAATCCCCCGTCTCGGAATTGACCGAAGATGGCCTGGCCTGGATGCTCTCCTACTTGAAGATTTATTCCTCGTCAACTGAACGGCTCTACACACAGGCAGTAAAGGGATTCTATTCCTACCTGGCAGCGGAAAAACTAGCGCCAGTAAACCTGCCCCGGCTGGAACTCTTCATCCGGAATCGCTCGCGCCGCCCCGGCCAACGCATGCCGCAGTTCCCGCGCGATGAAATCGAGACTGTGCTCGAATACGCTTACGGTCTCTCTTTTCAGTTGTCTGACAATATCGACGAACGGTTACGCGCAATGCGCGATCGGGCATTCTTGCTCACGCTTGCCGACACCGGTTTGCGTGTCCACGAGGCGTGTGATCTTCGTCGAGGGGATATCGATTGGAATGAGGGCCGGGGTATGATCATCGGTAAAGGAAACAGGCAAGCCATCATCCGTTTCTCTTCTCGCTGCCTTCGCGCCCTCAAAGAATACCTTGCCCAACGCGCCCCTTTGGATGGCGCCAGCGGACGCCCCCTCCCCTCCCTGCCGCTCTTCGCCCGGCATGATAAAGGCGCTGGAAAAAAAGTCAAACCGATCACGACCACCACCGGGCGAAATCTTGTCAGTGAACGCGTCCGGCAGGCATTGGGCGATGAGGCCGTTGGTCGCATCACTCCCCATTCCTTTCGTCATTATTTTGTCACCACTGTCTTGCGCGCGTCTGGCAACCTGAAACTTGCCCAGGAACTGGCCCGCCACGCCAGCATCCAGGTTACACAGAATTATGCCCATCTATCGGATGATGAGTTGGACAAGGGTTATCACGATATCTTCGAAGGGAAAGCATGATCACTTGAGCCGCGAAGTTCCTGTCAGAAAAGGAACTCTCCACTTGTATGCGGTCGGCGGGATTCGAGCAGGTATATTTAACAACATCTCATTTTGGACAAGCACAATCCATTGGCCGTCGACTGGAAAGAAAAATCCTCCCCACAGGTGTCTTGACAGAATTGGACTGAGTGAATATATTCAACGTCACTTAAATAATCAATGGAGTTAACTATGTCCCCGATCCATGCCAGGTTGGCCGAAGTAATCCGAGAGTGGGCGCAGGTTTTCATGCACCGCTCTGGCCGCGATTTTAAATGCTTCATGGCTGAGACTGGTCTCACCTTCTCGCAGGTAAATGTCCTGATGTTTCTCTTCCACCAGGAGAATTGTGGTGTCTCGGAGATCGGCCAACGAATGGGTGTCAGTAGTGCGGCGGCCAGCCAGGCTGTTGAGCGTCTGGTTCAAATGGGGATGGTCGAACGGCGGCAGGATCCCACCGACCGGCGTTCACATCCCCTTGGGTTGACCGAGAAGGGACATGCCCTCATTCGGGCCGGCATCAATGCCCGCAGCCTCTGGATCGAAGAATTGACCCGTTCTCTCTCGCAAGAACAGCAGGAATTGGTCATCTCAGCCCTAACCATCCTGACCAGCGCCGCCCGCGAAATGAATGAATAATCCAACACACATAGGAGTTTGACTACCCATGCTACGCCTTGCAAGGTACTTAAAACCTTACACATTACTCATCCTACTCTCGATAGCATTATTGTTCGTCCAGGCAAATGCAGACCTGGCGCTCCCGGATTACATGTCCCGCATTGTCAATGTCGGCATCCAGCAGGGAGGGATCGAGTATGCTGTCCCGCTCGCCATCCGCCAGGCAGAGATGGAAAAACTACTTTTATTCATGAGCGCTGAGGAACAGACGCTCGTGCTATCGAATTATACACTTGTGACCCACGGGACAGACGGTTACCTCGAAATCGTACAGGATTATCCTGGGTTGGTGGAAGTCGATGGATATTTATTGAACGATATCGACAGGACCCAGATCGAGTCGATAAGCCCGATTCTAGGGCGGGCATTCCTGGTTGTGATGGGCATCGAACGCGCCCTCGCCGACCCAGCATCTACGTCCGCCATGGGACTCGGTGCAATTTTCGACCTATCCACTCTGCCACCGGGGACGGATTTCTTCCAGTTGCTTTCCATGCTGCCAGATGCGCAATTGGAACAGGCCCGGGATACTATCCGGCAGGAGTTTTCCTCTTTGGCTGACAGTATGGTGAACCAAATGGCTGTCTCGGCAGTCAAGGATGAATACTCAGCGCTTGGTGTGGATATCGGAAGACTCCAAACCGGTTATATCACCCGCACCGGCCTGCTCATGTTGCTCGTTTCCCTGCTCTCCGGCGCATGTACAATATCGGTCGGATTCCTGTCTGCCAGGGCAGCGGCGGGGGCGGCGCGCGATCTGCGCCAAGATGTATTCAAGAAAGTGGAGGGCTTTTCGAACCAGGAATTCGACCGGTTTTCCACCGCATCGCTGATCACACGCTCGACCAATGATGTCACCCAGGTCCAAATGGTTGTGATCATGCTACTGCGGATGGTTTTCTACGCCCCGATCATCGGCGTTGGCGGAGTAATCCGGGCGCTGGGCAAGAGCACTTCCATGTGGTGGATCATTGCGCTGGCTGTTGTAGTCTTGCTCGGATTGATCACCACCGTGTTCTCGATTGCATTACCGAAGTTCAAACTCATCCAAAACCTGGTGGACCGGTTGAACCTGGTGATGCGCGAGAACCTGTCCGGCATGATGGTCATCCGGGCATTCAACATGCAGCAATTCGAGGAGGCGCGCTTCGATCGGGCAAATACCGACCTGACCGCCACCAGCCTGTTCATCAACAGGATCATGGTGGTGATGATGCCAGTCATGATGTTCATAATGAATGGATTATCCCTGATGATCATCTGGGTCGGCTCTCACCAGGTGGCGGATGCAACCATGCAGGTCGGGGATATGATGGCCTTCCTCCAATATGCGATGCAGATCGTATTCGCCTTCCTGATGCTATCCTTTATGTTCATTATCCTGCCGCGCGCATCAGTTTCAGCCGGCCGGATCGCCGATGTGCTGGATACAGAAGCCAGCATCATCGACCAGCCTGAGACGAAGGCGTTCCCCCTGCCCTTCGACGGAGTCGTTGAATTCCGCCAGGTCAGTTTCCGTTACCCGGATGCCCAGGACGATGTATTGCACGACATATCCTTTTCCGCGAAACCCGGGGAAACGACCGCTTTTATCGGTTCAACCGGATCGGGTAAATCAACCATCATCAACCTCATCCCGCGTTTCTATGATGTTACCGGAGGGGCGATCCTGATTGACGGGATCGACATCCGGGATGTCAGCCAGCGTGACTTGCGGGAAAAAATCGGATACATCCCCCAGAAGGGCATGCTATTCTCCGGGACGATCGGTAGCAACCTGCGTTATGCGGATGACGGAGCCAGTTCGGAAGTCATGCGCGAGGCAACTGATATTGCACAGGCAAGCGAATTTGTCTTCGCCGATCCAGCGGGGCTGGAGGCTGAGATCTCCCAAGGCGGTTCGAATGTTTCCGGAGGCCAGAAACAGCGCCTCTCGATTGCCCGCGCCCTGGTCAAGAAACCGCCGATCTACATCTTCGACGATAGTTTCTCCGCCCTTGATTTCAAAACCGATTCTGCCCTGCGGAAAGCCTTGAAGGAAAAAACCGGAAGGAGCACTGTGTTCATTGTCACCCAGCGTGTATCGACCATTAAGAACGCCGAACAGATCATCGTCCTGCATGAAGGCCGGATCGTTGGCAAAGGCGCCCATCGTGACTTATTGAAAGATTGCGAAGTCTACCGTGACATTGCAGAATCCCAACTCGGCAAGGAGGCGCTGGCATGATGAACCCGCGCAGCAACAAGGACGGCAACACCGGGGCCATGCCAGGAAGAGGGCCGATGGGTGGACGAGGTCCGATGGGGATGGGACACGGCGGACCGATGGCTATTATGAAAGGTGAAAAGGCGCGCGATTTCAAGGGTACGATGATGCGCCTGGCGCGCTACCTCAGTTCTTACAAACTATCGATCGTGTTCGTCATGGGATTTGCGGTCGCCTCGACTGCATTCACGATCGTCGGCCCGAAGATCCTGGGAAAGGCAACCACAAAGTTGTTCGAAGGCGTGCTCGCTCAACTATCGGGCAGTTCCGAGGGAATCGATTTCGAATACATCGGCGGCATCCTCCTGTTCACCCTGGGACTATATCTTGTGTCCACGCTCTTTGGATACATCCAGGGATGGATCATGTCTGGTGTATCCATGAATATCACCTACCGTTTCCGCAAAGATATCGCCGAGAAAGTCAACCGGATGCCGCTTGGCTATTTCGACAGCACCAATCATGGTGAAGTGTTATCCCGGGTTACGAACGATGTGGACACAGTAAGCCAAACCCTGAACCAAAGCCTGACACAGATCATCACATCTGTCGCCTCGGTTGGCGGCGTCATGATCATGATGATCTCGATCAATTGGGTCATGACCCTGGTGGCTTTGCTGATCGTCCCTCTCTCGTTGGCGATCATCGGGTTCGTCGTCAAGCGGTCGCAGAAATACTTCAAACAGCAGCAGGATTATCTTGGGCATATCAACGGCCACATCGAAGAGATGTACAGCGGTCATGTTGTCATGAAAGCTTTCAACGGCGAAGCCCGGAGCGTCGAAAAATTCGACCGGCTGAACGATACACTCTATGCTTCAGCCTGGAAATCACAGTTCCTGTCCGGCCTGATGATGCCGGTGATGGGCTTCGTAGGCAACATCGGCTATGTGGCAGTCTCCATCATCGGCGGTTACATGGCAATCCGAAATGCTATAACGGTCGGCGACATCCAGGCATTCATTCAATATGTCCGTTCGTTCATGCAGCCGATCACCCAACTCGCCAACATCTCCAATGTCCTCCAGCAGACAGCTGCCGCAGCCGAGAGGGTGTTCGAGTTCCTGGCACAAGCCGAGGAGGTCCCGGACGCCGCAGAGTCCTTCCCTGTGGAGGCGGTCACAGGCAGGGTGCAGTTCAAAAATGTGCACTTTGGATACAACCCTGAGAAGACGGTCATCAACGATTTTTCGATTTCCATCGAACCAGGACAAAAGGTGGCAATCGTAGGACCGACAGGCGCAGGGAAGACGACCATCGTAAAACTACTGATGCGATTCTACGATGTCACCGGTGGCGCCATCCTGGTGGATGGTCACGATATCAGGGGTTTCCGCCGCGGGGATTTACGCTGCCTGTTCGGAATGGTACTGCAAGACACCTGGCTCTATAACGACACGGTTTTGGAGAACATCCGGTATGGCAGGTCCCTTGCCAGTGACGATGAAGTAGTGACCGCTGCCAGGGCTGCCCATGCAGATCATTTCATTCGCACCCTGCCTGATGGTTATAAAATGACGCTAAACGAGGAGACTACGAACATCTCACTGGGACAGAAACAGTTGCTGACCATCGCCCGGGCGATATTAGCCGATCCCTTGATCCTGATCCTTGACGAAGCGACAAGTTCGGTGGATACCCATACCGAGGTTCTGATCCAGAAAGCGATGGATAGCATGATGAAAGGTCGCACGAGTTTTGTGATCGCCCATCGCCTGTCCACGATCCGCAACGCGGACCTGATCCTGGTTATGAAAAATGGCGACATCGTCGAAACCGGCCGGCATGACGAATTGCTCGAAAAGCGCGGTTTCTATGCCGAACTTTACAACAGCCAATTCGAACATGCGCAAGTCGATTGATTTTCAAAAATCCTTGACCTTCCTGGATTCAAGTGATAGACTCGGCGAGCATTTCAAATCCCACGAAAGGAGGCGCGCTTCATGAACATCAATCCGCTCTTTCCCCACCTTGTCTCTGGTGTCAAGGGTATTGTATTGCCTTCTCGGAGTGCGCCTGGCGACTGAAAGTCGACTCATCCGCTGGTTTCCTGCCACGGTGCACTCAGCGCCGTGGTTTTTTTTGTCGCCATCACCCGGTCCTCGCCCCCGGCCCCTCTCCTAAAAGAAAGGGGAGTAAGCAGAGATGAACTATATGGCAACTGTAACGCCTTCGACCTACTTTGACTTCCGTAAAGCCCTGACCAAAAAGAAACTGGCCGGGATGCTACGCATGATGACCGGTTACCGCCTGGCTTACATCGCCTCCAATGTAACACTGGCGGTCTCGGCGTTATCGAAAACACTGACCTACCTATTGCTGCGGAACTTTGCAGATACGGTCGTTGGGAATATCGAGCCTTTTGCCGGTACGCTTTCGAAGACCCTGCTCCTGATCGCACTGGGATTCGTCGGCCTGTCCCTGTTCGAGGGCGGTTTCGCCTACCTGTCCAGCCGGCTGGCTTCGTATTCCGCCGAGAGCATCACCCGGCGTATGCGCAACTTCCTGTTCGACCACATCCAGCGCCTTTCATTCGCCTATCACAGTAGGACGCCGACCGGAGACCTGATCGAGCGCGTAACCTCGGACGTGGATGCCGTCCGCACATTCTTCAATGACCAGGCCATCGGGGTCGGCCGGATTGTGCTTCTATTCCTGATCAACTTCATCGCCATCTGGAGTCTTTCCTGGAAACTGGCGCTGGCCTCTGTGTTAGTCATCCCGATCATCATCGGCGTTTCGGTCTGGTTCTTCAAGAAAGTGACAAAAGCATATGAGAAGTACCAGGAACAGGAAGCAAAACTTTCCACGACCCTGCAGGAAAACCTGACCGGCGTGCGGGTGGTCAAGGCATTTGCCCGACAGGCCTATGAAATGGACAAGTTCGAGAAGGACAATTGGGAGAAGTACAAACGTGGCCGAAAGCTGCTCTCGATGCACTCGCTCTTCTGGCCGCTATCGGACTTGTTATGCGGATTCCAGATGCTGGGGGGGTTCATCTACGCAGGCATCCTTGCCATAAATGGCGAGATCACCATCGGCACATATCCTGCCTATGTCGGTCTGGTGATCTGGCTCATCTGGCCGATGCGTAACCTCGGACGCATCATCGTCAACACTTCCACCGGTCTGGTCTCGTACGAGCGCCTGATGGAAATCGTCAAACAGGAACGAGAATCGCTGAATGAAGGGAAGATCCAGCCTAACGGACCCGTGTCCGGTGAGGTAGTTTTCGACAACGTCTCTTTCCAGTACAGTGATGGGAATACGGATGTCCTGAAAGACATCACATTCGGTGTTCGTCCTGGGCAGTCGGTTGCCCTGCTCGGATCGACCGGTTCAGGCAAGACGACATTGGTCAACCTGCTGCCACGGTTCCATGAGTACACCGACGGGCACATCCTGCTCGATGGCAAGGAACTGAAGGAATACCCGCGCCAATATCTGCGCAAGCAGATCGGCATCGTGGAGCAGGAACCGTTCCTTTTCAGTCGCTCCATCCGCGAGAACATCACCTACGGAGTCGGTCGTGACGTTCCGCAGGAGGAGATCGAGAAGGCTGCCCGCGCCGCCGCCGTTCATGATGTGGTACTGTCCTTCCCGGACGGATACAATACGCTGGTCGGCGAGAAGGGTGTGACGCTTTCCGGTGGGCAGAAGCAGCGCGTGGCTGTCGCCCGCACCCTGCTGAAAAACCCGCGCATCCTGATCCTGGACGACTCGACCTCCAGCGTGGACACTGAAACGGAGGCGGAGATCCGGTCCGCACTCGATGGGCTGATGGAGAACCGCACCACGTTCATCATCGCCCACCGTATCCAGTCTGTGATGAATGCAGACCTGATCTTGGTCATGGACAAAGGGGAGGTCGTACAGATGGGCAAACATAGGGATTTGGTTGCCCGGGACGGGATGTACCGGAAGATCTATGACATCCAGACCCGCATCGACGAGGAATTGGAAGAAGAAATCGCAAATGCAAAAGATGAAAGTTAAAAATGAAATAACCCATTTCATCTTTCATCTCTCATCCTTCATCCTCTGCCCGAAGGAGAATTATTGTGCCTGATGAATTGATCGAACTCGAAGAAGAAGATCATACCAGCCAACTGACCGGTTCGACCTTCAAACGCATCATGGGCTTGGTGCGTCCCTACTGGCGCTGGATGCTCGGTTTCCTGATCGCCATTCTTTTCACCGCCAGCCTGGATGCCTTATTCACCTACATCAACCGCGGCATGATCGACCAGGGTATTGCCGAAAAGGACCTCCCCACCCTGTTGAAATACGCCTCGTTCTATGGCGGTTTACAACTGGTACAGGCTGCAACGGTCTTTGTATTTATTTACCTGGTGGGCATCCTTGGAGAACGGGTCCAGTATGATATCCGCAAGGCAGTCTTCAACCATCTACAGGACCTGTCGCTCTCGTATTACAGCCAGAACGCTGTCGGACGCCTGATGGCGCGCGTGACATCGGACTCAGGGCGCGTTTCCAGCCTGATGACCTGGGGCCTGCTCGATGTGACCTGGGCCATCGTCAGTGTCATTGTCTCGGTGATCTTTATGCTCTTCATCAACTGGAAATTGGCGCTGATCGTCTTCGCAATCATCCCCGTACTGCTCATCATCGCTATAAATTTCCGGAAGAAGATCCTCGTCGAATTCCGTAAAGCGCGCCGGGCGAACTCGAAGATCACCGGCGAATACAACCAGAACATCCAGGGTGTGCGGGTGGTCAAGGCGCTTGGGCGTGAAGATGAGAACCTGGTGGAATTTTCACACCTGACCAATGACATGTTCCATGCCTCCTACCGCGCCGCCTGGCTCTCGGCGCTTTTCCTGCCGACCGTGCAGGTGGTGGCCGCATTCGCTCTCGGGGCGATTGTCTGGTACGGTGGGATGCAGAGCCTGACCAGCGTCTTCAGCGTGGGAGACATCCATGCTTTTGTGTCATACCTCACCTTCATGATCTGGCCTGTCCAGGACCTGGCGCGGGTCTATGCCGACATGCAGCACGCGGTTGCCTCGGCCGAAAGGATTTTCAAACTGGTAGACACCGTTCCCGAAGTACAGAACCGTCCCGAGGCGTTTCCGGCCGAGACAATGCGGGGCGGGATCGAATTCGACCATGTGAATTTCTATTACGAGGACCGCAAACCGATCCTGACCGATTTCACGCTCAAGGTCAAACCGGGCGAGACCATTGCCCTGGTCGGACCGACAGGCGGCGGGAAGACGACCATCGTCAACCTGCTGTGCCGCTTCTATGAGCCGAAGGAAGGCATTATCCGCATCAATGGGCGCGACTATACCGACTACACCATGCAGAGCATCCACTCGCGGGTTGGGATAGTTCTCCAGACCCCACACTTGTTCTCCGGTTCGATTCGCGAGAATATCCGCTATGGGAGGTTGGATGCATCTGGCGAAGAGGTGGAGGCGGCGGCGAAGATCGCTGGCGCGCACGATTTCATCGATACCTTCGAGAAGAAATACGAACAGGAGGTCGGCGAAGGCGGCAACCTGCTCTCGGTCGGGCAGAAGCAACTCATCAGCCTGGCGCGTGCCGTCCTGGCAAAACCCGAAATCTTCATCATGGATGAAGCCACCTCCAGTGTGGACACGCTGACCGAAACCCTGATCCAACGCGGCATGGAGGCGTTGATGGCGGGACGTACCACCTTCGTCATCGCCCACCGCCTGAGCACCATCAAACGCGCCGACCGCATCGTGGTGATCGAGGAGGGTCGCATTGCCGAGATGGGCACGCATGCCGAGTTGCTCAAGAAGCGCGGTCATTACTACCGCCTGTACACCCAGCAGTTCAAGTTCGAAAAAGAACAGGCGTACGGGGTCGCCGATTTGGGGGCAGTACCGGTAAACGGGTAGAGTTTAAAAATTAACAGAGCGGCGCACCCTCAGAGGTCGCCGCTCTTTAGTTTTTATATATTTACTGAGAAATTCGCTTACGGATGAATTCCCCTAGTTTTTCCACTGCCCGCTCTGCCTCCGGCAGGATGCCCACGGCGAACTGCCACTCGTGCTGCATCCCTTCCCAGACTTCCAATATTACCTCTACGCCGGTTGCTTTTGCTTTATTCGAGAAGTGGACTGCATCAGACAGCAATACTTCTGATGAGCCTACCTGGAGCATGGTTGGCGGCAGGCGCTCAAGGTCTGCGTAGGCAGGGGAGACTTGTGGGTTGCGCGGATCGACCCCGTCCAGGTACAAGTCCACGAGATAGCGCTCTTTGTCGAAGTCCAGCATCACATCCCGCCTGGAATTCGTTTTCCAGGTTTCTCCACTCAGGCTGAGGTCGAGCGCTGGTGAGAGCAGGACAAGACAAGCCGGCACTTGCCTGCCAGAGTCGCGCAATGCCACCACCAGTCCGACTGCCAGCGCCCCTCCAGCCGAATCCCCTGCTACGATGATTTCTTCGGGCTGGAATCCCTGTTCGAGAAGCCACAGATAAGCCAGCATGCAATCCTGCGGGCCGGCCGGATATGGGTATTCCGGCGCCAGGCGATAATCGATCACCAGGGCGCGCGCCCCGGCAGCAGTGGCGATATTGGCCGCCAGGGAACGATGGGTGTTGATGGAACCGGCGAAGAAAGATCCACCGTGCAGGTACAGGAGGCAGCCCCGCGTCGCGACTCCGTCCGGGACGATCCACTCGGCCGGGACGCCTCCTGCCACCACCGGGGTACAGGTCGCATTGCGGTAGTGGCCGAACTGTTTCGCCATCCGTTCCGTATCCGCCCGTTCGGCGGAGGCATCCAGGGATCCTTTGAACTTCGGAGCGAAGGCTCTTTTGAACCGGAAATACAACGTAACCAGGTGGCTTTGCAGGCTTGGCATGGGGACTCCTTCGGCTGTGAACCATTATAGCGCCCGGCGGGCAGCAATGTACTGCCCAGACCGCTCGATCTGCGGTCAAGGCAGTTGCGTTCACTATGTACGACTTATTATTTCTGCTGTTCCCACAAACGGCGGTCTTCCGGTTTATCGGGGTCCAGGTTGCGCGGGTGGACAGCCTTCACAACCCGGTGGCCGTGCGCAGTCCATAATTCGGTTGCCAGTCGGCGCGGTTCGAGCGAGCCCAATCCCTGGCCGTCGAAGTATTCGCATATACGCGTCACATCCCTTTCGAAGATGCGCCATGCCATTGGGTTTCCCTCCGGTGGTACAACCTGGGGAAAGTCGATCAAGGTGATGTCGCCCTCCCAATAGAGAATATTATAGGCAGACAGGTCTCCATGGATGCGCTCGTTTGCCAGCATCAAGTCGATATTGCAGAGTACCCGGTCGAATAAAACTTGTGCTTCACCCGGTTCGAGATCGACAGAGTTCAAAGTTGGGGCAGCCAGGGTCTCGTCGCCGACATAATCC
>Ga0194126_10006159_pt1 | contig 17227 bp, 13 predicted proteins | sample TA2KigC150mmetaG_FD_148641 | JGI IMG/M metagenome (GOLD analysis project Ga0194126, IMG submission 148641) | Freshwater microbial communities from Lake Tanganyika, Tanzania - TA2015035 Kigoma Deep Cast 150m | ecosystem: Environmental > Aquatic > Freshwater > Lake | place: Tanzania: Lake... | reverse complement strand
GGATCTTCATCCAAGATGACGAAATCGTTGCTGATCCAGAAGAGCATGGCTGGCTGGGCGGGATCCCGGATGAGCAAGTATTCGCCATCGCTGGTCTGGCCTATGGCTTCGAAGGTTTGCCCGGGGTTGAGGATCCCGAGCGAGTCATACATCTCGCCCGGCCCGGCTCGGAAATCGGTAGCCGCGCTGACGCTGACCAGGAAAATCCCGCCGGTTGGTGTGATACCCTGGGGCGCCGCATCCGGCCCGTCGGTGACTGGCAGGTTGCAGCCAGCCAGCAGCAACAGGATCACGGGCAGGATACTGGGTCGGTTTTTCATTGGATGCCTATGGCGTGAAGTTGATCGTTTTGCTCAGGCAGGTTCCCAGCAACCCGTTTTGCGAACAGAGGGTAAAGACGGCTGTGATGCTGTGTCCGGCCGGGTTGTAGCCGAAGTGCCCAGGACTCGCATTGGCGACAAAGCCGCTTTCGCCTGGAGCCAGGTCATTCTGGTCCATTTCGAGCGGACAGCCGTCCGAGTAACTTCGGAACGAATCCAATGTATGGGTGGTTGTTGTGGAGGTTGTATTATCCGTGGCAACAATGCGGATCGAGTCCCACAGCAGGGTTCCAATATTCTTCACATTGAAACGGAATGCATAAGTACCAGCGCAGGAAATCATGGAAAGGTAGGTGACTGTATAATCGATTGGCGGGGTCGGTGTGAGGGTAAAGGTCGGCGTTGGCATGGGCGTGAAGACCGGCAGCGCCCCGCTGTTCCCGGTGACCGTGGCGTATTGTCCCCAGACCCAGCAGAACCCGGTCGGGTTGTCCGGGTTGCGGATATACCAGGAGGAGGCGGACGGATCACGGGCGATTACCTCGCTCGTCTCGCCGACATTCAGGGTCGTGACCCGGGGATAGATCGTCCCTGGACCGGTGCGGCAGTTGGTATCCTGGGAGACGCTGATCATCGGTACGGAAGGTGTGAAGGTCTGGCTGGGATACGGGGTGAGGCTCGGGCCGGGGGACGAGACCGGTATGTCCACTTGTGGTGTAGTACCCGGTAGGTTGGACTGCCCGGCAGCGATTGTCTGGGCGACCGAGATGCTTATCCCGGTGGCGGCAATGGATGTCTGCTCGGCAGGGGGAATCTGGTTATTGGCATTGGGCAGGTTACAGGCTGCCAGCGAGATCAATTGAATGCAGGCCAGGATTATGAAGGCTTTTTTCATTTTTTCCTCCAATCATTTTGGATACGGTCTTCTGCTATCCATCATACATCAATTACCGGGTAAAAATCAATTACCAGACCAATGGACTAAAAGCCACCCCAGGGATGCCTGGGGTGGTAAATGCCATGGACCTGGGTGGCGGACATCACGGTGTGAAAATGATCTTCTTGGTCAGGCAGGCGCCGGCCAGCCCATTCTGCGAACAGGCGGTGACCGTTGCTTCGAAGTTGTGGCCGGTCGGATCGTAGGCAATGCCCGCCCCGCTATTGGTTTTTTCCGATTCTCCCGGAGCCAGGTCGTTCTGGATCGTACCTACCAGACAAGCGTTCCAGTCTTCGAACTTGTCATAGGTAGCCGTGAATGTGTTGGGTGTGGTCAGGTCTTTGGAGACCACCCGGATGGATTCGATCAAGATCCCACCGGTATTGACGATATTGAACTCGAGGAAGTAGGCTACACACATATCCTTCCCGACAAAGGTGACGGCGAAATCGAGCGCCGGGGTGGGGGTCATGGTGGCGGTCGGCGTCGGCGGTGGGGTCATGACCGGGATCAGGGAGATGTTCCCGCTGACTGTAGCATACAGGCCGGTGATCCAGCAGAAGATGGTGGGCGTATCCGGGAGGCGGATGTACCAGTATTGGCTGGCTGCGTCCCGCCCGGCGACTTCGGCCGATTGTCCAGGGCGGATACCGCCCAGGCGCGGGTAGACTGTACCGGGCCCGGTGCGGCAGTTGGTCTCCTCCGAGACATTCAGGCGGATGCCCTCTGGTGTGGTCGTCAGGCTCGGCAGCGGGGTGAACGAAGGAATCTCATTGCCAGGCACGCCGGGGGTCTGGCTGGGCTGGGAAATATTCTGAGATGCCAGGGCGGTCAGGGAGGCAGCCGCGTAAGCCATGGCAGTTTCGATCACGGCGGTGGCGTTCGGGGTCGGGCCGGCGGTACCTGTCCCGGGCAGGTTACAGGCTGCCAGGCCGAAGAGCGCCGCCAGGGTCAATATCGTTCGCAGGGTATTTTTCATTCGCATGCTCCTTTTCCGCGCCAATCATACTGTGCAAGCCGATGCACGGCAATCCCCCTGTTTTGGGAGTAAAAAGAAAAGCAGCCATCACGGTTGTGATGGCTGCCTGCTGTCAGTCGGTCGACCCGCTGTCCTGGATCTCGGTCCATTGGGATGAACCGGTCTCGGTGGCAGTGGCTTTCTTGAACTGGTCCGGGGTGAAGCCTGTCCCGGCCGGGATCAATTTTCCGATGATCACATTCTCCTTCAGGCCGTAGAGCGGATCTGTGCTGGAGCCGATGGCTGCCCCCGCCAGGACCTTGATCGTATGCTGGAAAGAGGACGCAGAGAGGAAGGAGTCCGTGGAAAGGGAGGCCTTTGTCACGCCCAGCAGGATTTCGGCGAAGCGCGCCCCCTGCCTTCCATCGGTGGCCATCTGGTCGTTGACCCGGCGGATCTCGAGCCGGTCGATTGTGTCACCGGGCAGGTATTTGGTGTCACCGGGTCGGGTGACCTGAACTTTGTTCATCATCTTGCGGATGACGACCTCGAAGTGCTTGTCATGGATGTTCTGACCCTGGGATCGGTACACTTTCTGGATCTCCGAGAGCAGGTACATCTGGCAAGCCTCCCGGCCGCGGATGCGCAGGACCCGGTGTGGATTGAGTGAACCTTCCGTCAGCGCCTGGCCGGGCGCCACCTTGTCGCCGTCCTTGACCAGCAGGCGGAGTGTGGACGGTATCTCATGTTCCACTTCCTCCCGCTGCTCGTGCGAAACGATCACCTGGCGTTTCTTTTCCACCCGCACTCTCCCGGCATGCTGTGCGATGATTGTGGCGTCCTCGAATGTGGCAAGTACATCGCCATGCTTGACCTCGGTTTCGTCCTTGACCTGGATCTTCCACTCGGCAGGGATATCATAGGCATCCGAGATCATCTCGGCATGTTCCACCCGCACCATGCGCATGTCGGCATATTTATCGGACTGGATGATGCGGATCAGGCCTTCGATCTCGGCTACGACTGCTTCACCTTTGGGTTGTTTGCGGGCTTCGAAGAGTTCCTCCACCCGCGGCAGGCCGGTCGTAATGTCACCGCCGGCCGCCACACCACCGGTGTGGAAGGTGCGCAGGGTGAGCTGGGTGCCGGGCTCGCCGATGGACTGGGCGGCTACGATGCCGACCGCCGAACCGAGTTCCACCATGATGCCGCGCCCCAGGTCCAGGCCGTAGCACTTGGCGCAAATGCCGTGGTTCAGTTCGCAAGTCAGTGGCGAACGGACCTTGACCTCCGGCACACCGACTGTGGCGATCTTGCGCGCCAGTTCATGGTCGATGATATCATCGCGTTCCCCCAACACCTCCCCGGTCTGCGGGTCGAGGACGCGTTCGGCCAGCAGGCGGCCATACATGCGGGTGCTCATCGACTGGCCGGCCACCACATCCGTCTTCCGGATCCAGGCGCCTTCCTGTGTCGCACAGTCGTGCTCGTTGATGATTACATCCTGGGCGATATCCACCAGGCGGCGGGTCAGGTAACCGGCGTCGGCTGTGCGCAGGGCGGTATCGGCCAGGCCTTTTCGAGCGCCATGGGTGGACATGAAGTACTCCAGCGCCGTCAAGCCTTCGCGGAAGTTGGAGCGAATGGGGTAGGGGATGATACGCCCGGACGGGTCAGCCATCAGGCCGCGCATCCCCGCCAATTGCGAGATGGAATCGAAACCGCCCTTGGTGGCGCCAGAGTTGGCCATGGTGGCCAGGTTGCCATCCGGATTCATGTTCTTCTTGACGGCATCGCCCACCTGGGTGGTGGTCTTCTGCCAGATCTGGATGACGCGGGCATTAGATTCCTGTTCGGTCAGCAAGCCGCGCCGGAAGTCGCGTTGGATCTGTTCGACATCCTGCAGGGCGGAATTGATGATCTCTTCCTTGGCGGCCGGGATGCTGATGTCGCCGACGGCGAGAGTGGTCCCGGAGCGCATGGCATACTCGAAACCGATGCTCTTGATTTCGTCGGCGACCTCGGTGGTGACATCAGCCCCGCATATTTCATATACTTCGGCAACCAGGTCCTTAACGCCGCCCTTTTCCAACCGTTCGTTGACGAACTGGATCATCTCTGGCAGGACGCGGTTGAAGAGCACGCGCCCGACAGTCGTCTCGATGATGCGGGTCTCAGCTTCAGGCAGTCGGGTCCCTTCGTTGTCATACCAGGTCTTGACCCGCACCTTGATCTCGCTGTGGATCTCCACCTGGCCCAACTGGTAGGCCATGTCCACTTCGTCCATATCTGCAAAGGCGCGCCCGTCCCCCTTGTGTGGTTGGGTATGGGCCATTGTCAGGTAATAGACGCCAAGCACCATGTCCTTGGATGGGCCGATGATCGGTTCACCATCGGCGGGTTTGAGCAGGTTCTTGGAGGCCAGCATCAGGCGGCGGGCTTCCTGGACGGCTTTGTCGGAGAGCGGCACGTGGACTGCCATCTGGTCGCCGTCGAAGTCGGCATTGAAGGCGGTGGTCACGAGCGGGTGCAACTGGATGGCGGAACCTTCGATCAGCAGCGGTTCGAAAGCCTGGATGCCGAGGCGGTGAAGGGTGGGGGCGCGGTTGAGTAGCACCGGGCGTTCTTTGATGACCTCTTCGAGCACTTCCCATACTTCGGGCCGGTTACGTTCGATGAAGCGACGGGCGCCTTTGACGTTGGCGGCGTAGTTATGCTGGACGAGGCGGGCGATCACGAACGGGCGGAACAGTTCCAGCGCCATGCTTTTGGGCAGGCCGCACTGGTATAGTTTCAACTGCGGGCCGACCACGATCACCGAGCGGCCGGAATAGTCCACCCGCTTGCCGAGCAGGTTGCGGCGGAAGCGACCCTTCTTGCCTTTCAACATATCGCTCAGGGATTTTAATTCGCGCCGGCCGCGGCGGGAGAGCGCCTTGCCGCGCTGCGAGTTGTCGATCAGGGAGTCCACCGCTTCCTGCAACATGCGCTTCTCGTTGCGTACGATGACATCAGGAGCGCCGAGTTCCAGCAACCGTTTCAGGCGGTTGTTGCGGTTGATGACGCGCCGGTAGAGGTCGTTCATGTCGGAGGTGGCAAAACGACCTCCGTCCAACTGGACCATCGGGCGCAGGTCGGGCGGGATGACCGGCAGGATGGTGAGGATCATCCATTCCGGGCGGTTACCGGAACGGCGGAAGGCTTCCACGACTTTCAGGCGGGTGGTGGCCTTTTTTCGCTTCTGCTTGGACTTGGTGGTCTTGACCTCGTGCCAGAGTTCCTCGGATAACTTGTCCAAGTCCAGGCGGCGCAGGATATCGTAGAAGGCTTCAGCGCCCATGTCGGCGCGGAATACGTTACCGTAGAGAGCCTTTAATTCCCGATAGCGGGTTTCGCCCAGGAAGGTGAATGGGCGAAGTTCGAGCAGTTCGTCGCGCTGGCGGGTATTCTGTCCCTGATTGGCCGAGGACTGGTCTTCCAACTGATTGCGCAGTTCGTTCATCTGCTGGTCGGCATCGGCTTTGATGCGGCCAATGTCCATCTTGAGGGTTTCCAGTTCGCGGTCGCGCTGGTCCTTGAGTTCGTTCTCGATGGCTTCCAGCCGGCTCTGGACGAACTTCTGCACTTTCTTGATCTGGGTGGTGGTGATGTTCTTCCCGGCTTCGACGATGACCGTATCCGTACTGCCGAAAGTTATCATCTCCTCTGCCGGTTTGCCCATCTTGTCGGTGAGCAGCCGTTCAAGCCGCTGCCCTTCCTGGATGATCGGCTCCAGTTTGGAGGCGATCATTTCGTCATAGCGGCTTTCGAGGTCCCCTTTCCGTTGTTGGAGTTCGGACAACTGCCGGTCACGCTGGGTCTTGACTTCGGCGATGCGGGTATTGATGATGTTGGCTTGCTCCCGTTCGGAGACCGAGATCTCGTCCTCCAGGCGTTTGAGCGCTTTCTGACGGGCTTCCTCGTCCACGTAGGTCACGATGTACTGGGCAAAGTAGAGCACCCGGTCCAGGTTGCGGCGTGAGATATCGATCAGCAATCCCAGGTAGGAAGGGATGCGGCGCGTGTACCAGATGTGCGCCACCGGAGTGGCAAGCATGATGTGGCCCATCCGCTCGCGCCGGACAGCCGAGCGGGTCACTTCCACACCACATTTGTCGCAGGTGATACCTTTGTAGCGTGGATTCTTGTATTTTCCGCAGTAGCACTGCCAGTCGCGGGTCGGGCCAAAGATGGCCTCGCAGAAGAGCCCGTCTTTCTCCGGCCGCAGGCGGCGGTAATTGATGGTTTCCGGTTTGAGTACTTCGCCATAGGACCAGGAACGGATAGTGTCCGGCGAGGCCAGGCTGATACGAAGCGAGTTTAACCCCTTAGTTTCCACTAGACATCTCCTCGTCGTAGAAGGTTGGATGCGACAGGCTCTGTTCCGCAGCAGAGACAAGCAAAAGCAAGCGCTTCAGACATTCCGTCCAAGCGCTCGCTGGATGTCGCATGCTAGGTTTGAATTCCAATGGCCGGATTATACATGTCCGGGTTGGAATCCGTCAAGGCAGGGTTTCGAATTCGAGCAGCCGGAGAACATCCTCCAGCGCGGCTGTGAATAATTCCTGCATGAGGTCATCTGCAACCCGGTATGGACCGCCGAAAGACCCATCGCCATAGACCTGGCGGGTCGAGGCGGCATCCAGTACTTCGGATGGGACATGCGGCGGGACCTTTTCCCCATCGGGCAGGTCGCCAATGACCGTGAACGGAAATGCCTCCAACCAGTTGGCGTGGGCGGGTTTGAGATTGTGCCGCATGGCGACCGCTTCCACGCTGGGCGCCAGCCACCAGGAGTACCACTGTAACTTGAGTCCGGGAAGGGTATTGGTAATTTCCACCAACCTGGCTTTCACCCCGTTATTCCCGCCGTGGCCGTTGAGGACCAGGATGCGGGAAAATCCCTGCCCATGAGCAGAGCGGATGATGTCCTCGACCGCGTCCACCAGGGTGGAGAGACGCAAACTCAGGCTTCCCGGGTAGGCGGTGAAGTAGGGGCTGGAACCGAAGTTCAAAGGCGGCGCGACCAGGACTCCGGTCCGGGTGGAGGCGGCGTCCGCCAGGGCAAGAGGGATTTTGATGTCAGTCAAAAGGCTCAGGTATCCGTGCTGTTCACAAGCGCCGATCACCAGGAGCAGACGGTCATCCTGCTTGAGATAGCCTTCCACATCCATCCAGTTCAGGTCTTCTATTCTCATGGGATATCCTCTTGTCTGGGTGGGAACACAGATCAAGTTCCGGCGCTGTTGTAATGTTCCAAGCCAAATTCCCAGAAGCGGTAGGCGATGAACATCAGCAGCGCCGCGGCAACGGGCGCCAGCCAGGCCACCCAGCCCAGGTCGCGGTCAAGCAGGTAACTGGCCGGGTAGAAGGAGGCCAGCCCGTAGGGCACGATCCAGGTCAGCAGGATGCCGATGGCCTTCGGGTAAATGGACAGCGGGTACTGGGCGAAGAGGTGGTTGTCGAATACGAGACGGGTCACGGGAACCGAGTCCACGATCCAGAAGGAGGCCACGCAGGTCAGCAGGTTGAGGGCGATGAAGATGAGTCCGCCGCTGAGGACGGCGACCAGCAGCATCAGGGCTTTGGGCGGCGTCCAGGCGATGTGCAGGTCAATGGATGCTTTGACGATGAGCGCAACGCCGACCAGGAAATTGCCCACCCCGTCCTGGCAGAAGCGGTCGGCCAGCAGGTGGAAGAGCGGGTTGATCGGGCGGACGAGGAACCGGTCGAAGGCGCCGGAGCGGATGTAGACCCGGCCCAGGGTCCAGAGATTGTCTGCAAACATGTGGTTGATGGACTTGGCCAGGGTGATGAGTCCGTAGACCAGCAGGATCTCGTCGTAGGTCCAGCCGTTGAGCGATGGAACCTTCTGCATGACTACCCAAATGGCGATGATGGACGAGGCTTGCAGGAAAATGGTGGATGCCGCGCCGATGATGAAGTTGGCGCGGTATTCCATCAGCGCCTTGATGCGCTGGGTGAGGAAGAGCCAGTAGAGGGAAATGTAACGAGTCATGTTTTTCACCACGAAGGACACAAAGTTGCACGAAGGAGAGCGTTAAGGTTTTCCTTTGTGATACTTGGTGTCCTTTGTGTTTGAAAGGGTCTAACCACCTTGCACCGTCACCTTGCGGATGGCAACGCGGAAGATGAGATTGGATGCCAGCCACAGGCCGACCACCCAGATGGCCTGGGTCAGCCAGATGCGCGGCGCGTCGCTCAGCGGCGTGATACCGGTCAGGATGTTGAGCGGCACAGCCAGCGCCTGCGAGAACGGGATCGAGAGCACCAGCGTTTTCAGCCAGCCGGGCATCATCGCCAGCGGCACCAGTCCACCGCTCAGGAAGATGGACATGCCGAAGAACAGCACGCCCAGTCCCCACACTTCGGTGGTGTAGAAGGTGAGACAGGCCACGCAGTAGACGAAGAAGAACAGGGCGGTGTAGCCGAGCAGCGCCGAGACGAGGAACGCAGCCCACACTGCCGGGTTGGTCGGCCAGTGCAGCCCGAAGACGAACGTCGCCACCAGCGCCATTGGGACCTGGAGCGCCATCTGCATCCCCAGCGCGCCGGAGGAACCGGAGGAACCTGAAGAGCCGACCGACCCATGTTCTGTGTATACAACACCGACCACTTGCTGGGCGCAAAAAGACGTGTGTCGATGGGTAACCGATCATTGTGAATCCATCCCTTAAAATGACCGCGAATTAACTGGAAAACGAAATGCCCCTGAGGGTACACAATCCTCAGGGGCTTTCACTTCCCAACTGCCAAACTACCCAACCATTAAACTACACAACTATATTCACCAACTTCTTCTGCGCCACGATGACCTTCTTCGGTGGCTTGCCCTCCAGGAATTTTTTCACCGCCTCGCTGGCCAGCGCAGCCTTTTGAATATCTTCCTCGCTGGCATCCGCCGGGACCGTGATGCGGTCGCGCAGTTTGCCATTGACCTGCACCGGAATGACGATCTCGTCTTCTCGGGCGGCGTCCTCGTCCACTGTGGGCCAGGGATGCGTGTGGATGGAATATTTCCGTCCGGTCTGCGCCCATAGTTCCTCGGCGATGTGCGGGGTGACGGGCGCCATCATACGCAGGTAGATGTCAATTGCCTCGTTCCATTCGGGTGTGCCGTAGGCGCCGGCGTCCCTGGCCTTGACCATCTCGTTCAGCAGTTCCATCAGGCTGGAGACGATGGTGTTGAACTCGAACTGGCGGAAGTCGCGCGTCACCGAGCGCAGCGTCTGGTGGACGCGGCGGCGCAGGATGCGCTTCATTTCGTCGGGGCAGGTTCCGGGTCCGGACGGGGCTTCGGTGACCATCGTCCAGACGCGGCGCAGCCAGCGCACCGTGCCTTCGATGCCGGAGGAGTTCCACGGCGCGCCCATATCCCAGCGGGCAAAGAACATCAGGTAGGCGCGCACCGCGTCCGCGCCGTAGCGTTCGACCAGTTCGTCCGGCGGGATGACGTTGCCGCGGCTCTTGGACATCTTCTCGTGGTCCTCGCCCAACACCATCCCCTGGTTGCGCAACTGGATCATTGGCTCGGAGCCTTCGGTGACGCCCATGTCGCGCAACGCCTTGTGAAAGAAGCGCGTGTAGATCAGGTGCATGGTGGCGTGCTCGATGCCGCCGGTGTAGGTGTCCACCGGCATCCAGTAGTTGTACTCGGCATCGTCGAACGGGCCTTTATCGTATTTGGGCGACAGGTAGCGCAAGTGATACCACGACGAGCACATGAATGTGTCCATCGTGTCGGTCTCACGCTCGGCCTCCCCGCCGCAGACCGGACATTTGGCCTGCTTCCACGTGGGATGCAGTTTCAACGGCGATTGGCCGGTCGGCTTCCACTCCACGTCTTCGGGCAGGAGGACGGGCAGGTCGGCTTCCGGGACCGGGTTCCAGCCGCACTTCCCGCAGCGGATCATGGGGATGGGCGCGCCCCAGTAACGCTGGCGCGAGATCAGCCAGTCGCGCAGTTTGTAGTTGACCGCCCCTTTGCCGAAGCCTTTCTCCTCGACAAACCTGACCGCAGCGTGGAAAGCCTCGTCGGCGGAGGCGCCGGTCAACGATCCGGAATTGACCATCGTGCCGTGCGCCGGGACCGACTCGGTCATCGTCGCGCCGTCCAGCGGGGGCATGTCATCCGGCTGGATCACCACCCGGACCTGGATGCCGTATTTGCGGGCGAAGTCGAAGTCGCGCTGGTCGTGGGCCGGGACGGCCATGATGGCGCCCGTGCCATAGGTCATCAGCACGTAGTCGGCGATCCAGACCGGGATCTTCTCGCCGTTGACCGGGTTGACGGCATAGCCGCCGGTGAAGACGCCGGTCTTTTCCTTGTCGGCAGCCTCGCGGTCGATATCCGACTGGCGGGCGGCCTGGGCTTTGTAGGCCTCGACTTCGGCCTTGTGTTCGGGAGTGGTGATTGTGTCCACCAGCGGATGCTCGGGGGCCAGCACCATGAAGGTCGCGCCCCACAGCGTGTCGGGACGGGTGGTGAATACAGTGATCAGGGATGAGTTATCAGTGATCAGTTCTGATGACTGATTTCTGATAACAGAAAACTGCACTTCCGCGCCTTCCGATCTTCCAATCCAATTCGTTTGCAGGACACGCACGCGCTCCGGCCAGTCCATGCCTTCGTAGTTCAGCAACTCGTCGGCGTAGGCGGTGGTCTTGAAGAACCACTGCTCCAGGTCTTTCTTGATGACCGGGGTCTCGCAGCGCTCGCAGTGCCGGTCCTCGCCCCAGACCTGTTCGCGCGCCAGGGTGGTGTTGCAGTGCGGGCAGAAGTCCACCGGCGACATCTTGCGGTAGGCCAGGCCCTTTTTGTAGAGTTGGATGAAGAACCACTCGGTCCACTTGTAGTATTCGGGGTCGGCGGAGGCGGTCTCGCGCCGCCAGTCCCACATGGCGCCCATCGAGCGCAGTTGTTTGCGCATGTTCTGGATGTTCTCGAAGGTCCGCTTCATCGGGTGGATGCCGTCCTTGATGGCGGCGTTCTCGGCGGGCAGGCCGAAGGCGTCGAAGCCGATCGGGAACATGACGTTGTAGCCGTTCATGCGCATGAAGCGGGCGCGCGCGTCGGACGGTGTCATCGCATACCAGTGACCGATGTGCAGGTCGCCGGAAGGATAGGGCAGCATCGTCAGGGCGTAGTGCTTGGGGCGGTTCTCGTCAACGTTGGCATGGTACAGCCCGTCGGTTTCCCATTTCTTTTGCCACTTTGTTTCGATCTCTTGCGGTACATAGTCGCTCATTCTTTGTCCTTTATATGTCGGCGTTTTTTCAACACGAAGACACACGAAGGGAGGCACAAAGGGTTACAAAATTTTTTTATTACCTTCGTGAGACTTTGTGTCCTTCGTGTTTAGATCAATTCAGCCCGTTGCGGAGGCGCGCGAGAAGGCAACTCATTCCCTGATAGTATCTGCATGACATTTTCACATTTTTCATTCCGTGCCTCCTTTCAATCTTTGACCGAGGGCTGTTGAAGATGGATGGTGTTCACGGTCTACCGTCCATGGTCCACCGTCCACAAACAAAAATCCCTTCATCCACTCAGGGACGAAGGGCAGATGCCTCCGCGGTACCACCCGGGGTTGTCAGCAAATCTCGCAGGTCGCCAAGTCTTACAGGTCAGACCTGTTGGACTTGTTCGACTTTTTGGACTTGCCAGACCGCTCTTCCGCTGTAACGGGCCCTTGCGGCCGGCGCCGACTACTTTTGTAGGTCGGGTTTGCAACCCGACTTACTTTCACCAGCGCAGTCCCCTGGTTCCGGTCTCGATATGCCGGAAAACTACCGGCTACTCGACCATCACCAGAGAAACAGGCGAGTTCGGCCTTCTGGTATTCCCGCGGATACCGCTGAAGGGCTTCCACCTCGCTTTCCCTTCTCGCTGACGGGATGACCTACTACTCCTGTCATGACTTTTCAATATTGTCCGCCATTATAGCACAATCGCAACCAGTTCCCTGATCGCGATCGTCTGTGGACCCAGCGAGATTCGAACTCGCGACCTTCTCAATGCCATTGAGACGCGCTCCCAACTGCGCTATGGGCCCGAATAGATTGTTGATTTTCGATTGAGGATTGTTGATTGTCGGATTGAAAATCAGCAATCATCAATCCTGGTGGACCTGAGGGGATTCGAACCCCTGGCCTCCTCAGTGCGATTGAGGCGCGCTCCCAACTGCGCTACAGGCCCGAACTAGGGCGACGGGTATTCTACCTGACAGGGTGGGGAATGTCAAGCAGGCACATACCCAGATTTGGTTGTAAAATAGAACCATCATACTCTGTGAGGGAGAAATATGGCCGATCCCGTAATACCGCCAGTTTACCGCATCTCCGACCTGGCAGCCTGTGAACGTCCGCGTGAGCGCTTGGAAAAGTTGGGACCTCAAATGCTCTCGACAGCCGAACTGTTGGCCATCCTCCTGCGTGTTGGCGTACGCGGAGAAAATGCCGTCCAGGTGGGCCAGCGCCTGCTGCAAAAGTACAAGGGACTGACGGGCTTGCATCGAGTCCCTTTCGATGAATTGCTCCATGAGCACGGAATTGGGGAGGCTAAGGCAGCCCAGATCAAAGCCGCCATCGAACTGGGCAACCGCCTGCGGATCGAGTCCCTGGGTGAATTCCCTGTCATCAATTCCCCGGCGGATGCCGCCGCCCTGGTAACGGAAATGTCCGCCCTGGAGCAGGAACACCTGCGGGTCTTCCTGCTGGACACACGCAACCGCGTCCTCGACATCGTTGAAGTATACAAGGGATCGATCAATTCATCGCAGGTGCATGTGGGGGAATTGTTCAAGACCGCCATCCGCAGGAACGCCTCGGCCGTGATCGTGGTCCATAACCACCCCAGTGGGGATCCAACCCCCAGCCCGGATGACGTTGCGGTAACCCGCGCCTTGATCCAGGCCGGGAAACTCCTGGGCATCGAAGTTCTCGACCATCTCGTGATCGGATACAACCGCTGGGTTTCCCTAAAAGAACGCGGGTTGGGATTCTCTGGCTAATGAGGCCGGTTTGCCCGTGGATGATGCAACGACCCCAGGCCAGCGCTGGCGCTGGTCGCTTTATTCAGGGGATGGCGCAAAATGCCTGTAACTCAGCCTGGAAAAGAACCCGGTTGAAGATGTAAATCTCGTCCAGGCTTCCCTCATAGGCAGTCCCTTCCGGTCCATAATACTGGTTGCCGAATACCCACGGCTGGGGGTTATCCGCAATGTTCATATTGGCGCTGGTTTCGTATGCAAGGGTACAGTTGACATGGAATTCTAGGTTCTGGGCGGGTTCGTTGTAGACGAATGACACATTGTGCCACAGGCCATCATCCAGGCGGATGGGATTGTTCTGCCCATGGGCTGTGCCGCATTCTGCATTCGTATCATAGATGCTGATGAACAGCCCCTGCTAGTTGTGGTAGCGGAGAATCCAGGATGACGCAACGGGATTACAATCCTGCATCATGTGTTTTCCCATCTAGTATCCACTGGTGGTCATAGGATGCATTGCCCTGCATGAAGAAATTTATGGTGAAGGATTCTGACAGTTCCAGGCCATCGTCGTCCGGGACCACGACTGCACATTACATACCATCGAAAGCCAGGGCATGAGCAGGGTTGGACAACCGGTCGGCGCCGGGATTAACATATACCAGTTCGCCGTTGTGTGCCCCCGCGCTGAGATCGATACCATCGCCATCGAATGGGAAATATGCGATATTGTCTTCGGGGATGAATCTCACGATGGAGGCCGGGGGCGTTTCGGTTGAGGGAACTACAACGGGTACTTCGTCGGTGGATGGATCGGCAGGGGGATGGGTTGCAGGTGTGGGAGTACTGCCGCAGGCGATGGCCGCCATTGCCAGGGCTGACAGGCAGAGGGAGAAGGTGAAGATGTTCCGCTTTGGATTCTCCTTTTCGACGTGATGGGCTAAATGCTGTGACGGATTTCGAACCCTGCCAATTTTGTCGGGAGGGGCAGCGATTCTGAACGGAGTCCCTGGACATGCGCTGAAGATGGGCCACGTCCGACGATCTGTTGGAATTCCTCCAATGCGGGGCGTGCGCCTGACGCCAATATTTCGACCTGGTTGTCGCCGAGATTGCGTACCCATCCGGATAATCCCAACAACTGCGCCTGCCGGGCCACAAAAGCGCGGAATCCAACACCCTGCACACGCCCCGTCACCCAGAGGTGAAGGCACGCGCTATCGACATTCGAGGTTTCGGTCATTGCATCAGCCTCCCAGGTACAACAGGAGCGGTGTAAGAGTCAACGGGCTGATAATGGTGCTGATAAAGACCGTCGCGGTGACCAGTGACGGCTCGACATCATACTCACTGGCGATGATAGTCGTCATCACAGCAGTCGGCATGGAAGCCTGGATGATCCCTGCCTGGCGCGCCGCGCCATTCAAGCCGAAGAGAGGGGCCAGCAGGAGGCCAAGCAGGGGACTGGCGATCATGCGGATGGAAGCGCTGATGGCGGCCGATTTGAACTGGTCACGCCAGGTAACGCGGGATAGTTCGATCCCCAGCAATACGAGCATCGCTGGGATTGCGCCGTCGGCCAGAATGGATATCGTGCGTTGGAGCGGCGCCGGCATATCCCATCCGCTGTAAAGCGCCAGGAGACCGATCGCCAGGGCATAAAGATAGGGAACCTTCAGCAGGCCGAGCAGCGCTTTTTTGAAATCCAGGCGCCCCAGGGAGGCGATCAACACCCCGATCGTGTTAAGGGTGATGGCCGAGGTCACGAAGAATATCCCGGCGTATGCCAGCGCTTCGCTCCCGAAGGCGAAGGATACCAGCGGCAAGCCGTAATTGCCGGCATTGATGAACATGCTCGTCATTACCAGTGCGACCAATCCCCGGCGGTCGAAATGCAGCAGTTTCCCCACCAGCCATGCCAAACCGCCACATGCCAGGATGACAACCGCGGCAAAGACCATCATGCGCAGGATTTCCAGGATGAGCAATTCGCTGGCAGTAACGAGATTGAAGACCAGCGCCGGGCTAAGGATGAAGAAGATCACCCTCCCCAGCGGTCTTGGCTCAACTTTCAACACTCTTCCCAGGCTGAAGCCTGCACCTGCGATCAAAAGGATGGGCAGCAGGTTATTGGCAAAGGTCTGGAGGAGTTCCATCACAGGGACTCCCCTCCATTTTCATAATACTCTTGTTCTTTTTCATCTTCGAATTCAAGCAGTTCGAAAGAAGCCAACTCTTCCGTAAAGGCCAGGTTGTCGAGGGCTTCCTCCAGGATATCGGCCAGGTCATCGTCCATCGTTGTGTCGAGAAGTTCCTCCAACCGCTCGCGTACGCCTTCACCGCCGATCTGGGAAAGCGACCAGATGAGATGGTAGGCGATCTCGTCCTCCTCTTCGTCCGCCAGCAGGTCGAGCAGGATGCCCCGGGCGGACTCGAGCGGGATCAGGCCGGCGGACTGGATCGCTTCGGCGCGGATATCCTCGGAGGGATGGGTGAGCATGGCCAGGATCTCTTTTTCCCAGCGACTGTCATTGGATTGACCCATTGCATACAGGGCGCTGACGATCCATTCGTTATTCCTGGATGCGAAGGCGGTCTCGATCAGGCGCGCCACTTCCGGGTGGGAGGAGACTCCCAGCGCTTCGAGGGCGCGGCGTTTGACCAATACTTCAGGATCGTCCCTATGGGTGGCCAGCAGGGCATCCACCGCCTGGCTGGATAATTCCTCCGGTATCTCTTCGATTTCACCCAGGTAGATGTATTGCCGGAGGGCAGTTGCGGCTGCGGCCCTTACTCCTCCGTCAACATCCTGTAGGAGAATTTTGATATAGGTTGGGACTAGGTGAGCATCCTCGGTGAAGGAGAGCAGGCGGATCGCGCCGGCGCGCACCGCTCCATCCGGGTCAGCCAGCAGCAGGAGGGCCAGGTTGTCGAAGGAAACAACCGTGTCGGCGTCAGCCAGTTCCTCCAGGTCTTCGAGGAAGGTGCGCTGGCGCTGGTTGGGGACTTTCGGCCAGATATGGGAAAATGATTCCAGTTCATCTGGCGTCAGGTCGGAGAAACGGTGCAGATGACGCGGCGGGAAGGGAACGCCCCCATCCAGCAGCGCGTCCAGGATCGTGGGGAAGGAAATGTCCGGGTTCATGGGACTCACCCTTGGAATAGACCAATCACGTCCCGCATGGTGACATACAGCAGGAGCGCCAGCAGGAGGGAAAAACTAATGTAGATCAGCCAGTTTTCGGCTTTTGCAGGAAGGCGGCGGCGGACGACCAGTTCGAAACCGGCCAGCAGGATGCGCCCGCCGTCCAGGGCAGGCGCCGGCAACAGGTTGAGCAATGCAACGGACAAGGTGATGTTTATGAAGAAAGCCAGGGCATTGACCAGTTGGAAGATGCCGGAGGTCGGACCTTCCTGCCGCTGTTCCACGTACACGCTGCCCATGCCGATTGGTCCCATGAAATCCACCTGCACATTGCCGGCTTCGCCTCGGACGAGTTCACCTATCAGTTGGAACATGGCCTGAATATGAAAACCAGTGGCCTGCACACCCATCCAGGTTGCCCGAGGGAGGCTGACCGGTATCACCGGCACGCCAAGAATAATACCGGTCGGTCCGAGGTTCTGCTCGATCCGGCTGCCCAACGGAGTAACGGTCACGAGCAGCAGTTCAGACCCGCGTTCGATCTCGAAGACGACCTGCCGGTCGACATGGGCGTATATGTAGTCGGTTGCCAGTTGGGTGGAGTGGATAGGTTCGCCATCCATCGAAAGGATCAAGTCCCCTGTTTGGAGGCCGGCTGCCTCGGCGGGTGAATTACGCATCACACTTTGGATTTCCACGACATCCATCCGCTGTGGATCTGGTGTGCCGACGGTATAGATGGAGATGGCGTAGAACACGACAGCCAGAAGGACATTCATCAGAGGACCGGCAACTGCCACAAAAATCCGCGCCAAC
>Ga0194126_10006158_pt1 | contig 17232 bp, 16 predicted proteins | sample TA2KigC150mmetaG_FD_148641 | JGI IMG/M metagenome (GOLD analysis project Ga0194126, IMG submission 148641) | Freshwater microbial communities from Lake Tanganyika, Tanzania - TA2015035 Kigoma Deep Cast 150m | ecosystem: Environmental > Aquatic > Freshwater > Lake | place: Tanzania: Lake... | reverse complement strand
GTCGGCTCGGACCGGGCCAGGGACCTTCTCCAGACGAAGAGGTACCTCAACCCGCAGCTCGAAAGATACCAGATGGCCAAGGCCAAGGCCATCTGCGACCAGATCGAGATGCTTTTCCTCGAGCTGACCCAGATCAGCGAGGAACTCCCCGCGGCCGAGCTCAGGAGGATCCAGAGCTTCGTCGAGGACCGCCAGATCCTCCTGAAGATCAGCCTGGTCAGGAAAGAATTGCTCCGCGAAAGCGAGATCTGACATGAGAAACAAAAACGCCGCTTCAAGCGTTCTGATCCTGCTCGCCCTGGCGCTCGGAGGGACGGCCCTTTCCGCCCAGACGTCCCCGGACGAGCGACTCTTCCAGGAAGCCAAGCTCCTGATCTTCGACAAGGACTGGCGGGCCGCCCTGAACAAGCTCGACGAGCTCGGCGACAAGCATCCGGACAGCCCTTTGGCCGGGCAGGTCCTCTTCTATCGGGGGGAGTGCCTCAACGGCCTCGGCGGCCGCGAGCGGGAAGCCCTGCGGGCCTTCAAGGAGTATACTCGGTTCGCCGGCGCCAATCCCAACCTCGTCGAGGAGGCCGAAGGGCGGATCATCGACCTCGCCTACGCCCTCTACGAGAAGGGGGACAGGTCGGCCATCGGCGATGTCGAAAGCCGGCTGAAGCACCCCGGCAAGGCCGTCCGGTACTACGCCGCCTACAAGCTCAGCCTGGTCCCGGACAAGAAGATCGCCGCCAAGGCCGTGCCCGTCCTGGAGCGGATCATCGAGACCGAAAAAGACACCGAGCTGCGGGACCGCGCCCGGATCGCCCTGCTTCGCGTCTCGCCCGAAAGCCTGAAGGCGGCCGAGGACAGAAGGCCCACCCGGGACTCGGCCCGGATGCTCCGGATCCGGGTCTGGAAAAAGGGCCAGAAAAGCCCCGCTCTATCGCTCAACATCCCCTGGGCCCTGGCCGACCTGGCCCTGCAGGCCATCCCCGAGGAGGAGAAAGCCGCCATCCGCAAGAAGGGCTACGACCTCAACCGGATCATGAATGAGCTCGCCAAGTCCAAAGAATCCATCCTGAGGATCGAGGAAGACGACTCGATCATCGAGATCTGGATAGAATAATCCACATAAGGAGAGGGACAATGATGAAGAAAGCCGCGCTCGCCGCCCTGGCCGTGCTGACGTTGGCCGCGCTCCTCGCGGCCGCCCCGGCCCGGCCGGCGGAAGCCCAGAACGACTTCCAAGCCATCCAGAAGGCCGTCAAGGACAACCCGGCCTACGAATCGGGCAAGGACGTCAAGTGGTTCAAGGTCTTGATCACGGACGCCAAGACCAACAAGGACCGGGTCAGGGTCACGCTGCCCCTGGCCCTCGTGGAGATCGTCCTCCGGCACACCGACGGCAAGCACCTCAATATCGGCGACTCGCACGCCGACATCGACCTCGCCGCCCTCTTCGCCGAGCTGAAGAAGCTCGGCCCGATGGCCCTCATCGAGGTCTACGAGGACGACGAGATCATCAAGATCTGGCTCGAATAGGGCATCGTTTCGCGTCCGCGAAAGTCCTCCGGGGCCCGGACCCTGCGGTCCGGGCCCCTTTTCGTTGACAAGGATCGCGGGGGCCCTTACAATGAGGGGCCAGGAGGTGGACGTGGGCCGGACGCTGAGCGAAAAGATCCTCGGCCTGAAAGCGGGCAAGCCTGTCCGGGCCGGCGAGGTCGTCACGGTCTCGCCCGACATCATCCTGTCCCACGACAACTCCGTGGCCATCATCCAGGAGTTCCGCAAGCTCGGGGTCAAGAAGGTCAGGGCGCCGGAGAAGATCGTCATCGTCCTCGACCATATCGTGCCGGCCGCGGACGAGAAATACGCCCAGAACCACAAGTCCATCCGGGAGTTCGTCGCCGAGCAGGGGATCCCCCACTTCTTCGACATCAACGCCGGCATCTGCCACCAGGTCCTGCCCGAGCAGGGTTTCGCCCTGCCCGGCCGGGTCATCGTCGGCAGCGACTCCCATACGCCGAGCTACGGCGCCTTCGGGGCCTTCGCCGCCGGCATCGGCCGGACCGAGGCCGCCAGCGTCTGGGCCACGGACGAGATCTGGCTCCGCGTCCCGGAGACCCTCCGCATCGACCTTTCGGGACGGTTCGCGCCGGCCGTCTCCGCCAAGGACCTCATCCTCAAGATCATCGGCGACCACGGCGCGGAAGCGGCCAATTACAAGGCCGTCGAGTTCTCCGGCCCGGCGGCCGGCGACTTCAGCGTCGGGGCCCGCCTGACCTTGGCCAACATGTCGGCCGAGATGGGGGCCAAGAACGGCTATTTCGCCCCGGACGAAAAGACCCTGAAGTGGCTCGAAGGCCGGGCCAGGGAACCCTTCCAGGCTCTGGTTTCCGATCCCGACGCCCGTTTCGAATCCGTCCTGGCCTACGACCTCGGGACGCTCGAACCCCAGGTCGCCTGTCCGCACGCGGTCGATAACGTCAAGCCGGTCTCCGCCGTCGCGGGCCTGCCCGTCGACCAGGTCCTCATCGGCACGTGCACCAACGGCCGGCTCGAGGACCTCGAGGCCGCGGCCCGCGTCTTCAAGGGCCGCAAGGTCCATCGTTCCGTCCGCTGCCTGGTCATCCCGGCCTCCTGGGAGGTCTATCGGGGGGCCCTGAAGAGCGGCGCTCTGGCGGTCCTCGTCGACGCCGGGTGCGTCGTCCTCAACTCGGGCTGCGGGCCCTGCCTCGGCGCGCACGAGGGCATCCTGGCCGCGGGAGAGGTCTGTCTCAGCACTTCGAACCGCAATTTCCGGGGCCGCATGGGCCACCGCGATTCCGGGATCTACCTGGCCTCTCCGGCCACGGCCGCGGCCACCGCGGTCGAGGGCCGGATCGCCGACCCGAGGGTCCGCTCATGAGCCGGGGAAAGGTCTGGAAATACGGGGACGACGTCAACACGGACGTCATCTTCCCCGGCCGCTACACCTACCAGATCATGACGCCCGAAGAGATGGCCCGCCACGCCATGGAGGACCTCGACCCGGAGTTCGCCGCCGGGGCCGGACCGGGCGACGTCGTCGTCGCCGGCAAGAATTTCGGCTGCGGCAGCTCGCGGGAGCAGGCCGCGGCCTGTCTCAAGGCCGCCGGCGTCCGGGCCGTCGTGGCCCGGTCCTTCGCCCGCATCTATTTCCGCAACGCCATCAACCTCGGTCTGGCCGTTCTGCAGTGCGACCAGGCCGTCGATTCCCTGGAGAAGGGCGACGTCGTCGAGGTCGACTTCTCCGCCGGCGAGATCCGATCCTCCCGGGGCACGTTCCGTTTCCTGCCCCTCCCGGCTTCCGTTCTCGGCATCCTCGAAGCGGGCGGCCTGCTCGAGTACACCCGTCAAAAACTCGGACTCGATAAAAAGGAGTGACCATGGCCAAGCACAAGATCGCCATCCTGCCCGGGGACGGCGTGGGCAAGGACGTCGTCGAAGCGACGATGATCGTTCTCGAAGCGGTCGGGCTCGACGCCCAGTACGTCTACGGCGACATCGGCTGGGAGTTCTGGTGCCACGAGGGCGAGGCCCTGCCTGCCCGGACCCTCCGGCTGCTCCGGGAAACGGACGCCTGCCTCTTCGGGGCCATCACCTCCAAGCCCAAAGAGGACGCCCAGCTGGAGCTGGCCCCCGCGCTCAAGAGCAAGGCCCTGTCCTATTTCAGCCCCATCGTCCGCCTGCGCCAGGAGTTCGACCTCTATCAGAATCTCCGCCCCTGCAAGGCCTTCGCCGGGAACCCGTTGAACTTCAAGGAAGGCATCGACCTGGTCATCTTCCGGGAGAACACCGAGGGCATGTACTCCGGCGTCGAATTCCATCCCTTGCCCCAGGTCGTCCGGGAGGCCCTCCTCACCCATCCCAAGATGAAACGGTTCAAAGACGTCCCGGCCGACGAGATCGCCGTCTCGACCCGCATCATGACCCGGGCGGCCTGCGCTCGCATCGTCCGGGCGGCTTTCGAGTTCGCCCGCAAGAACGGCCGGAAGTCCGTGACCCTCGTCGAGAAGCCCAACGTCCTCCGCGAGACCGGCGGCCTGATGCTCGACGCGGCCCGCAAGGTCGCCAAGGACTACCCCGACATCAGCTTCTGGGACGTCAACATCGACGCCATCTGCATGTGGCTCCTCAAGAACCCTCACGACTACGACGTCCTGGTGGCCGAGAACCAGTTCGGCGACATCATCTCCGACCTCGGCGCCCAGCTCGTCGGCGGCCTGGGCTTCGCCTGCAGCGGCAACATCGGCGACGCCTACGCCGTCTTCGAGCCGACCCACGGCTCGGCGCCGAAGTACGCCGGCCAGTACAAGGTCAACCCCATCGCCACCATCCTGGCCGCCAAGATGATGCTCGACTGGATCGGGGAGACCGACAAGGGCCGGGCCGTCGAAGGCGCGGTCTCCGAGGTCATCCGGGAGGGGAAGGTCCGGACCTACGACATGGGCGGTCAGGCGACCAGCTTGGAAGTCGGGCGGGCCGTGGCCGGCAAGCTTTGACAGCCCCCGTCGATCGCCGGAAGGAGGGCTGAACAGCCGGAGCCAGCGACCGATGCGCATCCTAGCCGTTGACACGACGACCCCCAGCGGCTCCGTGGCCCTGCTCGACAACGAGCGGCTCCTCGGGGAATTCTGCCTCGAATCCCCGGCGACCCACTCGGCGCGGCTGTTCCGGGCGATCGACGCCCTTCTCGAGGCCGCCGGTCTCGGCGTCGGCCAGGTCGACGGATTCGCTGTGGCCGCCGGCCCGGGCTCCTTCACCGGCATCCGCATAGGCCTGGGGGCCGTCAAGTCCCTGGCCTTCGCCTCCGGCAAGCCCGTGGCCCCGGTCTCGACGCTCCTGGCCCTGGCCATGAAGCCCGTTGCCGAGGGCGCCCGTCTGGTCTGCCCCCTCCTCGATGCCAAGAAGGAGGAGATCTATGCCGCCCTTTTCGAACGCCGCCGGGCGGGCCTTGAGGAGCTCATCGCCCAAGGCGTTTATTCCTCCGACGCGTTCTTCGCCCGGCTCCCCGCCCGCCGCGTCATCACCTTCATCGGCGGCGGCCTCGAGGCCTACCGGGAGAAGCTCGCGTCCCATGTGCGGGACAAGGCCCGGATCTCCGGGCGCTCCCCGTTCATCGCCGCCGAGGTCGGGCGGGCCGGCTTCCGGCTGATCCGCGAGGGGCAAGGGGTCTCGGCCGCCGGCCTCGAGCCGGTCTACTTCCGCAGGTCCCAGGCCGAGGAGAAGAGCCGCGCTTGAGAACGGGGAAGGAGCGCTATTTCATCAGACGGATGAGCGAGGGCGACCTCCCCGAGGTCCGGGCCATCGAAGACCTGTCCTTTTCCAGCCCCTGGAGCGAAAACACCTTCCGGGGCGAGATCCAGAACCCCCCGATCTCCTTCCCCCTGGTCGTCGTCAGGAAGCCCGAGGAGCGGGTCGTCGGCTACATCATCTTCTGGCACGTCCGCGACGACGTCCAGGTCAACAACATCGCCGTCCACCCCGACTTCCGGGGACAGGGGATCGCCGAGGCGTTGATGCGGTTCGTCATCGACAAGGTCCGGCGGGAGGGCGCGACGTTCATGACCCTCGAGGTCAGGCGTTCCAACACGGCCGCCGCGGCCCTCTACCGGAAGCTGGGGTTCGAGGTCCTCGGCACCCGCAAGAACTATTACACGAAGCCCGACGAGGACGCCCTCGCCCTGGGTCTCGTCCTGGATCAGTAGTCGACGCGGACCAGGCACAAGCCTCTGGCCGGCGCCGTCGGCCCGGCGAGCGATCGGTCCCTGCGGGCGAAGATCTCCTCCACCCGTTCCGGCGGGCATTTGCCGCGCCCGACCTCGATCAGGGTCCCGACGATCGCCCGGACCATGTAGCGCAGGAAGCCTTCGGCCTCGATCGTGTAGACGATCTCGCCGCCCGTTTTGCGCAGCTCCGACCGCCGGACGGTCCGGATGGGCGTGCGGTCGCGGTTCGAGGAGAAACCCGTGAAATCCCCCGTCCGGGCGACGAGGCGGGCGGCCTCCCGCATGGCCCGGAGGTTGAGAGGCCAGGGGTGGTGGAGCGCGTAGCGCCGGTCGAAGGGGCTGATCTGCGGAGCGTGGACGATCCGGTAGCGGTAGACCTTGGAGCGGGCCGACTTGCGGGCATGGAAGTCCGGCGCCGCCCGTTCAAGCGACAGGATGCGGACGTCCTCGGGCAGGACGGCGTTGAGGGCCCGGAAGAGGTCGGCGTCGGCCATCCTGATCGCTCCCCGGAAACCGGCGACTTGGGCCAAAGCGTGGACGCCCGCGTCCGTGCGCCCGGCGCCGTGGACCGTGACCCTCTTCTGCGTGATCTTATGAATGGCGGCTTCGACAACACCCTGGACCGTCCGGCCGTCGGGCTGGCGCTGCCAGCCGCGGAAGTCCGTGCCGTCGTAGCTGAGGGCGATCCGGTAGCTCTTCATGGGGGCTCCGGCTGATCGAGGGCCAGCCGGACGGCCTCGTCGGGGCTCTCCGCGGCCATGACCCCGCGGATCTCCCAGGTGCCGAGGCCGACCACTCTTTTCCCATAGATCAGGGCGTAGGCGATCTCCGACAGCGTCCCGTACTCGCCGTCCACGGCGACGACCGCGTCGGCGTTCATGACGACGAGAGAATTCCGGGTGTACCCGAGGCCCGTCGCGACCGGGACGTCGATCGAAGGGTTGGCGTCGGACGGGTCGTTCCCGGGCAGGATGCCGATGGTCAGGCCGCCCTCTTCGTGGGCCCCGAGGGCGGCCGCTTCCATGACCCCGCCGAGCCCGCCGCAGACGAGGGCCGCGCCGGCCCGGGCGATGAGCCGGCCGACCTCACGGGCCTCTTCCAGGGCCTTGCGGCCGGGGCGGCCGCCTCCGATGACGGCCAAGCGCTTTCTGGCCCGAATGTCATTCATGGAAGATCCTTTCGTCCCCCGCTTCAAGGCTCATTGTATCATAGCCTGAATGCGCCGGCGGGACGAAATTCGGGCCATAGGGGCGGAATTGACTTCGAAGACCGGGTGTGTTAATGAAAATGCGAAAATAAGGGTTGCCAGGGACATGCCGCTCGTCAATCACGCCACCAAGTCGATGGCCATCAAGATCGTCTACTACGGTCCCGGCCTGAGCGGCAAGACGACCAACCTCCGCTACATCTATTTCAAGCTCGAACCGGCCTACCGGGGCGAGCTCGTCTGCCTGGAGACCGAGGCCGAGCGGACCTACTTCTTCGACCTTCTGCCCATCCGGGCCGGCCTGATCGGGGATTTCACGGTCCACTTCCAGCTGATGACGGTCCCCGGCCAGGTCTTCTACGAAGCCTCGCGCAAGAGCGTCCTGCGCGGCACGGACGGGCTGGTCTTCGTCGCCGACTCCCAGATCCCGCTCCTCGACGCCAACCTGGAGTGCTTCGACGGCCTGCGCCGCAACTGCCTCCAGCACGACATCGACCTCAACAGGGTCCCGCTCGTCTTCCAGTACAACAAGCGGGACCTGCCCTATCTCATCCCCGTGGAAACCTTCAACAACCTTCTCAACCCCCGCAAGTGCCCCTGGGTGGAGGCCGTGGCCATCAACGGCGTCGGTGTTTTTGAGACCCTGCGCGAGATCTCCAAGCTGACCGTGCCCGTCGCCAGGGAGAAGGTCTTCGGGCCGGGGTCACGGGAGGGCCACCGCGAGACGGGGCTTTCCGAACAGGACCTCGCTCCGCCCGGCAAGCCATCCGAAGCGGAGGAGCTCGATTTCATCCCCCCGGACCGGGCGGCGCCCTTCCAGGTCACCAAGGTCCGCCTCAAGTCGATCAGGGAGATCGAAGGCGAGCTCGAGAAGCTGTCCAAGGAATTCGTCGAGAAGACAAAGTAGCCCGGCCGGCGGGGGGGATCAGCCCGCGTTCTTGCCCAGACCGGCCAGGCGCATCGTGTCCAGGGCGATCATCTTCTCCTCGTTGGTGGGCACGACCAGCACGGCCGTCCGGCCGCCCGGCCGGCCGATGATCGCCTCCCTGCCACGCGCCAGGTCGTTCGCGGCCGGATCCAGCTCGATGCCCAGGAAACCCAGGCCGGCGCAGACGAGGCCGCGGCTCTCGGGACTGTTCTCGCCGATGCCGGCCGTAAAGACCAGGGCGTCGATGCCGCCCATGGCCGCGGCGTAGGCCCCGACATACTTCTTGACCATGTAGGCGAACATCTCCATGGCCAGCCGGCAGCGCTCGTCGCCCGCCCGCGCCCGCTCTTCGATGACCCGCATGTCGTTGCTGACGCCCGAGACGCCCAGCAGCCCGCTCTCCTTGTAAAGAACGTTCTCGATCGCCTCGGGGCTCATTCCCAGCCGGCGGTAAAGGTAGAAGATCAGCCCCGGGTCGATGTCGCCCGAGCGGGTGCCCATCATGACCCCCGAGAAGGTGGCGAAGCCGATGCTCGTGTCGACCGACCGGCCCTCTCTGACGGCGGCCATCGTCACCCCGTTCCCCAGGTGGCAGACGACGGTCTTCAGCTCGGACGCGGGACGCCCTAGCATCTCCGCGGCCCGCCGGCTGACGTACCGGCAGGAGGTGCCGTGGAAGCCGTATCGGCGCACGCGGTGCTTCAGGTAGTAATCGTAAGGGAGGGGATAGACGTAGGCCTTGGGCGGCATGGTCTGGTGGAAGGAGGTGTCGAACGCCGCGACGTGCGGGACGCCGGGCAGCAGGGCCCGGGCTTCGCGGATGCCGACGAGGTTGGGGGGATTGTGGAGCGGGGCCAGCGGGACGAGCTCCTCGAGCTTTTCGACGACCTCGTCGGTGATCAGGGTCGACTCGAAGAAGAGATCGCCGCCGTGCACCGCCCGGTGTCCGACGGCCTCGATCTCCTCGAGGGCGCGGATGGCTCCGTGTTCGGGGTGGAGCAGGAACTCGACGGCCGCTTCGAAGGCCTGGTGGTGGGAGGGGACGGGCCGTTCCTGCCGGAATTGGCGGCCGCGGGCCTCCTGCTCCACGGTGGAGCCGGGCTCCCCGATCCGGCTGACCATTCCTTTGGCGACCACCTCGCGGACGTCGGTCGTGAAAAGCTGATACTTGATGGTCGAGCTTCCGCAGTTGATGGTCAGGATCACTTCAGGGATTTTATACACTTTTTCGGGCCCTGAGACAATCGGCCGCCCCCGGCGTCTTTATTATATATAAGGAAGGGCCCTGTGCTGTTCAAGATCTCGAGCGCCGCCCTCTTCGGGATCGAGGCCTATCCCGTCGAGGTCGAGGTGGATATCTCCCTGGGCTTCCCCAACTTCGTCACCGTCGGACTGCCCGACGCGGCCGTCCGGGAGAGCAAGGAGCGGGTCCGGGCGGCCCTCAAGAACTGCGGCTACGACCTGGAGTCGAGGCGGGTGACCATCAACCTGGCCCCGGCCGACAGGAAAAAGGAGGGCTCGGCCTTCGACCTGCCCATCGCTCTCGGGTTCCTGGCCTACATGGAGGTCGTCCCGGCCGCCGGGCTGCGCGAGAATCTCTTCGCCGGCGAGCTGGCCCTTGACGGCCGTTTGAAACCCATCCGGGGGGCCCTGCCCATCGCCCTGATGGCCAAGGACAGGGGGTTCCGGGGGCTCGTCTTGCCCAAGACCAACGCTAAGGAGGCCGGGCTCGTCCGCGGCCTCGACGTCTACGGGCTGTCCGATATCGTCCAAGTCGTCCAGCTTCTCCGGTCGCCGGGGGAGATCGCGCCGAGCCGTTTCGAGCCGGCGGAGCTCGCCGAGCCTTCCCCGAATCCGGCGGATTTTGAGGAGGTCAAGGGCCAGCAGCACATCAAGCGGGCCCTCGAGGTGGCCGCGGCCGGGGCCCACAACGTCCTGCTCGTCGGGCCGCCCGGGGCCGGCAAGACCATGCTCGCCCGCCGCCTGCCCTCCATCCTCCCCGAGATGTCCTACGAGGAGAGGATCGAGGTCACCCGCGTCTACAGCGCGGCCGGGTTTTTGACCGGGTCGGGGATGATTGGCGCGAGGCCCTTCCGGGCCCCTCACCACACGGTGACGGACGCCGGCATGGTCGGGGGCGGGCTGGTCCCCCGGCCGGGCGAGGTCAGTCTGGCCCACTACGGGATCCTGTTCCTCGACGAGCTCCCGGAGTTCAAGAGGAAGGTCCTCGAGGACCTCCGGCAGCCGGTCGAGGACGGCCGGATCACGGTCTCGCGCTTCGGCTATTCCGTCTCCTTCCCGGCCGCGTTCATGCTCGTCGCGGCCATGAACCCCTGTGCCGACGTGCGGCGCGGGCTGGGCTCGAAAAGGGAGGACTGCACCGACAGCGAGAAGGCCCGGTACTACGCCAAGATCTCCGGGCCTCTGCTCGACCGGATCGACATCCAGGTCGAGGTCCCCGAGGTCCCGTTCCGGGACATCGTCTCCAAGAAACCGGGTGAAAGCTCGGCGGCCATCCGGGCCCGGGTGACCAGGGCCAGGGACAGGCAGACGGCCCGGTTCGAGGGGCGGAGGATCCACGCCAACGCCCAGATGAAGCCGAGGGAGGTAAGGCAGCTCTGCCCCATCCCGGCCGAGGCCGAGTCGCTCCTGGAAATGGCCGTGACCAAGCTGGGCTTCAGCGCCCGGGCCTACGACCGGGTCCTCAAGGTCGCCCGGACGATCGCCGACCTCGACGGGAGCGACGGCATCGGGACGACCCACGTCTCCGAGGCCATCCAGTACCGGATGATGGACCGGCTGCGCTGAGGCCCGCCGGCGATTGCCCTTTTTCCCGAGCCTTGATAGAATCCCACGGGTCCCGGGCGGATCGGGTCCCCCGGGAGGGACGATCGCCCCAAGGACAGGAGTGAACGCCGATGGACCGAGACCTCGACAGCCCTCCCCCCGCCGACAAGACCAAGATCGGCCTGCCCCGCGTCCTGAGCCTGTGGGACGTCGTCATGATCGTCATCGGCGGGGTCATCGGCTCGGGGATCTTCCTGTCGCCCTCGGAGATCGCCGCGGTCCTGCCGGCGCCGCTCTTCATGCTGGCCGTCTGGGTCGTCGGCGGCCTGTTCAGCTTCTTCGGGGCCCTGGCCTTCGCCGAGCTGGGCGCGGCCATGCCCGAGGCCGGCGGCGTCTACGTCTATCTCCGGGAGGCCTACGGGCCGCTCCTGTCCTTCCTCTTCGGCTGGACGCTCTTCCTGGTCATCGACTCCGGGGCCGTCGCGACCCTGGCCGTGGCCTTCTCGCACAACATCCTGCCACGCTTCGTCGACATGACGGGCCTCGAGAAGAAGCTCGTCGCCGCCGGGTTCGTCGTCTTCCTCGGGGCCGTCAACTACGTCGGCGTCCGCTGGGGGGCCCGGCTCCAGAACCTATTGACCTACATCAAGACGGCCGCGATCGGAATGGTTGTCGTCGCCGTCTTCTTCTTCGCCAAGGGCCAGGGCGATCCGGCGAACTTCTTCGAGCCGTCGCCCGGCCCTTTGAACCTCGGGCTTCTGGGGTCTTTCGGCGTCGGGCTGATCGCCTCGCTCTGGGCCTACAAGGGCTGGGAATCGGCGACCTACAGCGCCGGCGAGGTCAAAGACCCGCGCCGCAACCTGCCCCTGGGCATCCTCATCGGCCTCCTGGCCATCATCGGCATCTACGTCCTGGCCAACCTGGCCTATCTCTACGTTCTGCCCGCCGGCACGATCGCCGCGTCCGAGGGGCGGGTGGCCCTGGAGGCCATGGAGATCGTCAGCGGGCCGTTCGGGGCCTCGCTCATCGCCTTCCTCATCCTGTTCTCGATCCTCGGCGCGGCCAACCAAAACCTCCTCTGTTCGCCGCGCGTCTACTTCGCCATGGCCCGGGACGGGCTGTTCTTCAAGAAGGTCGCCGAGTGCCACCCCCGGTTCCTGACCCCCCACGTCTCCATCATCGCCATCAGCGCATGGAGCATCGTCCTGACCCTGACCGGGACGTTCCGGCAACTGTTCACCTACGTCATCTTCGGCCAGTGGCTCTTCTTCGGCCTGACCGTGGCCGCGGTCATCGTCCTGCGGAAGAAGCGTCCCGGCCTCGAGCGGCCGTACAAGACCTGGGGCTATCCGGTGACACCCGTCCTGTTCATCCTGGCCGCGGTCGGCGTCGCCGTCTTCTCGCTGCTCAGCGCCTTCTGGAACGCCGTGTTCGGGCTGGGCCTGATCTGCCTGGGCATCCCGGCCTATTTCTACTGGAAGCGAAAAGCGGACAGGACACACAAGGAGGGAGGGTGAGACACGCCCTCAAGGGGACAACCCACGTCATCCGCCTGGAGGCCGGGGAGAGGATCGTCGGATCGCTGTTGTCTTTCTGCGAGAGAGAGGGGATCCGCTCCGGCTATTTCCACGGGCTGGGCGCCGTCAGCCGGGCCGAGCTCGGTCATTTCGAGCCGGCGGCCGGAGACTATACTTGGCTGGAGCTCGAGGGGCCCTGGGAGATCGTCTCCCTCTATGGGAACGTCGCCGTCCTCGACGGACAGCCCTTCGTCCATGCCCATGCCGTTCTTTCCGACAGGTCGTTCGCGGTCCGGGGAGGGCACTTGAGGGAGGCGGTCGTCTCGGCGACCTGCGAGATCGCGTTGATCAGGCCCGGGGGCGAGATCGGCAGGAAAAAGGATGCCGGGAGCGGGCTCTTCCTCCTCGACCTGGATAAGAACGGGGAATGACGGCGAGCGGCCCCCAGGCGGCCCGGCGCCCGAGCCAGAGGACGCGCAAGACGTAGAACCCGGGGCTCATGCGGGGGGACATCATCGGCCGTCGACTCTCCGGCCGTCCTCGACGACGACCTTCCCGTCCTTGATGACGGTCCGGACCGGGTCACGCCCGGCCTCGTACGCCAGGGACACGTAATCGGGGATGTCGCACAGGACGAGGTCCATCCTCTTGCCGGGCTCGAGGCTGCCGACGGCGCGGTGCCGGTCGATGGCGTAGGCGGCGTTCCCCGTGCAGGCGTTGAGGGCCTCCTCGACGCTCATCTTGAGCGTGAAGACCCCGAGCTGGAGGACGAACGGCATCGAGAGGAGATGCGAGCTTCCGGGATTGAAGTCCGTGGCCAGCGCGACCGCGGCCCCGGCGTCGATGAGGCGCCTGGCCGGGGCCCGCTTGTCGAGCATCAGGAAGAACGACACTCCGGGCAGGAGGATGGCGGCCGTGCCGCTTTCGGCCAGCCGGGCGATGCCCCGGTCGGAGACGGCGATGAGATGTTCGGCCGAGGCGGCCCCCGTTTCCGCGGCGAGCTCGGCCCCGCCCAGGGCGACGAACTCCTCGGCGTGGATCTTGATCCGGAACCCGGCGGCCTGGGCCGCCTCGACCAGGGCCCGGGTCTCCTCGAGGGAGAAGACGCCCTCCTCGCAGAAGACGTCGAAGAACTCGGCCAGGCCGCGGCGCCGGACCTCGGGGATCAGGGTGTCGATGAGCAGGCGGATGTAATCCTCGCGCTTCGAGCGGTGCTCGGGCGGGATCTCATGGGCGCCCATGAAGGTCGGCACGACGTCCACGGGATGCCGGCCGGCCAGGCCGCGCAGGACCTCGAGCTGCTTGATCTCGTCCTCGAAGTTGAGGCCGTAGCCGCTCTTGGCCTCGACGGTCGTCGTCCCCGAAAGGAGCATGCGGTCGAGACGCTTCAGGCACAGCTCGCGCAGCTCGTCGGGTGTGGCGGCCCGGGTGGCCCGGACCGTGGTCTGGATGCCCATGCCCTGAGCGGCCAGCTCCCGGTAGCTCCATCCCCGGAGCCGGAGCCCGAACTCGCGCTCGCGGCGGCCGGCGAAGGGCAGGTGGGTGTGACAATCGACGAAGCCGGGCAGGGCCACGAGCCCGGCGCCGTCGACGGTTCCGGCGTCCGGCTCCATGCGGACCGTTCTCCGGAACTCCTCCTCGGTGCCGGCGAACACGATGGCCCCTCGGCGCGAGGCGATCCAGCCGTTCTCGACCAGGCCGACATCGCCCAGGGCCGCTGTCCTTTTCGGAAGCGGGCCCGCGCAGGTCAGCAGCTGGCGGCACCCGGCGACAACGACATCAGCCGAGATCATGCGGGGTTTTTCTTATGGCCGAGTGTTTCGTCCGGCGGATGAAGGCCGGCGTCTCCAGCGACTCCCACTGCTTGTCGGTCATCGAGGGCTCCCAGACGGGGGCCGCCGCTCCCTTGGGCTCGAAGATGTACGTGGGCGTGTCTTGGAAGACCGGGAACGGGGCCGGGGGCTTGTTGCGGACCGCGCGCCGGGCCGGCTCGCCGGCCGGGGCCGCGACCTGTTCGGGGGCCTGGTCGAACCCGGTGGCGATGACCGTGACCTTGACCGTGTCCTTGAGGCTTTCGTCGATGACCGTGCCGAAGATGATGTTGGCGTCCGGGTCGGCCAGGCCGTGGATGAGCTGGGAGGCCGTGGAGACCTCGTGGAGGGTCATGTCCTTGCCGCCCGTGATGTTGATGAGGACCCCGTGGGCGCCCTCGATGGACGTGTCGATGAGCAGGGGGCTGGAGATGGCCTTCTGGGCGGCGTCGACGGCCCGGTTCTCGCCCGAGGCCAGGCCCGTGCCCATGAAGGCGACGCCCATGCCCTTCATGACCGACTTGACGTCGGCGAAGTCCAGGTTGATGAGGCCGGGCTTGGTGATGAGGTCGGAGATGCCCTGGGCCGCCTGGCGCAGGATGTCGTCGGCCAGGCGGAAGGCGTCCTGGATGGAGGTGTGGAGGGTGACGGTCTTGAGCAGCCGCTCGTTGGGGATGGCGATGACCGTGTCCACGGCCGACTTGAGTTCCTGCAGCCCTTCGGCGGCCTGCCTGGCCCGGACCCGGCCCTCGAATTCGAAAGGCAGGGTGACGATGGCGATGACCAGGATGTCCAGCTCCGTGGCCAGGTTGGCGATGATCGGCGTCGAGCCCGTGCCCGTCCCGCCGCCCAGGCCCGTGGTCAGGAAGACCATGTCCGCCCCCTGGAGGACCTCCAGGAGCCGCTCCGTGTCCTCCATGGCCGCTTGTTTGCCGACCTCCGGCCGCCCTCCCGAGCCGAGGCCCTTGGTCAGCTGGCCTCCGATCTGGATCTTGGTCCGGGCCCGGTTGCTGTTGAGGGCTTGGGCGTCGGTGTTGATTGCGATGAACTCCACGCCCTGGATGCCGCTTTCGATCATCCGGTTGACGGCGTTGCCGCCGCCCCCTCCGAGGCCGACGACCTTGATCTTGGCCCCGAGGTGCTCCTCGACAAGATGGAATTTCAGCCGGCTGGATTCGTCGCTCATGATACCTCCTTATCCTTCCTTGAACCAGTCCTTGAACTTGGCCCAAGGACCTTTTGTTCTGTCCCTGGACAGGCCTTTTTCCTGCCAGGTGTTGAATCCGTAGAGAATGAGACCGACCGAGGTCGCGAAGTCGGGGGTCGACACCCTGTCGACGAGCCCCCCGACGCCGGACGGGTCGCCCCGCCGCACGGGGAGGTCGAAGATCTCCTCGGCGACCTCCTCGAGGCCCTCGAGCAGGGCCGTGCCGCCCGTCAGGACGATCCCCGAGTTCAGCGACTTGTCGTAGCCCATGCGCTTGATGTCGGAGTCCACGAGCCGGAAGATCTCCTCGGCCCGGGGCTGGATGATGTCGGCCAGCAGCTGGCGCGACAGGACCCGCGGCTTGCGGCCCTTGCCGACCGAGGGCACCTCGATCGTCTCGTGCTCCTCGATGGGCGGGCCGGCGATGCAGCCGAATTTCTTCTTGATCCGCTCGGCCTCGGGGATGGGCGTCCGCAGGCCGACGGCGATGTCGTTGGTGAAGTTGTCCCCGCCGATGGGGATGGTCGCGGTGTACCAGAGGCTGCCCCGCTCGTAGATGGCGATCTCGGTCGTCCCGGCCCCGATGTCGATCTGCCCGACGCCGAGCTCCCGCTCGTCGTGCGTCAGAACGGAGCGGGACGTCGCGATCTGGTTGAGGACGATCTCCTCGATCCCGATCCCGGCCCGCCCGACGCAACTCTTCAGGTTCTGGAGGGAGGTCAGGGCGGCGGTGATGATGTGGACGTTGACCTCGAGCTTGATGCCGCTCATCCCGGTCGGGTCCTTGATGCCGTCCTGGTCGTCGACGATGAACTCCTGGGGGATGATGTGGATGATGTTCCGGTCCGGGGGGATGGGGATGGCCTTGGACTGGTCGATGACCCGCTTGACGTCCTCGCGCGAGATCTCGCGGTTCTTGCCCGAGACGGCGACGACGCCGCGGCTGTTGAAGCTCTTGATGTGGGCCCCCGAGATGCCGAAGAAGGCCGACTCGATCTCGACCCCGGCCATGAGCTCGGCCTCCTCCTGGGCCTTCTTGACGGCCGAGGTCGTCTCGTCGAGACCGACGACGACGCCCTTCCGCAGGCCCCGGGAATCGGCCGTGCCGATGCCGATGATCTCGATCTTACGCTCCTCGGTGACCTCGCCGATGACGGCCACGACCTTCCTCGTCCCGATGTCGAACCCGACGATGTAGTTGCTTTTGGACATCATTCAGACTCCTTCGGAGAGTGGGAGAGGCCGCTGGCCCCCTCCGGTTCCAGGGTCCGCAGGTAAACCCGGCCTTCGTATCCCAGGTTGACGGCGGCCAGCGGGCCGAGCCGCTGTTCCCATTCCGCGCGGCGTCCGCGGAAAAGGGACAGACCGGCGGCGGCCGAGCCGGCGGCCAGAATGACGCGCACCGGGTCGTCCTTGAAGCTCAGCTCGAGGCGGCCGTAATCCGAGCAGCGGATGCCGGCCAACCGGGCCCGCTCCCCGGGCGGCAAGCTCTGCAGGCACTCGCGCGCGGCCGCCCATTTATCGAGGAACCGCGAAGAGAACCCGCCCTCGTCCGAGATGACCGGCAGGTCGTACTCCCCCGGCAGGACGCTCTTCTCCATGACCGCCCCGGATTCGTCGGCCAGGGCGAGGCCGTGGCTCTCGAGAAGGGCGAAGGGGATGCGCTCGACGACCTCAATGCGCAGGGAGGACGGGAAGACCTTCTGGATCCGCGCGTCCTTGACCCAGGCCAGCCCCCGGACTTGGGCCCTCAGGGCCTGGATATCGCAGAGCAGGAGATTGCCCAGGCGCGGAGAGGCGAAGTGGCTTTCGAGGGCCCGGCGCAGGTCGTTCCGGGCACAGTGGACTTCCACCGACCGGACGTTCAGCTCGTCCCAAGTGATGAGGAAAAGATAGCCTTCGCGAAGCCCGACGAAGAAGCCGGCCAGGAGGAGGAGCAGCGAGACGACATGCCGGGGACGGAGCACCCGGCGAGGCCTGTTCTTCTGGAGAGGGGCGTCCCTCTCACCCCGCTGGAAGGCCCGGGGCCGGGCGAGCAGGGGC
>Ga0194126_10006147_pt1 | contig 17254 bp, 16 predicted proteins | sample TA2KigC150mmetaG_FD_148641 | JGI IMG/M metagenome (GOLD analysis project Ga0194126, IMG submission 148641) | Freshwater microbial communities from Lake Tanganyika, Tanzania - TA2015035 Kigoma Deep Cast 150m | ecosystem: Environmental > Aquatic > Freshwater > Lake | place: Tanzania: Lake... | reverse complement strand
ATCGACGCTTCTGGGAACCCCAAATGTTTAACCGGATGATCACGGCGTGTCTTAATGCTCAAACCGTTACCTTTTCGGAGCTAAGGCAATAAGCGGTTATATTTATTATAAAAGTTGGTTTATCTTTTCCTTTGCTCGTTTGATATAAGATGAGTAATCATCAGGAGCATATTTTATGAAAGCCTTATAAGCTTCTATTGCATCCTTTATTTGGTCTAATTTTTCATATATGACGTCCTTATTGTAATATACTTGATAATATCTTTTATTAATACTTAAAGCATGATCATAATCTGAGATAGCTTGATCGTATTGACCAAGATCATCAAAGACAATGCCTCGACAATAATAAGCATCAGCATAATTATGATTTATTTCCAATGCCTTTGTATAATCTTTTATAGCCTGTCCATAGTGGTGTAATTTCTTATATGCAACACCCCGATGATTGTAAGCTTCAGCAAGATTATTATTTAACTCAAGGGCTTTTGTATATTCTAAAATTGCCTGTTCATACTCCCCTCTATCCTCATAGATAAGACCTTTATTGTAATAAGCAATAGCAAGCAAAGGGTTAATTTCAAGTGATATGTTATAATCTGAAATAGCCTCTTCATATTGCCGTAGATGCCTGTATGCGTTCCCTCGATTATTATAAGCCTCAACATTAACTGGATTTAATTGTAGAGCTAAGTTATAGTCATAAATTGCTTCTTCAACTTTTCCACAGTAATAATAAGCTAAGCCTCTGCTATGATAAGCATCTGAGTACATTGTGTTAATTTTTAAGGCTTCCGTATAGCAAATAATTGCTTTGTCATATTCTCCTTTCATAAAAAAGGCGAGCCAGAGATTGTGGAAAGTTTCAGGAACGCAAGGATAAATATTTAAACTTTTGCCATATTCAGAAATTGCTTGTTCAAACTGGCCCGCGTCCAGATAATCGTTGCCGCGTCGAAAATAATATTCCGCTTCCGACTTCTGGTCCAACTTGGTTTCCTTTCGTTTTTGTCTTAACACACTATTAACTATGGCGGGCAGTGCCCGCCCTACACCATCCTATCCCAATAAAGGTCACGACCCAGCAAACCCTTTTTTTTGCTGATAGCTGACCGCTTACCGCTAAATCACCAGCAGCACCTTGTCCAGCACCCGCCGGGCCAGGGTGATGGCCGCCCGCTGGATGCCTTCGGTCTTGGTGGCCTCCCCGAAGTGGTAATTGGGGTCCACCACGTAATCTTCCTGGAGCACCTGGGTGTCCTTCCAGAGGACCTTGTCGCCCTTCTTTTGCCGCAGGGTTATTTCGATCCTCAAGGTCACCCGGCGCACCGAGGAGCGGGTGACGGAGTCGAAGGCCACCGAGGTATTGTCCAGCGACCGCACCTTGCCTTCCAGCACCAGGTCGGCCTCCCGGTCTCCGGGGACCACCTTGACCGCCCCGGTCTGGGCGAAGGCGTTGATCAGGGCCGTGGCGAACATGGCCTCCAGCCCCACTTCGGTGGAGCGGTTGGCGAATAGGGGGATGGCCATGGTCGGCCGGACCTGGGGATCGGACGGCGCCGCCCCTAGGGGCCGGTAACCGCAGCCCCACAGGCTGACCAACAGTAAGGCGACCACCCCGAGGCGGCAGACGGCCATGGTTTCACTCCCTCAGACGACGATATTGACCAGCTTGCGCCGGGCCAGGATGACTTTCTTGGGCGGCTGGCCCTGAAGCCATTTCTCAATGGCGGGATCGTTTATCGCCCAGTTCTTAATGTCCTCATCGGAAGCCGATGCCGGCACGACCATGCGACTTCTCACCTTGCCGTTGACCTGGATCACCACCGTCAGGGTGGAGACCTTCAGGGCCTCGGCCTGGGGTTGGGGCCAGGGAACGCCTAATACGAGGGTGGTACGTCCCAGGGCCTGCCACAGTTCCTCGGCGATGTGAGGCGCCATGGGGCTGACCAGGAGCAGAATGGCCTCCACCGCCTCCCGGAAGACCGGGAGGGCGGCCGCCTCCCGGGGCTTGCTCTCTGCGGCCAGATAAAAAGCGTTCACCAGCTCCATCACCGCGGCGATGGCGGTGTTGAAGTGGAAGGAGTCCTCAATGTCCTCGGTCACCTTCTTGATGGTGGCGTGCACCTTGTGGCGAAAATCCGAAAGTTCCGAGGACAATATGGTCCCGGGGCCGTGATACGGCTCCACCCCCTTTAATTCGGGCAGCAGGTCCTGCACCAGGTTCCAGAGGCGGTGCAGGAACCGCGCCGCCCCGGCCACCCCCTGGTCGCTCCACTCCAGGTCCTTCTCCGGCGGCGCCGCAAACAGCAGGAACAGGCGGGTGGTGTCGGTGCCGTATGCTGCGATCATGTACTCCGGGTCCACCACGTTGCCCCTGGATTTGGCCATCTTGGCCCCGTCTTTCAAGACCATCCCCTGGGTCAGGAGACGCTGAAAGGGCTCGTCGATGGCAATCATCCCCAGGTCCCGCAGGACCTTGGTGAAAAAGCGGGCGTACAACAGGTGCAGCACCGCGTGCTCGATACCGCCGATGTACTGGTCCACAGGCAGCCAGTAGTTCACCCGGGCCGGGTCCAGGACGCCTCTGGTGTAGTCGGCGCAGGCGTAGCGCAGGAAGTACCAGGAGGACTCCACAAAGGTGTCCATGGTGTCCACTTCCCGCCGGGCCGGGCCGTTGCAGGCGGGACATTTTACCTCATAAAACGACGGCAGCTGCGCCAGGGGGGAGCCGCCCGCCCCGGTGATGGCAACCTCGAGGGGCAGGACCACGGGCAGGTCGTTCTCAGGCGCCGGCGCCAGGCCGCAGGCCTCGCAGTAAATGATGGGGATGGGCGCGCCCCAGTAGCGCTGCCGGGAGATGAGCCAGTCCCGCAGGCGGAAATGCACGGCGCGCTTGCCCCGGCCTTTTTCTTCCAGAAAGGCGGCGATGGCCTCCTTGGCCTGGGCGCTGGCCATACCGGTGAACTGGCCGGAGTCGGTCAGGACGCCTTCGTCCTCGTAGGCGGCGGTGAGGGCGCCGGCCTTAAGCTTCTCCCCCTGTGGCTCGATCACCACCTTGATGGGCAAATCATACTTCTTGGCGAACTCGAAATCCCGCTGGTCGTGGGCCGGCACCGCCATCACCGCGCCGGCGCCGTACTCCATGAGCACGAAATTGGCGACGTAAATGGGCATTGTTAAACCGGTAACGGGGTTTACGCAGTAGCTGCCGGTGAACACCCCCTCCTTGGTGACCTCCTCCATGACGCCCCGGCTGCGGTTCTGGCCCCGCCAGTACTCGACGAAGTTCGCCACCGCCCCTTTCTGGCCGGTGCCTTCGGCCAGGGCCAGGGCCAGGGGATGCTCCGGGGCCAGGCTCATGAAGGTGGCCCCGTACAGGGTGTCGGCCCGGGTGGTGAACACCGTGAGGGGCTCGCCGCCTTGGACCAGGGGAAAATAGATCTCCGCCCCGGAAGATTTCCCGATCCAGTGGCGCTGCATAGTGAGGACCCGCTCCGGCCAGTGGGTCAACTGGTCCAGGTCGCGCAAAAGTTCCTCGGCATAGGCGGTGATCTTGAAAAACCACTGGTTCAGCTCTTTTAAGTGCACCGGGGAATCGCAGCGCCAGCAGAGGCCCTCTTCCACCTGTTCGTTGGCCAGCACCGTCCGGCAGGTGGGGCACCAGTTGACCGGGGCTTCTTTCTTGTAGGCCAGCCCCCGGCGGAACATCTCGATAAAGACCAGCTGTTCCCAGCGGTAGTAGTCCGGATCGCAGGTGGCCAGTTCCCGGCGCCAGTCGTAGCTGTAGCCCAGTTCCTGGAGCTGGCGGCGCATGTACTCGATATTGTCGTAAGTCCAGGTGGCCGGGTGGAGCCCCCGGGCCATGGCGGCATTCTCCGCCGGCAGCCCGAAGGCGTCCCAGCCCATGGGATGGAGCACGTTAAAACCCCGCATCCGCTTGTACCGGGCCACCACGTCCCCGATGGTGTAGTTGCGCACGTGGCCCATGTGGATGCGCCCGGAAGGGTACGGGAACATCTCCAGCACGTAGTACTTGGGCCGGGCCGGGTCTTCCGGCGCGTTAAACAGCCCCCGCTCCTCCCAGATCTTCTGCCACTTGGCCTCCAGGGGGCGGGGTTCGTAACGAGGGGCCATGCCACGCTCCTGATCGCAGGTTCCTTGGTTCCTTAGCGGTTAAAATTTATCACAGAAATGTTTCCCCAGGTCAATTAATTATGGGGAAAAGTCTTGAGAGCCAGGGCGGGAGACCGAACTTATCCCCAGGCAAGTGGGAGGCCGGGGCCGGCGGGGGTTATTGATTAAATTGCGCAATCGGGCAGTGAATGACATCCGGGGAAAAATGCCAAAATTTTCCTAACGCACAATTTGCTTCTTTTACTTGGATATATTTTGGCGCGGCAATGTGCCAGGGTCATCCTGAGTTTGCCAGCCGCCGCCCAGGGCCCGGTAGAGAGCGATGACGGCCAGGAACTCGTTGGCCCGGTCCTGGGTTAACTTGAGCTCGGACTCAAATAACTGCCGGTCCGAATCCAGGACTTCCAGGTAGGGAGTCATTCCCCCATAATAGCGCTGATAGGCCAGATCGGTTTGCTGGCTCAAGGCCTTAACCTGTTTCCCTGATTCGAGGCGCACTTCCTTCAGCATACGCACCCCCACCAGGGAGTCGGACACTTCCCGGAAGGCTTGCTGAATGGACTTTTTGTAGGTGAGCAGGGCTTCCTGTTTCACGGCCTCCGCGGCCCGGACCCCGGCCCGAAGCCGCCCTGCCTGGAAGATGGGCTGAGTTATGCCGGGTGAAACAATATCCCAGAAATTGGCTGGTCCGGTGAACAGGCTCTTCAGGGCGGCGGACTCCCACCCGGAGGCGCCGGTAATCCTGATGTTGGGAAAAAGCAGCGCCTTGGCTTCGCCGATGCGGGCGTTGGCCGCCACCAGGGTTTGCTCGGCAAAGCGGATGTCGGGGCGCCGCTCCAGAAGAGAAGAAGTTAGCCCTGGAGGGATGGTGACGGTTAAATCCTGCTCAAGAAGAGACTTACCCCGGGGGACGGGTCCCGGGTTCCGCCCCAGCAAGATGCTGATCAGGTTTTCTTTCTGTTCAATGGCCCGCTTCAGGTCGGGAACCACGGCCCGGGCCCCATAGAGCAGATTTTCGGTCATGAGCACGGGTGTCAGGGAATCCCAGCCGTAGTCGAAGCGCGCCTTCACCAGCTTGAGGGATTCTTCCCGGACCTTCACGGTGCGGTTGCTGATCTCGAGTTGCTGGTCCAACGCCCTGAGTTCGATATAGGCCCGGGCCAAGTCGGTCACCAAAGTCTGGATGACGAAGTTGCGGTTCTCCTCGGAGGCGAAAAACTCAGCCCGGGCGGCTTCGGTAGCCCGGCGGATGCGGCCGAAGAAGTCCAGTTCCCAGGAGAGGTCGCCGAAGACAATACCTGCCATACGCTCCCTGAGGGTGACGGTGAAGGGAGTGAAGCCCCGGGTTGAGGCGCGAGTGGTTTCCAACTGCCCACTGGCGTTCACTGTGGGAAAGAGAAAAGACCGCTGGATGACCACCTGCTCCCGGGCCTGGAGGACCCGTTGGGCGGCGATCTGCACGTCGTAATTTTCCTTCAGGGCGATCTTGATCAACTCCTGGAGCCGGTCGTCCTTGAAGACCTCAAACCACTTCAGGGCCCCGAAGGAGGCCTCGTCCGGTTGCGTGGGGATATCCGGCCCCTGGCCCCGGAAATTGTCCGGCGCCGGATAGGCGGGCCGCTGGTAGTCCGGGCCGACGGCGCAGCCGGATATCACCAAAGCCATCAGAAAAAAGGTCAGCCAGGCCGTCATGGCTTTTCTCCTTGATCGCCGGGGGACTCGGGCAAGGCGGCGGCAGGCCCCGGGTGCTTCTTGACTTTGCGGTGAGAAAATTTCTCCACCGCATAAAAGGTGACCGGGATAAGGAAGATGGCGATGACGGTGGCCGCCGCCATGCCGCCGATGACCGCGGTGCCCATGACCTTCCGGGCGATGGCGCCGGAGCCCGAAGCCAGGGCCAGAGGTATACACCCCAGGATAAAGGCGAAGCTGGTCATGAGAATGGGGCGGAGCCGGAGCCTCGCCCCCTCCAGGGCCGCGTCGGCGAAATCCTTGCCTTTCTCGTATTCCACCTTGGCGAACTCGACGATCAGGATGGCGTTTTTCGCCGCCAGGCCGATGAGCAGGATCAAGCCGATCTGAGCATAGAGGTTAAGCTCCATACCCCGCAGGAATATCGCCAAAAATGCCCCACAGACTGCAACGGGAGTGCCCAAAAGCACGCTGAAGGGCAGCGACCAGCTCTCATACTGGGCCGCCAGGATCAAGAACACGAACAACAGCGACAGGGCGAAGATAACCCAGGCGGGCACGCCCTCCTGGGCCTTCTTTTCCTGATAGGACATACCCAGATAGTCGTAGCCCATCTCAGACGGCATGGTCTCCTTGAAAACCTCCTCCAGGGCCTTCATCCCCTGGGTGGAACTGTACCCGGGGGCAGTGACGGCATTGATCTGCACGGCGCGGTAGAGGTTGTAGCGCATGGTGAACTCCGGTCCCGAGCGCTGTTCCAAACTGGTGAGGGCGCTCAAGGGCACGGAGTCGCCGTTCTTGTTGCGCACGTAGAACTGGCCAAGCTGTTCGGCTTCGGCCCGGTATTCCCCTTCGGCCTGTACGTACACCTGCCACTGGCGCCCGAAGCGGTTGAAGTAATTGACGAAGTAGCCGCCCATGAAGGCCTGCAGGACCCCGTAGACCTCGCCGATGTCCACACCTTGCTTGAGCACCTTATCACGGTCCACCTGGACGAAGAATTGGGGCACCGTGGGGACGAAAGTGGTGGTGACCCTGGAGACTTCCGGACGTCTCTGCGCGGCAGCCAGGAACTTCTGGGTGTTCTCCCAGAGAAACTTGACATCTTTACCGGCCCGATCCTCCAGGATGAAGGTGACCCCGCCGGCAGTGCCGATGCCCGGGATGGCCGGGGGCGAGAAGGCAAAGGCGACGCCTTGGGGAAGCTTGCCCAACTCCCGGTTGAGGGTGGCCATGATGGCCTCGTACTTTTCCTCGGGCTTTTTCCGCTCGTTCCAGGGCTTCAGGGTCACGAAGAAAAAGCCGCTATAGGTGTTGGTGACGCCGCTCAACATGCTGTAGCCAATCACCGCGGTGGCGTACTCCACCCCCGGGGTCTTGGCCATGATATCCTCGATCTGGCGGCAGACTTCACTGGTGCGCTGCAGGGAGGAGGCGTCGGGCAACTGGACCCCGGCGTACAGATAGCCCTGGTCTTCTTCCGGGAGGAAACCGCCGGGCAGTCTCCCGCCCAAAAGGCCGGCGAGTCCCGCCACCAGAGCCAGAAAGATGAGGCTCATCCCCGCCTTGCGGATAAAAGTCCCGCACCACCCGACATAGCCGTCGGTGGTGCGGCCGAAGACCTCATTGAACCAGCGGTAAAAGCGGCTCAGCGGGCCCCGGGATTCCTTTTTAGGCTTGAGGAGCATAGCCGACAGGGCTGGGGTCAGAGTCAGAGCGTTGAAGGAGGAAATGATGACGGAGACGGCGATGGTGACGGCAAACTGCTGATAAAGCTTGCCGGTGATGCCGGGAATGAAGATGGTGGGAATAAAGACCGCGGCCAAAGACAGGGTCGTGGCCACCACCGGCCCGGTGACCTCCTCCATGGCCTTCAGGGTCGCGTCTTTGGGTGACAGACCGTGCTCGATGTGATGCTCCACCGCCTCAACGACCACAATGGCGTCGTCCACCACGATGCCGATGGCCAGGACCAACCCCATCAGCGCAATGGTATTGAGGGAGAAACCCATCAGGGGGAAAAAAGCGAAGGTGCCCACCAGGGAGACGGGTACCGCCAGCGCCGGGATGAGAGTGGCCCGCCAGCCCTGGAGGAAGATGAAGACCACGAGGATGACTAGAACCAGGGCTTCAAACAGGGTGTGGACGATTTCCTTGATGCCCTCCCGCACCGCCTGGGTGGTGTCTAGCGCAATGACGTAGTCCATATCCGGTGGAAAGGACTTCTTGGCCTGTTCCATGAGCGCCTTCACCCCGTCCACCGCCTGGATGGCGTTGGTGCCCGGGAGTTGGTAGAGGGCCAGGACTGCCGCGGCCTTGCCATTCAGGCGCCCCTGGAGGGCATAAGTCTGGGACCCGAGTTCGATGCGGGCCACGTCTTTGAGGCGGACGAGCGACCCGTCAGGATTGGCCCGGAGCACTATCTTCTCAAACTCCTCCGGATTTTCCAGCCGTCCCTGGGACCGGATGGCGTAGGTGAATTCCTGGCCTTTGGGGGCCGGCTCCGCCCCCACCTGGCCGGAGGGGTTTACGGTGTTCTGTTTCTGGATAGCGTCGACAATCTCCGGGATGGTGATATTGAGCTTGGCCAGTTGGTCGGGCTTGACCCAGAAGCGCATGGCATACTGGCCGGCCCCAAAGACGGTGACACTGGCGATGCCGGCCACCCGGGTCATCTGGTCGTTCAGGTTAATATAGGCGTAATTGGCCAGGAAAGTGGCATCATAGGTGCCCTGGGGAGAAATGAGGTCCACCACCATCAGGGGCGCGGCCGTGGACTTCTTGACGGTGATGCCGTAATTGCGCACGTCCGCCGGCAACTTGGCTTCGGCCTGGCTCGCCCGCATCTGGGTCAGTACCTGGTCGATGTTGGGGTCGGTTTTGACATCGAAATTCACGTACATCTTCAACTCGCCGTTGTTGGCGTTCAAAGAGTACATGTAGTTCATGTTGTCCACGCCGCTCATCTCCTGCTCGATGGGCGTGGCCACGGACTGCTCCACCGTCTGGGCGTCGGCGCCCACATAGGAGGTGTTGATAAAAATTTCCGGCGGGACGATGTCGGGATATTGGGAAATGGGCAGACCCAGGAGCGCCACCACCCCCACGATCACCATGACGATGGCGATGACGATGGCCACGATGGGGCGGTTAACGAAAAATCTCGCCATGACCCATTACCTCGGCTGTTTCTCAGCGGTTGGGGTTGACCCAGTGCTGGCCGGCGGTGCTTCCTGAAACGGCTTGGGGGCGACGGGCATGCCGGCCCTGACCTTCTGGATGCCTTCCACGATCACGCGTTCCCCTGGTTTCAGGCCTTCATCAATCACCCAAAGGGAGCCGGTGCGTTCGCCCACTTTGACCCACCGGAGGTCTACCTTGTTGTCCGGACCTACCACGGCCACCTGGAACCTGCCCTGCAACTCATTAACCGCCCGCTGGGGGACCAGCAACGCCCCTTTCTGCGTCTCGATCAAAGCCCGGATTTTGGCAAACTGCCCGGGGCGCAGCAGATTGCCGGGATTGGGAAAGAGGGTGGCCACTTTGATGGTGCCGGTGCGCTCGTCCACCTGGCGGTCGGCAAAGGAAACTTTGCCATTATGGGGAAAGACCTTGCCGTCGGCCAGGACCAATTCAAGGCTGGGCCCTTCCAGCTCGGTTTTCCTTCTGGCCTCTGCCGTCTGGGTAAAGCGCATATATTCCTGCTCGCTGAGGGGAATGAACACTTTAATGGGATCTACCGTGGAAACGGTGGTCAGCTCCGGACCCCCCGGGCTCCCCACCAGGTCGCCCAATTGGGCCTTGGAGATGCCGGCGATGCCATCGATGGGCGAGGTGATCTTCGTAAAGCTCAGGTCAATCTCGGACTTGCGCACCGCCGCCTTGCCGGCTTGCACCGCGGCCTTAGACGACGCCTCCCGGCCGATGGCGTCGTCCAGGTCCTTTTTGCTCACCGCGTTCACCGCCGCCAGAGGCCTGATCTTGTCCAGATTGGCCTTGGCGGTATAGAGCTGGCCTTCGTTGACGGCCAATTGCCCTTTGGCCTGTTCCAGGGCAGCCTGGAAGGGCCGGGGGTCGATCTCGAAGAGAACCTGGCCTTTCTTGACGAAAGAGCCTTCCTGATAATTTTGCTTGGTGAGGTACCCCTGGACCTGGGCGTTGATCTTGGCGTTCACCAGGCCGTCGGTGGTGCCCACCCACTCCCGCACGATGGGCACGTCCTTGACGACCACATTCACGACTTCCACGGCGGGCGCGGCTGGCCCCGTGGCCTTCTTTTCGCCGCAGCCCGTTAAAAGAAACGAAGATAAGCAGACGGCCGCCACCAGAGGAGCCAGAGCCAATATGCGGGTAAGGAAAACTTTACGGTGCGGATTCATCAGCGGGGACCTCGCTCTCAGAAATGCCTTGATTAATACCAAATTGAAGTCAAAAAAACTTATAATATTTCATGTCATTCTGAACGGAGCGCAGCGGAGTGAAGAATCTCTACGGCTTTAAAAGAGAGATTCTTCGCTACGCTCAGAATGACAAAAATTGTCGTTTGATCGATCATTATTCAAAAAAGCCCGGGGGTAATTCCCATCAAAGAAGGCTCCAGGCATGAACGCCCTTTCTGATCCTAAAAATTTCAGGGTTTTTCTTTTTGGTGCATAATCGCTAAAGACACCAGCCAGGCCAGGACAACGGCTGGGTAGAGCTGCCCCACCAGGGCCTCCAGCATAGCCAGGGTGCGGGCCACCGGGTGAACTGGCGTAATATCGCCGTATCCGGTAGTAGTAAGAGTGACGACACTGAAGTACGTCAGTTCTCGCCGGAGTGCGTCCGGCTCGCCGGCGGTCAGGCCTTCCGGCAGGCGGAAGGCCTGGGGGATGTTCAAGGCTACCACCTGATAAGCGAAGGCCCACATCAACGCTAAGAGGAGGTAGATCAGGATGGCGCCGCGAATCCGGTGGGCCGTCACCGGACCATCCCGAAAAACTTGGGCGGTTACCACGGCCAACAGGACCCCCAAATAAATCAGGCTGAGGCCGGTTGCCAGGACAGCCAGGCCTTCTACTGGCCGGAATTCCTCCACCCAATTGAGGGCCAGGCTAACGGCCGCCAGCACAATAACTACAAAGCTCAACCACCTCTTTTTGAACGTGGTCAGCACCCCGGCGACAATAACGAAAGAAAAAAAGAGATGGCCCACCAATCTGCCGAACCAGAACTCGCCCAGGGAATTCAGGACGATGAAATATCCCAGGGAAAAAATCAGGAGGCCCGTGAGGCCGGTTTCATCAGTCCAAAAATACCGGGGGTGGAGTCTGAGTCGCGTCATAAGGCCAATTTTTCCGCTCAACGGCTGCCGCCGCACCCTGGTTGTTGTCGGGAGAACCTGGTTAATCTGGCCCTACACCTTGATGTATGTTGCACCCTTGTCTTGCCTCCAGCGGCCCTGACTTCCGCCGCAATATCTCAACCCTTTGGCACTTAAGGACTATCAACCGGGCACATGGAAAAACGCCACCGCCATGACCAGGTATACCGTCAGGAGGAGCAGGCCGGTGAACCAGTTGGATTTCCCGTCGCTGATGGTATGGGCCAGCAGAGAGGCGGAGATGACGATGGCGAACACCTCGCCCCGGGTAAACACCAAATCCATGGGTTGCGGGGCAATAAAATAACTCAGGAACACCAGGAGCGGCGTCAGAAAAAGCGCCACCTGCGTGCTGCTGCCGATGGCGATGCCGACGCTCAGATCCATGCGGTTTTTCATGGCAGCCATCACCGCGGTGCTGTGTTCCGCGGCGTTGCCGATCACTGCCACGATGATGATGCCCACGAACACCTTGGACATGCCCAAATGGAGAGCCGCCTGCTCCACCGACCCCACCAGAATTTCACTGAGCCAGGCGATGAAAAAAGTGGCAATCCCCAAGACCACCAAAGCCACCGGCAAGCTCCAGGCGGCGCCCAATTTCTCCTCGTCCGCCTCCTCCTGCGGGGCCCCCCGAAATAAATCCTTGTGGGTGTGCAGAGAAAAGATGAGGCTGAAGACATACACGACAATGAGCAGACCGGCCAGGGCCAGGCTGATGGCGGCTTCATTGACCGCAATCTCAGTCGGGCGCAAGAAATGGAACAGGGCCGGGGTGATGATGGCCACCGAGGTCAGCAATAACATCTGAGCCTGGGCCCGGGCCGATATGGCATTGTATTCCTGGATCTTGTAGCGCAATCCGCCCGCCAGAAACGACGCCCCCAGCACCAGCAAGATGTTGCCGATGATGGAGCCGGTCAGAGAGGCCTTGACAATATCCAGGTAGCCGGCGCGCAGGGCCACAATGGCGATGATGAGCTCCGCGGCGTTGCCGAAGGTGGCGTTTAAGAGGCCGCCGATGCCTTCCCCGGCCCGGTCGGCGATCTGCTCCGTGGCTTTTCCCATCCACCCCGCCAAGGGGATGATGCCCAGACAGGCGGAAAAGAAAATCAGGGTATGGGCCTGGGGCCGAAAATGCTCCAAATAGAGGGAAAGGGGAATAAAAATGAGCAGCACGTTCAAAGAAAAGAAGAGTTTCAGGAAATTCCCTCCCGCGGTATTCACCTCTTGCTCCTTTGGGGGCAATTCATGCCTCAATTTTCTTGAATCTTTACCGCAGCTCTTTTGCTCCTATTTCCGGACTGGCTTTCTCTACTGGCATCAGAAAGTCAGAAATCCCGCCCAGCTCAGGCATATCCCGGGCGATGATCGCGTCAATACTGGGCTTCGGGGTTCTCCACCTGCTGGTAGACCACATCGCTCCCCTCATACACCGGGCGATAATAAACCCCGCTGGCCACATAATAGGTGACCCCGGCGATAGCCAACGCCCTGGCTCCCACTGGCATGGTACGGACAACCGCGCCGCCGCCGTAGGGTCCCCTGACGGCTGCCCCCCGTGGGCCCACATAAGCCGCGCCGCCCCGGGGGCCTTCTACGTAGGCCCGGCGGGGACCTGCGGCCACCGAGGCGCCGCCGGTGTGCACATAACTCCGCGGGGTGGCGGCCACAGCGCCGCCCCTGGGACCAACCGCGGCCGCTCCCCTGGGGCCGGCTACCGCTGCTCCCCCTCCAGGACCTCTTGCAGCAACCCTGGCCTCTGCATCGCTTATCAGCATAGTTGCCAGGGGACTGACTGGCAGCAGTCCTGCCAACATCGCCAGGGACAAGAACAATGGCAATGCCTGTTGCAAAATCGCCTTAGGCTTAGTAATCTGCATGGCTGTATCCTCCCTCCTTATCTCTGCTGCTTTTTCTTAGGCGAAGCCGGCGCCGCCGCCGGGAGAATGTCGATTTTTTCGGCCTTTTCCGGAGCTACAAACGTGAATAGGCCGTCTTCCAGCTGAGGCGCGGTATTCCACTTGGTAAACACCGCCGTGAACTGCAGCCCCTGGGCCGTCTTATCGGTGATGAGAAACTTGCGCGGCGCCGGGGTGGGGCTGTTCTCAATCCAAATCTGCCAGTCGATGTCCTTTTGTTTGAAAGCCAGGTGATGGCAAGGTACTCCCTGAACCTGGCTCAGTCCCACGTAAAAACAGGAAAGCACCCCCGCGGTGAGATTTTCATAGGCCTTGGTATATATCAGATCAGCCAAAGGGGCCCTGAGATTAAAAGCCTGAGTGCCATGCTCCAGGGCGGCATCGAGCTCCGGGGGGGCGGCGATGGTGGTGTAAAAGTTCTTGCTCCTGTCCATGAGGGTGATGGTCTTGCCATCGTAGAAAAGCTGCCGGTTATCCGTATCTCCCACCGATTCAGCCCGAAACCGGTCGGGACGCCGCACCGAAGCCTCCACACTCCTGGCGTACTGGATTCTCTGGCCGGAGGTCAACAGCACGTCCTCCGTAATCTCCGCCTGGACGGAAAACTGCTGGAGATTTTTGAGATAATCGCACATCTGTTTGAGAGCTTCCATGGCCTTGGGCTCGATGTCCGGCGCTTTGGCTTTTTTCGGTGGTTCGGCGCTCCAGGTTGGGGCCATTATACAGAGGGACAAGACCAGCACCGCCCCTAAAGAAACCCATTGCCTATAAAGCGTTCGCCTTTTCTCGCTCATTTCTTGGTTCTCCTCGAAAATGAAGGGGTTATTATTTTTTGTTCATCTTCTCGCTTTGTTCCTGGTGGCTCAATCTTCCAGTCGGGTAGCTTGGCGCTCAATTCGGCCAGTTCAGCGGGAGGGGTCAAAAAAGCTACGGTTTTGTCAATGACGGCCTGAGTGGTTTGATCCATGAGGTCGCCGGAGAGCATCAACACCATCCGGGAAGTGCTCCGGTAATTATAAATAATCACCGCCAGGAAAGTGGCGAGTAGCAAGGTGCCAAACGCGGTTAGGATGTCGACGCGAAAACTCCGGCGGTTGAAGATGCCCAAGGCTTTAGACCTCCCATTCTGACTGCAGAGTATAGAAAATCTTCCGGTTGAGCAACTCATCCCAAAGCACAAGTCGAGTAGCGCGGGGGAATCTCACCCCCACGCCCTCACAGGCAGGGTCTAGGACTGGCGCGCCTACGGTAGGGTCCGGTGGCTCATCCAAAGCTTTCGCCCTGGGCCTCAGGCCGCCGCCGCCCTCAATTCCGAGGTGCAGTGGGGGCAGCGGGTGGCCTTGAGGGAGATGGTGGACAGGCAGAAGGGGCACTCCCGGGTGGTGGGTTCGACCGCCGCCGCCGCCTTTTCCCGTTTCATGCGGTTGAGGCCTTTGATCACCAGGAACACGGCAAAGGCTATGATGATAAAGCTGATAATGGTGTTGACGAAGATCCCGAGGTTCAGGGTCACGGCCCCGGCGGCCTTGGCGGCGGCCAGGGAGGCGTAAGGGCCGGCGGCTTTGCTGCCTTCTTTTAACGTCAGGAAAAAATTAGAAAAGTCAACATTTCCCAGGAGCAGGCCAATCGGCGGCATAAGGACATCGTCCACAAAAGACTTGACAATCGCCCCGAAAGCCGCGCCGATGACGATCCCTATCGCCATGTCCACCACGTTGCCCCGCATCGCAAATTCTTTAAAATCTTTCAGCATCTCTTGCCCTCCCGTTAAGAACCGTTAACCTATGAGCATTTTGCTGCATGGATATCTCGGAATAGGCGCGATTAATATTGGACCATATCTTTCAAAATAATTAAACCAAAAAACTTGGCAATCAAGCCCCCGGTCTCCGGGCGGCGCAGGGGTCCCGGCCGGCGGGTTTCCGGCTCCTCCCGCTTCCCCCGGGAGACCGCCGGGGCCGGCCGTGCGGCCAATTTTTCCCGGAAACCAGTCTCCTCCTAAAAGAATTCCCTCACCGGGAAAAAATGTGGGGTCGGCCCTTGCTTTGTCATTATAAGTAATTATTATTGAAGAATAAAGATTATCTAAAAAATAAATATAAGCCACCCAGCGGGTGGAGACCTCCGGGTAAGAGTCCGGAGCGCCGGCTCTCAAGGGGGAAACTCCCCTAAACCGAGGAAAAGGAGACTGAGCATGGGTAATTGCAGCTGTAGTTGTCGGCAACCAACCGGAAAAAAAGAAGGCCCCGCGGATGATAAGAAGATTTATATCTGTCCCCAGTGCAGCACCTTCACGGCTACTAGGTCTGGCGGGCCAACACCTGAATGTTGCGGCAAGAAAATGCAGGTCTTGGAGTAACCCGCCCGCCGAAACCGGGTACCGCCCTCCCTGGTCCGTAACGTCGGAGGGGAGAGGGGATTTCCAGGCCTTACCGCTTTCTCGTCAACCCGGTCCCGGCGGCGAGCTTTCGAAATGACGCTCGAAATGATAAATTTATGGCGGCATGCATCAACGAAGGAGGTTCAGATGTCCAACCCTGAAGAAATGTGGCAGTGCCAGATGACCAACTGCGGCTATATTTATGACCCGGCCCACGGCGACAAGAAGGGCAAGATCCCCAAGGGCGCCCGGTTCGAAGACCTGCCGGACGACTGGAAGTGCCCGTGCTGCGGGTCCAGCAAAGCCATGTTCAAGCCTCTGGCCGGCCCGGGTTCGGTGGCCGCGCAGGCGGTCAAGTGCGCCACTTGAGCCGCGGCCGCGTCGGAATTCGGGAAAGTGACCGCGATGTCCAACGCTCCAACTGAGCCCCCGGCCAGGGGGCCGGACGGCGCCGCCGGGGATACGGTTTTAATCTTGCGCCCCTATCCGGTCCGGGTGGGGCAGAAGATTACCATCGAAGCCGGGCCCCGGCGCGGCGACTGGGAGATAATCGGGGTGGGCGACCGGAAGCTCAGGCTGCGCTGTCCCATCTCCCACCAGGAACTTGACTGCGATTGGTTTTGCTACGTGGTGACCGAAGCCGCCGGAATCCCATGGCCGCACCACCACTAAAGATTCGCCGCTTCTCAACCCGCCTGGTAAAAGACGGCAGGCATGGAAAGATCAGCCCGGCGCGCCGGGTCAACCTGACAGGAGGAAAAGCCATGAACCCGACCCAAGACAAAACCTTTTGGAAGTGCGCCAAGTGCGGCTTCACCGTCACCCGGCCCACGCCCCCGGAGCAGTGCCCCGAGTGCAAGGAGACCTGCGAATTTAAGAATGTGACCTGCTATTTGCCGGAATGCGGCGGGGTCGGGAATATGGATCCGCGCCTTTAAAGGATCGCCGGGAGCTGACGGCGCACCCGCCCCGGGCTGAGCGCGCCCCGGCGCCGCCCCCTTTAGAGGAGCGGTTTGATCATTTTCTCGAATTCCTCTTTGCTCCTGGCCCCCAGGACTTTGTGGGCAATATTGCCTTGCTTGTCAATGATGAAGGTGAGGGGCACCAACTCCACGCCGCCGTAGGCTTTGCTCACCCCGTCATTTCCTTCCAGCACCGGGTAACCCAGGCCCAACTGCGTAACGAGTTGCTTCAGCTGCTCGGGGGTGGAGGACAGGCCGATCCCCAGGGTCTGGAAGCCCTGCCCCTTGAGTTCCTGGTCCATTTTGCTCAGATGCGGCATCTCCTCCCGGCACGGCCCGCAAAAAAAGGTGAAAAAGTTGATTAACACCACTTTGCCCTTGAACTGGCTCAGGCTGTATTCCTTTCCATCCTGGACGGCTTTCAATTTGAAGTCCGGAGCGCCGCCGGCGGCCCACCCCGAGGTGGCCGCGGCCACGAGGAACAGAGACGCCATCAGTACTAACCAGAATTTCGCCGGACCCAACGTAGTCTTCATTTTCATGAACATCTCCTTGCTCTGGATTGCTCTTCATTTTTGCCTAGAATATATATATCTGAAAAATCCCGGCGCCGCTATTTGTTCATTTGGCGGTTGCAGGCGTGACGGCGGGCGATGGGGCACACCGCCCGCTTTTTTTAGTGTGCCGGGCATGCACAGCAGCTTGGAGGTGAAAGTCCTCTACCCAACCTGATGGAGGTGAAGGGTTAGCGAAGCGCAAGGGCGTCATCGTGAGGTGGGGTCTGAAGGAAGCGCGGAGC
>Ga0194126_10006146_pt1 | contig 17255 bp, 14 predicted proteins | sample TA2KigC150mmetaG_FD_148641 | JGI IMG/M metagenome (GOLD analysis project Ga0194126, IMG submission 148641) | Freshwater microbial communities from Lake Tanganyika, Tanzania - TA2015035 Kigoma Deep Cast 150m | ecosystem: Environmental > Aquatic > Freshwater > Lake | place: Tanzania: Lake... | reverse complement strand
ACCTAAAAAGGGGACGAGGACAAGACTTGAAAGGAAGCACGCGGCGGCAATAATTAATGTTACTTTGGGATGAAATACAGCCTTTTGTAAAAATGGTTTGTAATGACTCTTTAAAAACCGCATAATGCGGTTATCCGCTTCCTCAGTATGCGCCTTTGTCTTTATCCCCCTTTTTCTGAAAATAAGGGAGCACAGGGTGGGCATAATGACCAGGGCAACAAAAAGGGAACTCAGCATAGCAAGACTTACCGTAAAGGCTACAGGCTTGAACATCCTGCCTTCAACACCCTGAAGGGTCAAGAGCGGCACATAGATGATAATGATAATACCCACGGCGAAGAAGATGGGACGTCCCACCTCCTGAGCCGCAAGCAATATAGTTTCCCTATAACTATTATTACCTTTTCTGAGGGTAAGACGTTGAACGATATTTTCAACGGTACACACTGAGCCATCGGTAATATTACCAAACCCCAGGGAACCTATACTCATCACCGTAGCAGCAATCCCCAGATGATACATACCTGAAAAGGTTAAAACGACCGTTAAAGGAACTGAAAAAGCAATAAGGAGTGATACCCGCCAATTTCCTACCGTTAAAGTAAGAACTATGATTATCAGGATGATACCGAAAATAACGTTGCTAATAACTGTATGAATAACATCATTGACAAGACCAGCCCGATCATAAAACGGTATTATATCCACACCTTTTGGCAGGTTTTGCCTGATTTCTTCAACCTTCTGTTTTACCCTTTCCACCACAGTACGGCTATTCTCGCCCTTGAGCATCATGGCAATACCCGTAACAACCTCTCCTTTGCCGTCCCTCGTGACTGCTCCATAACGTACCTCAGGCCCCACTACCACATCCGCCATATTTTTTATAAAAATGGGAGTACCCTCTGCCGTCGCATGAACAACGATATTTTCAATATCCTGTATGGTATTGATGAGACCTATCCCCCTTATGAGATACTGTTCAGAGGAATGTTCTATGTACTGTCCACCGGCATTGGCATTATTGGCGGCCAGGGCATCGAAGACCTGCCGGAGGGTAATATTATAGGTGATGAGCTTTTTGGGATCCACCAGCACCTGGTACTGCTTTACAAGACCTCCAAAACTATTGACCTCAATAACCCCTGGTATAGTCAGTAACCTGGGTTTGATTAGCCAGTCCTGGATGGTTCTCAGTTCCATGTTGTCTTTACCTTCGCCAGTAACCACGTATTGATAAATTTCACCAAGTCCCGTGCTAACTGGACCCAAGATGGGTTGGGCCATGAAAACCTGTGGAAGCCGCTCCTTTGCTGTTTGTAAACGTTCTAAGACCAATTGACGGGCAAAATAAATGTTTACGTGGTCATCAAAAACTACCGTGACTTGTGAAAGCCCTGACTTTGAAATAGAACGCGTCTCCACAACACTGGGTAATCCACTCATGGAGAACTCAATAGGAAATGTGATGAGTTTTTCCACTTCAACAGGGCCGAGTCCGGGCACCTCGGTATTGATCTGTACCTGGTTTGTTGTAACATCGGGGACGGCATCAATCGGCAAGCGTATAATGTAGTATAAACCCATTCCTATGATGACACAGATAACAACAATAACCAGGAAACCTTGCTTTAATGCGTATTCAATAATTTTATTGATCATAAATTAGGCCTTCGGCGACTTTTTGTCGCAAAGACACTTGCCCCTGAGACCCCATAGCGGGTTCAAGTTTGTAACTTGAACCCTATGTTTTATATGGTTAATTTCGTCATCATATTGTACAAAACGCTATTGTCCGAATAAAATTATGAGTTCGGGTTGTAAACCTGAACCCGCCAAAAGATTAGTCTGCACAACCCTCCCCAAACTTTTCCTTCATGAGTTCAGACTTGAGTAAGAAGCTGCCCTTGACGACTACACGTTCATTCCTATTTAAGCCACTAATAACCTTTACATGGCCATCTACCCGCGCACCAATGACCACATTTCGCCTTAAGAAGTATCCTTCCTTGAGGGGCACAAAGACAAAGTGTTTTTGTCCGTCTGTTTGAACCGTTTCTTCGGGTACAACAGGTGAATCGTTTCCTGTTTCTACAAGGAGCAGTACCTTAGCAAACATACCTGGTTTCAGTTTTTCATGACGATTGTCAACTTCCGCCCGAACCTTCACCGTGCGTGTCTTTTCATTCACCGTTGCTCCAATATACGTAACAAGCCCTTCAAATTGTTCATCTGGATAAGAGGCAACGGATATGATGACCTTATTTCCCACCTTAACTTTTGTAATGTCTTTTTCGTAAATATCAAACCACACCCATATGTGGGTAAGGTCAGAAATGGTGACAATGGGGGTAAAGGCATCCTTGAGTTCACCAACAGCCACCTTTTTTTCAATCACCGTACCATCGAAGGGGGCTGCAATAGTAAATAGCGAAGATACATTTCCCTCCGGTGCATTGAGCATGCTATTCTCATGCAACCCCATGAGTTTTAATCTCTCCCTTAATGCCTTCAATTCTATCTGAGCCTGTTCATAATCAGTTTCTGCTTCTAAAAACTGTTTTTTGGAGCAGATGTTTTGCCGGTAAAGGGACTTTTCCCTTTGATAGTTCTTTTTGGCAAGTTTAAGCATAGCCTTTGCCTTCTTATAATCCGCCCTTGCCTGTCCCAGTTCTATACTATCCAATATAGCTAATACCTGTCCCTTCTTTACACGATCCCCCCAGTCCACAAAAACCTCTTTGGCTACCCCTGGCATCCTCGGCGAAACAACAACAAAGCGATTTTGATTAGGTCCTACTTCACCAGTTGCCTTGAGCGTAACGCCAATGTTTAACAACTCGACATCCTTGATAGTAATAATTTCTCCTATAATTGACTTATCGACCTTGACGACACCAACCTCATGGCGGCAACCGTCACATTCGATTACCGGAACATTGTGTTCACATTGTTTTTTTAAGAGTTCCTCATAACTATTGGTTTTAATAGTAGGGTTACACAAGGAACATTCGCTTTCTGGAACACCATGTTCAGGGCATATCTCACTTGAAAATACCTTTGCCTTGTCCTTCTGAATTTCTTGCCCACTGTCATTCTGAGCGGAGCGAAGAATCTCACCTTTAGAGGTTGTTTTGTTGCCAGTATCCTTCATAATAACATTTTCATCGCCCTTGGTACATTGTGACTCCTGGCAATTATCCTGTTTTTGTTTTGCGGCAACAACCTTTATGGAAAAGAATCCAACGAATAAAAGAATAATCGTAAAATAGATCCATCGTATGTTAAAGATTTGTAAACATGAATAAGTCCTTTTGTTCTTCATCATTGCCCTTCTATCTTAATCACTGCCAGTCTTTCAATATCCGCAATGAGCAGATTTAAATTTTTCAGGGATTCTATATATGAAATCCTCGTTTCAGCCCATGTCCTCTGGGCGTCCAGCAGGTCTATATAATTGAACTCACCTTCTTTGTATCCCCTTTCTATCAATTTTAGAGATTCTTCTGCCCTGGGCAGTATCTTATCTCTGAATTCAACGACACGCCTGCGTTCCACATTGTATGAATTGAAATTCTTTTTTAACTGAAAAAGCAGATCATTGTAAACAGACAGGTTCTCACTTTTCGCCTTTCTTGAGAGCGCCTTGCCTTTCTGTATATTGCCCTGGTTGCGATTAAAAAATGGGGCAGGTATCTCAATGCCCATCTGAACGGTATCCACGTTTTCCAGTGAAAGCCGTTTATAGCCTGCCGATACATTGATGTCTGGTATGGCCAGTCTTTTTTCCAGCGTCAATTGTGTTTCTGCTATTTCGATATTCTTCTTTGATGCCTTAAGGAATGGTTGATTACTTTTCATATTCAATTCAAGTTCATGAAGCGATAGTTCTCCAGGTTTCGTTAAGAGTTTTCCCATCACGCCATTGACGGTTTCCTCTGGAATGCCCATTACCGTCTGTAACTCCTTTATAGAATTTTGGAGATTGCCTTCGGCATTGGATACAGAATTTCTTGCCTTCGATAATTCCACCTCAGCCCTGAGGACGTTCGTAATAGCCACCTCGCCCGCATCAAACCTGATCTTCTCGCTCTCATAAATGCCTTTTGCAATTTCTTCCACCTTCTTTGCAATGGCGTAACCTTCCTGGTCAGCCACGACTTTATAAAATGCCTTCTTTGTGTCGGCTATAACAGCCAGTAGAACGGTATCACGTTCTAATTCGTTTTTCTCTTTTGATTTCTCACTTACTTTTATTCCAAGTCCTCTTTTGCCGCCTGTAATGATGGGCTGAGTTATACCAACAAGATTTTGACTCTGATTCAATCCAAGTTCACTGCTCGGCATTTCCTCGGCTAGAAGTTCCAAGACGGGATTTGGATACAGCTTTGACTGTCGTAATGAGCCAATGGCTGCATCTATCTGATCCCTTGTAGACTGCAATTGCGGGTTTTTTTCAATGGCTATCTTAAGGGCTTCTTCGAGCGTAATTTTCTTGTGTACAGGTTGGTTGTCCTTGTCCACGGCCCTGATTTGAGAATCGTTTCCAAGAATTATTACCTGAAGGCACGGTAAATAAACGGATAAGCAGGTTGTCGCAATAAGGAATATAAATCTGTATATCCGAAGATTGGGTATAAAGTGAAAATAGGTATCCATAACAAAACCTTTCGCTATAAAATATAAAACGGTTTACCACGGATAATTTAAACGCCGAAATAATCTCTTACAACCTCCTAAGTCCCCCTGGTTTAACAAAGGGGGATTCAGGGGGTTGTATCAACTCCGCTCGTAATGAAACACGGATGTAAACTTATTTAAGACGTTTACTGTAGTTTTTGCGTAAACAGGGTTTTTATAGAAAATGTTTGAGCTGGGGCAAACTTTCTATTCCTTCATCATATGCAGACTACAGCCAGTGGCTGCTCTAATTAATACTTACTTAGGTTATTTCCGTGGAAAACTAACCGTGGAATGTGTTATGCGGTCAAACGAGGTGGATGGTAAATGATCGTCTGGAAGACGTTTTTGAAATGATTAAAAGGCTGTGTTTTAAGCCGACTGGAGGTATTCGTCAAAGCGAATGAAGAGTCTTGGAATACATACAGGACTAAATTGTTGGCACAGAGTACACAACAATTTGGGCAACATGGATCATCAGTGGGAATGGAGGAACAGTCGTCATTATGTGATAAAACGGAAGATTCCCTTTCACCGCAATGGAATGAATCCTTTTCTGCACAACCCAGAACTAAACAATCGCCCGGTAATATGCACAGGAGAAACCATATTGCCAGGATACCTATAAATGCCTTCTTTAAGAAAATAGTTGTATTCATCTTTTTTATCAATTAGTGACTGCTATACGTAAAGCTTCTGCTTTATGATAAACAACAATCCGTTTTAAAGCAAATAAAAATACGCTTGTATTTTTGCTGCATGGCAGCTTTTTGAAAAATTCATACGGTGGCAGGCAATCAGCATCCGTAGCGCAGGCATCCTGCCTGCTTTTTTCATACATATTTTCTTTTTATGCAGGCTGGAAGCCTGCGCTACGAGATGTTCCTCCCTTCATAGGTGCTGCTTAGCGCCCAGTCTTCAGCCTTCTGGCATAACCCCGCCTTTACAGGATTATTCACGGTGTAATTGCAGACACGGATAAAATCCTCCTCATCCCGGACAAGATGATCATAGGACTCGCGCTGCCAGAACGATTGACCTTCCCGTCCCAGAATATTATTCGCCTTGTTCGCTGTAAACGACTTCCAGCTATGGAGAATGGAACTTAACGTGTGGGACCATTTTGGCGTGAGAACTGCATGAACATGGTTTGGCATCACTACCCATGCAAGCAGTTTGTAACGCTCGTCGTCAAAATAACAGAGCGCATCGGCGACCAACTTCCCGATATCGTCTCGTTTTAGCCAGCATTCGCCGTACCCGGAATCAAGAAAGGCATCTATTCTATCTGCATCTAAAGCATTCCAATGTCCTACCTCTTTGCTGGTTGTTTTTCCGTTTTTCGCTCTGTTTTCATGCCCTTTGCGTTCTGCTTCGATTTGTGTCAGAACGGACTGTGGGAGGGTTCCCGCCAGACGGAAGGTGACAAAATAGGTACCTTCTTCCCTTTTAAAGTGCGGAAGATACCCACGATGGTGGATTCCTGAAACGAGACGGTTATCTGTAGCGTTAGCATTCGTAGCGCAGGCATCTTGCCTGCTTTTTTCATCTGCATCTTTTTTATGCAGGCTGGAAGCCTGCGCTACGGGTGTCACTTTATATTTCATTGGCCGTTTTCTCCGCAGTTTTTTACAGAGCCAAATACTCCTCACCTGCGGAATCTCCGCCCCGCAGTTCTGGGCTTCGCACTTTACCGACCTTGCCCAGAGGTATAGTATGGTACGAAAATTTGGAAATAGTGACGTCTGACAGGTGACGAGCGACGTTTTTTCTCGTCACTCGTCACGCGCCACCCGTCACCTGTCTTATCTTCTTTGGCAACGGCTATGCTGAGCTACGAATTATTCTGGTTGCAGCATACTAAAACTGATAGCTCAATCCCACAAAAAACGTGCGGCCGGGGCGGGGTAAATCGTTTGGAATTGAAGTAGGTCCAGGGTCGCTATAGTCCTTATCGAGCAGGTTATATACCGTGCCCTGCACCTCCATGGTCTTAAAAAAGTCTTTCCCGGTAACCGAAAGATTCAGGAGTGCATAGGACGGCAGGTTACTCCTTGTGTCGTCATCTTCCCTAGAACGCCTCCCGCTGACGAATGTGCTCAGGTTGGTGTTGATGTATTTCCAGTAGTGTGTATTTACGCCAAAATTGCCAAAGTGCTGCGCAACAAATGGCATGTCATTCCCATCGTTGTCTTCCGGATTCTGGAAGGTATAGTTCATGAAGACATAGTTGCCTTTCGTTATGTCTATTTTGGTCTCCGTTTCTATGCCCTGAATGTGCGCATCTCCATAGTTTTCATACCGTGTAGTACCCTGGGCAGTTGGCAGCGTACGGAGGACAATAAGGTCTTTTATGTCATTGTTAAAATAATTAATGCTGCTTGTGATGTGTTTGTTGAACTGGTAAGTTAACCCCACCTCGTATGTCTTGATTTGTTCAGGGTCTAAATCCTCATTTCCCTGAATTGAAGGTTTGATAAGGGTAAACATTTCTAAAAAATTTGGAGCACGAAACGCCTCTCCGTAAAGAAACTTCAACGATGCATTTTTCATGAATGCCCATGACAAACCTGCACGGGGACTGGTTGCCTCGCCAAAATCGCTATATCGGTCGTGCCTGATCCCTACGGTAAAATTTAAGGTATCCGTGATATCCCACGTATCCTGTAAATAAAATGACAATATCCGGCGGGTATGTTCTTCAAAAAATGGATAGGTATCCGTAAAACTCTGCATGGAATCAAGTGGCTCCAGTGTGTCTGGATCAAAGTTGTATGAGGCGCTTTTTGGGCTTTGATTGACTAACCGGTATTCCACACCCAGTGTAAAGATATTTCCATCGAATAATTCATAATCGAAGGGGAGTTCTGTACCTGCTATTCTTTCAATCACCTTAAGACGTTGAGTAATCCCATTTGGATAGGTTGTAAAGGTGTCGCTTACTCCGTCTCCATCCGTATCAAAGGGTAATGTGGTGCCATCTGGTAATGACTTGATATGGTTATCCGCATCAAATTGGTCATAATAAATCCTGGGACGTATTGTAAGTTTATCTTCATACGTCTTTTTGTATCCAATCTCGCCAAATACATAATCAATTTCAAAAAAAGATACATCCGTTAAGGCATATTGAGGTCCAATAAAAGTGTCTGCTCTTTTATTGGTATACCATCCATTCAAGTAGAAATCATCGTATTTGGCTTTCAGTTCCATGTTATATTCTTGCCTGCCGTCATATACACTCCTCGGCGACAACGATGCAGAAGTTGAAAATGCGTTATCCATTAATGTCTGTGTGTCACTCTCAATAATCCCATCAAAGCCGTCAGTCTGTCTGTATCTGACCATGCCGGAGAGTTCCAGTTTTCCAAAGGTCTTCCCAAAGGTAATATTTTCATCATAGGTGTCATAGCTCCCGTAACCGCTGCTTACCCTTACTCCATCCGTATCCTTAGCATCTTTAGTAACAATATTAATAACCCCCAAAAAGGCGTTTTCTCCATACACGGCAGACCCTGGTCCACGGATAATCTCTATCCTTTTTATATTTTCTACAGGGAAGTCGTCAAACATTTCAAATATTCCACCCCTTGCCGGATTTATCGTGAAATGGCCATTCACCATCACCCGTACCCTGTTTTCACTTTGAACGCCCCGTATAACAGGGATGGACATTCCCAAATCCCCCTTCTTCAGAATTTCAAATCCGGGTATGGTTTTCAGAATTTCTGTAAATGTTCGATACCCTGAATTTTTAATTTCCTCAGCCGTAATTACGGTGATGATACCAGGCGCCTTGCTGATGGGGGTTTCATGTCTTGTGGCAATGGTTACTTCCTCATTAAACACATACCAGATGGTCTCCGTTATCTGGGCATCTGTCAAACAAGTGTCCGTACAAGGTATGTACTCATCGTGATCATGTAAAATCTCTGCCTTGCGGGTTGTCTCCGTGCCTTCGGCGAGGATTGTGGATGAGTCAAAAAAGACGGTGAAAAAGATAAATAAGTGACATGTGAAAGATAGGATGACGAGATGCTTCCACACGCCCTTTTTGTTATGCAGCAGATTAAAAGTCACTGTCTTCTCATACTTTTCAAAATGGATTTAGAAAAAACGCTGGTTTTCACGGTTAATTTCGCCTGCTTAATGGCGCAACAAATTATCAAATCTGCAAGGCACTGTCAATGGGTTTATTGCCAAAAATGTAAAAATATATTTTGTAAGATACTCAAGAGAGAGGTATACTACCGTTCACACTTTAGAAATAGTGGCAGGTGTCGAATGGCGAGTGGCGGGAAAAAAACATCACCTGTCACCTGCCACACGCTACTTGCCTTATCGTTCGACTGAGATCACGACGAAGTCTGCATTGCTTTGGTTGTAGCAATGCTGCTCTAGGATTTAACAAATCTGTTAAATTAAGGAGGAGAACATGTACATCTCGATTAAAAACAGGCTCATTCTTTTACTGATTGCATTTACCCTACTGCCCTTTATTCTGCTCAGGATCATAGCCTATCCAAGAGTACAAGCCGATCTCCAGGATGTGCTGATACGAAACCTTGACGGCATCGGCCATAAACAATCAGAATTGGTGACCAACTGGATGCGTGAGCGGGTGAAAGACTCCCGTGTCATTGCCAGCAATCCTTTGATAGTCAAGTGTGCAAAGATCACACGGGATGATAAGGATTATATGGATATCCTCCAATACCTTGAGGTGGCGAAGATTGAGTACGTTTAGAGGGGTATACTGATAAGTAATAATATAGGATTGGTAACCATTTCCACATTAGAAGAAGGCGGAATACCTGATATTTCAGGAATGGATTATTTTAGGCAGGCGGTACAGGGGAATACCTTTGTATCAGGGGTGATTCCCTCAGAAATTCCCCTTTTAAATGAAGTCGGAGAGATGGAATTGGGCATGCCGACGATGTTCGTTTCAGCGCCGTTGAAAGACAGGGATGGCGCCGTAATCGGTGTTATTGCCCTGAGGATTGATGTGGATACGCTGAACGGCCTGATGTTAAGCCTCAGGCTGGGGAAGACAGGTGAGACGTATCTCGTGAACAAAGATGGATACATGATTACAGAATCAAGACTTTCTGCGCATTTGAAAGATAAGAGGTTGGTGAAAAAGAGGAGCGCCCTGGAACTAAAATTAGTCAATCCGGAAACCGGTGAAATGACCGATGGTGTTAAACAATGTATTACCGCTAACAATGGCTTTAATGCAAAAGGATATAAAGATTACAGGGGACGCCTGGTGTTGGGTGTATGGAGGTGGTTGCCGGAGTTAAACTGGGGGGTTATAGCAGAAATTGACAGAGACGAAGGTAAAGGACATTTATGTAAATCCTGATGAACGTAGGATGGTCGTTGAAAAGATGAAAAAGGAAGGGATATTGAAAAATTTTACATCCCTTTGCAAGAGGAAAAATGGAGAGCAGTTTTATATGGAGCGTACGTCCAGTCTGGTTACCGATGAGAAAAACAAAACTATTCTCATAGAGGGAATATTCAGGGATATTACCGAACGGAAGATGCTGGAGGAGGAATTACAGGAATCCGAAGGTCATCACAGGCAATTGCTGAATTTGTTAAAGGAGGGAGTATATCAGAGTGAACCGGCCGAGGATGGGGTATTTACCTGGATCAACCAGGCAGGGGCAGAGATACTTGGTTACAGTTCAATTGGAGACGTGATTGGAGTCCCGGTAAAAGATATATATGTGAATCCCAACGACCGGAAAGAATTAATGAAAAATTTAAAAAAGGAAGGGATCAGGAAAGACTGTATTTCATATTGTAAGAAGAAGAATGGCGAGCGGTTTATTTCTGAAATGACGTGCGCTCTTTTGCGCGATGAGAGCGGCAAGGCAGTCAGGGTGGAAGGGATATTCAGGACCAGAACGGAAAAATGAGTGCAAAATGAGACGGCCATGACTTTTGGTCACAAAAGGGATGAAATATCCTCTTCGTCTGTCATTCCGAGCGGAGCGAGGAATCTTCAGGATTTCTCCCGGAGTTTACCCTGAGGAGAAAAAGATTCTTCCCTTCGTTCAGAATGACAAATACGAAGGGGTCGAAATGACAATTACTGGTGAAAAATTTAAAATAAAGGGCACAAACATGTATTCTATCAATAAGCATTGCTTCAAGGAATTCAAGATTGCGCCGGGACATCGGGCAAATTACGCCATCCTCTGTAATCCAGAGTTCAAAGAAAAACAGTGGGGAATGAAATATTCACCTGCCAATAATTACCAGCGTGAGTATAAGATACTTCCCCTCTTTTCCCACCCTCAAATCCCGGTTCGATATGAAGAGGGCAAGGGTGTCATGTATAAAGACGGTCAATCGGTGCTCATCCAGAATTACCTCGTCATGACCCACTTTGAGGGTGAAGACGTCGTTGAATACTACAAGAGGAAGGGGCTGCCGGACCAGCAGGAAATAGGACGCGTAGTTCAGTATTTTTCCAGCGCTACCCTGCCTTTGACGCACATGCATTCCAGAGGGTACATTCATTGCGATATCAAACCCGGCCATCTCATCCTGAATCCTGTAACGGGCACGATGGCGCTCATAGACCTCGAATGCACAATTAAAACGGGGGAAATTATCTGCGGTATGAGCAAAGAATATGCCTCACCGGAGCAAAAAGAAATGATCCGATTATTACGCAACGGAGAGAGTGAAAAGTCTGTGCTGAAAAAAGTCAGGATGAATGCCTCTTCTGACCTGTATTCCGTCGGTTTGGTCTTTTATCGGGCAATTACGGGAAAATTATGGCAAGATGGTGCCATCCCTCCCAAAGAAATTAACAAGGACATTCCGGAAAAGCTGAACAAGGTTGTTTTGGGGTTGCTGGAGGAAAACCCTTATAATCGCATCCAGACCGCAGAAGCCATGAAAGCAGAACTGGAGGCCGTGTAGCCAGGAAAACCACAGATTACGCAGATTCCACAGGTGAGAGGTTAAAATGAGGTAATATTTCACCGCCAGACAACGCTGACTTCGTGGAGGGGCTGACAGAGGATAAACAGAAATAGTATGCGAAATTCCCCCTTATAACGTATTTCACTGCGTCCTCCGCGTTCCTCTGCGGTGAACTATTACCAATAACGATGTAGCCCAATGAGGGGCGACCTGTTTGTAGGAAAGGGAGATTAAAGGATGTTCTATTTTGAGGTCTTTAAGGCATTCTATCGGGAAAAGATAAAATACCTTGTTGTCGGTGGCCTTGCAGTAAATCTCCATGGCGTGCCGCGGGTTACCTATGATATTGATATTATTATTCCAACCGATAGGGATAATATTTTGAAACTGAATAGAACTTTAAGAGGTTTAGGTTATATTCCACGCCTTCCGGTTAACCCCGACGATATGGCAGATGAGAAGGCATTAAAAGATTGGATTGAAAACCGCAATATGAAGGCATTCAGTTTCTACCATAAGAAAGAAAATAATAAAGTTGTTGATATTGTACTGGAACATCCGCTTGATTTCACCCAGGCATTTCAGCGTGGCGCGATAAAAAAAGTGGGTGATATTGAAATTTATGTGGCATCAATAGATGATATGATATTCATGAAAAAAGTGAGCAATAGACCAAAAGACCTGAGCGATATGGAAATGCTCAGGGAAGCCTTGAAAATAATGGAGCAAAAAAATGAATAACGGGTTTCGTTATACCTTGGAAAAAGAGGATATCGTAAATTATATGAAACTCTCGGACGAGGAAAAACTTAACTGGCTGGAAGAAATTGTCTCATTTACTGAAAAGGCATTGACGCCCGAAGAAAAAAAAGTAAGAGACCATTTCAGAAATAATAGAGAAACCGTAAAAAACAACGAAGAACAGTGAAAAAGCCTTTAGCACGAAAAATAATAGAAGATCATCTCGTGTCAGGCGCATGGCGGGTGGGTGCTGAAATCGGTATTTGCATCGATCAAACCCTTACCCAGGATGCTACGGGTACCCTTGCCTACCTGGAGTTTGAGTCTATGGACGTGGGTTGCATCAAGACCGAACTCTCCGTCAGCTACGTTGACCACAACCTCCTTCAGACCGATTATAAAAATGCCGATGACCACCGATTCCTCCAGTCGATCGCACAACGGTTTGGCATTTATTTTTCTCCGCCTGGCAATGGTGTTTCACATCAGGTTCATTTAGAACGCTTCGGCGCGCCCGGCAAGACGTTACTGGGCTCCGACAGTCACACATCAATGGGCGGCGCACTTGGAATGATTGCTATCGGGGTAGGTGGGCTGGACGTTGCCTTAGCTCTTGTGGGTGAACCTTTTTACTTTCAGGTCCCAAAAATACTGGGTGTGAAGTTAACGGGGAAACTGCCTCCCTGGGTTTCTGGCAAGGACGTAATCCTGGAAATGCTCAGGAGACATACCGTTAAAGGGGGGATAGGCAGGATTGTTGAATATTATGGCCCGGGCGTTGACACCCTTTCTGTCACTGATAGGGCCACGATAGCAAATATGGGCGCTGAACTGGGCGCTACCACCACCGTATTCCCATCAGATCACAGAACACTTGAGTTCCTTAAAAGTCAGGGGAGAGAGCAGGTGTGGAGGGAATGCAAGGCCGATCCGGATGCGGAATACGACGAACATGATGAAATAGACCTTGGTAATCTCGAACCCCTTATTGCCTGCCCATCTTCACCAGACAATGTTAGAAAAGTTTCAGCGGTGGAAGGTACCCCTGTGGCTCAGGCGATTGTGGGTTCTTCTGTCAACTCTTCTTTTCGTGACCTCATGATTGTGTGCAAAGTTCTTGAGGGAAAGACCGTTCATCCCAACGTGAGTTTTGAGATTAATCCGGGCAGCCGTCAGGTTATCGAGAATGTGGCTGCATTAAACGGCGCCCTGACGCTCATCCATGCCGGTGCACGCATCCACCAATCGGGCTGTTTGGGATGCATTGGAATGGGACAGGCTCCGGCTGGCGGCACTGTTTCGCTAAGGACGTTCCCAAGAAATTTTCCAGGCAGGAGCGGGACAGAGGGCGACCAGGTTTATCTGTGCAGCCCTGAAACCGCCGTAGCCGCCGCTATTTTTGGGAAGATTACAGACCCCAGAAAATTAGGGGATTACCCGCAGATTAAAGAACCCGAACTTTACCTGTTTAACGAAAATCTTATCACAAAACCATTGCCCGTGAAAAAACGGAGTGGTATAGAAATTATAAGAGGTCCGAATATCGCGCCTTTCCCCAGCCTGAAATTTTTACATGAACATTATGAAGGAGAAGTTATTTTAAAGGTGGGTGATAATATCACTACCGACCATATCATGCCCGCAGGCAATGAAGTGCTTCCCTTGAGGAGCAATATTCCAGCCATCAGCGAACACGTCTATGAAAGGGTCGATGCATCATTTGCGAAACGATGTGCGGAAAAGGGTGGCGGAATTATTGTGGGCGGTGAGAATTATGGTCAGGGCTCCAGCCGTGAGCATGCCGCCCTTGCCCCAAGATTCCTGGGTATTCAGGTTAAAATAGCAAAAAGCTTTGCACGCATCCACCGTTCCAATCTCATCAACTTTGGCATCGTCCCTTTTTTATTCAAGAATTTTGTGGATTACGATTCCATATTGCAAGGCGATTCCATCCGCATTCAGGATATAAAAAAGGCCGTTAAGGAGGGACGGGAAGAAATAAAGGCTGTGTGGAATAGTAAACAAGTAAAAGAAGAGGGGGAGATATTCCTTATCTTCAAGGCCACTCAGAGGGAACGTGAAATTCTCCTCAATGGAGGCCTATTAAACACCATTCGTGGCAAACTCTTTATTGCATGTCCTGTTGAATGAATATCGGTTGGATTAGGCATTCGGTAGCGACTTTTTTGATGTGCAGCAAATATTCAACAAAAACAACCCCCTTGCCCCCTTTATTAAGGGGGAATTTTTAAGTCCCACTTTTCTAAGAAAGATTCCGTTAAATCCCCATTAATAAAGGGGGATTCATGGGTTGTCCGGTGTGCTATAATATAAAGTTTGAAATTCCTAAACATTTAAAAAGGAGATAAAAGGTATGAAGACGAAAGTTTTTTTATCAGTTTTGTTGATTATTTGTGTTGCAGGTATTGCCGGTTGTTGTGCTATGGTTTGTGAGAAAAAGGCGCCGGAAACTGTCAGCGCTAAGGTCGAAGAGAGGAAGCCTATAAAAATCGGGATAAGTGTTTGGCAGGGTTATGCCCATGCCTTTATTGCGCAGGAAAAAGGATTCTTTGGGAAAAACGGCGTCAGTGTAGAACTTCTCTTGAAGAAAGGTGTTGACGAATCAATTGAACTCTATAAGAGCGGCGAGGTGGATGGTGTTTTCAACGTATTTGCCGATATGATCCTGATTAACTCACAGGGAATTCCCACCAGGGTAGTGTATGTGCCCAGTTACTCCAAATCGGGAGACGTGATTGTCGGAAGGCCGGAATTTAATTCAATTGCCGACCTGAAAGGCAAAACCGTAAGTTTTCAGGGAGTAAATACCTTCTCCAATCTGTTCGTACTGAAGGCGCTGGAAAAGGCGGAAATAAAGGAATCTGATGTTCAGTTGCAGGATGTCCCCGGAACGGATGTTTTAAATGCGATGGAAGCGGGAAAGATTGATGGGGGTCATACGTGGGAACCTGTAACATCACAGGCACTAAACAAGGGTTATAAGATACTATGCAAGGCATCAGATGTCCCCGGCGTAATAACGGATGTGCTGGCGTTTAATGTAAAAATTATCGAAGAAAGACCCGACGATATTCGTCAAATATTGAAATCTCTGTTCGAGGCAAGGGATTTTACAAATTCAAACAGAGATGAGGCTATTGATATCATGGCAAAGGCGGAGGGATTGGATCGGGCAGAAATAGAGAGAGGTCTTGCGAGTGATGTTCACATGCTTGACGTGAATGAGAATATTGCGGCAATGAAAAAGTCAGAAAACATCGTTTCGTTATATGCTTCCCTAAAAATTATCACCGATTTTTATGTCAAAAGGGGACTAATCTCTGAAACGCAGGTTACGGAAGGGATTATTGAGCCGAAATTCATTGAGGGTATAAAATCTTCACAAGCGCCTCAACCATAAAACAATGGAGGGGCAGGTTTGAAACCTGCCCCTACGTGTTTATTTTTTTTGCTGGTTCAATCGTCCTCGATTGAACCGAAACAATTGGAATTTTTATTACAGGAAACAGTGTTATTTTGTCAATAACGCAAGTATGGATTGGAAGGTTTTGAGATTAGTATATATTTACGGTATAACGTTCGACATAACCGGCAGCAAAAAGTGGCGCGACGAAGGAGCGACGCTTTTTGCTGTCCGTGTTGATGGCGTTGTTAGCCCTTGTAATATTGTTTGAATTCATCAGATGGCTCACGGTCAGAATAGATGTAAACGGAATTACCAGTGGGATCGATTACAGAAAACCCTCTATCTCCCCAAGGATGATCTTCCAACGGCATTGCAACTTGTAAACCCGCCTCCATTAGCCTTTTGTGTTCTGAATCCACATCATCGACTTTGAAGTTAAGCATGACTCCCGCGCCACTAAAGGCTGGCATATCTTTTTGAGGTTGCATGAACTGAATGGATGGTCCATTGCCACCAATGCGTAGATTGACATACCAACCGCAATCGAATATCGCCTTTGCCGCAAAGTGCCGTTGATAAAATTGGCGGCATGCATCTACCACATTCGTGATAAAGCATGTTGAAAGTTCTTTGGTTCTCATAGCTTCTCCTTTGTAGGGCTAACAATAATTAGACTGGTCATTATAACCGCCCCCGGCACGCTGGGCTGTCAGTCTATTACGCCGGTGTTTTGGATATAAAAATCTCATTATCTCATTTACCTCCCTTATGTTGCGCAGAATCGTTATGAAAAGCAGGCGTCTTATACTGATCAGTATAAGACCCCGCTTTTGGTTCATCAATTGGACTTCGCACTCCTTTTGGACCGTAATTCAGCACATGCGTATAAATCATAGTAGTTTTAACATCCTTGTGTCCCAGCAATTCTTGAATAGTCCTAATGTCATAACCTGATTCCAAAAGATGGGTGGCAAAAGAATGGCGAAAGGTGTGACAACTTGCTCTTTTAGTAATTCCGGATGATGTTACTGCCTCTTTGACAGTTCGTTGCATAATGGATTCATCCATGTGATGCCGGCCTTCTTCGGTGGTTTTCGTGTTCTTCCACCGGTTCTCCTGCGGGAAGACCCATTGCCAGCGCCAATCGGCGGGCGCGTTGGGATACTTGCGATCCAAAGCGTCGGGCATTTGCACCCGTCCCCACCCTTCGGCAAGGTCTTTCTCATGGATCGCCTTGACCTTTCGCAGATGGTCTTGAAGCGGTTTCTTAAGCAATTCAGGGAGCATCGTTATCCGGTCTTTCGCTCCTTTAATGGTCATGTTCGAACTTGTTGTTGCGGAGCGAGCTTCCTGCATGGTCTTCACTCCTCGGCGAAGCCAAGATGATAGGAAATTGCTTTTCCTTTAAAAAGGATGATAATAAAAAAATGAATAAGAATGCAAGCTTTTTTTGGTTTTG
>Ga0194126_10006145_pt1 | contig 17256 bp, 16 predicted proteins | sample TA2KigC150mmetaG_FD_148641 | JGI IMG/M metagenome (GOLD analysis project Ga0194126, IMG submission 148641) | Freshwater microbial communities from Lake Tanganyika, Tanzania - TA2015035 Kigoma Deep Cast 150m | ecosystem: Environmental > Aquatic > Freshwater > Lake | place: Tanzania: Lake... | reverse complement strand
AGCGCCGGCGTGGCCCCCGCCTGAAGGTCAAAGTGCCCCTGGCGGAAGCGGAGGCGACCGAAGCCCCGACCATCGCCCGCCTGGACGCCTGGAGTTGGCTGTATGGCGAAATCCGCCAGGCGCTGCGCCCGCTGACCCCAACCGGGCGTTTGACGGACGTGGCGACAGCCCAAACCACCATCGAGACGGCGGTCGTACTGTTGCGCAGCCTGGAGCAGCCGGCCATCACGGCCTTTGCTGACCAGATCGCCCAGCATCTACCGGCGTTGCTGGCGCCCCTGACCGCCGCCCACCAGCAGTTGGCCCCCTGGCGCGCGCAGCTGGACGCGGCGACCGAAGCCTTCATCGGCTGGGCCTGGCAGCAGCGGCAAGCCTTGAAGCTGACGATCGAACGGGACTTTGCGCCCGCCCTCCAGCCCGTCGTCCGCGCCTTTTGGACGACGCTGGCCTTGCTGCATCGGGCCTCGAGCTTGGCCGAGTCCCTGCACAGTTGGCTGCGCCCGTACCTGACCATGCATCGCGGGATGCCCAAGTGGTTGCTGCCGTTGCTGCAACTCTTCTGGAATCACCATGAGTTTACGCGCGGCAAGCGCGCCGGGGGCAGCCCGGTCCACTTGGCGGGCAACGCTGAGGCCCCTTCGCTGGCCGCCGTGTTGGAGCAACTACTGCAAAATCTGGCCGCCGCGCGCCCAGCCTGAATTCTTAAGGTGCACCAAGTGTCAACCTATTGCAGCCCACAATTGAACCATCCCGAAACCCGTAAGCGCCTCGATGCGCGCCTGGCGGCCCATCCGAAAGCGACGACGTTGCATTGGAGCTGCCATGCCTGTGGGGGAAGCTGCAACCGTCATGAAACACCTCCTAGCTTCTTAAAAACATTGTACCACAAGCTATCAATCCTGCAACAGCCTGATAATCACATAGTAGTCATGCTGAGCTACCCTTTGATGCCCGAGACTACCACCCCCTGGATGTAGTAAGTGCAGCCACCGGTCATCTCCTTTCTGTCTATCTTGCCCGTCCCTCATAGTAGACCAGGCGGTTCGACATGCGAAAGGAGATGGCGGTCAGGGTCATGATGATCACGAAAAGCACCATGCCCAGCGCCGCAGCATAGCCCATCTTGAAGTACTCGAAGGCGTTGCGATAAAGGTATAGCACATAAAACAGGGTCGCGTTGGCCGGTCCGCCCTGGGTGATCACGAAGCCACCGGTGAAGACCTGAAACGAGCCGATGATGCCCATGATGAAGTTGAAGAAGATCACCGGCGAGATCATGGGGAGCGTGATGTGCCAGAACTTGGCCCACCTTCCGGCGCCGTCGATCATGGCCGCTTCATAGAGCGCCGTCGGCACACCCTGCAGCCCAGCCAGGTACAACACCATGCCTGTTCCCACCCCCCATACGCTCATGATAAGGGCGTTCTCACCGCATAGCGCACCGAGAAGTACATCATGTGGTGCAGGTCCGGGTCGATGGTGCCGCCGATGCCGTTGATAGCGAGTTCGGCGCGATCGGCCAGGTCCAGCGTGTCGGGCACGGTCACTTCGTAGCGCTTGCCGGGATAGGTGATGTCCAGGTCGCTCATGTATGTCCTTCCATCGCAACTGCGTTCCTTCTGGCTCCCAGCCGGTCTGCGACCGGCGTCATTGGCGCATGCGAAGACGGGGGTCGCAGACCCTCTGCGAGCATGACTGTCTGGGTTCCTTCTACCAATGCAGCAGAGTATCGGGCAGAAAGCGCTCGATCTTGCGCCAGCGCGTGCTGTTGCCGCGGTAGTGATCACGCTGGAAGAGCGGCGCGTAGCGGCCCGGCGGATCCACGAAGACGATATCGTTCCCCTTGCGCACCAATGTGTAGGGCTGCTTCTCGATCTGCACCCGGTCGCTGCGCTCGGAGATCGGGAAGGTCAGCGTCGCCACGTCCCCCGGCTTGACCCCACCCACCTGAGCATAGCGGCCGTCCCAGCCCGGCGTCCTGTCCTCGCCGTTGACCTGCACGCGCGCCTCAGCGGGCTTGACCCACTCCGGAATGCGCATCTCGAGCTCGACCGGGGCCTTGACCTTCACCTCCACCTTACCCTCATAAGGGATGTGGCTGTCCACGTCGGCCCAGGGTGAAGCCCGGTTCAGCAGCAGGTTGACCCGCAGCTTGCCATCTCGATGCGTGAGGATGCCTTCCCAGACGTAGTAGAGCGCGCGGGGGCCGTTCCCGGTGCAACAGTGCATGAAGAGATGGCTGCCGCCGTTCTCGCGGGCGCCGAAGAAGTCATTGGCGGAGGGCCAGCCGGCGAAAGCGCCGAGGTTGCGCTCGCCCACGCGGTCGTCGGTCTCGTGCATGGGATCGATCGGCGCGTGGGGCTGGCCGGCGTTGACCCGGTACATCCAGTCGCAGCGGGTGAGCTGGCCCTCGACCAGCATGTTGCGGGTGTAGCGGTCAATGTCATCCCAGTAGTCGCCGGCCTTGGCTTCGGTCAGCTTCACCGCCAGCGCGGTCATGTCGGCCACACCGCAGAGCTCGGAGGTCTGGCGCCGCCGGGGATCGATCGTTTCCGGCATGAAGCCCATCAGGGCGTTGCCGTGGTCGCGGGAGTATTCGTAGCCTTTGCGCACGAAATCAGCCAGCTCGCGATCGCCTTTGGCCAGGGCCAGGTCCAACATGCCCAACATGGGGTAGCAGTGGCCGTGCAGGTGGGCACGCTCGGGGCAGCTCGGGTTCTCCGGCTCTTCGGGCAAGAATCTGCCCTCGGCGTCATAGAAGCGGGCGTGCTCCCGGAAGTAGCGGGTGAGCTTCGTGGCCAGCCGGCCGGCCGGCTCGTGGCCGGTGAAGCGGAAGAACTGCGCCAGGCCCATCAGGGTCCACCCGAACGGCAGGCTCATCCACGGATGGAGGCTGGTCACTCTCGGATCCGACTTCTCACCCGGCGCATACTGGCCCTTGCTGAAGAAGGCGTAGTCCCCACGATCCAGCGCCAGGCCCCAAAGCCCATCCACCATCTTGCGTCCCACGTCCAGCCACAGGTCTTCGCCCGAGACGAAGTGGTAGGCGGCAACGGCGGCCAGCAGGCGACCGTTGTTGTAGGGCTGGGCGTAGTGGTCGGGCGGCAGGGGCCCGAACTGCGACTCCGCCAGATGGAGGCCTGCCCAGGGGCGTCCCACCACGGGATAGTACAGCAGCCCGTCCGGCCCCTGCATGTGCAGGACGACCTCCATCCACTTGCGGTCCACCTCGAGGTTCTGGCGACTGCCGCTGGCCAGCCGCATCAGGGGCAGGTCCTCCTGGAACTTGATCTGCACGTGATCGTTGTGGTCGTGGCGCATCGCCGGCCGATCGCCGTGCATCCAGACGTACCAGTAGATCTCATAGTCGGCCTCCGGGTCGGTGGGGCCGGTCAGGCCATTCACTGCCAGCGCGCAGCGCTCCTGCAGGTCGAGCGTGTCCGGCGCCCACGCCGCGTAGCGCTGTCCCCCATAAGCGGGCGTCGAGAACTCCGGGATGTCGGGCCGGATGTATTGGATCGGGCCGCGGCTCTTTGCCTGGTCACTCATCGTGCTTTCCTCCTGTGGAAGTTCTACTCAATACTCGGGCGCAGAGACCTGTCAGGTTTCGAACGTTACGTGACTCGAAAACCTGACTGGTCTGTCCAACTTACCAGTGCAGTGGCTTGTCGGCGACGAAGCGTTCGACCTTGCGCCAACGTGTGCTGTTCTCGCGGTAGTGATCGCGCTGGAAGAGCGGCGCGTAGCGGCCCGGCGGATCCACGAAGACGATGTCGTTGCCCTTGCGCACCAGCGTGTAGGGCTGCTTCTGGATCTGCACCCGCTCACTGCGCTCGAAGATCGGGAAGGTCAGCGTGGCTACATCCCCCGGCCTGACGGCGCCCGCCTGGGCATAACGTCCTGCCCAGCCCGGCTCGCGATCCTGCCCGTTAACCTGGACTCGCACCTCGCCGGGTTTGACCCATTCCGGGATGCGCAGCTCGAGCTCGACCGGGACCTTGACCTTGACCTCAACCTTACCCTCATACGGGATGTGGCTGTCTACGTCGGCCCAGGGCGAGGCGCGGTTGAACAGCAGGTTGACCCGCAGCCTGCCGTCTCGATGCGTGAGGATGCTCTGCCAGGCATAGTAGAGCGCGCGCAGGCCGTTGCCGGTGCAGCAACCGGCCAGGATGCTGTTCTGGCCGTTCTCGCGCCCGCCAAAAAAGTCGTTGGGCGATGGACTGCACGCACAGCCGCCCAGGTTGCGCTCCCCCACCCGATCGTCGGTCATGGACACCGGATCGATGGGGACATGGGGCTGGCCGGCGTTGACGCGGTACATCCAGTCGCAGCGGGTCAGTTGGCCTTCGACCAGCATGTTGCGGGTCCAGCGGTCGATGTCGTCCCAGCAATCGCGCGCACCGGCCTCGGTCAGCTTGACCGCCAGCGCGACCATGTCAGCCACCCCGCAGATCTCCGACGTCTGGCGGCGCCGGGGGTCCACCTCGGCCGGGAAGAAACCCATGAGCACGTCGCCCTGCTGGCGGGCATACTCGTAGCCCTGGGCCACGTAGGACGCCAGCTCGCGGTCGCCGGTCGCCAGCGCCAGGTCCAACATGCCCAAGAGGGGATAGCAATGCCCGTGCAGGTGGGCGCGCTCGGGGTGATCCGGGCTGTCGGGCTCCTCGGGCAGGAACCGGGCGTCCGGGCCGAAGTAGTTGGCGTGATCCTTGAAACAGGCCGTGAGCTTGCGAGCCAGCCGGCCAGCCGGCTCGTACCCGGTGAACCGGAAAAACTGCGCCAGGCCCATCAGGGTCCAGGCGAACGGCAGGGTCATCCACGGAGGGGGCACCGGCGCGTTGGGATCCGAGGTCTCACCGAGGGCGTATTGGCCCTTGCTGAAGTAGGCGTACTCCCCGCGGTCCACAGCCCAGCGCCACAGCCCGTCCACCATGCCGCGCCCCACCTCCAGCCACAGATCGTCGCCGGTGACCCCGTGGTAGGCGGCGACGGCGGCCAGCAGCCGGCCGTTGTTGTAGGGTTGGGCGAAGTGATCTCCCGGCACGGCGCCGAACTGTTCCGGAAAAAGGTGCGTGCTGGCCCACGGGCGCCCGACCACAGGGTAGTAGAGCAGGCCATCGGGCCCCCGCATGTGGAGCACGACCTCCATCCAGCGCCGCTCCACGTGCTCGTTCTGCCGGCTGCCGCTGGCCAAGCGCATCAGCGGCAGCGCTTCGTGGAACTTGATCTGCACGTGATCGTTGTGGTCGTGACGCATCACGGGCCGGTCACCGTACATGTACATCGCCCAGTAGATCTCGTAGTCGGCTTCCGGGTCGGTTGGGCCGGTCAGCCCGTTGATGGCCAGGGCGCAGCGTGCCTGCAGGTCGAGGGTGTCCGGCACCCATGCTTCGTACCGGTGGCCGGCATAACTCGGCGTCGCGAAGTCCGGAATGCCTGGCTGGATGTACTGGATGGCTTCCTTGGTCTTGAGCGCTGTGCTCATAAGGGATGCCTCCATTCAAAGAACAATCCGGGGATGGTGCGCCCCCGGTTGAAGAGCGTGAGCCGCTCACCGCGTGCCAGGGCCGCAGCAGCCAGGGCGCGGCCCAGGAACAGCGAGCCGCCCAGGATCAACAGGCGCATGGTGGTCACCCCCTTGGCGCTCCCCGGCCTCCATCACTTCGCCGGGCAGAAAAATGGGCGAGGGCCACCGCGGCAACCCTCGCCCGTGCAGAACCCGCTCCAGGTCGAAGCGCGCGTGCCTACCGCGACTCGGCCAGGATCTTGTCAATGGCCGCAGCCATGATCTCCGTCTGCTCCTTGATCGTCTTCGTGCCGTTCAACGCTGGACCAACACACAGGCGACTCCGTGTGCCGCAAGGAGTCAGTTGCGACCTGCCTCAAGTAGCCGGCACTGTATCGATGCACTACCCAGACTCCCTTCACACTCATGGAAAGAGCGCCAGATCTCACGTACTGCGCCTGTTCGAGTCTCTGCGACAGGCTGCCACTGGTTAGTACTACAACCGCACTTTGAGTCCAACGAGCCTTGAGCCTGTCGAAAGGCGGGGATTCGCTGGCCCAGCGATGGCGCTTCGACGGGCTCAGCGCCCGTGCCGGCGTGAAGTGCGGTTGTAGTGTTAGTCATGTCTGCTTTGCAAGTCTGAAGCTCGTCCCCCAGCTTTGCAGCCTCTCGTCATAAATCGGGTTAACTCCCGCGACCAACTGCTGCGGCATGATGGTAAGCAGTTCCAAGTCCATACCTCCGGAGCTAGACAGAGCATGCAGAGTCCCAGCCGGTATGAACGCAATCGTGTCCGGTTCCAGTTCAAATGGCTCCTGCTCGCCCAATTGCAGGAGGCCGCGTCCTTTCAGTACATAGTAGACTTCGTCGTAGGGATTTGGGTGTCTCCCAGGCTGTGTACTCTTCCCGGATTTCAGCAGAAAGTGGTTAACAACGAGTTGGTTAGAACCGACACTCTCCTTGTCGATGAGCAGCCTGGAGACCCACATACCCTCGGCCCCAGCAGGTGAAAACCCGGCGACATCAGCGATTCTGAATACGAGCTGACACGACATCTGCTTCATCTCCTCTTCTGATAGTGCCTCTGCCCAAAGGCCACCGCATGTTGAGAGCTGAGGCGCTCATTGTTGGGATTCTTCACAACGCTTCTAGCGGTGACCTGGCGCTACTGCTGTGGCGCTTCCGGCTGACCCAGCCAAGCGGGCCCGGACCGCCACGGTGATCTGATCCATGGAGCGAATGAGGTAGTCATAGTCATTACCGACCTGGAGCCACTGCACGCCCCGCTTGGCCATAAGGAAGGCATAGTCGGGATCAAACCCCATTCCCGAACCTACGGCCAAGCCAGCCGCCCGTGCCTTGGCAATGACCGTCTCGATAGCCGCCACCACTTTGGGGTGTTCTACGTCCCCAAGCATACCGAACGCCCCCGACAGGTCCCACGGGCCGAAGGCCACAGAATCCAACCCTGGGACAGCGAGGATGGCATCGATGGCTGCCACCGCCTCGAGCGTCTCGATCTGCACGGCGACATAGATTTCCCTGTTGGCGCGGGCAATGTACGCTGGGCCGCTGTCGCGGCCATAGTTAGAGGGCACGCGCGGACCGAAACCGCGCTGCCCCAGCGGAACGTAGCGGCAATCACTCACCACCTGCCTCACTTCCTCGACAGTGCGCACCTGCGGAACAATAATCCCCTCGGCGCCTATGTCGAGCACCGGCTTGATGAATGGTGTCCCGCTGCCTTGCACGCGCACCAGTGCCGGCACGTTTCTGGCCCGCGCTGCCAGGAGATGGCCACTCAGCGCCTGGGGTGTCATGGCGCTGTGCTCCAGATCAAGCCAGAAAAAGTCCACGGAGTCGGCCAACGCCTCCGTGATCAGCGGATCGGTAAAGGTTATACTCGCCCCCAAACAGACGTGCCCAGTCCTGAGACTCTCTCGGAATCTGGTGATCGCCCCCATATCTTCCAGCACCACCTTTCCTGCGAAATGCTGCGTCGGGCAAGCATGACCCGCGGAGTGCACTACCGCGACGCACGGTTAACTTGGAGACATTCGGAGTTAGTGATGTCTACTCCACTGGGATCCCGCGTAGGGTCAGCTTTTCCGCAAAGTGACAACTGGTATAATGCTCCGACGCCACTTGGCGAAACGGGGGCGCCTCGCGCCTACAGATCTCTTGTGCATACCGACAGCGCGTGTGGAACACACATCCCGGCGGCGGGTTCGAGGGATCCGGCGCCTCTCCTTCCATCAGGATCCGATTCGAATGGTAATGAGGGTCTGGCCTGGGGACAGCCGAGAGCAGCGCCTCGGTATACGGGTGCTTTGGATTAGCCATCACTTCCTCGGTCTGCGCCAGCTCCACCAACTTGCCCACGTACATCACGGCAATGCGGTTGCTGATGTGACGGACCACCCCCATGTCGTGAGCGATGAACAGGTAGGTCAGGCGATAGGCATCCTGCAGATCCTGCAACAGGTTGATGATCTGCGACTGGACCGAGACATCCAGCGCCGAGACCGGCTCGTCGCACACGATCAGCTTCGGGTTCAGGACCAGGGCCCGGGCAACGCCGATCCTTTGCCGCTGGCCGCCACTGAAGCTATGGGGGTAGCGCCTCAGATACTCTACCTTCAGCCCCACCGAGATGAGCACTTGCTCCACCCGATCTTCCAACGTTCGGCCCTTGGCGATCCCATTGACCAGGAGCGGCTCGCCTACGATCTCCAGCACCGTCATACGTGGGTTGAGCGACGAAAATGGATCCTGGAAGATCATCTGCATGTGACGACGGAACGCCTTTAGGGCCCTTCTGTCCAACCGAGTAACCGGGACTATCTCATCACCGTTGCGAAACAGCACCTCGCCCGCTGTTGGCTCCAGCACCCGCAGAATGCACCGTCCCGTGGTCGTTTTCCCGCAGCCGCTCTCACCAACGAGTCCTAGAGTCTCGCCTTCCTTGATAAACAGGTCTACCTCATCCACTGCCTTCACCTGTCCCACCGTTCCCCGCAGGAGTCCCCGCTGGATGGGAAAATACTTCTTCAGGCCCTTCACTTCCAGTAAGGTCGCTCGCTCATCTGCCATGGACTGCCTCCGTCGCCGGCGCTGCCTCCGCCTGTTGCGAGTACAGATAACACCGCACCCAGTGGCGCAGCGCCACCTCCATCAGCGCCGGCACCGCCTGGTCGCACACCCTGGGCTTGAAGTGCACACAACGATCGCTGAACGCACAGCCCGGTGGGATCTCATAGGGATCGGGCACTACACCCTCGATCACTGGCAGCCTGGCCCCTGCCTTCTTGTCCACCCGCGGGATCGACTTCATCAGCGCCTGGGTATAGGGGTGCAGGGGATGGTCAAAGATCTCCTCCACGCTCGCCTGCTCTACGATGCGCCCCAGGTACATTACAGCGACCTCGTCGGCGATCTCGGCGATGACGCCCAAGGCGTGTGTGATAAACATGATCGCCATGCCAAGCTCAGCCCGCAGGCGCCGCAAAAGGTCCAAGATCTGCGCCTGGATGGTCACATCCAGCGCCGTCGTGGGCTCATCGGCGATCAAGAGGCTAGGATTGCAGGAGAGGGCCATGGCGATCATGGCCCTCTGGCGCATGCCGCCACTCAGTTGATGCGGATAGGCATCAACGTGTTGGTCCGGCCTGGGAATCCCCACTTTCCCCAAAAGCTCGATCGCTTGCTCCCTGCTCCGTTGCTTGTTCGCCCCTTCCTGGTGGAGCAGGATCGCTTCCGTGATCTGGTCGCCGATCGTGTTCAGGGGCCCCAAGGAGGTCATCGGCTCCTGGAAGATCATGGCGATATCCTTGCCCCGAGTTTTCCGTATCTCAGCCCCACGGGGGTCCAGCTTCGCCAGGTCGATGACCCCTTCGAACTGCTCTTTTCCAGTCCTGCGATGGAGCAGAATGCTGCCCCCGGCGATCTTGCCCGGCGGAGAGGGGATGATGCGCAGGATCGACGAGGCCGTGACCGATTTGCCGCAGCCGCTCTCACCAATGATGCCCAATGTCTGACCGCGCCGGATGTCAAAGCTGACCCCATCCACGGCCCGGACGACTCCCTCATAGAGATAGAAGTAGGTGTGGAGGTCTTTGACTTCCAAGAGCAGATCGTTCTGTTCTGGCATAGGGGTCACCTTACAGAATAGGGGTCGGCGGCATCGCGCAGGCCGTCGCCCAGGAAGTTGAACATGAGGACCGTGACGATCACAAACACACACGGCAGTAGCATCCACGGCGAGTGAGCGACCGCCGCTACGCGCATGGCGTCCTGCAGCAACGTGCCCCAGCTCACCGCCGGCGGCTGCATTCCCAGACCGATGAAGCTCAACGCCGTCTCTCCCAGAATCATGCCAGGGATCGACAGCGTGATCGACACAATGACATAGCTGAGGAACAGCGGCAGCAGGTGTTTGGTGATAATGCGCCACTCACTGGCGCCGGACACTCTGGCCGCCATGGTGAAGTCTTCCTCTCGCAATGCCAGCAGCTTCCCACGCACGACCCGTGCCAACCCCGCCCATCCCACAATCGACAAAATCACCGTAATGGCAAAGTACGTCTGGACGTTACTCCACGTACGCGGCAGCGCCGCCGCCAACGTCATCCACAAAGGGAGGTGGGGAACCGAAACCAGCAGATCGATCGTCCGCTGGATGAAACTATCCACTGACCCGCCAAAGTATCCCGAGACGCCGCCGATGGTCAGCCCCAGCACGAAGCTCAGAAAAACACCCACCAATCCGATTGTCAACGATACGCGCGAGCCGTAGATCACCCGTGAGAACAGATCTCGCCCCAAGCGGTCGGTGCCGAACAGGAAGATCTGCCCACCCTCTCTCACACCGATCAGATGTCGGTCCGAAGGGAACAGGCCCCACAGTCTATACCTCTCACCTCTCACGAGGAACTGGACCGGATACACCTGGCTCTCATCTTCGACATAGACCCTCCGGAATGTCGCTTGATCTAGCGCTCCTTTGATCCCATACACGTATGGCTGGAACTTGCCCTCCTTGCTGATCCAGTGAATCTTGCTCGGTGGTGCCAACTTATAGGCAGGAAAGTCCTTAAGCACAGTGTACGGGGTAACAAACTCACAGAATACCGCGAATAGGTACATGACCGTCAATACGGGCGCTGCCGTCATAGACAGCCTGTGCTGCCGAAACCGCCACCAGATCAGTTGCCACTGTGAGGCAAAGTAGAACCGCACCCTCTTTCGTTTGTCTACCCCCACCGTCTCCGACGTCTGCGCGGCCGCCGCTTTCTTGCGCCCGATAAGCCCAAACCGGTTCATCGTTGCACCTCCTCGTAGCGGATCCGAGGATCCAACCAGACCAACAGGATATCCGAGATCAGGGTCCCGATCACCGTCAGCGTGCTCAGAATCATGACGATGCTGCCCGCCAGGAACATGTCCTGGCTCATGAGCGCCGAAAACAGCAGCGGTCCGGTCGTGGGGATATTCAGTACCATTGAAACCAGCAGCTCGCCCGACACGATCCCGGGCAGCATCCAGCCAATCGTGCTCACAAACGGATTGATCGCCACCCGCACCGGATACTTGAATAGTAGCTTGAGTTCGCTCAAGCCCTTCGCCCGCGCTGTTGTGACGTACTGTTTGCGCAGTTCATCCAGCAGCGTTCCCCGCATGACCCGGATCATTCCTGCCGTCCCCGAAAGCCCAATAATCGCCACCGGCACCCAGATGCGTTTCAGAAGATCCAACAGCTTCGCAACACTCCATGACGCATACGCGTACTCAGGGGAGAACAACCCGACCGCCGCGATCCCAAATTGGGTGAAGGCAAACCAGAGCACCAACAGGGCCAAGAGAAACGATGGCGTAGCCAGCCCTATGAACCCGACGAATGTCCAAAAGTAATCGAAAACCGTGTATTGGTGAGTCGCAGAGTATATCCCTATGGGCACCGCCATGCTCCATATGAACACGACTGTCAAGAGAGACACTGCCATGGTCAACGGCACCCGCTCTGCAAGAAGTGCTCTCACCGGACGGCCGTAGGCATAGGACGTGCCAAAATCCCGGTGCAACAGGATCTTCCTCATCCAGATCCAGTATTGCTCAGGCAGCGGTTTGTCCAATCCATATAGGATCCTCAACTGCTCAGCCTGCGCCGCGTCAACGGTCGTCCCACTTTGCTCCAACTGTTGAATTAACGTCGTCAGATAGTCGCCTGGGGGAAGCTGAATCAGCACGAACGATATGACCGAGATCCCAAACAACAGCGGGATCAATACCATAATGCGCCGAGCTATATAGGTGATCATTCTCTCCCTCTCCGCTCTGGCCGGGCTCTCATAGCCAGTATTCTGGCGGCCTACGGGGGCCACCTCTGCTGGTTGGCGGATATCTGCTTACCTGCCCATCTTCAGCCTGCTGCCTGGATGATCCTGTCCACGAGTCCGCTTGGCCTGCAGAATCGGATCAGGTCCTCCTCATCCAGTGCCGTGGGTAGCAACCAGAGCGCCACGAACTGGCAGCCGTCATTCAAGAATCGCTCAGTTTAGGTTCAACCAACTCTAGCGTGATGCCATCCGGGTCCTTGAAATAGACCCATTTCAATCCTGCCAGAGGTCCCTCCTTCTCAACATTGAGCGGCGATAGGAACTTGACTCCTTTAGCCTCCAGTTCCATGATCTTTTCGTTGGCATCTTTCACGCGAAAGGCCAGATGCATTGCGCCAAGCGTATTGAGTGGCATAGGCTTATCTACTGGAGATTTGGGAGTAAGATACTCCACCAACTCTACAGCTCCCTCCCCCACCTTGAGAACAGCCTGCCTGAGGCTGGCATTTGGTACACCAACCCCCCTGGAGAGTTTCTCCCCCTCAAATACCTCGGTCGGTTCCATCATCAACTCCAAGCCGAGTACGTCCCTATAAAACTCAACGGATCTGTCCAAGTCTGACACAGTAATACCTGTATGGAAGATTCCCTCCATTCTGTCCTCCTTTCCATTTTGCGCCGGGCAAAGGGAACACGTCCACGCCGAATCGCTTCAGAACCGATTGCTCTGGGCTCTACACGTCCGCTAACTCTGTGCGCCTGATAATCTCATCTTGCAACTCTCTATCCAGTTCTGTGAAGTAGGCACTGTAGCCGGCCACGCGCACGACCAGGTGGCGGTACTTCTCCGGATTCTCCTGAGCCTGACGTAGCATCGCGTTGGAGACCACGTTGAATTGCACGTGAGGGATTTCGAGCTTGCAGAAACCCCGCAACAGAGTAACAAATCTCTCCAGCGCTCGCTGGCCATCAAAGAACGACGGCAGAAACTTCATGTTAAGCAACGTGCCGTTCGAGGCCAGTTTCAGGTTGATCTTGCTCACAGACTGAAGCACCGCCGTCGGCCCCTTCCGGTCTCGCCCAGCCGAGGGAGAGAGACCGCCATCGGCCAGTGGTTCACCAGCGTGGCGGCCGTCCGGGGTAGCGCCCACATTTGCGCCCATAGGGACGTGGGCGGAGACGGTGTAAAAGCCAGGCTGGTAGACCCCGCCGCGAACACTGGGGTACAGAGAGACCAACTTGCTGTAGCGGTCGGCCCATTTCTTGGCCAAGTTGTCTACCTGGTCATTATCGTTGCCGAATTTGGGGACACGGTTGATGAGGCTATGCCGTAGCATCTCATGGCCTTCATAGTTGGCTCGCAATGCCGCCAGCAACTCCCCGGCCGCGACCCACTTATTTTCAAACACCGCCTGGCGCACGGCGGCAAGACTATCGGCCACATTGGCCACCTGCACACCTTGCACGCCGGAGAAATTGTAGTGCGCCCCTCCGGCAGTCACATCCAGGCCGCGCTCGATGCAGTCATCAATGACCAACGAAAGAAAGGGCGAGGGAAGAACCTCGGCGTGGATGGCGTCCACGATGTTGCACCCCCGCACCATCAACGCCACAAAGTGAACCAGTTGTTTATCGTAAGCCGCTTCCAACTCTTCAAAACTGCTCATCTCGCCCAGCGTAGGTGTTTTCAGGCCAATTTGCTGGCCCCTGTGCGGGTCCTTGCCACCAAAGAAGGTTAACTCCAACACGCGCGTCATGTTGAACATTGCGGCATCACTCCAGCCCAAAGCCTTGCCCGGCGTTGACAACTCCACGCACCCCACCACCGCGTAATCCGCCGCATCGTCTGGAGCGACACCCCGGTTGATCTGACCCGGGATGATGACCTCATCGCCAAACACCTGTGGCATACCGCTGCCCTTGCTGATCACGAAGGCGGCAGCCATCAGGAATTCCTGGGGGCTGCTCTTGTGGATGCGAATGGAGAGATTGGGTTGAGTGAGTCCCACGTCAGCCTGGGCCCGGAGGCACATGTAGCTGAGGAAGTTCGTGGCGTCCCTGCCATCAGGTAACTGCCCCCCCAACACGATATTGAAGCCGATGGGGAATCCGGCAAAGTAGCGGGCGCTGGCGCTGCTGCGCAGCAAAACGATCTGGTTGAACTTGAGCCACAAGTGTTCCAGTAATGTCTGTGCTTCGGGTAGCGTCAGCCGGCTGGATGCTAAGTCGCGCACAAGGAAGGACAACATGTATTGGTCAAAGCGCCCCGGCGAGAAGCTGCTGGCGTTCGATTCAATCTGCAGCAGCACAAAGAGGAACCACACCGACTGCAAAGCGTCCCAGAAATCGCGCGGTGGATTCTCGCAAAGCCAACCGCACACCGCTGCAATATGTTCCAACTCTCGCCTGCGAGCTTCGTCTTCGGCCTGGCCAGCCAGATGTTGAGCCAAACTAGCGTAACGCGTCATGAATTCCTGAGCTGCCTGCAATGCAATCAGAGCAGCATCGTAAAAAACTTGCTGTTCACGAGCCTGAACCTCAGACCGATGCCGGGCCGCGTTCACCTTTTCCCGCAGACCCTTCACCCCCAGGCGCAACCAGCCTGCCACATCGGGTAGAATATGCCCCTGAGCATGGTCCGTCTGGTTCAGGCTGAAAACCTTGCCTCGGATCGCCCAATTCACCTCGTCGGGAATGTGGGCGACAACGATGTCCTCCAGCGTTTTGCCTCGCCAGTAGGGAAAAACCTTCTCCCGTAACTCTTGGATTTGCCCCGGCTGGATGTTGAACCTGTCCTGGGGACGGGTGGACAAGACCTCAAGCTCTCTATCCACCCAATCCACCGCTGCCTCCGGAGCAATCACACCCATTCGCGGCATCAAGGAGCGATTGCCCACGATAAGTTCATCCGGGTGAATAGCAATGCTCATGTGACGGACGAGGTGGAGAAGCATTTTGGCTCGGCGGATGGGTATGGGCTGACCCTCGGTATTCTGGTAACTTTGAGTCGTGTAGCGAGCACGTTCTATATCAATCTCGCGCTCATCTTGAAGTAGCTGCTCTTTGATACGAGCCACCCGCTCAGAGGGATGGGCGACTTCCCATGTTTCCTGTGGAAAAGCCAAGACCGGATTTGCTTTGAGTTGGTTCAACGTTGGCACAATGGTCAGCCTCCAACATCGACCGTCAGTCATACGATTCTATCACTCTGGTCAATGCCTCAATCTCAGCCCCGGTGAGGCTGTCGTGGCCTTTCCAGAGATAATCGCGGCCTCAGGGGTTGTTGTTACCCGAGCCCGACGTGCCAGCCAACCGCAGCCTAGAATTGGGCCATCGTCACCCAGTTCAGTGGCAAGGATGCGCAGTCGAGGGCTCACAGACCGGTAGGAACAACGCGGGACGGTTTTTCGAGCAGGTTCAAGCAACAGATCCCCAGATTTTGCCACGCTTGAGCCAACGACATATAGGTCAATATCCAGAATCATAGCCATAGAAGCAATGGCCACCCCTAATGCCTCGCCAGCTTGTGCCATGAGTTGCATAGCCAGTGCGTCTCCCTGCCCCGCCAAGCGCGCGACCAGATCTCCAGTGATAAGTTGCTCCTGCGGAGCAGGAGATGGTTGTTGCGGGCTCTGCCCTTCTTGCCTGTCCCGCTTGAGAGCGCGTCCGTAGCGCCGGGCCAACCACGGGCCAGACATGTAGGTCTCTACACAGCCTCTGGAACCGCAGGAACACAACTCACCGTGCTGATCCAGGGTAGTGTGCCCTACCTCTCCGGCGGAGTTATGCATGCCACGGTACAACTGGCCATCAATGATGATGGCTGCGCCAACGCCAGTGCCAACGACGATGTAAACCATGCTCCGCTCACCACGTCCAGCACCGTAATAGAACTCCCCCAACGCCGCCGCCTTGGCATCATGTTCCAAACTCACGGGTAAGTTCAATCTCCCGGCCAGCATTTGTCGCAGGGGCGTGTTGTGTAATCCGGGTATGTTGGGCGGATCCATAACCATCCCGGCCTGATGATCTATGGGCCCAGGGCTGCAAATGCCCAAAGCAGCGATCTCCCTCCCATGCGGCATTTCTCTTTGGAGTTCGACGACGCTCCGGGCGATACGTTCTACCACGGCCTGCGGGCCCTCATCCGCATTTGTGGGCATTCGGCGATAGGCGACAATGCGATCGGTGGGATCGATCAGGCCCAAAGCGATTTTGGTTGCTCCCAAATCCACGCCCACCACCCAGTCGCTCACCTATTGTCCTGTCCGTTTTCGGATGTGCCGGCTGTGCCTAGGCGGCTTGACTGTGGGATTCCCAAGGCCGAGAGCGTTTCTCTATCGCGTGGTCGTGGGACATTGACATCTGACATGATACCCCTCCAAGTTACACCGCTATCATCACTTTTATCACGTTCTTTTTGTCATTCTCTGCAGTTCTCAGCGCCTCTGAGAGCTCACCGAACCTGAATGTATGCGTAATGAACTGTTCCGGATCGATAACATTTCTCTTGAGCAGGTCTATGGCAATCGGAAACCTGAGATTCGGGATCGAATGGGTAGCGCGCAACTGAAGCCTCTTGAAGTGGAAGGCGTTAGCATCAAACGTGATAGTATTGCTCTCGAAATCAATGCCGTTATAGACAACAACAGCCCCAAAACGTGCTATCTGGAATGCGTGCGGTATTGTTGGCGGAGGTGAGGTGACAAAGATACGTTCAAATCCATCAGAAAACTCCCTTTTCGCCACATCAAACAGATCTTCTTCATCTACGGCCACTACGCGGTCTGCACCCAGCTTTGCGGCCAGAGACAGTCTTGCTTTGGAATGTGAATGTCCTGTTACGAGCATCTTGCCCGCACCCTTGTACTTGGCAACTCTGACAGCCATCAACCCAATTGGTCCCGGCCCAAATACGGCAACGTTGCTGTCAATAGGCACTCCGGCTTCTTCAACGAGGTCAAGAGCTACAGTTAAGGGTTCTGCTAATGCCGCAGCCGCAGGGGCAATCCCATCGTACCTATGCAGACATGTCTTATGTACACGTACGTATTCGGCTAAACATGGTTGATCGGTTACGACATAGAGATTTGTACAGTAAACCGGCTGTCCGTTCTTACAGTTGGCACATACCCCACAATAGGTGTGATTCTCAACGATCACGCTCTCACCTGATATGTAGTCAGATACATTCGAGCCGACTTTTTCTACCATACCGGAAAACTCATGTCCTATGGGAATCTGCCTATCTTTTGCCAGGTCACGGGCGTAATGAAGGTCAGTTCCACATATCCCGCAAAAGGCAACTTTCACGAGGACCTCATCTGGCCCGATTATTGGGCATGGTTCAGAATCCTGGGAAGTTAGATTAGCACTTTCGGAGGTAGGCCCAGCAAAGTGAGGGGGTCATCG
>Ga0194126_10006140_pt1 | contig 17277 bp, 16 predicted proteins | sample TA2KigC150mmetaG_FD_148641 | JGI IMG/M metagenome (GOLD analysis project Ga0194126, IMG submission 148641) | Freshwater microbial communities from Lake Tanganyika, Tanzania - TA2015035 Kigoma Deep Cast 150m | ecosystem: Environmental > Aquatic > Freshwater > Lake | place: Tanzania: Lake... | reverse complement strand
GAGAGAGTTGCAGGACAGGAAAGAATGCTTTTGCGAGTGGAGACCCATCGATGGAAAAGAAAGGAAGGATAATGAAGCCCGGGAAATTCAGCTTTTATCTATCTGTTTTATGTTTATCCATTTTATTTGTTCCATCGGATTTAGTGGCGACATCCAAAGAGATCAAAATCGGAGTGATCATTCCGTTGTCCGGTCCCCTTGCGCCGATCGGAAGGACCTTAAAAGAGGGAGCGGATCTGGCAGCGGATATGGTCAATGGCAAACATCCTGGAATCGGAATTTCTATCTCCGAATGGGAAGGGATTCCAGAAATGGGCGGGGCTAAGATCAAACTGGTTTTTGCCGATTCACGGGGTGATCCAGGGTGGGGTGCAGAGCAGGCAAAGCGACTCATCAAGGATGAGAAAGTGGTTGCTCTTCTCGGCTCCTTTCAAAGTGCGGTCACAAGAGCCGCTTCAGCAGAGGCAGAAAAGGCATCCATTCCTTTTATCAATCCTGACTCCATTTCTTCGGATCTGAGCAAAAGGGGCCTTAAATGGTTCTGGCGATTGACACCCCATGAGACCTGGTTTATTGCTGACCTGTTTAATTTTTTAGGGGGCCTCGTCCAGGGAAAGGCGTCCGGAGTAAAAGCCATTCCTAAGAGTGAGCTTGAGCCTTTGGCTGTGGCCGTGGAGAATACCGGGTGGGGTTTGGCAACCCTGACAGAGATTGAGAAATTTTCCAGGGAGCGGGGATGGAAGATTGCAGAGACCTTTAAATATCCCCATAAAGCCACAGGCCTGACGATTGAATCGAGAAGGTTGATTGCTTCCCAGGCTCCTACGTATCTCTTTGCATCTTATGTGGCAGATGCCATCCTATTGGTCAAAACAATGAAGGAGATGAAGGCCGCCCCTTTTCTCATCTGGGGCCAGAATGGAGGCTTTAACTCTCCTGAGTTTGCAAAGGTCCTCGGTTCGGATGTGAATGGGATGATGAGCCGGAATCTCTTTTCACCACTGCTGGGCAGGGTGAAACCCGAGACGGCGAGGATCAGTAAACTGTTTAAAGATAAGATGGGCTATGATTTGGATGGGAACTCAGCAAGGCATTTTATCGGAGTTCAAGTCCTGGCTCATGCCCTTGACAAAGCAAAATCAACAGATCCCAAAGCGCTCCAAAAAGCTCTCAATGAACTCCATATTCCCGGAAAAGAGCTGATCATGCCCTGGAGGGGCGTGAAGTTCGGTTCTCCTTTCCCGGGTGACACCAATCAGAATGAATTGGGAAGCGGAATCATCATCCAGTATCAGGGATACCCGGACGGAAAGCCGGAGATTGTCTTTCCATTTGAAATGGCAACGAGCAACCTAATCTACCCCTTCCCGGGGTGGAAGTAAACCTTGCAGTTGCGTAAATATCATACAAAAAGGGAGGGGGGTATGCTGGAAAGCCTTTACAGCGGCACCTTTTATCGTTTTGCTGCTCAGGTTTCAAGCATACGTCCAAGGCCACCTCAGGTGACATCGACTGTTTCCCATAAAACATATAAATGATCCGCAATTGTAAAGGATTGGAAGCATGCCCACCTCCCTATTTATCAACGTTAAGGTAAATTGGAGCGTCGGCGAAGAAAATCATTTAATGGTCATAGGTGAGCGACCCGATTGAAAATCAAATTTGAAGGAGGATGAAGATGATCAGTGTCATTGCGTCGATTCGTGTGAAGGCAGGAAGACGTTCAGAGTTTCTTCAAATATTTAAGGCCAATATCCCCAAGGTCAGGGAAGAAAAGGGATGTGTCGAATATTTTCCGGCGGTCGATGTTGATTCCGGCTTACCACCCCAGGCCCGGGACCAAAATATGGTCACGATCATCGAGAAGTGGGAGAGTCTGGAAGCGCTTCGCGATCATCTCACTGCGCCTCATATGCTGGCCTACAAAGAAAAGGTCAAGGACATCGTTGAGGATGTCGCCCTCAAAGTCCTCAAGGAAGCCTAACCCCATCCTCTCTTTACTCCTTCATTTTTTAATGCTATTGATTTTCCATGCAAAAAATGAAGGGGATGTTCTTTGTTATCATTTCGGCAATCGCCTTCGGGGCCATTGCGATTTTTGCAAAGACAGCTTATAGTGCAGGATCGGATCCGATCAGTGTGCTTTTTTTCCGGTTTTCGATTGCTTCCGTGGTTATGCTTCCATGGGTTATGTTTGGAAATATCCCATTCCCACGTGGACGATTTCTCCTCGGCCTGATATTGATGGGAGGGATCGGATACGTTAGTATCTCGTTCTGCTATTTCATGGCGCTGACCATGGCATCGGCAGGTTTGGTGGCCATTCTGCTCTATCTTTATCCGGCGATGGTAACCATTTTTTCAGTCCTTTTGTTTAAAGAGCGAATGACCGGAGTCAAGCTCCTCGCTCTCCTCCTTGCAATAACCGGCACAGTCCTGACCATCGGGCCCGCAGGCGGTGGGCAGCTCCTCGGCATTCTGTTGGCTATGATTGCGCCGTTCATCTATGCCGCCTATATCCTTGTCGGAAGTAGAATTCTGAGGGAGGTTCCAGTCTTATCCTCTTCAATCGTGGTGATGATTTCTGCGAGCTTGGTCTTTGGCGGGGCGGTTGCCGTCAAGGGCCTTCACCTTCCCCAGACCTGGCAGGGTTGGGGAGGAATTCTGGGAATTGCGATTTTATCCACGGTCATTGCGATTATCACTTTTTTTGCTGGTCTGGAGCGAGTCGGCCCGACCAACGCCTCGGTCCTCTCGACGTTTGAACCTGTCACCACAGTGATCCTTGCCTTTCTCTTCCTCGGGGAAGAGATCGGACTGATGAGGATCACAGGGGGCGCTCTGATCCTCGTCGCTGTGATCCTATTGGCGAAGAGTGAGTTTAAGAAAACTCATGGCAAGGAGTCCTATGGTAGGGGTGGGCTGAGTTGAGTTGAATTGAGTCAAAACCCCACCCTGTTTGTTCCCCTCTCCTATGATGTCCTTGGGGGATATCCCACCGACTGTGCCAGAATGATCTTCTGATCCGGTCGCAGCTTCATTACACTCGCCAAAGCTGACTTGTCTATGAGTGCACGCACCACAGTCGCTAATCCTTCGGAAGCACAATACAGATAGACATTCTGGCTGACGAATCCTGTGGCGGCTGCCGAATACAAATCCTTCTCCTCATTAGTCGTTGTACCCATCTTCGAATAATCTGCACATAGATGAGGTTAACAGCAGCCCCCTTTACAAAAGGCTGACGCCCTGTCATCCCCCGAATGTCTTCTGTTAGGATGGGATTCAATAGATTTGTTCTGGCATCATAGAGGTATAGACCTTTAGGTAGTTTTATATTGTTTTTAGCAACATTATACTGCACTGCAAAAATATAATAACTGAAAAAACTAATCGACCGTCCGGGTCAGGGCTATCCGTTGTGAAATGCGGATTGTAATATACAAAATTTTTAAACTTTTTGGAAGTGAAAATTTCAAGAAGAATTTTGGAAAAGCACCTCTGCAAATGGTGACCTATCTTACGATTTTAAGGATTTGTCGAGGAAGAGGATATCGATTCCCTTAACCCGCTCAAAAACTTTATCGTTGGTTAAGAAGCCAGTTGCTCTATTGAAACAACCTCAATTTTCTGATACACTATGCTCAACATGAACGATATCGACCAACTGTTGCCCAAAGAAATCCGCACCTTCATCCGATAGGGAAAGTGGGACAAACCCACCGCAGGATTTGCCATGGGCTATGCTCAGGCCAACCTCGTCATCCTTCCAGAGAGATATGCGTTTGACTTCCTTCTCTTCTGCCAGAGGAATCCTAAACCCTGTCCACTGCTTGAGGTCTTGGAGCCAGGGAAATTTCGGACAGATATTCCCTGTTACAACATCTATCGAAAAGGCAAGCTGGAAACCACCGTCAAAGAGATCAAAAATATCTGGAAGCCTGATTTTGTGACCTTCCTTCTAGGTTGCAGTTTTTCTTTTGAGGAGGCATTGCTCCGGGCAAAGATTCCTGTCCGGCATATCGAAGAGAATAAGAATGTCCCGATGTTCATCTCAAGTATCGCCTGCAAGTCCGCAGGCGTTTTTCTCGGACCCATGGTGGTGACCATGAGGCCCATTCCTTCGGATAAGGTGAGTCGGGCGGTTCAGATCACGTCCCGTTATGTCTCGGTTCATGGGGCCCCTGTTCATATCGGTGATCCTTCAAAGATTGGAATTAGAAATCTGAACAAACCGGACTTCGGAGATCCGGTGACGATTCAGAGAGGTGAAGTTCCGGTCTTCTGGGCTTGCGGGGTTACGCCGCAGGCCGTTGTGATGAAGGCCAAACCCGACCTTTGCATCACCCACACCCCCGGACATATGTTTATCTCTGATCTGCTCAATGAGGAGTTAGCAGCCCTTTAATTATTCAAAAATGTATTCATCCTTCCCCTTGCGGCCTCCTGTCGAATGTTTATGACATAAGTCCGTTCACCCTTCGAGAGCCTCAGGGCGAACGGCGAACTTTGGCACAGTTTCTTAAAAAAAAAGAGGAGAAAAGATTGGAAATAAATTTCGGTTATCGGGTATAATTTCCCCTGTTTAGTTCCAACCATCCATATCTCAACAGAAGGAGTTTTAAATGGATAAGAACGAAATTTATGAGAAGCATAAAAAATATTTAGCCCCTTGTGTGAGCCATTACTATAAAGAGCCTGTGGTTTTTGATAGAGGAAAGGGAAAGTATCTCTATGACATCGATGGGAAGGAGTATCTCGATTTCTTTGGGGGGATTGTCACGATCAGCGTTGGCCATTGTGATGAGGAGATCACTGAAAAAACCTGTGAGCAGATGAGGAGGCTTCAGCATACCTCAACCCTTTATCCCACCCTTCCCGCTATCTCCCTTGCAGAGAAACTGGCGCAGATCACCCCGGGGAGATTGCAGAAGTCCTTCTTCACCAGCAGTGGAACCGAAGCGGTTGAGACCGCGGTCCTCATCGCCCAGCTCTATACGAAAAGCAATGAAGTCATTGCCCTTCGGCATTGCTACAGCGGATCATCCCTTCTGACGATGAACATCACCGGACATCAGAAATGGCGTCTTGGTGGAAGTCTAATCCCGGGCATCAAACATGCCCATAATGCCTACTGCTTCCGGTGTGCTTTCGGAAAAGAGTATCCCGATTGCGATCTTGAATGTGCGAAGGATGTGAAGGAATTGATTGAAACAACAACCTCGGGCCAGCCTGCCGCCTTCATCGCCGAACCCATTCAGGGTGTGGGAGGATTCATAACTCCGCCAAAGGAATATTTCAAGGAGGTCGTCTCCATTGTGAAAAGGTGCGGAGGACTCTTCATCTGTGATGAAGTTCAGACCGGCTGGGGACGAACCGGCGGAAGGATGTTCGGGATCGAACACTGGGGGGTGGAGCCGGATATCATGGTCATGGCAAAAGGGGCGGCCAATGGCTCCCCTGTTGGAATCACCATTGCGACGCCAGAGGCAGCAGATGGTCTGAAAGGCTCTCACCTCTCTACTTTTGGAGGAAATCCAGTGACCGCCACAGCGGTTCTTGCAACGATTGAAGCGATCGAAAAGAGGAGACTGGTTCAGAATGCCGAGCAGATAGGTTATTTCTTAAGAGACCGGCTGGAAGGGTTGAAAGAGAAGTTCAAAATCATCGGTGAGGTCAGGGGGAAAGGTTTGATCCAGGGCATGGAGATTGTCAAAGAAGGAAAAGAACCTGCTCCGGATCTGGTCAATGAGATCTTTGAAGGGACAAAGAAAGAAGGGCTTCTCGTCGGCCGGGGCGGCCTCTACGGAAATGTCATAAGGATCACACCGCCATTGACAATTGAAAAAGGTGAGATTATTAAAGCGGCTCAGATTCTGGATCGGGTTTTAGAGAAGGTTATTTAGAGAGCTCTTAAAAACTTTTTAAGGCTCTCTAAGATTACATAGATTTTTGGAGAAGATTTCAGAGATGTTTATGGGGTTTGACAATTGAAGGGTATTTGGATAGTATTTTGAAATCAGAGGGATCAAAGAAGCTTAGATTTAAATTTAATAAGTGGAGGAAGAGAGATGAAGAAATTTCTTTTGATGAGTTTGATTGGTCTTGCTTTTGTCCTTTCTACAGCAGCCATCTATGCGCAGCCCAAGCCGGTCTCCGGCGGGTCGCTTGTTGTTGCTCAGGGCGTTGAGCCTCCTGGACTGGATCCCACCATTGACACCTCGGCAGCCATCCCAAGAGTGGTCTATGGCAATGTGCTTGAAGGTCTGGTCAGGATTGACCGGAATGGAAAGATCATTCTATCGTTAGCGAGCAAATATACGATCTCCAAAGATGGAAAGGAGTATACCTTCTCATTGAAGAAGGGTGTCAAGTTTCATGATAGAAAAGCGTTTGATGCGGAGGATGTAAAGTTCACCTTCGGAAGATTGATGGATCCCCAGATCACCATTCCCAACCGGAGATATTATCAGGACATTGAGACGATCGAGGTCGTGGATCCCCATACTATTAAGTTTAAACTGAAGAATGTCAACTCAAAGTTTCTTTTCAACCTGGCCAGACCCGACTCCATCATCATCCACAAAGAGGCAGCAGACAAACTGAAGACCGCGCCGGTGGGAACCGGGCCTTTTAAGTTCGTGGAATGGGTCAGGGGAGACCGGATTCTTCTGGAAAAGTTTGCGGCTTATCACAGGAAAGGGTTTCCTTACCTCGATAAAGTGACCTTCAAATTCATCGGAGATCCGAGCGCCCAGATCGCAAGCCTTCGAGCAGGGGATATTGATGTAATCGGTTACGATGTGAGTCCGGAGAATGCGCTTCTGCTGGAGAAGGATCCAAAGTTCAAGGTTCTCAATGGTTATACAACAACCGAAGTGATTCTCTCCACCAACCAGACCAGAAAGCCTTTCAATGATGTCCGCGTGCGCAGAGCCATGGCTCATGCCATTGACCGGTCAGCCCTGATCAAGGGAGCGATGTCAGGTTATGGGATGCCTATTGGAAGCCACATGGACCCGGGCAACCCCTACTACATTGATCTGACCTCAGTTTATCCTTACAATCCAGAGAAGGCAAAGCAACTGCTTGCTGAGGCAGGATATCCCAATGGATTTGAAGCTGTGATTAAACTGCCAGAGCGCTTTGCCTATGCAAAACGTTCTGGGGAGATCATTGCGGATATGCTTTCGAAGGTGGGTATCCAGTTAAGGATTGAACTTACGGAATGGGGGCAGTGGATTGACCGGGTTTTTCGGAATGCCGATTTTGATCTTACCGTAATCGGTCACTCCGAGCCGTTTGACATTGACATCTATGCCAATCCAAAATACTACTTCCGCTACAATAACCCGAAATTCCAGGAAACACTCAAAAAGGCCGAGATGGAACCGAATGAAAAGAAGCGGAAGGAATTCTATGCTGAGTGTCAGAAGATGATCACGGAGGATGCGGTCAACGGATTCTTATTTGTCATGCCAAGCCTTCCCACGATGAAGAAAGAGGTGATGAACTGGTGGAAGGACTACCCCATGACCGCCCAGGATGTAACAGAGGTATGGATACAGAAGTGAACCATTTCGGATTTTAGATTGCGGATTGCGGATTTGGAGAATCAAAATCTAAAATCGAGAAGTTCAAATATTAGATTGGCCTGGGGTTATTTTTATGATGACTTCAGGCCTTTTCTTTCTTCAACATAACATGGCAACCTACCTCATCAAACGAACCTTGATCTTGATCGTCACTCTTCTGCTTGTCTCGATGGTCATCTTCGCCATTCTCATGGTCATTCCGGGCGATCCGGCCCAGATCATTTTAGGGATTAACGCAACCCCTGAGTCTCTCCGCAATTTAAGACAGCAGATGGGACTGGATCGTCCTGTGGTCATTCAATACCTCCATTACATGAAGCATCTGGCCATGGGAGACCTTGGCAAATCCATCACCTATGATGTTTCAATCGCCTCACTCATCTTTTCTCGTCTTCAAGTAACAGTTCCACTGACGATTTTGGCATTGGCTTTTGCCGTTTTTATCTCCATCCCGATGGGAATTTACTCCTCACTCCATCGAAACCGGTTTGGAGACTACGGAGTTATGGTCTTCTCACAGATCGGGTTGGCTGTGCCTGCATTCTGGGCAGGTATTCTCCTGATCCTTCTCTTTGCTGTCACACTTCGGTGGCTGCCTGCAGGGGGATTCCATGCCTGGCAGACCGACCCACTCAAGGCCTTCTTCTCATTGCTTCTTCCCGCTTTTTCACTTGGTTTTGTGAGGGCGGCTGTGCTGACCCGGATGACCCGATCCTCCATGCTTGAGGTGCTTGGTGAGGATTACATTCGAACAGCCCGAAGCAAAGGACTTTCGAAACGGAAAGTGGTTTATAAACACGCCTTCCGGAATGCGATCATTCCAGTAGTTACCATCATTGGGCTTCAGGCGGGTGATCTATTAGCCGGAGCCATCATCATTGAGAATGTCTTTCATCTTCCCGGAGTGGGGAGATTGGTCTTTGAGGCGATTGGCCAGAGAGATCTCCCCGTGATTCAGGGTGTGGTCCTTTTGATTGCCATGGTGATCGTGGTGATCAATTTTGTTATTGATGTCGCGTATCGGTATCTCGATCCAAGGATACGGTATGAGTGACCCCCTCAACCTATTCTGTGGGGAAAGGGGATTGGGAAAAAACAGATGAGCCTTCGCCGTCCATTTCGAAACATAAATTTCACGATCGGGTTTTTGATTACCCTGGCGATTCTTCTGACGGCCTTTCTCAGCATGGTCTACACGCCGTATAATCCCAACCGGATGAATCTCTCCGAACGGTTTCAGGCTCCGAATCAACATCACTGGCTGGGAACAGATCAATACGGAAGGGACATCCTCAGCCGTGTGATGAAAGGGTCCATCAACTCGATTGTGGTGGGTCTGGTTGCTGTTTCGATCGGCCTGGTCTTTGGCGTTCTTCTCGGGTCTCTGGCCGCCTTCTACAAAAGATGGGTGGATGAAGTGATTATGAGAGTTTCGGATGTGCTCTATGGGTTTCCAGCGGTGCTTAGTGCGATTCTCATCACTTCTATCTTAGGGCCCGGCGTCATCAATAGCATGATTGCTATAGGGATCTTTAACATCCCCATCTTTGCGAGGTTGACCCGTGCCACCTCTCTTTCAATCTGGGAGAGAGATTATGTGACCTCAGCCAGAGCCATTGGCAGAAGCGATGTGGGGATCGTCTGGAAATACATCCTTCCCAATATCCTCTCCCCCCTCATCGTTCAGGGCACGGTCCAGTTTGCCGTCGCCATCCTGGCCGAGGCAGGCTTGAGCTATCTGGGGTTGGGGACTCAGCCTCCCCATGCGAGCTGGGGAAGGATGCTCAACGAGGCCCAGACCTTTATGGGAACCTCTTCCTACCTTGCCATCTTTCCGGGATGCGCCATCGCTTTGGCTGTTTTGGGATTTAATCTCCTCGGAGATGGATTGAGAGATATGCTCGACCCGAAGCTCTCAAGATGGGTGGGGAGATAAGGGGATAGGGAGATGGGGAGATAAGGAGCTTTGGTATTCACCCTATCCCCCTATCTCCCCATCACCCCATCATTGAGTCATCAGATAGCGGAGGAGCCTTTGAAGATCGATCAAGTAATTAAAGGGATCAAAAGAGACGAACTGCTCAAACTCACACAGGAACTTATCCGGGTTCCGAGCGTCAGGTGTGAAGACCGGGGAGGAGAGGGGAAAGTGGCCCTCTTCGTTGCCCGTCACCTCGAGGAGATGGGACTCGATGTAGTCGTTGAAGAGGTGGAACCCGGTTCTCCGAATGTCATCGGAATCCTTCAGGGCCAGGGGGAGGGTTCCTGCCTGATGTTCGAGTGCCACACCGATGTCGTAACAGAGGGCGATCCTTCGGAATGGAAATATGATCCCTATGAAGGGAAACTCATAGGGAATCGGATTTACGGAAGAGGGGCATGTGATACAAAGGGAAATTTAGCGGCGGCCCTAAAAGCCGTGGAAGCGATCTGTCGATCGGGCGTCCCTTTCAAGGGCAAGATTCTTCTGGGCATTCTTGTTGATGAAGAAGGGCTGATGAGAGGGGTGAAACATTTTATCCGTCATGGGTGGGCCAACCATGTGAATGCAGCCATCATCTGTGAGCCGGTGGACAATCATCTCTGCATCACGCAGAAGGGAGCGCTTCGCGTTGAATTGATCACCACAGGGAAGATGAGCCACGGAGCCATGCCCCTGGCCGGTTTCAACCCCATCCCTCCGATGGTGTCCATCCTTCAAAAGATTAAACATCTCGAAGAAGAGGAGATCGAAAGGCTTGGAAAAGATTCGTTCCTGGGATACCCCAGCATCACTCCCACCGTGCTTCAGGCTCCTGTGAAGGGCGAGCCCCAACTCAATGTCGTCCCCTACCAGTGCAGGGCGCTGCTTGACATACGGACTATTCCAGGCCAATCTCACGAGGCGCTCAAGAAACAGTTAGAGGATATTCTGAAAGAGGAGGAAAGAGTGGTCTGCGAAAGCCTTAGGTCAGGTTCTTTAAGAGAGATCCGGGAAATACTTGAGAAGGGGCTCTCAAAGGGCATCTCTTTTGAGGCCCAACTCAACATTTTTGAGGACCGTCCTTGGACCAAGACTTCAAAGGAGGAGCCGATTGTTCAGGCGGTTGCAAAAGCCTATCAATCTATCACCGGAGGGGAGCCGGTTTACGATGGTGTGCCTGGCGCGACGGATGGCACATTTCTTACGGCGTGGGCTGGGATTCCGATCGTCACCATCGGTGCTGGGAAGCGGATGGTTCCTCACCAGAAAGATGAATGGGTTTCAATAGAAGACCTTTGTCTCACTGCAAAACTTTATGCGGCCAGCGCCCTCGAATTTCTGACCAGATGATGGTTTAATAGAAACGCATTAAATAAGATGCTGAACCAAGTTCAGCATGACAAGCAAAAGTATGTCATTCCGAACCATGTCCTGAACTTGATTCAGGATCTGTCTTATTTCGGAATCTCGAATTTGGGCATGAAGAGATAAATTGCATTTGTATTAATGTCCTATCTTATTTAAGGAGAAAGCAAAGATGGCGTCCAAGTTTTTCAGCGAAAGAAACTTAAGATTTTTACTTTACGAAGTTTTTGATATCGAGACCTTAACCCAATACGATCTCTACAAAGAATACGATGCCAAAACCTTTGATATGGTTTTAAAGGCAGCCATGGAATTGGCTCAGGGGCTTCTCTGGCCCATTTTCCAGGAAATGGATCAGAATCCACCGGAATTCGTCGGTGATCGGATTAAGGTTCATCCTTCGGTTAGAAAGTTTTTAGAAGAATGCGGCCAGGGAGGCTGGATCGGCTCCCGTATGCCCTATGAATGGGGAGGCCAGCAGCTTCCACAGATGATCGCCCATGGATGTGAATTCGTCTTTGCCGCAGCCAACTATTCTGCTTCGGTCTATCCTGGTTTGACCTCAGGGGCAGCTCATCTCATTTTAAGCTTTGGGAATGAGGAGATGAAAAAGACCTATCTTCCCAAAATGCTTTCCGGAAAATGGCAGGGGACCATGGCCCTGACAGAACCTGAGGCTGGGAGTTCCCTCTCTGACATAACGACTGAAGCAGAACCCACGGATAAGGGTTACTATAAAATCAGAGGTCAAAAAATATTTATCTCGGCCGGAGATCACGATGCTGTCGAAAACGTGGTTCATCTTCTCTTGGCCAAGATCAAAGGCGCTCCTGCTGGTGTCAAGGGGATCTCCCTCTTTGTGGTTCCGAAGAGACGGTCGGATGAGAAAGGCCAGTTGGTTGATAACGATGTCGTCACCTCGGGGATCTTTCATAAATTGGGTTATCGAGGATCTCCCATTGTCCAACTGAGCCTCGGAGATAACAACAACTGCCGCGGTTATCTGGTAGGGGAGCCTCATCAGGGGCTCCTTCAAATGTTTCAGATGATGAATGAGGCACGAATTGGAGTGGGGATCGGAGCCACAGCCATTGCCTCGGCGGCTTACTACGCCGCCTTAGATTATTCAAAGAAACGACTACAGGGAAGAAGACTGTCAACCAAGGATCCTGCTGTTCCACAGGTTCCTATCATCGAACACCCAGATGTGAAGCGCATGCTGCTCTTCCAGCGCTCCGTTGTGGAAGGGGCTCTTTCCCTCCTGATGCAATGCGGTAAATATGCTGACCTTGCAACTGTTCTCATTGGAGAAGAGAAGGAGAAGAATGAGCTTCTCTTAGACCTTTTGACTCCGGTTGCAAAAACCTACCCGTCGGAAATGGGTCAGCTTGCAGTCAGCCAGGGATTACAATGTTTGGGTGGATCTGGCTACTGTGATGACTACCCATTGGAGCAGCATTACCGCGATATGCGGATTCATCCGATTCATGAGGGAACCACGGGCATTCACGGATTGGATCTCTTGGGCCGAAAGGTCATGATGAAGGGCGGGAAGGCTTTTAAACTCTATCTGGAGGAAGTAGAGAAAACCTTATACGAAGCGGAAAAATTCGAACCGCTTCAGTCGTATACGCATAAACTTAAAGATTCATTGGCACTGCTTCAAAAAGTGACTTCCTATCTGATGGGGGTCAGGGAGAAAGGAAATCCTGAGATCTTTTTAGCGGATGCAACCCTCTACTTGGAGCTCTTTGGAATCATCTGTATAGCCTGGCAATGGATTGTCCAGGCCACGGTTGTGGTGAAAGCCCTGAGGAATAGCCCGGGGGAGACAGAAGCCAATTTTTATAACGGCAAACTCTTTGCCTTTCGTTATTTCTTTGAGTATGAACTTCCGAAGATCGAAGGGTTGGCAAAGCGTTTGATGAACAGCGATGGGTTGACCGTTGACATCAAGCCTGAATATTTTTCAGATTGATGAATTCCCCAGCCTATTTAATGCTTTCTTCCCACCCCAACTTTTCTTCGGTTTTAAATCTATCATGGGTTTGATTCCAATCTCTCCCTTTTCAATTAAAGCGATCCAGTCAAGAAAGTCGGCGATGAGGAAGCCTCTCGTCATTTAACTTGCTACTGCGTACTCAACAGCCCTTGGATTTTCCATTCGCTTGGAGGCGTCCAAAATCTCTAAACCCACAATATTGCCATCCTTATCATAGTCAAGAATCACCCCAGGCTTTTCTTCATCGCTCTCTTCTATGGGCACATTACTGAATACGATGCGAAGCACATCCACCTCGGGATCATAAGTCACTTTCATGTGGTCCTCCAATATTTACTGATTTTGCTCGTTCGGTAGGCTGTGATGACGACAGCCGGATCGACTGAATCATTTACAATAGCCCTTAGTAAAAAAACCTTGCCTTGGCCGAAATCAACCTGTGACTGATACGCCTTCTTCTCACAAATTGTTGGCACTCTTGTCCAAAATAGGTTTTTAAAAAGCTCGTATTTTGGACAGCAAAATGCTTATGAAGGTGCGGGGATCCCTTGAATCCTTTGAATAAACCCCATTTAAAAGCATTTTGTGGCTATAAAATGTTCTTGTCGGCCCATTATCTTGGACAGCAAAATGAAGCATCTTAAAAAAGAAAAGCGGAACCTGGTTTTTAAAAGCCGCAAAACTTGTCCAAAAAGCTAATAATTTCAAGGGGTACCTTCAAATATTCAGGTTATTTTGGACAGCAATGAATTGTTGGTGAATTCTTTGGCCATTTCACCTTTTCCCTCAATTATTCCACCAAGACCCCCAAAAATTAACTCCCCCTAAGAGTATATAACGTTGTTCTCTTCTTACACTTTTTTTTAACCACCCCCACTTTCCAATTTTTCTGGGGTGTTTTTTTCATGCCATCAACCATGACCAGCGCACCCTTCGACAGGCTCAATGTGAACGGCGGATTGCAATGTCCTGTTCCATTACTTATGCATAGGTCATTAATCGACTGTAGAGCAGAGTTTATCAGATTGGGGGAAAAAATCAACGGGGAAGAAAGATCGGGTGGGTGACTAATCTTCGGGGGGGCCTGGTGATCCAGCCCCTCTTTCTTCCTCCATAGCCTCATCCACCATTTGATCTACATCCTCCCCCATATCTTCGCCCAGTTCCTTGCCCATTTTTTTCATCCATTTAGCCATGCTCTTCGGGTCGTTCTCGTCGATGCCTCCCCATTTCGATGGATCGGCCAGGCTCTCCATCCGGCTCTCCTCGGAGCGGATGACCCTCACCCTGGAGAGGACTCTCGTCATCTTTTTACTGTTGCACCGTTTGCATTGAGGCACAAATTTCTCGTCGGTCCGGATCAGAAGGAACTCGGAGGTCTTTCCGCATGCTTCGCAACGATACTCATAGATGGGCATATCGCTTGCTCCCCTTTATGACAAAGTAATAGAAATACAAGAGGTTGATTACCCCCATGAGAGAGAGGCAAAGAAACATAACCGTGTAGTTCGTCAGGTGGAGGACAATTCCCATGACTACGGAGCCTATGCCGATCCCAAAATCAGAAAGCGCCATATAGGTTCCTATGGCTGGTCCTCTTGTGGAACCGGCAAGATCGATGGAATAGGCCACCAGCGTGGGATAGTAGAACGCGTTTCCCATCCCCCAGATCACAGCCACGAGGATGAACAAGGGCAAAGAGGAAGAGAAGGCTAAGATGGCCATTGCAATGGTCTGGGCAACCATACAGGGAAGAAGCACCTTTTCCCTCGCATAGAGGTCCAGAATCTTTCCGCCCAGGCCGCGGCCCAGGATGAGGGTGATGGCCACCGCCGCAAAAAAGAGGCCAGAATTGGCAACGCCGTGATGGAGCGCATAGAGAGAGAAAAAGGCCATCACCGCGCCCCATACGAAACTCCCCAGGAAAGCCATGATCCCGGCAGGAAGGGCTCCCCGGCTCAGGAGGGGTTGCTTCGACAACGGTTTTTCTACCGGATCCATATCCAGCCCTTTTAATTGCAGGGAGATGAAGAGAGCCGCCAGCGATAGACCCGCGCAGACCAGAAAGAGAATAGGAAAGTCGAAATGGTTGATAACGGCCATTCCCAGAGAGGGAGCAAGGGCAAAGGCGATATTGATGGCGAGATAGAAGAAGCTGAGGCTCTGCCCCCGATGGGCCGATGGACTGATCCGCGCAACCAGTGTGAAAGAGGCTGTTGCAAAGAGCGCCAATCCAATTCCCTGTAATATACGGACGATCAAAAAGGGCCAGAAGGGTTTTGCTATGAGGTAAGCCGCCGAGGAGAGGGAGAAGAGAAGGGCTCCTGCGATCATGAAGTTTCTCTCCTGGATCCTGAGAAGAGCTCTTCCCACAAAAGGCCTCAGGACAAGCGAGGAGACGCTGAGCGCTCCGATCAGGACGCCAATTCCCGCCTCTGTCATTTCCAATCTGGAGAGGTAGATGGGAAGGGTGGGGATGAGCGTAAAGAAGACAGAGGAGAAAGCAACCTGAGCAAAGAAGCTGAGAATAAAATCACGCGTCCATATCTTCGGTACGGCCATAGGATTCTATCTTATTGGATAAAAAAGTCCGTGTAAACCCCGTTGAGAAGTACGTTATCAAAACCAACTCCTTTGGTTTATAATGAAAAATTTCTAATGATGCAAGCAGCGGGGTTTTCTGACGGGGTAAAGAGCGACACCCCTACGAATCTGTGATTCAGACAGTAGACCAAAGACTTCAGACAATAGACTGAAGGCTGGAAATGGCAAGAGATTACATAAAAACAAAGGCATGGCGGTTGGAAGTTTTGAGAACACTTCCGCGTAGCGCAGGCGCTTGCGCCGCGTGAAGGGTTCATTTCTTATATAGAAAAGTCTGGGGCCTAAAGTCTGTAGTCCAGTGGCTGAATTGTTGTCACCCAAGAATAACCTATTGACAGGGGTTTGATTTCTATTGATAATCCAATGGAGTTTGAAAAATAATGGATTGGAAGGAGTCTCATTTATGGCAAATCCGGAGAAGGTCATCTTAAAAATTATCTCAGTGAAGGGAAGCTGTGCGGCCGGACATCAGGCGGACCAGGAGTTTGATCTGAGCAAAGACTTTGTCCTGGGCGTATCCGGAGATCCTCGGGCCATCTGCCCTTCTGCATTTAATGCCGTCTTTCCCTCGTGGCGGGTGCTCCGGCATGGAGGGGAATTCCCATGGGAAGAGGACCGGGACAAAACCACCATCGCCTGCCCCGATCCAATCAACCCCGTCGTGATGGAACTTCGGAGAATTAAAGGATAGAGGGAATTTAAGTTCACTCTCCATCCATCCTGTTGATAAGGAGGCATTAAGAAGATGAAGTTTAAGACCCTTCTGTTCGATGTCAAAAATCATGTAGCTCACATCACCCTGAACCGGCCGGAGGCGCTTAATGCGATCAACCTTGAATGGTCGAGAGACCTGATGCATGCCATCCTGCAATGCGATGAAGATCCTGCGGTCAGGGCGGTCGTGATCAGCGGTGCGGGAAACCATTTCTGCGCCGGAGGAGACCTCAAGTCTTTCACCTCGCAGGGCACGGACCTGCCTTTACATATTAAGGAGGTGACCACCTATCTTCATGCCGCCATCTCCCGTATGGTGCGCATGAATGCGCCTGTGATTGCGGCGGTCCATGGCTATGCGGTGGGGGCTGGAATGAGCCTTGCCCTTGCCTGTGACATCGTTCTGGCGGCCCGGTCCGCCCGTTTCAGCGTCGCCTATACGCGCGTGGGGCTGACACCCGATGGGAGCATGTCCTATTTTCTTCCCCGCACCGTCGGTCTCAAGAAGGCCATTGAGTTGACCTTAACGAACCGGATGCTGACCGCCGAGGAAGCGTTTGGATTGGGGATCGTCACACAAGTCGTCCCGGGTGAAGAATTGCTGGCCCAGGCAAACCAGTTGGCCGTGCAGCTTGCCTCAGGCCCTTCGAAATCGTTTGGGGCCGCAAAACGGCTGATGAAAACGGGTTGGAATGAAACGCTGGAGACGCAGATGGAGAATGAAAGTCAGGCGATTGCGAATATCACCCGCACTTCGGACACTAAGGAGGGCATCGCCGCCTTCGTCGAAAAGAGAACGCCGAAGTTTAAAGGAGAATGATTAAGAAGCACCAAATCACAGGCGATAACTCCCCCTCTCCCCCTCTTAGGTTAAGAGGGGGTTGGGGGGCGTTATGATATTGGAAATTGGAATTTCATCGAGATACCCTTGAACTTCTGTGAGGTATCATTTATAAAGTGTCCATTTCTCATAAGAAAGGTTGAGTTATGCAGCGTGAGGTCATCAAAGCGAACATCGTTGTCTTCATTGCCAG
>Ga0194126_10006132_pt1 | contig 17282 bp, 16 predicted proteins | sample TA2KigC150mmetaG_FD_148641 | JGI IMG/M metagenome (GOLD analysis project Ga0194126, IMG submission 148641) | Freshwater microbial communities from Lake Tanganyika, Tanzania - TA2015035 Kigoma Deep Cast 150m | ecosystem: Environmental > Aquatic > Freshwater > Lake | place: Tanzania: Lake... | reverse complement strand
CAACATCCGTTTCAGATTACCGAGTGCGTGGAAAAAGTTCGCCTTTGCCGCTCCCACCGTGCCACCGAGGATCTCTGCGATCGCCTCGTGGGAGAGTTCCTGATACACGCGCAACATCACGGTGGCCCGCTGTTTCGGCGGCAGTTGCGCGATGGCCCGGCGGACATCGGCGGCCCGTTCGCCGCGGGCGACCATCCCGAAGGCATCCTCGGACCGGTCGTCCACGTGACGCGCCGGATCGAGCGGCTCAATCCCCGGCCGAACCAGTGCGGTACGATTCAGACAGACATTCACCGCCACCCGATGCAGCCACGTGGAGAGTTTTGCATCGCCCCTGAAGGCCTTGAGGCCTTTGAAGGCGCGGACAAACACATCCTGCGTGAGGTCCGCAGCGTCCTCGTGATTGTGCACGAACCGATAACAGACCTGATACACCGCGCGCTGGTGACGGGCGACGATGGTGTCGAACGCCGTGCGTTCTCCATCCACAAACGAGCGCACGAGGGCGAGGTCGTCAAGCGCCGACAGGTCGGCTGTCACCTTCGAGTCGGTCACTCCCCATCCCCACGCGCCGAAGCGTCTGACAACGGAGACACCGTCTGCTCCCGTACCCATGACTCCTTAGACCGGCGCTGGGGGCTTTGCGTCACAAAACGCCGCACGTCCGTCCCTGTCGGCAGGCCTGTTTGGGCGCCTCGGGCCCGGCAGTTCAGGGCGGCGACGGCGTTTGCGACATCGAGGCAGTCTGCGGTCCATGGTCTCCAGTCCCCAGTCCCCAGTCCCCAGTCCGCCGTCCGCCGTTCCAGTAGCGCCCAGATGAGGCCGGCGCGGAAGGCGTCCCCCGCCCCGGTGGTGTCGGTGACGGGGACCACGTAGCCGGGGGAATACAGTTCGGCCTGGCCATCCCAGGCGATGGCGCCGTGGGGGCCGAGGGTGGCGATAACGATGCGGGCGGCGGACTCTTGGTGCAGGTGCCTGATGTCCCCTGCCAGCGATTCGGAGACGACGAGCACATCGACCTCGGCGAGGAGTGCATCGAGCCCCGGCACCTGCGCGTCCACGTCCGCAACCGTGAGCACATCGACGGCGCGCGCCGCCCGGGCCATGCGTGCGGAGGCGGCCGGTTCGGTGGCGTCCACCAGGACCACTTTCGCGCCGAGCACCGCCGCCACCGGCAACTCGTCGCCCCACAAGAGCGCGGAGTCCCGGTGCCACAACACGGTGCGCGAGTGCGTCTCGGTGTCGACGAGGATTAGCGCGGTCCGCGTTGGGGCGTCAACGATGCGGCACCAGGACAGGTCGATCCCTTCGTGCGCGAGCGCATCGCGGATCACCGCCTCGCGGCCGTCGGTCCCGAACGAGCCGAGGTAGCGCGCCGAGAGCCCCAGGCGCGCGCATCCCACCATCGCCGTGGCGATTTGTCCTCCCGGCAACGTCTCCAGCGACTCGAGCGGCGTCTTCCCGTCCGGTGCCGGCAGCCCGGCCACCGTGGCACTCAGGTCGACCGAATTCTCGCCGAAGCCGACGACGTCGCAGGTGCGTTGACTTTCGCCTTCCCTTTGCATAGAGTCGCCTTGTGCAGCCCCTTACCAAACGTCAACGCGAGATTCTCGACTACCTTCAGGAGTTCATCCAGCAGCACGGCTACGCGCCAAGTCTGGAGGAAATCGGCCGCCGTTTTGGTCTCTCTTCGCTGGCGACGGTGCACAAGCATCTCACCAATCTCGAAGAAAAGGGATTCATCCGGCGGCTCTGGAACCGGAGCCGTTCCGTGGAGCTGCTTTCAGCGCGCACGGGCCAGCGGGCGGTGGAGTTGCCGATGCTGGGGTACGTGGCCGCCGGTGTGCCCATCGAGGCCATCGCGGGCAGCGAGACCATCGCGGTGCCCGAGGACTTTGTCGGCCGGCTCGACACCTACGTGCTGCGCGTCAAGGGCGATTCGATGATCGACGAGCAGATTCGCGACGGCGACTTCGTCATCGTCGAAGACCGCAAGACCGCGGACAACGGCGAGATGGTCATCGCGCTTGTGGGAGGGCTGGATGTCACCCTCAAGAAGTTCTATCGGGAAAACGGGCGCGTGCGTCTGCAACCGGCCAATCCCGCCATGCAGCCGATGATCATGGACCCCTCGATGGTGCAATTGCAGGGCGTGGTGGTCGGCGTCATGAGAAAGTACTGACATGTCCACTCCCGCCAAACAGCTCAGCTTCACGATCGTCCCGGACGAATCGACCGACAGCACCCGGACCTACGCCAACTTCTGCGCCGTCGGGCACACGCCGTTCGACATGACGTTGACGTTCTGCGACGTGCGTCCACTCTCCGAGCGCGACATCAAGAGCGCCGAAGAGAACCAGCAGGTCAAGGCGCCGGTCGTCTCGCGCATCGCTCTCCCCTTCAGTGTGGTCCCCGGCCTCATCAACGCGCTCCAGGAACAGATGCGTTCGATGCAGGACGCCCAGGCGCAACAGTCGCAGGGCTGGCCGCAAGGGCCGCTGCATTGATGGGCGGTTGGGCCGGTGGGCGGATGGGCGGATGAACAAGGCACCCGACGTCTTTAATGCGCTCGATGCCATGCACCCGAATGCGTGGACGGAGCTCACGTTCACGACACCGTACGAACTGCTGGTCGCCACGATCCTGTCCGCGCAGTGCACGGATGCGCGCGTGAATCAGGTGACACCGGCGCTGTTCAAGAAATACCCGAACGCCCGGAAACTAGCCGACGCTGATCAGGCCACCCTCGAAGGCATGATTCAGTCCACAGGCTTCTTCCGCGCGAAGACAAAAAGCCTGCTGGGCATGGCGACCGCTGTGGTCGACGACCATGGGGGCGAGATTCCCTCCGACATGGACGCGCTCGTGGCGTTGCCGGGCGTCGGGCGCAAGACCGCCAACGTCGTGCGTGGCCACGCATTTCGCCTGCCGGGATTTCCCGTCGACCGCCACGTCTTGCGCGTGGCGACCCGCATCGGATTCCTGAGAGGCCAAGCGACCGAGGACGCGGTCGCCGCCGAGAAGGCGCTGACGAAACTCCTGCCGCCCGAGCGGTGGACGGTGGCGTCGGACACGCTCATCCTGCACGGCCGGCGTATCTGCAAACCCAAACCCCTGTGCGACCGCTGCGCGATTCGCCCCCACTGCGCGTACTATCGACTGCATGGACCCGGCCGCGTTTCCCGCTGATCGATTTCAAGCCCTCGTCGACGAAGCCGTCGACTCCCTCCCCGAGAAGTTCCGCGCCGCGATGGCCAACATGGCCATCGTCGTCGAAGACGACCCGACACCCGCACAACTCGCGGAAGTCGAGATCGAACCTCCCGACTCGCTGTATGGCCTCTATGAAGGCATTCCGCTGCCAGAGCGGCAGTGGAACCACGGCAACGTGCTGCCCGACAAGATCACCCTCTTCCGCAATCCCATCCTCGAAGACAGTCTTGATGATGACGACGTGGTTGTCGGCATCGGGGAGACGCTCATCCACGAAGTCGGCCATTACTTCGGGCTCGATGAGGACGAGATCATGGAGATAGAAGAACGGTATTGGAGGGGGGACGCCTCATAACGGGTTCATGGTTCATCGGTCCATGGTTCAGCGGTGCTGTGCAGGGTGCCAGGTTCTTTAGTGCTGGGTTCACGTAGGGCCCGCTGGTTTGGAGCGGGCCAGTCACGTAGGGCCCGCTGGTTTGGAGCGGGCCAACAAGAGCAGTTCCATACACACATCCGCCGTCTCGTAGGGCAACGGTGACGGCAACGGGCGATGCCTGAAGCCCATGCGTTCGTAGAGACGTAGCGCGGCCTGGAGACGGGAACTTGAGACGAGCATCATCGTGTGGGCGCCCATCACGGCCGTCGCGTGCGCGATGCACACCTCGACCAGGCGCCGACCGAGGCCAGTGCCCCGCAACACTTCGGCAACGGTGACCTTCAGCAACTCCACTTCGCCTGGCCCGTGCGGCGCGACGGCAGCGGTGCCGACAACCTCCCCATCTCGTTCTGCAATGAACACCGCGCCGCCGGCATCGATCACGGCGCCCTGCGGGTCGGCGAGTTGCACTTCATCCGCCGGCTCGTAGAGGTCGTGCGCGTCGAGCCAGGCACGATTGAGTCGATAAAACGCCTCGGCGTGTGCCGGACGGAACGGCCCAATCCCGACGTCATCGATGCGACCGGCAGCCATGCGCTCCAGAGTACACTTCAGTGGTGAGTTCGCCCACCCGCGCCCGTCGCCCTGTCGGTCATCGGCCCCGCAAGCGTTTTGGTCAGCACTTTCTGGCGCCGTCGTGGGCACAGAAGGTCGTCAAGACCATCGATGTCCAGCCGCAGGATGTGCTGCTGGAGATCGGCCCTGGTGCCGGGGCGATTACCCTTCCCCTGGCCGAGACAGGCGCACCGATCCTCGCCGTCGAGATCGACCGTGACCTCGCGCGCGAGTTGGCCACGCAGGTACCCGCAAACGTCAGTCTGATCACGGCGGACTTTCTCAAGACGGATGTCATGCCGTTTCTGACCGCGCTGCAGCCGAACCGCCCCCCTGGCTCCCCGACCGATGTGCCGCGCCGGTTCCGCGTGGTGGGCAACCTCCCCTACAACTTGTCCTCGCCGATTCTGTTCCGGCTCATTGAGCTGGCACGCGCGCACGGCACCCTCACCGACGCCACGCTGATGGTGCAGCGTGAGGTGGCCGGCCGGCTGGTCGCCACACCCGGCAGGAAGGACTACGGCGTGCTCAGCATCTTTGCGCAGATCCACGCCGATATCGATCGCCGGCTCGACGTGCCGCCCACGGCGTTCGCGCCGCCACCCAAGGTGCGCTCCAGCGTGATTCGCATGACCTTCCGCCGCAGTCCGGTGCGCATTGTCGACGACGCGTTGTTCGAACGGCTGGTCAAAGGCGCGTTCTCGCAGCGCCGGAAGACCCTGGCGAACGCGCTGAAGCCCCTCGAACCGACGGCCCCTGCCGTGCTGGCGCTGGCGGGCATCGACGGCAAACGCCGGCCCGAGACGTTGACGCTCGAGGACTTCGCGCGACTCACTGAGTTCTTCGCGCGACTGAAGGCCCCTGTGTTATAGTCCGCAGCAGTTTTCCCGCCTGTTTTCACGGGTTGTCCCAGCGACCCACAGGTCGGACACGTCGACCGCGTGACGGCGCGCCTTGCGCCGAGGTCCTGCCCATCGTTGAGCGCCCGCTCGACGTGGCTGGTGTTCGAACGAGAGTGTGAAGGTCGCTGTCGATGTTGACGGCACAGAGTACGACTGTCGGTGCACCGGCCGTCGAGGTCATCCCCATCGGGGGCCTCGGTGAGTTCGGTATGAACATGATGCTCATCGCCTGCGGCGACACCGCCGTGCTGGTGGATGCCGGTGTCATGTTCCCTGAGCCTGAACTCTTCGGGGTGGACCTTGTCATCCCGGATGTGTCGGCACTGGACACGTACGCCGGCCGCATCGCGGCCCTCATCCTCACACATGGGCACGAAGATCACATCGGGGCCGTGCCCCACATCCTGAAGCACGTCAACGGCCCCGTGTATGCGACGGCATTCACGCACGCACTGCTCCAGCCGAAGTTTGATGAACACGGGACGGACACCGAGGGACGCCTCATCACCGTCGCGCCGAAACAAACCGTGACCATCGGCACGTTGTCGGTGGAGTTCCTGCGGGTCACACACAGCATCCCCGATGCCGTGGCGCTGGCGATTCACACCCCGCAGGGCGTCATCATCCACACGGGCGACTTCAAGATCGACCAGACGCCCCTCGACGGCGAACGCTTCGACCTGCATCGTCTGGCGCAACTCGGCGCACAGGGCGTGCTGGCGTTGTTCTCCGACAGCACGAACGCGGATCAGCCCGGCACCACCGGCGCCGACGTGGATGTCATTCCCGGCTTCGAGGAGATCTTCTCGTCGGCCCCGGGCAAACTCATCGTCGCGGCATTCTCCACGAGCATTTTCCGCATGCAGATCCTGGTGGACCTCGCGGAGCAATACGATCGCAAAGTCGCGTTTGTCGGGCGCGGCATGATGCGCAACTCGGAAACGGCCATGCGCCTGGGCGCCCTCAAGGTGCCCAACGGCCTGATCATCGCCGACAGCGACGTGCGCGACTTCCCCAGCCAGGACGTGCTCTGCCTCTGCACGGGCTCCCAGGGCGAAGCCATGGCCGCCCTGTCGCGCATTGCCATCGACGACCACCGGTATGTGAAGGTGAACGACGACGACACGGTGGTGTTTTCGGCGCGGGCGATTCCGGGCAACGAAAAGGCCATCGGACGGGTCATGAACCACCTGGCCCGCCGGGGGGCCGACATCGTCACGGACGACATGAAGCACATTCACGTCTCCGGCCACGCCTCGGCCGAGGAGCTGAAACTCGTCCTGTCGCTGGTGCAGCCCAGATTTTTCGTGCCGATACATGGTGAGTACCGCCAGCTGGCTCAGCACGCCCGGCTGGCCAAGGCCGCCTGCCCAGGCACGACCGTCGTGTCCATGGGGGACGGCGACGTGCTGCGGCTGGACGAGACGGGGGCCCGGATCGTGGATCGGGTGCAGACCGGGCGGATTCTGATCGACGGGACACGCACCGGGGAAATCGCCGACGAAATCCTGCGGGACCGCCGGCACCTCGGGATTGACGGCCTTGTGGTGGTTGTCGTGGCGCTCAACGGACAGACCGGCGTGCTCGAACGCGCGCCGGAAGTGATCGCCCGCGGTCTCGCGATGGATGCGAAGCAGGAGCAGATGCTGCGCGACGCACCAGGGTTGCTGGAGGCGGCGCTGAATGGCGCGCCACGGGAAGAACGCACGGACCCCGGCCTGATGCAGGCGCGCGTCAAGGTCGAGGTCCAGCGACTGTTCAAGAAGCGGGCGGGGCGACGGCCCCTAATCCTGCCCATCGTGTTGGAAGTGTGAGGAGAAACGCCGCGTGTCTGAATCGGCCCTGTCCCGTCGTCTGAGTGAATTCACCGGCGTCGCCCTGTTTGCGGTGACGTTGATCTGGCTTGGCGCCCTGGTGAGTTACACCCCTACCGACCCGGTGTGGTTCTTCAACAACGTCACCGCGCCCGATGTGGCGAACTTCGCCGGGCGCGTGGGTGCGTTCATGGCCGAAGCGTCCTTCCAGGTGCTGGGCTACTCCGCCTACTTCATCCCGGTCGTGCTCGCCGTCATCGGCTGGCATTCATTCTGGTGCCGCGCCCTCGATGCGGCCTACACGAAGCTGGTGGGGGCGGGGCTGTTCTTCTTCTGCTCGGCGGCGCTGCTCTCACTGGCCTTCAGTGTGTTTGACGATGCCGGCCGCCCGTTCAAGGCGGGAGGCGTGATCGGTGAAGTGGTGGCGACCGGACTCAGCACCTATCTCAATCGGACCGGCGCCACGATCCTCCTGCTGACGCTTGTGGCGCTCTCGGTGGTGCTCGCGACCCAGTTCTCCTTCGGCCGCGCCACGACCGTGGCCGCGTCTGCCGTACGCGAGCAGTCGACCGGCATTTTCGCGCGACTCCGGACCTGGCGCGAGGAACGACGCCGCGAGAAGGAGCGCCAGCAGATCGTCAACAAACACGTCCAGAAGGCCGGCCATGACAAGGCCCCCGAGATCGCGACCAAGGCGGCCGGCGCCGCCGCGTCCCTCAAGGCGGCCCGGCAGTCCCTGCGCCCCTCCGCTGACGAAGAGGATGATGACGAGGTGTTGACGCCGACACCGGCTGCGCGTGGCCTCGCCGCGCGGCCACCGGCCATTCGTCGGTCGTCTCCGACGCCGGTGACCCCGAGTCTCCCTCTCGGTGAACGCGATGTGCCCAAGGCCCCCGTCGAGCGCCGCAAAGGCGACTACGTGATGCCCCCGCTCTCGTTGCTTGATGCGGCCAAAGAGGCGCACAAGATCGACGAACGCGAACTCATGGAGGCCGCGAAACTCCTCGAGGAGAAGTGCCGCGAGTTCTCCGTCGAAGGCTCGGTCGTCCAGATTCACCCCGGCCCTGTCGTCACGACGTACGAGTTCAAACCCGATGCCGGTGTGAAATACAGCCGTATCACCAGCCTGGCCGAAGACCTGTGTCTCGCGATGCGCGCTGAATCGATCCTCATCGATCGCATCCCCGGCAAGTCCACCGTCGGCATTCAGATTCCGAATGCCACGCGCGAGGGTATCTCCCTGCGTGAGTTGCTCGAGTCGGACACCTACACCCGTTCCGCGTCGCGTCTCACGATGGCGCTTGGCAAGACGATCAACGGCGAACCGATGGTGTCGGACCTGGCGACGATGCCGCACCTGCTCATCGCCGGATCGACGGGCGCCGGCAAGTCCGTGAGCGTCAACGCCATGTTGACGAGCGTGCTCTTCCGTGCGACCCCGGAGGAAGTGCGCTTCATCATGATTGACCCCAAGCGCCTTGAGCTCGGCATGTATGAAGACATCCCCCACCTGATGACGCCGGTGGTGGTGGATCCCAAGCAGGCCGCCAATGCCCTGCGTTGGGCCGTGCGTGAGATGGAGGATCGCTACAAGATTCTCGCCAAGCAGGGCGTGCGCAACATCGAGCAGTACAACCGCAACGTCAAGGCGATGCTCGCGGAGTTGAAGGAATCCCAGAAAGAGGCCGCCGAGGCCGAAGTCGGCGAGCCTCTCAAGACCCTGCCCTTCATCGTGGTCATCATCGACGAGTTGGCCGACCTGATGATGGTGGCCAGCAAGGAAGTGGAGGAATCGATCGCCCGCCTCGCGCAAATGGCGCGCGCGGTCGGCATCCACCTGATTCTGGCGACACAGCGGCCGTCGGTGGACGTCATCACCGGGTTGATCAAGGCGAACCTGCCGGCCCGTATCGCGTTCCGCGTGGCGTCGAAGATCGACTCGCGCACCATTCTCGACGGCAACGGCGCGGAACAGCTGCTCGGCAAAGGCGACATGTTGTATCTGCCGCCCGCCTCGTCGCGCTTTGTCCGTATTCACGGGCCGTACATCTCTGAGCAGGAAACCGCGCGGCTGTGCAGCTTTCTACGGAAGCAGGGCAAGCCGGTGTACGACGCGTCGATCACCGCTGAGGAAAAGACGGCGGACAAGATCGAATTCGAGAAGGACGACCTGTATGACGAAGCCGCCCGGATCGTGGTGTCGAGCGGACAGGCGTCCATTTCGTACCTGCAGCGGCGTCTGCGCATCGGCTTCAGCCGCGCCGCGCGTCTCATCGACATGATGGAAATGGATGGCGTCGTGTCAGCCGCCACCAACGGCAAACGGGAAGTCCTGGTGGATGCCGGGTACTTCGAAGAAGTTGACGAGCAACTGAGGTAACCATGCACACAGTGATCGGCCTGGTGCTCGCGCTGACGTTGTGGCCCACTGCGGCGGACGCCCAGACAGCAGCCGTGCTGTACGAAAGGGCCACCACCCGTGAGGCCGCGGCCAGGAAGAATCCGACGGTCGCCAATCTGCGCGCGGCGGTCGCCGCCTACGAGCAAGTCGTGCTCCGGCATCCGCGCAGCGGGTATTGTGACAACGCGCTCTGGAACGGCGGGGCCCTCGCGAAGTTCGCGTGGGAGCGGCACCAGCAGGACGCCGACCGCAAGACGGCGGAGCGACTCTACGGCTGGCTCAGACGCGAATACCCGGGCAGCGCCCTCGCCAAGCAGGTGCCGGCACAGTTGACGGCCTTGAAGGCCACGCCGCGCCCAGCGACAGCCGCGCCTGCATCACCTACACCATCCACACCATCCGCCTCCGCTCCTGCGGAGCTACGGCGGACTGCGCCTACACCACCCCCACCACCCCCACCACCAACTTCCGTCGCCACGATGCGCAAGGTGTCCGTCGTGCCGCTGCCCAAGGGGGACCGGGTGGTGATCGAGCTGGACCGGGAAGTGGTGTTCTCAAGCGAGCGGATTGCGGATCCCGATCGAGTCTTTTTTGATCTGCGACTCGTGGACTTTGCGGCCCCCGTGCAGACCGCCGCGGAGAGCCTCACCGGCTCACGCGTGCGCGGCATCCGCCTTGGACGTCAGGACGGCCAGACCGCACGCGTTGTCCTCGAATTGGCGGGGACGCCGACGCACAGCGTGTTCCACCTGTATCACCCGCACCGGCTGGTGATCGACATCGAGAGCGAGACGGTGCCTCCGCCGCCTCCCGCACCACCGGCAGGCGCGCCGTCGATCGGCCCGACCCCGGTGGTGACTCCGCCACCTGCGGCCGCCATGTCGCCTGCGCCCTCCCCCGTCGCGCCCGCTCCGGCCTCGACCACGGCCAGCGGCGATTACACGCTCGCCCGTCAGCTCGGCCTCGGGGTCACCCGCGTCGTGATCGATCCTGGCCACGGCGGCCACGACCCCGGCGCTCGGGCCAATGGTCTCCTGGAAGCGAATCTCGTGCTCGACATTGCGCTGCGCGTAGAGGCCTTGCTCAAGAAGCAGGCCGGTGTGGAGGTGGTGCTGACGCGCCGCACCGACGTCTACATCCCGCTCGAGGAGCGGACGGCCATCGCCAACCGGGAGGGGGCCGATCTCTTCCTTTCGATTCACGCCAACGAAGCGGCCAGGACCACCGCCCGTGGCGTGGAGACCTATTTCCTGAACTTTGCCACCAACCCCGAGGCGGAAGCCATTGCCGCCCGTGAAAACGCGACCAGTGGCAAGTCCATGGGCAACCTGCCTCAGCTGGTCCAGCAGATCACGCTCAACACCAAGGTGAAGGAGTCCCGGGAGTTCGCGCACATCGTCCAGACCAGCATGGTGCGCGGCCTCCGCGCGCAGAACAAGGCTGTGCTGGACCGCGGCGTGAAACAGGCGCCGTTTGTGGTGTTGATTGGTGCCCAGATGCCGAGCGTGCTCGCCGAGATTTCGTTTCTCACCAACAGGCCCGAGGCGACCCTGCTGAAGAACGAGACCTACAAACAGCGCATCGCGCAGTCGCTCGCCGACGCCGTCCTGAAGTACCAGGCGTCCCTCAAGAAGATCTCGACCGTGACCGTGGCCAAGTAGGGCGCGCTGATGTAGGGCACGCTGAACTTGAGCGTGCCACCAGGGCGCACTACAGTTCAGTGCGCCCTACAGGGGCGCGTCGGCGCCACATTTCCAGCACGCGGTGAACTGGGCTTCGACGGTTTCACCACATGACGCGCAACGCCAGGGACGTCCGGCCTCAAGTCCGGTCGGCAGTTGCTGACGCAACAACGCCGCCGCCTCTGCCGCGCGTTCATCATCGACGACCCAAATCTCGGGCCGCGCTTCATTGACCGGCACACCGCCGCTGGCGCCAAACAGGGCCTCGTGCCGAATCTCGCTCTCGATCCCGGCGCTGTCGAGCACGCCCTTGAGCAGGTGCGCCTCGGCTGGATGCTGTGCGACAAACACTCTGGTCACGATTCCCGGATTATAGTGAGTGTGTGGCCTTCCAACCGGACCCGTTCATCGTCGAAATCATCCGGCCGGCGACCGAGGAAATCACGGTCGTCGACGTGCTGGTGGGGTCACTGAGTCTGGCCGGTGTGCTCGGGCTTATCGCCCTGCCATTGGGTGCCATCGCGGGCTGGCTGCTGATTCGCTGGAAGCGGCGCAGGCGTCCTGACGACGACCACATGCCGTCCATTCAGCGCTAGATTTCCGTTCTCAGCCCCAACTCGATCAACGTCCGCACGGCCACACCGGTGGCGCCTTTGGCTTGATAGGCGCGACATTCTTCGGCCCAGGCGGTGCCGGCGATGTCGAGGTGCGCCCAGGGCCGGTCCTTGACGAACTCGCGCAAAAACATCGCGGCAGTGCTGGCACCGGCCCAGCGGCCGGCGGAGTTGAGCATGTCGGCAATCTCGCTCTTGAGCAGCTCGCGATACTCCTCGTGCAGCGGCAGATGCCAGAGGCGATCGCCAGCGACGGTGCCGGCATTCTGCACCGTCCCCACCCACGCGTCAGGCGTACCGAAGAGCCCCGATGACGTGCGTCCCAACGCCACCATACAGGCGCCGGTCAGCGTGGCAATGTCCACGAGATGCGTGGCACCGAGTTCCTGGGCATACCAAATCGCGTCACCGAGGATCAGCCGGCCTTCGGCGTCGGTGTTGATGATCTCGACGGTCGTGCCACTGGCGGCGGTCAACACGTCGCCGGGACGCACCGCCTTGCCGCCAACCATGTTCTCCGCCATCGGGATGACCCCAATGATCCGGCGCGGGGCCTTCAGCAACGCCAACGCGCGCATGGCTCCGGCGACGGCGGCGCCGCCGGACATGTCGTACTTCATCCGCTCCATGCCGTCGGCCGGCTTGATGGACACGCCGCCGGTATCGAAGGTGATGCCTTTCCCGATGAAGCCGAGCACCGGCGTTTCAGGAGCGCCCGGCGGATCGTGCCGGATCACCACCAACCGCGGCGGCTCCGCACTGCCCTGCGCCACCCCCAGGAGCAGCCCCATCTTCAGATCGCGAATCTGCTGCTCGTCGAGCACCTCGACCTGGAGTCCGACATCAGTGGCAACGGCCGCCACACGCTCCGCAAACACCCGCGGCGTCAACACGTTCGACGGCTCATTCGCCAGCGCGCGTGTCACATTGGACGAGGCCCCGAGCGTCTGCCCCCGGAATACGGCCTCGGCCAGCGCTGCCGGATCGGCAGCCGGCGAGACGATGACAATACGTTCGGGAAACTCGCCGGCGTCGCGATCCGACTTGTAGGTTCCGGTGTCGAACTCCGCCGCGGTCATTCCGTCCGCGCCGATTTCGGCGCCACGCACCGGATCCAGCCCGACCCGCACGACAAAGGCCGCGGACCGCATGGATCGGATGCGCGCGGTGTAACTGCAGGCCGCCGCGATGCGGCGCAGACGTTCGGCGTCGGCATCCTCGCGGGGTCCCGCGCCGACCAGCGCCACACGCACGGCGCGATACGGCCCCCCGGTCACCCGGGCGATGAACAACTCATACAGCCGGGCGCGGAACTCCGACGATTCCCGCGCACGCGAGATATCGCCCCCGGTGGCCGCGTCGAGGCCCGGCAAATCCTCAAGGGCGTCCGTGCCCTCGAACACCGGCACAAACAACATGTCGACATCGACTGTTTCCGGCTTTGCTGCGACACCCGAATACTCGGGTGATGCCTTCTCCTGCCCCAACACGCTGCCCCTTTGGTAGACTGCCAGCCAATCGTGAGATCGAGCATGATACCCCGGCTGGCCTGGCTCCTGAGCCTGGTTGGTACACTAATCGTCGTTCCGACCTGGGCCCCAGGCCTGTCCGGGGATGCGACCCAGGGCAAAGGGAAACCCAAGGCCGCCCTTCGCGTGAATCCCACACTGATTTTTGTGCCACAGCGCATCGTGGCGACCGCGGAGTTAACGGACGGTGCCGACGATTTCCAGGACTACTACTGCCCAAGGATCGAGTGGATCTGGGACGACACCACCACCTCGGAGTCGAGTGAGGACTGCGAGCCCTACGAAGCCGGCAAAAGCACCATCCGGCGCCGCTACACGGCCGACCACACCTACAAGGACCCGGGCAACTACGACGTCGTCTTCAGGATGAAACAGGGCAGCAAGATTGTCCTGTCACTCCGTCAGACGGTCAGGGCGCAGGGACAATAGCCGGTCCGCAGTCCGCAGTCCCGTAGGGCGCGCTGAACTTGAGCGCGCCAATCAACTCCGCAACTCCTCACGGGCCTCAAAGTGCCGCAGCGCGTCCGGATTCGCGAGCGCTTCAAGGTTCTTCACGGGCTGACCGTGAATCACATTCCTGACGGCCAGTTCAACGAGTTTGCCGCTCTTGGTGCGCGGGAGCTCCGGTACCTGCAGGATCTTCGCAGGCACGTGACGCGGGGACGTGTTGCTGCGAATCTGCCTCACGATGGTCTTCCGAACCTCGTCGTCGAGCACGAGCCCGTCGCGCAGCCGCACGAACAACACGATCCGCTCGTCGCCATCCCACTGCTGCCCCACCGCCAGACTTTCGAGCACGTCCGGCAGTTGCTCGACCTGCCGGTAGATCTCGGCGGTGCCGATCCGCACCCCCCGGGGATTCAGGGTCGCGTCGGAGCGGCCGTGGATCATGAACCCACCATGGTCGGTCCGCTCGGCCCAGTCGCCATGGCACCAGGCGCCGGGAAACCGGTCGAAGTAGGTCGCGTGGTATTTGGCGCCCTCCGGATCGTTCCAGAAACCAATCGGCATCGACGGGAATGGCGCCGTGCACACCAGTTCGCCCTGGCCGGCGCCGGGCGCCACCGTCTCGCCATCGGCGTCCCACGTATCCACCGCCATGCCGAGGCCCGGTCCCTGGATTTCACCACGCCACACCGGCAGCGTCGGCACGCCGCCGACAAAACAACTCACGATATCGGTGCCGCCCGAGATCGACGCCAGATGCACGTCGGCCTTGATGCCGTCGTACACGAAGTCAAAACTCTCCGGCGACAACGGCGACCCCGTGGACGCGATCGTGCGGACGGAACGCAGGTCGTGGGTCTCCTTCGGACGAAGGCCCGCCTTGTGCACCGCATCAATGAACTTCGCCGACGTGCCGAACAACGTCACGCCGTGCGCCTGCGCGAGGTTGAACAACCGGTGGCCATCGGGATACATCGGCGACCCGTCGTACAGCACGATCGTCGCGCCGGATGCCAACGCCGACACCACCCAGTTCCACATCATCCAGCCACACGTGGTGAAGTAGAACACCCGGTCACCCGCCCGCACGTCGGCGTGCAACTGGTGCTCCTTCAGATGCTGCAGGAGCGTGCCTCCGTGCCCATGCACGATGCACTTCGGCACGCCTGTGGTGCCCGAGGAATACAGGACATAGAGGGGGTGGTTGAAAGCCAGTCTGGTCCAAGGGTCCGGGGTCCAGAGTCCAGGGTTCGCGGACCACGGATCCAGGGGTCCGGAGGTCCCTGGCGGGTGTCCCACGATGAAGGTCTTGCGGAGCGTGGGAAGGCGTTCGGCGATCTCGCGCAGCTTCGGGAGGCAGTCGTGATATTTGCCGCCGTAGTGGTAGCCGGCCACGGCCACGAGCACCTTGGGTTCGATCTGACCGAAGCGATCGATGACTCCTTGCACGCCAAAATCAGGCGAACACGAGGACCAGACCGCGCCAATCGATGCGGCGGCGAGTGCCGCGATCACGGCTTCAGGCACATTCGCCATGAATCCGGCGACGCGGTCTCCTGACTCGACGCCGGCTGCGCGAAACGCGGCCGCACACCCCGCAACCTCGGTGCGCAGCTCGCGCCACGTCAGTCGCCGCTCCGCGCCGGTTTCCTCCACCGCAAGGATAGCCAGGCCATCGTCATCGCGGCGCAGCAGGTTTTCAGCGAAGTTGATGCGGGCCTCCGGAAAGAATTGCGCTCCTGGCATCCGCTTGCCATCCATAACGTCGCGGTTCCCCTTCTCGCCAATGACCTCGCAGAAGTCCCACACGGCCGACCAGAATTCTCCGCGATGGGTGACCGACCATGCGTGCAGTGCCGCGTAATCCGGATACGTGGTCCCCGTGCGGGTTGCGAGAGCTGTCGTGAACCGTGTCAGCGTGGCGGCCTCGATCCGCGCCTGGTCCGGAGTCCACAGCGGGCTCGCCATGCGCAGGTCAGCCCTTCTTGATCGCACGCGCGCGCTCGAACAGGTCGCGCACGGCAGGCGTGTCCATGAGCGCCTGTGAGGACGTCGGGAGCTTCGCGGCAATGCCGTCGAGCGCCTCAGCGATGAAGTCGGCGTTGGTGGAGAGAATGCCCTGCCACATATCGGAGGAAGATGACGCGAGGCGCGTCATGTCGGCAAATCCCGAGCCGGACCAGGCGACGCCATCGGGGCCCACCGCCTCCGCTGAGGCGGCCATCAATGCCGTAGACACCACCTGAGGTGCGTGACTCACGTGCGCCATCACGCGATCGTGGGTCACCGCATCGGTCCACGCCGGCTTCGCCCCGAGCGCCACCGTGACTGTCGTCAGCATCGCGTCCAGGGCCTCCCCCGCATTCGCAGAGACCAGCAGCCACGGCTTGCCGTCGAACAGGTCCGCCCGTGCGGCAGCCAGTCCCGACGATTCCGATCCGGCCACGGGATGCCCGCCCGCAAACGTCACACGGGCGCGCGACGCCGCATCCATCACCATGCGTTTGGTGCTCGACACATCAGTCACCAGTGCCCGCGTGCCGGTCAGCGCCAGCACCTCAAGAATCTGCGGCACGGTCTGGACCGGGGTCGCGATGACGATGAGATCGCAGGCGGCGAGATCCTCGATGCGATCGACGACTGCGGTAATCGCCCCCTGCGTCACTGCTTCTCGCGTGACAGGGGCCGGGTCACACGCCGTGATGTGCAGTCCGGGCCAGCATCGCCGGGCCGCCAGCGCGACGGATCCGCCTATGAGGCCGAGGCCGATGATGCCGACGCGCTCAAATGGCGGCGCTCCGATCACAATCAGCGGCCCCAGCCGCGACGCGCCACCGATGCGACACAGATGCTCCGGCCGATTGCCGGTGCAATGATCCGCAACTCGGCCATCAATTGATCAAACTGATTCGGGAACAGCGACTGGGCGCCATCCGACTGCGCGTGATCCGGATCGCAGTGGACTTCGATCAACAGGCCGTCGCAGCCCGCCGCCACCGCAGCACGCGCCATCGCGGCGACCTTGTCGCGCCGGCCGGTCCCATGGCTCGGGTCGGCAATCACCGGCAGATGGCTCAGTTGCTGGACGACGGGAATGGCGGAGACGTCGAAGGTATTGCGTGTGTAGCTCTCGAACGTCCGAATACCACGCTCACACAACATGACTTCGCGGTTGCCGCCGGCCAGGATGTACTCCGCCGACATCAACCACTCCTCGATCGTCGCCGACAGGCCGCGCTTGAGCAGCACCGGCTTGCGCACCTTGCCCAGTTCGCGGAGCAGGGAGTAGTTCTGCATGTTCCGCGCGCCGACCTGGAGGATGTCCGCGTATTGCTGGACAATCTCGATCTGGGCGATCTCCATCACTTCGGTGATGAGCTTCAGGTCGTGGCGGTCAGCCGACGCCCGGAGCATCTTCAGGCCGTCTTCGCCGAGGCCCTGAAAGCTGTAGGGGGAACTGCGCGGTTTGAAGGCCCCGCCGCGGAAGATCTTGGCGCCGGCCCGCTTGACGGCGATCGCGCTGGCCTCGACCTGCGCCTCATTCTCCGCGGAACAGGGCCCCGCCATCACCACGACTTCGTCGCCACCGATGCGCACGTCACCGATCGTGATGACCGTGTTCTCGGGCTTGAACGTACGGCTCGCCAGCTTGTAGGGCACGCTGATGCGAAGCACCTCGTGCACTCCCT
>Ga0194126_10006128_pt1 | contig 17295 bp, 19 predicted proteins | sample TA2KigC150mmetaG_FD_148641 | JGI IMG/M metagenome (GOLD analysis project Ga0194126, IMG submission 148641) | Freshwater microbial communities from Lake Tanganyika, Tanzania - TA2015035 Kigoma Deep Cast 150m | ecosystem: Environmental > Aquatic > Freshwater > Lake | place: Tanzania: Lake... | reverse complement strand
ACAGTAAAATATCACTGTAGGATAATAGCCAGTTCAAATCGATAACAGTTGTTTTTTGCTGTAATATCATGCAATTAAAATAGTTATATCATAACAGTCTCAAGTTAATGGGACAGTATTGAATCTTAATAATAAATGTCGCTTTCAATGACACAAATTATGATAGTAAGCGAAAAAATGCTGGATTTTCTATTGCGAGCAACCGGGCTGGTGATGGCCTCGGCGATGGTGTTTGTGTTCTGTCCACTGGCGTGGATGGATTCCATCCATCAAATGCTGGGGCTGGGGCCTTTGCCGACGGGACCTGTGACGGAATACCTTGCCCGAACGGAATCCGCCTTATATGCGTATCTGGGAGCGATGCTGTTTTTTGTTTCGTTTGATTTGCCGCGATACCGGCCGCTGCTGCGTTTTCTGGCGTGGGTAGGTGTTTTTTTCAGTATCGGGGTTACTGTTTTGGACGCAAAACTGGGCCTGCCGGCATTCTGGATCGCCGGCGAAGGCCCATTTATATTGTTATTATGCGTTGTATTGCTGATTTTGACACGGGATACGCCGCCGCAATGAAAGAGACATTATTATTTCTGCGTGAATTTGTTCGCCGGCCCGGGCAAGTCGGAGCGATTGCTCCCAGTTCGTCGTATCTGACGGCGGAAATCGTCCGCCAGGCCGGCGTCCGCAGGGCTAATACAATCGTGGAATTCGGCCCGGGAACGGGTTCATTCACACGGGAAATTCTCCGACAGAAAAAAGAAAATGCCTTTTTTGTCGGGATTGAAATGAATCCGAAATTAGTCGAAATACTCCGGCGAAATTTACCCGGCGCAAACATCGTCAGCGAATCCGCTGAAAATACCCCGGCCATTCTAAAAAACCATCATTTGAACGAGGCGGATTGTATCGTATCGGGACTTCCGTGGGCGTCTTTTCCGGCGGAATTGCAGGATAACCTGCTGGCCGCGGCCATTCAATCTCTTCGGCCGGGCGGCCGGTTCGCCACATTCGCGTATTTACAGGGGCTTATGCTTCCTTCCGGACAGCGATTTCGCAAAAAACTGCGGGAGACCTTTTCCAAAGTGCACAGCGGACGGATTATCTGGAAAAATCTTCCCGCCGCGTTTGTCTATCGATGTGTCAAATAAAAAAGGGATTCAGTTTTTCACTGAATCCCTTTTTTCGCACTTTATTTTGATTTTACTTGCGGCGGAAAAACACCACTCCACCCAATCCCATCAGCAGCATCGTCGCCGGTTCAGGAACTGGCGTGGGATAAATCATCATCCCAAACCACGACAATTTCTGCGACGTATTGTCGGTATAGACCGTAAAGCTCGCCGTATTGCCCGGATTTACAGGGTTGTTATAAAAATACAGATCGAGTTTCGAATATCCACCTACGGTCGTCCCGATGAGCCAAGTCAGTCCTGCCTGTGTGCTTGTCGGGTCTTGTCCACCCAGCGAAGCATCTTTGAACAGAACACTCGTCGCATTTCCACCCCAGCCGTTGTAAATCTGGAAATGGAAATCGCCCCATGGATCCGTACCTGTGTTGGTCACAGTCACGGTAGCAAAACCTTTAAACGGGTCAAGGTCCGGGTTATGATCCCAGTAGAAAACATCGCTGAGAGTCATTACCGGATATGCAATAGAAGCATCATCGGCTTGAGAAACACCCGCCACTCCAAGAAGAATCAAGGCTGCAAAAACAAATTTCTTCATAATCGCCCTCCGCAAACAAGCTGCCGGACTTCAGAATAAACCCTCCGCTTGGTTTATCCTTACATCCCATATTTTCCAAAATTATACCGTTCCTGACTGGAAAAGTCTGGTAAAATTATTGAAATAGGCGAGAATGTCCGATAATAAAGACATGAAGGGATTTGAGTTAAGCAAAGCGGAAGTTGTTCGACTGAAGGATATGCACAAGACCTTATCTCGCCGTCAGGACGCGGACAAGGTCAAGGCGGTATTGTTGTTAGGCACCGGTTGGACGGAGCATGATGTGGCGGAGGCTCTGTTGGTGGACGAGAAAACCGTCGGGCGTTACGTGGAGCGTTATCGGCAGGACTGTCACGGTGAATTCTGGCTGATGGATTATCACGGCAGTGAGCCGAAATTGACTGAAACCCAGATGCGGCAATTGGATACCCATTTGCAAAGCCGGATTTATTTGACGGTTGCCGGCATCGCGTCCTATGTCAGTCAGACCTTTGGGGTCACGTATTCCGAACAAGGTATGACGAATCTGCTGCATCGGCTGGAATTTACCTATAAGAAGCCCAAAGTGGTTCCCGGCAAGGCGGACGCGGAGGCCCAGCGTGCTTTCCTCAAAACCTACCGGTCCCTCAAGAAACGCAAGAATCCCGACGATCCGCTCTATTTTATGGACGGCGTGCATCCGCAGCACAACAGTGTTGCCGCCTATGGCTGGATCAAGAAGGGACACACGCAAACGATTCCCAGCAATACCGGACGGCAACGGTTGAATCTTAACGGCGTTGTGAATATCGAAAGCATGCAGGTTGTCGTGCGTGCAGACGAGACGCTGGATGCGGCGTCGACGATAGCCCTGTTTGAAACACTGGAGAAAAAACATCCACGGGCCGGGCGAATTTATGTGATTGCCGACAATGCCCGGTATTATCGCAGTCGGTTGGTGAAAGCGTATTTGAAGCGATCTCGAATCAAGTTGAAATTTTTACCTCCGTATGCGCCAAATTTGAATCTGATAGAACGATTGTGGAAGTATTTTCGAAAGACGGTGTTGTATAATCAATATTACGAAAGCTTTGCCGAGTTCAAGCGGGCGTGTCTGGGATTCTTTGCCAATATCAAGGACCATCGAGTGGCGCTGCGAACTCTGCTAACCGAAAATTTCGAAATCATTGCGGCCGCCTAACTGGACATTTCCAGGTGGAATGGGTATATAAGCTGGCGGGTTTAAACGTATTGGTCGGATAGGGGTCGCCCTCTTCTTTATGCGAACTCCATTGATTCATGTAATCAGCCCATTCAAGTTCCACCAGCGGATGGACATGTCCGCTGGAACGCGCTTCTTCCCATTCCGTTTGTGAATCAATCAGGAAATGCCCGCTGCTGGTGTGCGGCGTTCCAATCAGGTTCTGGGTGACAGCCGGAAAACCGCTTCTATAGCCGCTTGGCGTATTAAGCTTGCTTGTAACAGTAACAGTCGCTAATTTGGGAGTGCTGACATCAGTCACTTCAAAGAAAACATCGAAAAACGAGGTAGGATGTTCTCCATTTTGGATGGGTACAAAAAATCCACCCATAGTGTGCGCTTCCACCGTAATTGCCCCGGGGCCACTCGAAACAGTACCAACAACAAAGGGAGACCCTGGAGACGACGAGGCACCTGTGCAGGTCATTACAGTGGGGTCATAAAGCAAGGTCGCGGTACCGCCGTTGACCGATACCGGCATCGCAATCATTTGCACATACAGAGGAACCGTACAGGTCACAGGAATCATTTCTTCATTCATAGCCACTGGTGTTGGTTCACAATGCAGTTCCGCAAACGGACCAAACGAAGGCGCTTTAATTGTTACATCCTTGTTTATATCCGTCACGCCGCTGGCATTAAAGGTAATCGTACCTGATTTACCGCCGCTGACGGCCTTTACAACGATTTTTTCACCGTTGCAGTTTTTATCCAGCCAGCCGCCGCGATACCAGCCCGCAATACCCGCCACAGTACCGCTGGTGGTAGTGGCACTATACGAAGTGCCGTCGCCGGGGTAGCAGTTGATATAAACCGTTGCCCCATTGACCGTATTGCCGCTTTCATCTTTGACCTGGCCTGAAACTGCGTAGGCGCCCCAAACTGACACACTGCTTACAAACAAAACACACAAACTCATTAAAATTAGTTTTTTCATAATTCATCCCCTTAAAATTTTTTGATTTCGAATAATATTGTATTTGCGGAGACCAACCCCGCAAACAAAAGAATAAATACTTTTCGCACAAGTTTACCTCCCAACCAAAAACAACATTTTAATCGCAAAAACATTGCTGCTCGTCGACGTTCCGAAAACAGGAAAACACGGGTGCGGAAAAAAATGAAATAAAAAGATAGCAATTACCACTATGGCAATGCCCGGAAGAGATGACATTTCCTTGCTGCCCCCACCTGATTTTTGAAGGCAAGTTTTTACTTTGCTGCATTGCGAGACCCTCCCGCATCACTCACTATTATACTGATATTATAGAATCATCCGCAATCAGAAAAAACCAGTAATTTTAGGGGGGAAAATTACCTAAGAAGATGATGAAATGTTGATTTTTACCTCGGCAAGGCGGTAAAAATCCAGACTTTTTTTCTTTTGAATTCAGAATATATTCGATGTTAAAAGGGCAAAATCCGGAAATTCAAAGGGCAGTTCGTAGGGGGATATGATAAAGATAGCTGTTGACAAAAAATAGCCTGTACCTTACATTACGGCGTCCTTAAAATTCCAACGGTGGACATGGTATGTAATGAAACAGGTAATTCTATATTTTTAGGAGAAAATTCGATGGCGACAAAGGTGGCAATTAACGGATTTGGCCGGATCGGCCGGCTTGTTTTCCGTGCTTTGGTCGAGCAGGGATTATTGGGTACGAAATTTGACGTGGTAGCGGTCGGTGATATTGTTCCCGCGGACAACCTGGCCTACCTGCTCAAGTATGATTCCATACAAGGCAAGTTCAACGGCACCGTTGATTCCAAGAAATCATCGCCGGACAAAGAGGCGGATGATGTTCTGGTTGTCAACGGCAAGGAAATGCTCGTCGTCAGCGCCAAGACCCCGGCAGAACTGCCATGGGCAAAACTGGGCGTGCAAATTGTAATCGAATCGACCGGTTTGTTCACCGCCGCTGAAAAGGCACAGGGGCATATCACCGCCGGTGCGAAGAAAGTCCTTGTTACCGCGCCCGCCAAGGGTGAGGATATCACCGTTGTGATGGGAGTCAACGACGATAAGTACGATGGCGCCAAACACAACATCGTATCCAACGCATCCTGCACAACCAACTGCCTGGCTCCGGTTGTGCATGTGCTCATCAAAGAAGGTTTCGGCCTTGCCGAAGGTATTATGACAACGGTCCATGCTTATACAGCAACACAAAAAACAGTGGATGGTCCGTCGAAGAAGGACTGGAAAGGCGGCCGTACCGCAGCCCAGAACGTTATTCCTTCGTCAACCGGCGCGGCCAAGGCGGTCGCTCTGGTATTACCTGAAGTGAAAGGCAAACTGACCGGCATGGCGTTCCGCGTTCCGGTGCCGACGGTTTCTGTGGTTGACCTGACGTGCAAAACCGTCAAAGAAACCTCACTTGCCGAAATCAAAGCGGCCCTGAAGAAAGCCAGCGAGACATACCTGAAGGGTATTCTCGGCTACACCGAAGACGAAGTGGTTTCGAGCGACTTTATTCACGATCCCCGCTCGTCAATATTTGACGCAGGTTCTTCGATCGAGCTGAATAAGAATTTCTTCAAGCTGGTAAGCTGGTATGACAATGAATGGGGTTATTCCAATCGTACCATCGACCTGCTCAAAAAGATGGCGAAATAACTCAATGAACACAGGGACCTGCCTGTCCGAGGGCGGGTCCTTTTTCAATATCCTGCCAAACGCCAGTTGAACAGGTTTTTTTTATTTATAAAGGATAACGATTATGAATGATAAACCGCTTGAGCAGACGCTGGTCCTGATTAAGCCCGACGCCCTCAAGAATTCCATTACTGGATTTATATTCTCTCAATTGTCGGAATTTATAACTGGCGCCCGGTTTGCCGGCGCCAAAGTGGTTAATGTCTCGCGGTTCCTGGCCGCTGAACACTATATCGAGCATGTCGGCAAGCCGTTCTATGAACCGTTGCTGGATTACCTGGCCGGCGCGGTGCATTATCCCGAAGATGTCAGATGGAAACGCCGTGTCATTGCGATCGTTTATCATGGCGTTGGTGTGCGGGAACGGCTGCGGACCATTGCGGGACCTACCAATCCGCACCAGGCCAGAGAGGAAAAGCCCGGCTGTATTCGGTCGCTGGGAACGGTGGTACCAATCAAAGACGCCGCCGGCAACATTATCGGAAATCGTATGGACAACCTGATTCATACCTCCGCGACGGCCGAAGATGCGGAACGTGAAATTAAATTATGGTTTTTGCCGTTTGACATCCCGCCGCTGATGCGGGGTTATCCGGTTACAACCTGTCAGTCGCACTATTATTACAAGGCCGGCCGGCTGTATCAAACCTGCGAACCCGACAGTGTTTTCCTGCTGGCCCCCGGAGATCCGGTCTGGACCAGCGACCTGGAAATTCTTCAGGATATTGCACAAAATAAACCGGCCAGGGGCAGACTGAATGCTGTGGTGGCAAAATATATGATCAATAGGGAATAAACATATAGAATACACGTAAGTTGTTGACAAAGACAGGAGATTATCATGGCCAAGAAAACAGTTGCGGATATAGATGTTAAAGGTAAACGCGTCCTGATGCGGGTGGATTTCAATGTTCCGATTGATGATAAGGGGGTTATCACTTCCGACAATCGCATTATAATGGCTTTGCCGACCATCAAGACCACCGTCGAAAAGGGCGGCAGGGTTATTCTGATGAGCCACCTGGGCCGGCCGGATGGCGAAAAGAAGCTCGAATTTACGATGAAGCCGGTGGCAAAGCGCCTGTCTGAACTTCTCGGCAAACCCGTGCTCTTTGCCGACGACTGCATCGGCCCCGGCGTAAAAACAAAGGTTGCGTCGCTCAAGGATGGCGACGTGCTGCTTCTGGAAAATGTTCGCTTCTATAAGGCCGAGGAAATCAAAGACAAGAAGGCCAAGGAAGATGCTGCTCTTCGCAAGGAAAAGGACGCTTTCGCACAGCAGATTGCAGACCTGGGTGATGTGTACGTCGATGATGCTTTCGGGACGGCTCATCGCGATAACGCTTCTATGTTGACTGTGCCGCAGCTGATGGGCAATAAACCCAAGGTTGTCGGCTTTCTGGTGGAAAAGGAATTAAAGTTCCTCGGCGACACGATCAATAACCCGGTGCGGCCGTTTGTGGCGATTCTGGGTGGTGCGAAGGTTTCCGACAAGCTGGCCGTGATTGAAAACCTGCTGACCAAAGTCAACCGAATTCTTATCGGCGGGGCGATGGCCTACACTTTCTTCAAGGCTCAGGGCCGCAAAATCGGCAAGAGTCTGTGTGAAGATGAATTTATTCCGCAGGCAAAAGCGCTGTTTGACAAGGCCAAAGCGGCCAAGTGCGAACTGGTCCTGCCGGTAGATGACGTCATTGCCGCTGAATTCAAGGAAAACGCCGAGAATAAAGTCGTTACCGGCGATATTCCCGACGGCTGGCAGGGATTGGATATCGGCCCTGCATCGCGAAAGCTGTTTGCCGACAAGCTGGCGGACGCCAAAACGGTTGTCTGGAACGGCCCGATGGGTGTTTTTGAGATGAAGCCTTTTGACGAGGGTACCAAGGCGGTCGCTTTGGCGGTTGCCGCTGCTACCAGCAAGGGCGCAAAGAGCATCATCGGCGGCGGCGACAGCGCCAGTGCCATCAAGAAGATGAAGCTGTCCGACAAGGTGACCCATGTCTCTACCGGCGGCGGAGCCAGCCTTGAATTCATGGAAGGCAAGAAGTTTAAGGCTATTGATATTCTCGATGAGAAATAATCGGCTGGTGCAGATTCATTCAGGTCTGCGGTACAAATAAAAATGTAAAATGCAAAGTGCAAAATGACAATGAAAAAATCAAAAACGTCGATACGATGCAATAGGCATGCGTAATATTTTTTGAATTTTGATTTGTCATTTTGCCTTTTAATTTTTGATATTTGATTTTGGCAAACAATCTATGACTGCAAAAATACTGCCACAGCCGGGAACACTTGAACTTGCGCCGTCGATCCTCAGCGCTGATTTTGCCAACTTGGCTAATGAAATCCGCCAAGTGACAAACGCCGGGGCGAAAATGGTGCATCTTGATGTGATGGACGGCCATTTTGTACCGAATATCACCCTCGGGCCGCCGGTGGTCGCGTGGATTCGCAAATGTACCGAGGCGTTTCTGGATACACACCTGATGATTACTGATCCGGAGCAGTACGCTGAAGCGTTTGTCAAAGCCGGTTCAGATCTTATTACCTTTCATATTGAAACGGTAAAAGACCCGGGATCGTTTATCAAGTATCTCCGGGAGAAAGGTGTTTCTGTTGGATTGACACTGAATCCGCCTACTCCTGTCGAGACGATTGAAAAATTTGTTTCCCTGTGTGATATGGTTCTGATTATGACGGTCAATCCCGGTTTTGGGGCCCAGGCATTTATCGACGAAGCGGCCAGGAAATGCCGGCGGATTCGCCAAATCATCGGTCCAACAGTACGAATTGAGGTTGACGGCGGCATTAATCAGGAGACGATTGCCGTCGCCCGCGATTACGGCGCCGATACCTTTGTTGCGGGAAACGCAATTTTCGCACAGTCCGACAGGGCCGCCGCGATAAAATCGCTTATGGACGCGGTACAAAAATAACAAAAACAGAAAGCCGCTATGGCAAAAAATAAAAAAGTCGGCTGGAATGGATTTTCCCTCAAGCCCCGCAAGGAAATGCCCGCGGGACTGTGGATGGCCTGCTCGGCCTGCCAGCAGATGCTCTATCGAAAGACCGTCGAGGAAAATCTCAGCGTCTGTCCGGAATGCGGCTATCATTTCCGCGTCGATGCGCCGACACGGGTCCGGCAGCTTGTCGATGAAGGCTCTTTCGAGGAAATTGCTGCCGATTTGGCCAGCAGCGACCCGCTGAATTTTACATGGGAAGATAAAGCCTACAAAGACCGTATTCAGTTCGACCCCGAAAAAAGCGATTCGCATGAAGCGCTGCTGACGGGCAAAGCCTTCATCAAGGGCCGGGGTGTCGTTCTGGCGGCGATGGATTTTAATTTCCTCGGCGGCTCAATGGGGATGGTTGTCGGCGAAAAATTCTGCCGCGGCGTGGATTTGGCCATCGAACAAAAACTTCCGTTTCTCGTCGTCTGTTGTTCCGGCGGCGCACGAATGCACGAAGGTCTCGTCTCTCTGGCGCAAATGGCGAAAACCAGCGCCGCCCTGGCCCGACTGGATGAAATGGGCGGTCTCTATATTTCACTCCTGACCGATCCGACCACCGGCGGCGTCGCGGCCAGCTTCGCCATGCTCGGCGATATCATCATCGCCGAACCCCAGGCCCTCGTCGGCTTTGCCGGCCCCAGGGTCATCCAGGAAACCATCAAAATCGAGCTTCCCGAAGGCTTCCAGCGGTCGGAATTTCTGCTTGACCACGGCTTTATCGATATGATTGTCAAACGCCGCGACCTCCGCAGCGAAATCGCACGCCTCATCGACTACTGCGGTAAATAAGATCATAGCAAAACTTGCCGCAGCCGTATTGAAACCGCAGATAAAGAAATGAAAATTCGTTAGGCAATAGAATTTAACAGTGAAAGAGATGCATTATGAAAATTGGTTGTTTTGCATTGGTTGAGCCGTTTTGCCCGATGGAGCGGCAGTTCGCCGCCATTGGTGAAATGGGAATTCAATATGCCGATCTGACGGACAATCACAATGGCGGGATGCTGGGGGTGGAGTATGGATTTACCGCTTCGTTGAGTCTGGACAGCCATCCGCGGAAAATTCGGGAGATGGCCGCGGCTGCGGGAATTACCTTGACCAGTGTCTGCGCCCATGCCAACCTTCTGGATCCGCCCGGCCCGGACCGATACGGGACCCATGAAATTATCAAAGCAATTCGCCTGGCCGCTCTGTTGGGTATTCGGCATGTGATTACCACCGAAGGCGATCCCAAGACCCCTTTTGGTGAAAACCTTACGCTGAAAGAGCGTATATTTTCGATTTACGAAAAACTGTATGAACCCCTGCGTTGGGCATGCGAACTGGATGTGGAACTTTTGATTGAACCTCATGGGATTGTTACGGACACCATCGATGGTATGGCTGCGATTCTGGATACTCTCAAGCATGAACAAAACCTTGGTGTTTGCCTGGACACCGGCAATAGTTGGCTTGGCGGCTCGGAACCATTGGATTATATTAAGACTTTCGGCCGTCGAATCGGGCATGTTCACTGGAAAGATATGGCTAAAGAATGGGAAGATAAACGAGGCTCCCTGTTTGGCTGCGGCATGGCAACCATTCCGCTGGGCGACGGGATCGTCGGCATTCAGCAGATTGTCAGGGAACTGAAAAAAATCAATTTTAATGGCTACACGACGCTGGAGATTGCCGGGGTGGACAACATCAGGCAATCCGTCAAGCGATTGAATAAATGGTATAAAGACGCTTAAAATGCTGGTTTTTCAATATAAACAAACGGTCCGTATAAAAAACATGAATTGCGGATTGTTTGTTATCCGCCGAACAGATGAGGAATGATTATGAAAATGAATCGGAGAACATTTTTGAAAACCACCGCTGCCGCAGCCGGGACATTTGCCGTTCCTGTCATTGTTCCGTCTTCGGTCTTCGGCAAGACCGCTCCGGGCAATCGGGTCAATCTGGGATTTATTGGCGTTGGCAACCAGGGGACTAATCTGCTCAAAGGAACCGCGTATAATAAGCAGGCACAGATTGTAGCCGTTTGTGACTGTTTTGAATCCAGGCGGCAGGCCGCGATTGAAGCGGTCACAAAAATCTATACCGAAAATGAGCATCCTGCAAAGGCATCGATACAGGCCTATGCGGATGTTCAGGAATTACTTGCACGGGCTGATATCGACGGGGTGTTCATCGCCACGCCCGACCATTGGCATGTTCCGATAGCCATACAGGCAGTCCAGGCGGGCAAAGATGTTTATGTGGAAAAACCGCTGGGTGTTTCATTGGATTACGCATTTAAGCTGCGCAAACTTGTCGGGCAAAAGGAGGCCGTCCTGCAATACGGAACACAGCAGCGTTCCGACGGCTATTTCAGATTTGCCTGTGAACTGGTCCGCAATGGCTACATCGGGAAAATCAAGAAAATGGATGTATGGTGTGACAGCGTCGGCGATCACAAATACACGAAAACCATACCGCCCCAGCAGCCTGTCCCTGCTGGTTTCGATTATGACCGCTGGCTCGGCCCTGCCCCTGTGAAGCCCTATTGTGATGCCCGCGTATCGAACCTGGGTGCCTACCATATCTATGATTACGCCCTGGGATTTATCGCCGGCTGGGGGGCCCATCCGCTGGATATCGCCCAGTGGGGCAATAATACAGATGATACCGCGCCAATCCGTTATGAAGGCACTGGCGTTATACCGACCGGCGGCCTGTTTGATACGATCTCATCGTGGGACATGAATTGCACCTATGCTGATGGTGTAACTATGCATTTTATGGACACCCGAACCGCAACCCCGGTTGTCAGTGAATATTATCCAAAAATGCGAGATCACGGCACCACATTTCATGGCACGGAAGGCTGGGTCACAGTCCGACGCGGGGCGATCGATTTCAGCAGCGAAACGCTTCGAAAAGTCAAACTTAAAGACAGCGAAATCCATCTCTATAACAGCCCGGACCACTACGCCAACTTTGTCGATTGCGTCAAAAGCCGCAAAAAACCCATCTCTCCAATCGAAGCGGCCGTACAATCCGATTTAATATCCCATCTCAGTAATGCCGCAATCCGTTTGAAGCAGCCGATTGAATGGGATCCCAAGAATGAAAAGCTTGTCAAGGACGAGGAAATAATCCTTGCCGTCCTCAACAGGACGGCCCGAAAACCCTGGGGCCTATAACCCCGGCCGGCCAGGTGAGTAAGCAAACGCTGCCGCGTCCCTGCAGATGTTTATGATTGGCTCATCAAAGCGGCTCGAAAATCCTGCTGGATACGGTTTTATCGACAGGATTGTCAAACGCCCCAACCTCCGAAGCGAAATCGCCCGCCTCATCGACTACTGCGGAAAGTAAAATTTTTCCGTTTTCCATTTCCGATTTTTCATTTATACTGTCCTCTTATGGGATATTTCAGAGACACAATTGAAAAGATGGACGGCTACACGCCGGGGTTCCAGCCGAAGAATCCCGACGCCGTCAAGCTCAACACCAACGAGAACCCTTATCCGCCATCGCCGAAGGTACTGGAGACCGTCAGTAAAATCAGCGATTTTCAGCTTCGACGCTATCCCGACCCGATGGGCGGGGCTTTTCGTCAGGCCGCATCGGAGGTTTTCGGCCTCCCCGAAGACCACATCATCTGTGTCAATGGCGGCGATGAATTATTAAATTATGCCTTTCGGGCATTTTGTGATGCCAATCGTCCCACCGCGTGGGCTGAACCGACCTATTCGCTCTATCCCGTGCTGGCCAAATTGCAGGAATGCCCGGCGATTATGATAGACCGGCAGGGCGATTGGCTCGAAGAACTAGCCCGCATTAATGCGGCCATGACCATCGTCTGCAACCCCAATGCCCCGACCGGCGAGTTTACCGAGGTGGACAAAATAGCCGCTCTTGCCAAACGGTTAAGCGGTGTGCTGCTGGTTGATGAAGCCTATGTGGATTTTTCAGAAGATAACTGCCTGCGATTAGTCAAACAATGTCCAAATGTCCTTGTGCTGCGGTCGATGAGCAAAGGCTATTCATTGGCGGGACTTCGCGCAGGACTGGGTTTCGCCCAGCCGAAATTGATTGAAGGACTGGTCAAGGTCAAAGATTCATACAACATTGACGCCGTAGCGATTCAGGTTGCCGCTGCCGCCGTCCGTGACCAGAGTTATCACAAACAATGCGTTCAGAAAGTTAAAGCTGAACGCCGGCGGGTTATTGACCGTCTGCGGCAGTTGAATTTTATCGTGCCGGATAGCGCCGCTAATTTTGTTCTGGCACAGTGTGTAAAAACCCGTGCCGATGTTCTCTTTGAAAAACTGGCCGCGCAGGATATTTATGTGCGTTATTTCCGCCTGCCGGGCCTGGAAGATAAATTGCGAATCACAGTCGGTACGCCAGAACAAAATGACAAATTGCTTGCCGCGATACAGGATATTATAAAGCATGGAGAGGTCACATGAAACCCAGAACAAGTACTATTAAACGCAAGACAACGGAAACCGATATTTCCCTGAAGTTGAATCTGGATGGCTCGGGCCAGTATCAGATTGACACCGGCATAGGATTCTTTGACCACATGCTGACTCATCTGGCCAAGCATGGCAAGATGGACATGACATTAAAGGCCAAAGGCGACCTCCATGTGGACGCTCATCATACGGTCGAAGACGTGGCCATTTGCTTAGGCCAGGCTCTGTGCGACGCGCTCGGCGACAAAAAAGGCATCGCACGTTTCGGCGACAGCGTCGTACCGATGGAAGACGCCAAGGCCCAGGCGACCGTGGATTTGTCAGGCCGGCCGTTTCTGGTCTATCGGGTGAAATATAATACGCAGAAAATCGGCGATTTCGATGTTGAATGTGTCGAAGAATTCCTGCGGGCCTTTTCCACCGCGGGCAAATTCAATCTCCACATCGAAGTGCCCTACGGCCTCAACGGTCACCACATCGTCGAAGCGATTTTCAAGGCTATGGGCCAGGCTATGGCCGCGGCCGTCAAAATCGTCGGAACCGACATCCCCAGTACGAAAGGCGTCCTGTGATTCATCCGCAATATGAATATCACAGCGGCATCGGCACGGACATCCATCGCCTTGTCCCCGAACGCAAATTGATTCTCGGCGGTATCGAAATCCCGTTTGAACTGGGTCTGCTTGGACACAGCGACGGCGACGTGGTACTGCACGCCGTGGCCGACGCCATCCTCGGAGCGGCAGGGCAGGGCGATATCGGTATGATGTTTCCCGATACCGATCCCCAGTTCAAAGATGCCAACAGCGGCGAATTGCTCAGAGAAGTCGTCTGGCGCATCTCCCAGGAGAAATGGGAAATCGCCAACGTTGATTTAATTCTTCATGCCCAGCAGCCCAAACTCGGCCCCCATCGCGGCCATATCCGCCGGCACATTGCCGAGCTGCTCGAAATCGACTTTGCCAACGTCAATGTCAAAGCTAAAACCAACGAAGGCCTCGATGCCGTCGGTGAAGGCAAAGCTATCGCCGCAACAGCGATTGTACTGCTCCGACGCAAAGTAAAATAAATATCGTTTCTATATCCCGCAGGTTTTTTTCAGCCAGTCTTTGCCTTCCACCAGCCGATTGACCAGCATCGCGGCCGCGGTATCGCCGGACGAATTGACCATTGTTGCCGGCGGGTCCACAAATGTTCCCAGCATCGAAATAATCGGCAGCGCCTCCGGCCCGAAGCCGTAAAGCGTTACAATCAGCATTTCGCCCAGAAAACCGCCGCCGGGAATGCCGCTCATCACCGTGCCGCTCAAAATAGCGACGCCGACCGCTTTGGCATACACATCAATCCCGCTGAAATCTCGCCCGAACAGCGTGAACAGCATCGCGATTTTGAGAATCGCCGCCAGGCACGACCCGTCCATGTGAATTGTCGCCCCCAGCGGCAAAACGATTTCACGGATATCTTCGGCTACGCCGATGCGTTTGGCCGATTCGAGATTGGCCGGCAGCGCCGCTAAGCTGCTGCCCGTTCCCCACGCCGTTAATGATGCTGGCAGTATATACGTCCAGAAACGCCCGACGCCTTCCCGCCCGCCGGCAACAAAAGCATAAAAAGAAAATCCAATCACAAAATACAAAATCGCCAGCGGATAATATAATCCCACCGCGCGGGCATAAGTCCCTATCAACTGCGGCCCGAACATGCCGACTAAGTACGCAAAATACGCGCCCAGCCCGACAGGGGCATACAGCATAATCAGGCCGATGAGCTTGCCCATCACTTCCGACCCCGCGACCAGAAACTCCCGAAATGGCTTGCCTTTTTCACCCGCCGCCTGCGAGGCCAGCCCCGTCAATATCGCGAAGACAATCAGTGCCAGCATATTTCGGCGAGTTAATAAATTTTGAAACTCCGGCACCGTGAACGTGTTGACAATCTGCTCGGCCAGCCTGCCGGTCTGCTGCGGCTCGGATACCGCAAATTGGAATGTCGCCCCTTTGGCCGGGTCGAAAATTTTTACCGCGAAAATCATCAGGCATCCCGAGATGACGCCGGTAATGACAAAGATGATTAACATCAGGCCCGCGATGCGTCCCAGCCGTTTGAGATTGGAACTGCCCGCCACCGCCGCCGACAGCGAAAAGAAAATCAGCGGCACCACCGCCGTGAACAGCAGGTTCAGCAGTATATCACCAAAAGGTTTAAGAGCCGCCGCGCGAGAACCGAGGAAATATCCCGTCACCGCACCGATTGCCACGGCACCGATGAGTATCAGCGTAAACCGCCACTGCCGTAAAAACGTCCCTGTCGTTGTCATTGGTTATTCCATTCCTGTCAAAAGATCATATCGGCACAATACCCCCGCATCTATGAATTTCGCCGGTCTCACAATTCCTCATTTTTTGATTGACAAGTTTCTCATTCTTTTAGAAGGTATTGAAATAAAAATATCGCGCAGCGGAAATTCTAAAAAGGATCGACTATGGAATTCTTTACAACAGTCAAAAAACGGCACAGCTACCGCGGCGGGTTTCAGGATGTTGCCGTCGCCCGTTGGGACCTCGAAAAAATCGTACAGGCCGGCCTCGACGCGCCTTCCGGAAAAAACGCACAAACCACCCAATTCGTCATCGTCGATGACGCAACGCTGGTTTGGCAAATCGCTCAATTGCACTCCACCAACAAGGCCGTCCAGCAGGCCCGCGTCTTTATCGCCTGCATTCTCGATAAAAATCCGGAAGCGATTTACGAAGGATTTGCTTTTCAGGTCGAGGATTGTGCCGCGGCGGTGGAAAATATGCTGCTGGCAATTACCGCTCTGGGTTATGCGAGTGTCTGGATTGACGGCTGGCTCCGCATCGAAGGCCGGGCACAGAAAATCGGACAATTACTCGGACTGCCCGACGGCAAATATATTCGTGTCCTGCTGCCCATCGGTATGCCCGCCGAAAACTATAAACAGCCCGCCAAAAAACTATTCGCCCAGCGCGTGTGGTTTAATCGTTATGGCGAAAAGTAACAGTGTCGGTTCGCAAAAATAAATTTCATTTTCTGTCATTCCGGCCTTGCTTGCCTTGTCGTAGCTTTAGCGAAGACAGGAGTCGGAATCCAGAAGACTTAGACTGGGATTCCCGCCTTTCCCCTTCGCCAGGAGGCTTCGGCGGGACAGGTTGCGGGAATGACAAAATTTGCACGGCAGTCTATTTTCACATAAATAGCGTTGGCGAAGTAGGACTGTAACTCCCTGTTTTTGGGGGTGTAATTCATTGTTTTACAATGATTTATATTATTTTCATGCTTTTTGAGATTAAAAGTCCTTGACAAGGGATTGTCTGACGGATAGACTCCCCTCTCTTTTGGGTTCCGGATATTGCAGGTGCTGAAAAAAATTAAAAAAATTATAAAATGCTGGTTGACGGCCAGTAATTTTCGGATATGATGTATTGTCTGGGGCGGACAAGTGAAGACATTTACGTGTAATCGCTTGCCCGCTTATTGTTTCCAAGGCGAGGCAACGGATGTTGTTGAGCCGAATTGTCCGAACTGGAAATGATTAACCAAGCTCTTTGAAAAGTGAACAGTTGAATGCCATAAAGCAGCGGGAACGCGGGCATACGAAGGGTCACGCAAGACCTTCGCGCCTTAAAAAATGGTGTAAGCAAAACGCTGAGACGAAAGTCTCGACACACCAATTTCAGTTCTTGCTGCGTGAGCAAGTTTTTTAAGTTGGTTCTTTCGAGTAGATAGCCATCTGCAAAGATGGAAGTCAAGGATACAAATTGAAGAGTTTGATCCTGGCTCAGAATGAACGCTGGCGGCGTGGCTAAGACATGCAAGTCGAACGATATGGTCGATTGGGTAACCTTGAGATCATATAGTGGCGAAAGGGTGAGGAACAGATAGATAACGTACCCTGGGCTTCGGGATAGCGTTCCGAAAGGAACGGTAATACCGGATAATATCCGTGGTTGCAGGACCGCGGATCAAAGATTCATCGGCCTTGGAGCGGTCTATCTCCTATCAGCTTGTTGGTGAGGTAACGGCTTACCAAGGCGACGACGGGTAGCGGGACTGAGAGGTTGACCCGCCACATCGGGACTGAGACACTGCCCGGACCTCCACGGAGGGCTGCAGTAACGAATATTGGGCAATGGGCGAAAGCCTGACCCAGCGATGCCGCGTACAGGATGAAGTCCCTCGGGATGTAAACTGTTG
>Ga0194126_10006127_pt1 | contig 17297 bp, 14 predicted proteins | sample TA2KigC150mmetaG_FD_148641 | JGI IMG/M metagenome (GOLD analysis project Ga0194126, IMG submission 148641) | Freshwater microbial communities from Lake Tanganyika, Tanzania - TA2015035 Kigoma Deep Cast 150m | ecosystem: Environmental > Aquatic > Freshwater > Lake | place: Tanzania: Lake... | reverse complement strand
AGTTGAACAGGCCGGAGACGATCACCACCGACACGGTGACGAGCGTGCCGATGGCGAGGACGATGCTCAACGGCCCGAGAAAGCCGATCGGCCGCGCCAGCACGGCCGTCATCACGAGGACCGCGACGGCTGCCAGCGTGGCCGGCCCGCCAGGGATCGGCCAGTCGGCCAGGTCGGGGCGGATGTATGCCAGGTAGTCGATCGCCCCGATGTACCCCGAGGCCATCTCGAGCGTGCCGGAGACGGCGAACTGCCAGATGAACAGGAACGGGATCAGCCGCCCCCACCGCGTGCCGCCGAAGATCCGCGACAGGAAGTGGTACGACCCGCCGCTGCCGGGGATCGCCGCGCCGAGCTCGCTCCACACCAGCCCGTCGCACAACACGAGGACCGCGGCCACGACCCAGCCGACGAGCGCCTGCGGGCCCGCCATCGCGGCGATGAACAGCGGGATCGTGATGAACGGGCCGATCCCGACCATGTTGGCGACGTTGAGCGCCGTCGCCTGCCACAGGCCGATGCTCCGCTCGAGCGGTGGGGAAGGTGAGTCGGGCACGTGCATGGCGTGTGGGTGGAGAGCTCCTCTACGGCCGAGCCGGCGTAGCGCTGCTTGCGGCAGCGAAGTCGCGCGGAAACTGGAACCGGCTCTGTTCCTCCCCCGTGACGGAGTGGTGGCGGAGTGTGAGCGTGGGCGGGCCGTCGCCGGCGACCTCGCCGGAGAGAAACCCGGCGGCGACACGGAGGAAGCGCTGCTCCGGGCGCGTGTCCCCCTCGCGCCAGCCGAGCTCGTGCAAGGCGCTGCCCGGCCCGCAGCCGAATTCCCACAGACCGGTGGCGGCGTCGGTCGACGCATACTGCCAATGGCGGTCGCCGCAGACGACGATCACGCCCGGGAGTTTGGCGAACGCGTCGCGCAACTGCCGCCCCTCCCAGGCGAAGGCGTCGTTGGCATGGTTGTCTTTCTTCCCCGCCCGGTCGGGGCCGACGATCGGCGTCGGGCTGACGACGAGTTTGAACGGCGCGTCCGACGCGGCGAGTGATTCGAGCAGCCAGGCCTTCTGCCGGGCTCCGAGGATCGTCTTCTCCGGACCGTCGGGCTGCGGATTGGGGCTGCGCTCGTCGCGCCCCTCGAGGAGCCAGATCTGCAGGTCGCGGCCCCAGCGCACGGTGGCCCAGTGCGGCACGCGCGCCGGGAACTGCTCTTCGTTGAACAGCCGCGCTCCCTCGGCAAACGAGACGGCGCCGTAGGTGCGGCCGGGCCAGGTGTCGTTGGCGAGCGTGTCGTGGTCATCCTTGAGGAAGTAGCTGGTGGTGTGGGCGTACAAATCGCGATTCGACGGCAGGGCGAACAGCCGCCCCCACTTGAAGCGCATCAGCGGCAGCGTGAATGCCCAGGGATCGGGTTTGTCGTAATACTCGATGTCGCCGGCATGGACGACGAACGCCGGCCCGAGCGCCGCCATCGCCGGATAGATCTTGTGGCCGCGCGGGCCGTCGTCGCGGCGGCCGTAGTCATGGCAGGTGGTGACGCAAAACACGAGCGCCGCGGCCTCATCGGCCCGGGGAGCGGTGCGAAACGTGCCGCATGTCACCGCGGCGGGCTCCCCGGCGGGGGTCCGCGCCTCGACGACCGTGCGGTAGAGATGGTTGGAGTCGAGCCCCTCCAGACGCCACTGGGCGGTGAAGTCGCGCTCGGCCGCGGTGGTGATCCAGTCGGTGTGGCGGATCCGCAGGCGCTGGTGGTCGGGGTAGTACGAGAGGCGCACCTGCCCCGGTGCCCCCGGTACGGCGCCCGTCATCGTGTCGAGCGCGGCCCCGGGCGGGAGCTGCGCCCGCTCGAGCGCGGTGGCGTCGGTCTGCCGCGCCAGTTCGCCGGCCTGCGTCTCGCCGATGGCGACGAACGCGGGGCCGTCGGCGACCGCCTCCGGATGGCGCGTGGTGCGCGTCCAGATGACGATGCTCGACTGGTCGGCCCAGCCGTTGCGGGTGGCGTTGGCGAGAAACGGACCGGTCCGCGGCGCGGGCGAGGGGGACGGCGCGGGATGGGCCACGAACCGGAAGTCCTTGTAGATGGCCCGGCCGCCGTGGTCGGTGAGCATCACGCGGTCGCCCGGTCCGGGGCGGCCGAAATCGGCGGAGCCGTGAAACTTGCTCAACGCCACGGTGGTCTCCCAGGCCGGGCCGGAGAGGTCGGCCGTGGCGACGAGCCGGCCGTTGAGATGGTGCTCGATCCGATCGCCGATCGCGATCACCGACGCGGTGTTCCATTCACCGGGGGGATGGAGGACCTTGTCGCGCAGCGGCTCGACGAGGTCATAGATCGCCGCGGTCGACCCCTTCGAGCCGTCGCCCGGCGGGGTGTCGATGATCTGGTATTCGAGGCCCAGGAACCGGTCCTCGAAGATCGGGCCGGGGAACCGGCGGACCCGGTACTTGAGCCCGGTGTTGACCCCCTTCTCGATCCGCCACGACCAGTGGAGCTCGAAGTGCGCCGGTAGCGGCGGCGAGAGGATGTTGCCGCCGACGTGCGGGCGGACGAGGCGGACCTCGCCGTCTTCGAACTGCCAGCCGTCGGAGACCGGCTGCCCCTCGGGCGTCTGCCAGAATCCGCGCCGCGTCCAATCGGCCGCAGCGGGGGCGGCAACGTCGGCCGCCGCCGACGCCGTCGACCCCGCCGCGACTTGGGCCACGACCGCCCGGGTGCATGGCCCAGGCATCGCGATGCCGCTCACCAGCGCGGCAGCGATGCCGGCCCGCAGGGCGGCACGATGACTGGGGTGACGGTACATCGCGGGAACAGCGGGGGCGAAACCGGCACGATATCCAACGGGTTCTATCCCGGGGTCACCCCGCGTCACAAGCCGCCTGGGGTGCGGGGCCGGGAAAGACGACTCTCGAGGCATCATGCTGCCGGGTGGTCATCGAGCACGGGGCATGGCGACTGAATTCCTGACGCAGACGGCCCGATCGGCCGATCACCAGTCGCGGAGGCGATGCCTCGGTCAAGGAGGAACGTCCGCGCGAGAGTTTCCCCGCTCCCCGGCTTGCGCACCTTGCCCCGAACCTCATCGAAGCGGATCCGCCGGCCTCCGCGACTCCACTCGCTTTGCCGCGGGCTCTGCGTTGCCATCATGCGAATCGGCACGGCGATCGCAGTGCTGTCGATCACCCTCCTCGTGCTCGTGGTGGCGGCGCTGCCCGGTGCCGCCCAGGACGTCGCCGCCCGAGGCGATGGCGAGCCCGACGCGCCGGCCATGACCGAGCGCGACGCGTTTTCCTACTCGATCGACCTGCTGCCCGACGACCCGGCGCCGACGACGTTCGAGGAGGCTCCCGATGCCACGGCAGGCGCCGCTGCAACGCGCCGAGCAGTGGTATGGCCAATTCGGCAACGTGTCGCTCAACGCGGGCACGTTCACGCCGCCGGCGACGGCACCGACCAATTCGTCAACCAGGCGCTGATCGCCAACCCGATGTTCCTGCTCGGGTTGCCATACTCGTTCTTCACCGCCGGGATCGTCTCGCCCCGCGAGTGGGGTGGGATGTCGGTGTTCGTCATGAATCCCAAGAACCGCACGGCCGACTTCATGCAGGTCGGCGACCTGTTCAACCAGGACATCTTCATCGGCGCGGAGGTCAAGGCGAAGACGACGTTCTTCGGCCTGCCGGGCCAGCAGCACGTCGGCGGCGTCTGGAAGCACCAGGAGCAGCGCGATCTGCGGTTCGTGTTCTCGCCGCCGGATCCCTACCAGCCGCCGGCCGGTGGTGCGCCGACGCCATTTTCTGACTTCATCGTGGACAAAGCCATCCATGGCCCATTCCGGCCGCGGGACGGCCGGCGCAGGAAGTCCACTGGAGCGGGCCCGGGGCGATGGCATACCCTGCCACCTCGGCCCTCGCCCGGCCGCCACTCCCTCCCGCCGGACTCTTCGATGGACACGATGCAGGCGCTGCTCAAGCGGGAGTCGCGCCCCGGACTGTGGCTCGAGCGCGTGCCGATTCCCGAGATCGGGATCAACGACGTGCTGATCCGCGTCGATCGGACCGGGATCTGCGGCACCGACCTGCACATCTACGCCTGGGATGCCTGGGCGCGGAAGACGATCCCCGTGCCGATGGTCGTCGGCCACGAGTTCGTCGGTGAGATCGTCGCCGTCGGGTCGAACGTCCACGACTTCTTCATCGGCGAGGTGGTCTCGGGGGAGGGGCACGTCGTCTGCGGCCGCTGCCGCAACTGCCTCGCCGGCCGGCGGCACCTGTGCAAAGACACCCAGGGGGTGGGTGTCAACCGTCCCGGGGCGTTCGCCGAGTACCTCGCCCTGCCGATGACCAACGTCTGGCACCACACCCCCGGGATCGACCGCGACGTGGCCGCGATCTTCGACCCGCTGGGCAACGCCGTCCACACCGCGCTGTCGTTCGACGTCCTCGGCGAGGACGTGCTCGTCACCGGGGCCGGACCGATCGGCCTGATGGCGCTGGCGGTGGTGAAGCACGCCGGAGCCCGCCACGTGGTGATCACCGACGTCAATCCCGACCGGCTCGAACTGGCCCGGCGGATGGGGGCGACGGTCGCCCTCGACGTCCGCACCGGGCGGCTCGCCGACTGCATGCGCGAACTGGGGATGAAGGAGGGGTTCGACGTCGGCCTCGAGATGTCGGGCTCGCCGGCGGCGCTGCGCGACATGCTCGACGTGATGTGCCACGGCGGGAAGATCGCGATGCTCGGGATCCCGGCCGAGCCGGTGGCGATCGACTGGAACACCGTGATCTTCAACATGCTCACGATCAAGGGGATCTACGGTCGCGAGATGTACGAGACCTGGTACAAGATGACTGTGATGGTCGAGAGCGGCCTCGACATCACCCCGGTGATCACGCACCGCTTCCACTTCACCGACTTCGAGAAGGGGTTCGCGGCGATGCAGTCGGGACGGAGCGGGAAGGTGATCCTCGACTGGAGGCAGGGATGAGCCGGGAGTCGCTCTACGAAGCGCTGGCGGCCGACGCCGAGGCGATGCGCGCGGCGGGAACCTACAAATCCGAGCGCGTGATCGCCGGGCCGCAGGGGGCGAAGGTGCGCGTCGCCGACGGCCGCGACGTGCTGGTGATGTGCGCCAACAACTACCTCGGGCTCGCCAACCATCCCGAGGTCGTTGCCGCGGCGCGCCGGTCGCTCGACGAGTGGGGCTACGGCCTGGCGAGCGTGCGCTTCATCTGCGGGACGCAGCGGCTCCACAAGGAGCTCGAGGAGCGAATTTCCCGGTTCGTCGGCATGGAAGACACGATCCTCTACAACTCCTGCTGGGACGCCAACGGCGGGCTGTTCGAGACGATCCTCGGGCCTGACGACGCGATCATCTCCGACGAGCTCAACCACGCGAGCATCATCGACGGCATCCGGCTGTGCAAGGCGCGCCGGCTGCGCTACCGCAACAACGACATGGCCGATCTCCGCGCCCGGCTGGTCGAGGCGCGCGACGCCCGCTACCGGCTGATCGCCACCGACGGCGTGTTCTCGATGGACGGCTACCTCGCCGACCTGTCGGCGATCTGCCAGCTCACCCACGAGCAGTTCGGCGTGATGGAGCGGATCGACATCCTCACCGGCACGCTCGGCAAGGCGCTCGGTGGCGCCAGCGGCGGCTACACGTCGGGGCGCCGCGAGCTGGTCGAGTGGCTGCGGCAGCGCTCGCGGACGTATCTGTTTTCCAACACCGTCGCCCCGCCGGTGGCGGCCGGGGCCCTGGCAGCGCTCAGGATCCTCGAACGCTCACCGTCGCTGCGCGACACGCTCGAGGAGAACACCCGCTTCTTCCGCGGCGCGATGGCGGCACGCGGGTTCGCGATCCTGCCGGGCAGCCACCCGATCGTGCCGGTGATGGTCGGCGACGCGGCGGCCGCGGCACGGATGGCCGAAGCGATGCTCGATGAGGGGGTGTATGTCGTCGGCTTCTCCTACCCCGTCGTCCCCCAGGGGAAGGCGCGGATCCGCACGCAGGTGTCGGCGGCCCATTCGCGCGACGATCTCGAGCGCGCGGTGGCGGCGTTCGAAGTGGTGCGGAGCCGGCTCGGCAGCGGCGACTGAGGAGCACGCGACAGCGCCAGCGTCGGGTGGGCAGCGGGGCTGCGGCGTGTCCGCCAGCCTTTCCCAGCCGGATTTCTCGCCCCGATCGGCACGGTCAGCCGATGAGGAGCCCGGAGGAGAGTCTCCTCATCCGGGGAAGCTCCGCGCTTTCCCCGCGACTTACCCGGTCTGCCACGCCTTCCCCGGCGAGACGGATGGCCGACGCGGGAGGACTGCCGCGCCATGCCGATCGCACCACTCGCGCGCCGTGCACGCTCGCCGACCCGTCGCCTGGTGGCGAGGGGGTGCGGCGCGGTCGTGGTCGCGGTGCTCGCGATCCTCGCAAGCGCCTTCGCCGCGGCGGCCGACCCGGTTGCCGACGAACTGGTCGCAGCAGATGGGCAGGGGGAATTCGACGCCGGCGTCGAGCCCGTCGCGCCGGTCGTGGCCGACGACTGGGGGACCGACGACCTCGGAGCCATCGTTCCCGGGCTGTCGTGCACCGACTGCCCGGGAACCGGCTGCGAGCCCAGCAGCCGGCCCCACGGCTGCGAGCCCAGCAGCCGGCCCCACGGCTGCGAGCCCAGCAGCCGTGGCGGCGGGCGCTACTTCGTCGACTACCGCGACGGCTTCGCGATCCCGAGGCGACGCCCTTCTCGCTGCGGATCCGTAATCAGAACATGTTTCGCTACAACGGCTTCGCCCGGTCGGAGCCGTCGTGGACCGATGCCGCCGGCACCGTCGTGCCGATCGTCAACTCCAACTACTTCGGGATCCCGCGCGGGCGGTTGATCTTCTCGGGCAACGCGCTGGCGCCCGATCTCTCGTATCTCCTCAATATCGACTACAACTCCGTCACCAGCCAGCCGATCGGCTTTCGCGCCTTCTGGCTGAGCTACAAGTTCAGCGACGCCGTCGAGGTGTTTGCCGGGCAGTCGAAGGTGCCGGGGTCGCGCGAGTGGCTGGAGACGGCGTTCGCGCCCCTGCAGAGTGCCGACCGGACGATGGCGACGACGTTCTTCCGTCCCAGTCTCAGCCAGGGCGTGTGGATCACCGGCGCGCCGGCCGAGGGGCTCTTCTACCACGCGATGATCGCCAACGGGTTCAACACGTTGAACCTCATCCCCGAAGCCCTCAACGACCGCTTCGCTTGGTCGGCCTCGGCATGGTGGGAGCCGTGGGGTGATTTCGGCCGCGGCTACTCCGAGCTCCAGGACCACCGCGATGCCGCGATCCGCCTCGGCAGTTGCTACACCTACGCGCTGGGCAGCGGCAGCCAGGCGGAGAGCGACGCGGTGGAAAACTCGCCGATCCGGCTCTCCGATGGCACGATCATCACCACGACAGGCGCGCTCGCCCCGGGCGTCACGCTGACGTCGTACGACGTCGCACTGGCGGCGCTCGACTGCGCGTGGAAGTACCGTGGCATCGGGGTGTCGAGCGAGATCTATTTCCAGGACCTGCGCGGCCTGCGCGGCACCGGGCCGCTGCCGATCGCGTCGACGTCGGCGTTCGGCGGCTTCATCAAGGGGGGCTACTTCGTCGTTCCGCGCGAGACGGAGATCTATGCCCGCGCGTCGTACGTCACCGGCGCGTACGGGTCGGGATCGGAGCTCGGGGGGGGCTTCCACCGGTTCTTCTTCCCGGGAAAGGACTCGCTGTTTTTCACCGGCGACGCCGCCTGGCTCGAGCACTCGCCGGCCGGCCAGAACCGCACCGGCTTCGTGGCCGGTCAGACGGGCCTGCTGGTGCGCCTGCAGGTCGTCGCCGCCTACTGAGGGGCGCCCGGCGGCGCGGCGGCCAGGCCGAGCGCCGCGAGGGCTTCGCGGACGTGGGCGTCGGAGGCGAACGTCGCCGTGAACACCTTCCGCACGATCCCCTCGCGGTCGATGACGTAGGTCGTCCGCCCCGGCACGAAGCCGAGGATGCTCGGCGCGCCGAGGGCCTTGCGCAGGCTGCCGTCGGTGTCGGCGACGAGCGGGTAGGGGAGGGAATGGCGGGCGGCGAACGCGCGGTGGCTGGCCGCCGAGTCGGAACTGACGCCGATCACCTCGGCGCCGGCGGCGAGGAAACGCTCGTGCGAATCGCGGAAGGCACAGGCTTCCTGCGTGCACACCGGCGTGCCGTCCTTGGGATAGAAGAAGATCACCACCGCGCGCTTGCCGCGGTAGTCGGCGAGCCGGGCCTGCGTGCCGTCGGCGAACGTGAGCGTGACGTCGGGGGCGGGATCCCCCTCGCGGATCGCGGGCATCGCTGGCTCTCCGAAGTGTCGGCCGTGCCGGGCGCCGCGGCCCGGAGGTTCCATCGTACCGGCGTGGCCGGGCGCCGGGCGACCGGTCCCGGCCGCTACACTCTCCCTGCGCTACGGGTTCGCGGAGCCGGGCCTTGGAGACTCGCGACGGAGGTGCCGACGATGGGCGGTCGCAGGTGGTGGGGCGCGGTGGCGACAGTGGCAGTGCTGGCCTGGCCGGCGGCAGCCGACGACATGGTGCCGGCCACGGCCGCGCCGCGCTGGTGAGGGGGAATCTCCACACCCACACGTTTTGGAGCGACGGCGACGACTTCCCCGAGATGGTTGCCGAGTGGTACCGGACGCACGGCTACAACTTCCTCGCGCTGTCCGACCACAACGTGCTCTCGCAGGGGATCCGCTGGGACAAGGAGCGCACGCTCCGCGCCAAGGCGGGAACCGACGTCGTCGCCACGTACCTCGAGCGCTTCGGGCCGGCCTGGGTCGAGCGGCGCGGGACCGGCGACGACGGCGAGATCCGCCTCAAGCCGCTCGACGAATTCCGCTCGCTCGTCGAGGAGCGCGGGCGGTTCATCCTCATCCCGGCCGAGGAGATCACCGACAAAGCGGAGAACGTGCCGGTCCACATCAACGCCACGAACGTCCGTGATCCGATCGCGCCGGCCGGCGGCCGGACGGTCGTCGAGGCGATCAACGCCAATCTCCGTGCCGTCCGCGACCAGGCCGAGCGCGCCGGCCGCGAGATCCTCGCCCACTTGAACCATCCCAACTACGGCTACGCGATCACCGCGGAGGACCTCGCCCAGGCAGTCCTCGAACGCCACTTCGAGATCCACAACGGCCACCCCGGCGTCAACCAGCGCGGCGACGATCTCCATCCCGGCATGGAGCGCCTGTGGGACATCGCCAACACGATCCGGCTGGTCGATCTCAACGCCCCGCCGCTGATCGGCATCGCCACCGACGACAGTCACTCCTACCACGGCAAGCCGGGCGGCTCCCATCCGGGGCGCGGTTGGGTGATGGTCCGTGCCACCCATCTGACGGCCGAGAAGATCGTCGCCGCCCTCGCCGCCGGCGACGCCTATGCCTCGACCGGCGTCACGCTCCGCGACGTCGCGTTCGACCCCACGGCGCGGCGGCTGGTCGTCGACATTGAGCCCGACCCGGGCGCGACCTACACCGTGCGCTTCATCGGCACGCGCCGGGGTGTCGACACCGCCGGCACGCCGATCGACCCGGACTCACTCGAGCCGGCAGCGCGGAAAAACCTCGGTCGGCTGCGCACGCGTCATTCCGAACGGATCGGCGAAGTCCTGGCGACGGCCACCGGCCCGCGCGCGGAATACACGCTCGGCGGCGACGAGCTCTACGTGCGGGCGATCGTCACCTCGTCGCTGCCGGTCGCCGACCCGTCGTGGGAAGGGCAGGTACAAGAGGCCTGGACGCAACCGGTCGGCTGGATGGTCAGGGAGGCGCCACCGGCGGCGCCGCGCTGACGGGAGCCGGGGTGGCAGGCGCGATTGCCGCGCGGAGCAGGCGGTCGTTGCTCGCGCGCATGCACTGCGGGTGGGCACCGCCGCGCGAGTAGGTCGGTTGACCGCAGACCGGGCAGCGCGGCCGCTGGTTGGTGGTGCTCGGGGGCACCGATTTCTTCTCGGACATCGCGATCACCTCGGGGAGTGGCGGCGGGAGGCGAAGACGGCAACGGGCCGCGGCCGCGGCCGGAACGGAATCCCGCTCCGGCCGCGACGCGTGCGGCCCGAAGCCTCGATAGACCGGGCCCATCGAGGGCGCGGTCCACGACGACTACCGGCGGCCGCCGTAGCCGCCGCGGTTGCCCGGGCGCTCCTCACGCGGACGCGCCTCGTTGACCACCAGCCGGCGGCCATCGACCTCGCGGTCGTGGAGCGCGTCGATCGCCGCCTTGGCGGCCTGCTCGTCGGCCATCTCCACGAACCCGAAGCCCTTGCTTCCGCCGGTGTCGCGGTCGGTGACCACCTGCGCCGAGCGCACGGTGCCATGCTCGGCGAACAGCGTCTCGAGCGACGCGTTGGTGACCTGGTAGTTCAGATTGCCGACGTACAGTTTCTTACCCATGATGCACGAACCTCTCGGGAACATCCCGGCGACCCCTGGAAGTTTCCGGGCCGCGAAGAAAAGGGCCAGAGTGGTGGCCCACCAAGCCGGGATGGCGAGAGATCACGCGGCGTTGACACCCACCCTGACGACGTTCGCCGGGGCGAACGGCCGGTCAGGGAGTCACCGACGACACGAGCGAGGATCGGCATTCCAGATGACTGCGATCATACCCTGGATCGCCCGCCGCTGCACGCGACAGGCCGGTGGTCCTGTTCGAGGGCACGTATTCGACGATGTTCGCCGCGTCGCCGCCGCCGACGCCGCGCCACGACTACAACCAGATCCTCTACCGTCTCGATCTCGACGACCCAAGGCTCGCCGGTCCGGCCGGCGATTGACCGGAAAGGCGACCGCCGGGGATAGTGATCGGTCGGGGCAGGGGTGACCTCGCCCCCGGGCGCGGCCCGGGTCGCCGCGGGGAGACGAGCGATGGCCAAGCGGGTCGCGAGACGGACCGGTTCGGTGCGCGCGGCCGGCGCGCGGAAGCGTGCCACGCGGGCGGCCGCAGCGCCGCGCACGCCCACTGGGCGCCGCGCCCGCCCGCGCGCCGCGGCCCCGGAGCCGGCCCTTGACAACGGCGTCGGGATGCGGATGGTGCCGATCCCCGCCGGCACCTTCACGATGGGCAGCCCGCGGAGCGAGCCGGAACGCAACGCCGACGAGCAGGCGGTGGCGGTGACGATCTCCCGGCCGTTCTTCATGAGCGCCACCCCCGTCACCCAGGCGCAGTGGAAGAAGGTGACCGGTACCGAGCCGTGGAAGGGGGAGCGCTGCGTCGGGCGCAACGCCGCCTATCCGGCGGTGTACGTCGACTGGCACGGGGCCGTGGCGTTCTGCAAGGCGCTCACCGCCGCGGAAAAGAAGGCCGGCCGGCTGCCCGCGGGCATGGCCTACCGGCTGCCGACCGAGGCCGAATGGGAATACGCCTGCCGCGCGGGAACGCGGACCGCCTATTCGTTCGGCGCCAGCCCGCGCCGGATCGGGGAATACGCCTGGTTCTACGGCAACACCGAACTGGCGCGCGAGCAATACGCCCATCCGGTGGCGACCAAGAAGCCGAACGGCTGGGGCCTGTTCGACATGCACGGCAACACCTACGAGTGGTGCGCCGACTGGTACGCCCCGCGGCTCGCCGGAGGCACCGACCCGGTCGGTCCGGCGAAGGGCACGGCCAAGGTCCTCCGCGGCGGCGGCTGGGGCTACGAGCCGCCGCGCTGCCGCTCCGCCGACCGCAACAAGAACGACCCGACGTTCACCGACTTCAGCGGCGGGTTCCGCGTCGTGCTCGCCCCGGCGTGAGCCGACGGGCTACTTGATGTCCTGACCCCAATCGGTGTGGTCGGGGCTGGGCCACTGGTCACCAGCGCCCGCCGCGCCCCGCATGCCAAGGGCGAGTGTCGCGGCTGACAGACGACGATCTTTCTCGCGCCCCCTGGCTTCACCGGTCGTCGAGTCGATCGGTGCCGCGTCCTGCCCCTCGCCGCGCCATCGGCCGCGGGGTAGTCTGCCGCCGCGGTGGCGACCGGACACCCTCCACCGAGGCAGCGGAGCGCCACGCTGATGAGCGACACGCGGACGGGAGGGGGGGCGAGCGGCCGGACCGCGGCGCTGGTTGCGGCGCTGCTCGGCTGGCTGTTCGACGGCTTCGAGATGGGACTCTTTCCCCTCGTCGGTCCCCGGGCCCTCGAGGATCTGCTGGCCGGCCAGGCGGCGGCCGGCGGGCAGGTGCTGGCGGCCGGCGTCAAGGACGCCTGGTTCGGGTCGATCATGGCGGTGTTCCTCGTCGGCGCCGCCTGCGGGGGCGTGCTGTTCGGCTGGCTCGGCGATCGGATCGGCCGGGTCCGGGCGATGAGCCTCAGCATCCTCACCTACGCGCTGTTCACCGGGATCTGCGGCTTCGCCACGACGGCGCCGCAAATCGCCGCGGCACGGTTCATCGCCAGTCTTGGCATGGGGGGCGAGTGGGCGCTGGGGGTGGCGCTGGTGAGCGAGCTGTGGCCCGACGCGTCGCGACCGCTGCTGGCGGGCCTGATCGGCGCCGCCGCCAACGCTGGCTACCTGCTGGTGGCGCTGGTCAGCATCCTCCTGGTGCGGATCGCCGCCGCCGCCCACGGGGCGCTGGTCGCCGCCGGGTTGCCCGAGGCGACCGTCGACTGGCTCACCCGGGGCGACGCCTGGCGGCTGCTGATGATGGCCGGGGCCGTTCCCGGGCTGCTCGTGTTCTTCATCCGCCTGGCGGTCCCGGAGTCGGAGCGCTGGGAGGAGGCCCGGGCCCACGGGGGCACGTCGCACTGGGCGACGCGCGATCTTGTCGGCGTGCTCGTCGGCAGCCTCGCCGTGCTCGGGATCGTGGCGGTGTGGATGCCCGGCGGCGTGGCGACCCGGCTGGGTGCCGGGATCGGCACTGTGCTCACGCTGGTCGGCTTCGCCCTGTCGCTCGGCGGGTTCCTCCTCCCCGTCCTCGGCTACCTGCGCCGCGCGGCGGAGGCCGGGGCGATCGCGCCGGCCGCCCGCGGCGCGATCGTGCGGACGATGATCCTCGCCGCCTGCCTGTCGGGTGTGGCGCTGCTGGGCACGTGGGGCTCGATGCAGTGGCTGCCGAAATGGGCGATCGGTCTCGACCGTGCCGCGGTCGCGGCCGGCAATCCGGCCGGCTGGCAGGTGAAGGAGATGACGCAGATCTCCACCAGCACCGGGGCGATCCTCGGCACGCTCGCGGTGGCCCTGCTCGCCGGCCGCTACGGACGGCGGATCGTCTACGCCGGACTGTGCCTGGCGTCGCTGGCGACGATCGCGCTGCTCTACCGGGGCACGACGGGCTACGGCGGCGGATTCCTCGTCGCCGCGTTTCTCGCCGCGGTCACGACCGCCGGGTTCTACGGCTGGTTCCCGCTCGTGCTGCCGGAGCTGTTCCCGACCGCCGTGCGGACGACCGCCCAGGGATTCGCCTTCAACTTCGGCCGCGTGCTCGCCGCGGTCGGCTCGCTGCAGACCGCGGCGCTGATCGCCTTCTTCAGCCGCGGCATCGATCCGGCCCGCGTCGACGTCGAGGCCTTCCCGCGGGCGGGGCTGACGCTGTCGGCGATCTACCTCGTCGGCGCGGTGCTGGTCTGGGCGCTCCCCGAGACGCGCGGCCGGCCGTTGCCGGAATGACGGTCGGGCCGAGCCGGCCGGCGCTCACTCCAGCAGCGTGACGCCGCTGATCTCGGCGATGAACTTTCCGGTGACCTTGCTTCCGGGCGGGACGTTGACCGTCAGGTAGAGGACGCCGTCGCGCTCGGCACGGCGCTCGGCGCTCGCCCCGACGACGAACGGTTTGGGGGGCTTGTCGCCACCGCGGCCGCCCCCCGGGGGAGCGACGACGCCCATCACCGCACCGAGGGGCACGCCCGACACGAGGTCCTCGGCGGGATTGGCCTCCGACAGCCCGGCCGGCCCGGCGCTGCCGTTGATGACGAACTTGCTCTCGCCGCTGACCGCGATCCGGAACGCCTGGTCCTTCGCCAACCGGCCCACCGGCTGCCAGGGCTTGGCGGCGTCGATGTCGATCTCGAACGCCGTCGACTCGAGGATCTGCTCGGCGAGGTTGTCGATCCGGGTGCGCAGCGCCTCGTTGGTCGGGTCGAGCTTGTGGAGGGCGTCGAGCAGGAACCGGGCGCGCTCGAATTGCCCCGCTTCCTCGTAGGCGTCGATCAGCTCGTTGGTCTCGCGGAGGAATTCGCCGCGCACCTTCTCCATCTGGGCGTCGAGCCGCTTGACGTCGGCAGCCGGGGGGGCGGGCTTGGACCGCGGCTTGCCGGCGGCGGTCTGGGCGGCGGCCGGCGGGGCCAACGCGGTCACGAGGAGAAGGGTCATGAGCGCCGGTGCGGTACGCGCGGGGTGCGGGCAGGGAGATGGCAGGGGCATGGCGGTGAATTCCATCGGGAAACAGGGACGCTTGTTCGAGTAGCTCCGCGATTCGCCGAGCACCAAACCTCAGCTCGGGCTCGACAGAGGGGGGCGCCCCTCGCGCCTTTGCCCTCGCATCGACCCGCACACAGTTGCGACGGGCCGATGCGAGGGCGACGGCGGAGGGGCTACGCGGGTCCCGGGAAGAGGAGGAGGCAGGAGTGTGTCATCGGCGATGCCTCGGGGAAGGCTGGAGCGGAGACGGGCGCTGTCACGATGACGAGGGTGGTGGTGTCTCGGCGGGAATGGATGGTGGCGACTGGGAGCGAGAGGTCGGTGCTGGCGGGATTGGAGTTGGTGTGATTGGGTTGGGCGTGATTGGGTTGGGCGTGATTGGAGTTGGTGTGATTGGGTTGGGCGTGGGTGGGTTGGGCGTGGGTGGCGACGGTGCAGGTGCGGGGGCGCCGTCGATCCGCTTGAGCAGGTCGAACAGCGCGCTGTCGGTCGTGAGCACCAGCGTGGCATCTCGACCGAGCGTCTTCTGCCAGGTGTCGAGCGTCCGGGTGAAGGCGGAAAACTCGGCGGCCCGGGGGCTGGCAGCGTAGGCGGCCGCGTAGATCCCGGCGGCGGTGGCGTCGGCCTCGCCCATGATCTCCTGCTCGCGGCGGTAGGCCTCCGATTCGATGCGGCGAAGATCCTTCTCCTTGCGGCCGGCGATCTTGGCGGCCTCGCCCGCTCCCTCCGAGCGGAACCGCTCGGCGATCTGCTCGCGCTCGGAGATCATCCGGTCGTAGATCTTGTCGATCACGCCGGCGCGGTAGTTGAGGCGCTTGACGCGCACGTCGAGCAGCTCGATCCCCCAACTCGTCACCTTCGGCGCCGCCGCGGCGAGGATCTCGCGCTCCAGTTCCCGGCGTCCGAAACGGATCGGCGGCAGCCGCGCCGTCGACTCCCCTGCCGAGGCCGTCGGCAGGACCGCCGCGGGGTCGACCACGCGCTCGCGGTCGGAGCGGACCATCTCGATGAGGTCGTGGCGGGCGACGACGTTGCGCGTCTCGGAGCCGATGATGTCGTCGAGGCGCGAGGCGGCGCTGCGTTCGTCGCGAAGGCTCTGGTAGTAACGCAGCGGGTCGTCGATCCGCCACCGCGCGAAGGTGTCGACGACGACGTACAGCTTGTCGCGGGTCGGCATCTCGCTCGGGGGGCCGTCCCATTCGAGGATCCGCTTCTCGAAGCGGTGGGCCTCCTGGATGACCGGGAGCTTGAAGTGCAGCCCGGCGCCGTTGGCGTCGTCGTCGGCGTTGATCGGCTGCCCGACCGGCCGGCCGAACTGCGTGATCACCACCTGCTCGGTCTGGTCGACGGTGTAGGCCGTCGCCGCCAGGGCCAGGCAGACGCCCACGAGCGTCACGGCGCCGGCCGGCGAGGCGATCCAGTCGAACAGCCAGCGGGCGATGGCCAGCGGCGTGCGATCGCGTGGCAGGGGACTCATTCGCTTCCCCTCCGCCGCAGCGCGGGAATCCGGTCCGGGGCCGGGCCGTCAGCCCGCTCCGGCGACTCCGCCGGAGCCCTGCCCGGAGGCATTGCTCCGGGGGTCAGTCCGGGGAGCGGGAACAGCGGTAGGACCTGCCGGGCGTCGGCATCGAGGATCACCTTGCCGCCGAGCCGCGGGAGCACGTCGGCGAGCGCTTCGAGGTACAGGCGCTGGCGCGTCACGTCGGGGGCCTTTTCGTATTCGGCCAGCAACCGCCGGAACCGGTCCGCGTCCCCCTCCGCCTCGGCGACGCGGCGGATCGCGTAGCCCTCGGCGCTGCTGATCCGCTGCTGCGCCTCGCCGCTGGCCCGGGGCACGACGCGGTTGTAGTCGCCGTTGGCCTGGTTGATCATCTCCTCGCGCTCCTGCTGGGCGCGGTTGACCTCGTCGAAGCTGCGCCGCACCGCCGTCGGGGGGAGCACGTCCTTGAGCTGGACCTGCTGGACACGGAGCCCGAGATCCAGGTCGCCCGCCAACTCCTGGAGCTTCGCGATCGCCTCGACCTCGACCCCTTGGCGCCCGATCGTGAGCAGTTCGTCGACGGTCCGGTCGCCGACGACCTCGCGCATCACGCTCTCGGAGAGGTCGCGGAGCGTCGGTCCCGGTTCACGGGCGTGGAACAGGTACGCGATCGGATCGTCGATCTCGTACTGCACGACCCACTCGACATGGGCCGCGTTGAGATCGCCGGTGAGCATCTCGCTCTCCTCCGTCCATTTCGCCGACGCCTGGTCGGGATTGGTGGCACCCGTCGAGGCGAAGCCGAATTCCATTTTCAACTGCCGCTTCACCGGCAGGACCGTCACCCGGTCGATGCCCAGCGGGAGCTTGAAGCGGAGGCCGGGCTCGGCCAGACCGATGGCCCGCCCGAACCGCTGGATGACGCCGACGCTGTCGGCGGGAACGGTGTAAAAGCAACCGAATACCCCGGTCGCGGCGACGAACGCCGCGACGATCGCGATCGGGATCAGCAGCCGCACCGCCGGGGGCAGACCCGGCATCCGGCCGGGGAGCTCCGGGAACGAAGGCATGTCGGGAAACGGTCGGCGCGGGGGCATGGGAATGTGGTGAGGGGGAAACGATAGCCGGGGGGCGACGGCCCCGGGCTCAATCAGCAGCGGCAGCGCCGGCCCGGGCCCGGGCGACGAGGAAATCGACCAACTCCTGGCAGTGGAAGAAGCCCTCCCAGAAGCTGTGTCCCTGCCCGGCGACGACGACGAGCGACACGAGGTCGCCCCGGCCGAGGGCAACGTAGCGGTCGCGGAGGCGGGCGGAGTTGGGGCCCAGCGGCACGACGGCGTCCTGGTCGCCATGGATGATGCAGACCGGCACGCCGGCGCGTGCGGCGACGTCGATCCGCTCGATCGGGCACAGCTCGGCCGCCGCTGCGGCGAGATCGGCGGGCGCGAGGCCGT
>Ga0194126_10006125_pt1 | contig 17303 bp, 16 predicted proteins | sample TA2KigC150mmetaG_FD_148641 | JGI IMG/M metagenome (GOLD analysis project Ga0194126, IMG submission 148641) | Freshwater microbial communities from Lake Tanganyika, Tanzania - TA2015035 Kigoma Deep Cast 150m | ecosystem: Environmental > Aquatic > Freshwater > Lake | place: Tanzania: Lake... | reverse complement strand
GCCGACGACGCCGTTGCGGTGCAGCAGCTCGGCATAGGGGCCGACGGCGTCCAGGTTGAGGGCGCCGTCAGGGCCCAGGGGGGTGAAGGGTGCCGCGATCAGGCCTTCAAGGTGGGTGGGCATGACGGCGCTCCCGGGCGGGTGTAGGTGACCGCGGTATTGTTCGGGACGCGCCAGGAGTTCACCTGTCCTGCGATTCGGCGGAAGGGAGATCGGGCGCGAGGAGGAAGAGCACCTACCGCCGGCGACAGACTGGGCGTCGCGAGTTGCCTGTGATCTCACAAGGAGGCCCTGATGGCTGACCTGAAGCTGTCCGCATGCATCGAGATGATCTTCAACAACGTGCCGGAGTTCGTCGACCGGATCGACCGGGCCGCCGATTGCGGACTACCCGCGATCGAGTTCTGGGGCTGGCACAACAAGGACCTGGCCGGCATCCGCGAGCGCGCGGACCGGCTGGGCCTGAAGGTGGCTGGGATGTGCTGCGACTCGACCGGGGCTCTGGTGGACCCGAACAACACGTCCGCCTGGGTGGAAGGGGCGAAGGAGTCGATCGGGAAGGCCGTCGAGTTCGGGGTGCCGACGCTGATCGTGACGACGGGCAACGAGATGTCCCTCCCGCGGCACTTGCAGCATGAAGCGATCGTTGCAGGCCTGAAGGGCGTGGCCCCCGAGGCCGAGGCCCAAGGCATCACGCTGGTGCTGGAGCCGCTGAACACCCGCGTCGACCACGGCGGGTACTACCTCTCCACCTCCGATGAGGGGTTCGAGATCGTGGGCGAGGTGGCGAGCCCGCGGGTGAAGCTGCTGTACGACATCTACCATCAGCAGATCACCGAGGGCCATCTGATCCCGCGGATCACGGCGAACATCGAGCAGATCGGCCACTTCCACTGCGCCGACGTGCCCGGGCGTTTCGAGCCCGGCACCGGCGAGATCAACTATGTGAACGTGTTTCGCGCCATCGCCGAGACGAGCTACGAGGGGTACATCGGCCTGGAGTTCCGGCCTACGGGCGACCACGGGGATGCAGTGAAGGCGACCCGGCAGATCGCGGGGGTCTAGCGGGCTGCCGCGCGGCAGCGAGCGGGAGTGGCTCCGGTTCCGCCGCTGAGCGGGACCGGAGCCGCTTTGGGAGGGACGGATGCTGAGAGTCGTGCTCACCGCGCCGCACTTCATCGACTACACGGTCCACCTCGCGAATGCGATGGCCCGGTTGGCGGACACGACGCTGCTCATCGCCCGCAACAAGGCGGAGCACATCCTCGGCGCGATCGATCCCGCCGTGCATCGCTGGGAAGTCGACCTCCCCCGCACGAAGTCCCTCGCCGGCCCGCTCTGCGGGTGGCGGCTCGTTCGGGAGATCGCCTCCCGACGCCCCGATGTCGTACACATCCAGGAGGTCTACCCCTGGTTCGATCTTCACGCGCCGTGGCTGGCCCGGCGCGTGCCCCTGGTCGACACCGTACACGACGTCACCCGCCACCTCGGCGATCGGCAGTCCAAGCGCGTACACTACCTCCGCAGCCGGGCGCGCCGGGCGGCCCATCGGCTGATCGTCCACGGGGAGGCGATCAAGCGGTTGATGGCCGAGCACGAGGGCGTGTCGCCGGACAGGGTGCACGTCATCCCCCACGGCAACTTCCTGCACTACCTCACCTGGGGCGATCCGACGGTGGCCGAGGAGGAGGGCTCAGTTCTCTTCTTCGGCCGGATCTGGGGGTACAAGGGGCTCGAGTACCTCATCCGCGCCCAGCCGCTCATCTCCCGCTGCATCCCGAACCTGAGGATCATCATCGGCGGTCAGGGGGAGGACTTCGGGCGCTACCGAGCGATGATGGCTGAGCCCGAGCGCTTCGAGGTGCACAACGAGTTCGTCGACCGCGACCGTTCCGCCGACCTGTTCCGGCGCGCGAGCGTCGTCGTGCTGCCGTACATCGAGGCCTCACAGAGCGGCGTCCTGGCCTTTGCATACACCTTCGGCAAGCCCGTAGTCGTCACCGATGTCGGCAGCCTGGCGGAGGTGGTCGACGAGGGCGAGACCGGGCACGTGGTGCCTCCCGGCGATGCGGCGGCTCTGGCCGAGGCCGTCGTGTCCATCCTGCGCGATCCGGAGCGGCGTCGCGAGATGGGCCGGAACGCCTACCGGAAGGCCACCGCCGAGCTCTCGTGGGCGAGCATCGCGGAGCGTACGTTGCGGGTCTACGAAGCCGCGCTGGCCGACCGAGAGGCGGGGCTCAGCACTCCGCGGTGATGCGCGCGGCGGTCTGAACCCCGCTCACAACCACGCCCCGACCCTCCACCCTCAGCCGACCTTCGGCGAACCACTGGATCGCCTGAGCGTAGATCTCGTGCTCCTGCCTCAGGATGCGCGCCGCCAGTGTCTCCTCCGTGTCGTCCTCGCGCACGGGCACGACGGCCTGCGTGATGATCGGCCCCATGTCGAACTCCGGATCCGCGAAGTGCACCGTGGCCCCGGCGATCTTGCAGCCGTACTCCAGCGCATCTCGCGGACCGTGCACCCCCTTGAACGCCGGCAGGAGGGCGGGGTGGATGTTGATGATGCGGTGCGGGAAGGCCTCGAGCAGGTGTGGGCCGATGATGCGCATGTAGCCCGCCATACAGACCAAGTCCACGCGCGCCGCCTCGAACGCTGCGACGATCTGCCGGTCGGCGGCAAGCCACTCGTCGGTGCCCGTCTTGGCAACCGCGATGTGCCGCGCCTCGATCCCACAGCCCCGCGCCCGCTCCAGCACGCGTGCGTCCGCGCGGTCGCTGATGACCAGCACCACGTCCCCGCTGATCCGACCATCGGCGCAGCGGTCGATGATCGCCTGCACGTTCGTGCCTCCGCCGGAGGCCAGGGCGCCGATCCGGATGCGCTCAGACATGGGAGCCCCTCCTGAGGGCTTCGTAGACTTCGGCCAGCCGGGTTGTCAGCGGGCCGGGGACAACCGAGCCGACCCGGGCGCCGTCAACCGACGCCAACGGCATGACCCCGTACAGCGAGTTGGTCAGGAAGGCCTCGCAGGCCCCGGCGAGGCGAGCGGGGGCATACTCGCCCTCCGCGCACGGGATGCCGGCCTCGGAGGCGAGCCGCAGCACGAGACCCCGCGTGATGCCCGGCAGAATGGGCCGCGTGCAGCCGGGAGTCAGCAGGCGCCCCGTCTCCACGAGGAAGAGGTTCCAGGCCGTCGCTTCAGCCAGGTTCCCCTCCGTGTCCAGGAAGAGCGCCTCGTCGGCGCCCGCGGCCTTGGCGGCCTGCTTCGCGACGATGCACTCCATGTAGTTCAGCGACTTCACGCGCGTCAGGGGCGAGGAGGTGTTGCGCCGAATCGTCGCCGTGACCACGCGCAGGCCCTCGGCCGCCCAGCGCTCGGGGGCGGCCGGAAAGGGCTTCACCACCACCATGACCGTCGGGGCCTCGCATGACCCGGGATCAGGACCGGGGGCGCCCGGGCCCCGAGTGACGGTCAAACGAACGTATGCGTCGAGCTCGGACGCCGCGTCGACCGCCGCCCGCACCTCCGCCGCGAGGGTCTCAGCCGGGGGCGCCGGCAGGCCGATGGTCGCTGCGCTCTCCCGGAGCCGCTGCAGGTGCTCGGGCAACGCAAACGGCCGCCCGCCAGTGGCCCGCAGGGTCTCGAAGAGCCCGTTCCCGTACAGGAAGCCGTGGTCGAGGGCGGCAACCGTAGCCTGGGAGGCGTCAAGCGTCTGCCCGTTGAGCCGAATGACGGTGGGCATCGGGGGTCTCCGTCAACGTCGTCGCTGCAGGAAGTTGGCCAACATCCGATGACCGTGCTCCGTGAGGACGGCCTCGGGATGGAACTGCACCCCCTCGACGGGCTCCCCCCGATGCCGCAGCCCCATGATCTCCCCCGCCTCGGTCTCGGCCGTGATCTGCAGGCAGTCGGGCAGTGTCTCCCGCTCCACGATCAGGGAGTGGTAGCGGGTTCCGGTGAGGGGAGTCGGCAGACCGGCGAACAGGCCGGCCCCGTCGTGGTGGATCACGCTCGTCTTGCCGTGCATCGGCCGGCGGGCTCGGATGACCCGTCCACCGTAGACATGACCGATGGCCTGATGGCCGAGGCAGACGCCAAGGATGGGAATGCGCGCCCCGAGGTCGCGGATCACGTCGTTGCTGACGCCCGCCTCCAGCGGAGTACACGGTCCGGGGGAGATCACGATGTGCGACGGCCCGTGCGCCGCGATCTCCTGCACCGAGACCGCGTCGTTCCGGAAGACGAGCGGCTCCGCCCCCAACTCCCCCAGGTACTGGACGAGGTTGTAGACGAAGGAGTCGTAGTTGTCGATCAGGATGACCATTGTGTTGGTCTCGGGTCTCGGGCAGGCACGGCCGGGTCGCAGCCGGCTAGACGCCCAGCGCGCGCTTGAGGGCGAAGCCCTTGGCCAGCGTCTCCTCGTATTCGGCCGCGGGGTCGGAGTCGGCGACGATCCCCCCTCCCACCTGCCAGTGAACCCGCCCTTCCCGGATCAAGAAGGTGCGGATGACAATGTTGAGATCCAGGTCGCCGTCGAAGCCGAGCCAGCCGACCGCGCCCGTGTAGACAGCCCGCTGAGTCGGCTCCAGCTCGTCGATGATCTCCATCGCCCGAACCTTGGGCGCCCCGGTGATGGAGCCTCCCGGGAACGTCGCGCGCAGCAGGTCCGCCGCGCTCCGTCCCTCGTGCAGAGTCCCGACCACCGTGCTGACGAGGTGATGGACCGTGGCATAGCTCTCGAGCGTCAACAGCTCCGGCACCCGCACCGAGCCGTAGCTGCAGACACGGCCCAGATCGTTGCGCTCGAGGTCGACGATCATCACCAGCTCGGCCCGGTCCTTCTCGCTGGACAGCAACTCCTCCGCCAGGCGCGCGTCGTCCTGGGGCGTCGCCCCGCGGGGACGGGTGCCCTTGATGGGTCGTGTGGTCACATGTCGATCCTCGATGCGGAGGAAGCGCTCCGGCGAGTGACAGGCGACGATCCCGTCCGGGAAGCCGAGATAGGCGGCGAAGGGGGCCGGATTGCCCGCGCGGGCGCGACGATACAGCTGCCAGGGATGAACGAGCAGGTCCGCGGAGAACCGCTGCGAGAGGTTGACCTGGAAGATGTCTCCCGCATGGATGTACTCGATCGCCCGCGCCACCGAGGCGATGTACTCGTCGCGCTCGAAGTTGCCCACGACTCCCGCACCGAGAGGAGCGTCGGGCTCGGGCAGGCTCGGGGTCCGGGTGGTCAGGCGAGCGGCCAGTGCGTCCGCACGCTCTTCGGCGGGAGGCCGCCCCGGCAGGCTCGGGGCGCAGATGAAGGCCTGCCCTGTGAGGTTATCCCAGGCGGCGACGGCGTCGTAGAAGCCGAAGGCCAGGTCCGGGAAGTCGAGATCGTCGACGGCGCTGCGAGGCAGCCGCTCGACGTGGTGGCAGAGGTCGTAGGCGAGATACCCGACGGCTCCCCCCCAGAAGGGCGCCGGGCCCTGAACCCGGGGAAGAGCGTACTCGCGGAGCAGCGCGTGGAACCGAGCGAAGGGGTCCCCGTCGACGACCTCCTCGTCCGCGTCGCCCCGTCGGAGGCGCACGACGCCGTTCTTGGCCCGCAGCGTCAGGAAGGGGTCGCAACCCATGAACGAGTAGCGCCCCTGGCCGGCGAAGTCGCGGCCGCCGTCCAGGAAGAACGGCTGGTCGCCGACGAGGAGACGCTCGAAGGCCACCGCAGGCTCGGGCGCCGGGGCCAGCTCGCGGATCAGGAGAGACGGCGCAGCCATGTCGGGTTCAGGCATGGCGGGAAAACGCGAGCGCCCGGCCGGGGCGCTTCCTACTCGGCGGCGACCGGCGCCTTCTGGGGTTCGAGATCGAACTTGCTGACCTTCACGTCTGCGGGCACCCGGATCGGGTAGCGGCCATCGAAGCAGGCCGTGCAGAAGTGCCGCTTCGACAGACCCGTCGCCGCGACCAGGTTGTCCAGCGTCAGGTACTCCAGGCTGTCCGCGCCGATGTGCTGCCGGATGTCCTCGACCTCGAGCCTGGCGGCGATCAACTCCTTGCGGCCGGCGGAGGTGTCGACGCCATAGAAGCACGGGTAGCGGATGGGCGGCGAGCAGACCCGCATGTGGACCTCGCGCGCCCCGGCGTCGCGCATCAGGGCGATCTCCTGGCGCGTAGTCGTGCCGCGAACGATGGAGTCGTCCACCACGATGACGCGCCGCCCGGCCAGCGTCTCCCGCAGCGGCGCCAGCTTCATCCGCACACCCAGTTCCCGCAGCCGCTGGTCCGGGTGGATGAAGGTGCGGAAGATGTAGCGGTTCTTGATGAAGCCTTCCTGGTAGGGGATCTTCGCGACCTGTGAGTAGCCGATGGCGTGAGGGATCGCGCTTTCCGGCACCCCGACGACGATGTCGGCGTCGGTCGGCGACTGCTGAGCCAGCAGCCGCCCCATGCCCTGACGCACGTTGTAGATCGACTTCCCGTAGATGTGACTGTCCGGGCGGGCGAAGTAGATGAACTCGAAGACGCAGACGGCCTTGCGCTGCATCTCCACCGCGCGGAGCTCCCGGAGACCCTGTTCGTCGATGACGACGACCTCTCCCGGCTCCACCTCACGCATGTACTGCGCGCCAACGACGTGATAGGCGCAGTCCTCGGAGGAGATCACATACTGCGCTCCACCGTTGAGCCTCCCGATGGAGAGCGGACGCACCCCGTGGGGATCGCGGGCACCGATCAGCTTGCCCGGCCCGATCACTCCGATCGAGTAGGCGCCCCGCATGTGCTGCATGGCCTCCACGACGGCCTCCTCCAGCGTCGCCGCCTGCGACCGGGCGATCAGATGGACGATGATCTCCGTGTCGCTGGTCGCCCGGAACTCCACACCCTCCGCCGCCAGTTCGTCGCGGAGGGCCGAGTAGTTGGTGAGGTTCCCGTTGTGTGCGACGGCAAAGGGCCCCGACCGGTGCTCGCCCAACATCGGCTGGGCGTTGTTGATGACGTTGCTTCCCGTGGTGGAGTACCGCACATGGGCCAGGGCAATGTCGCCGGACAGCTCCGCCAGGGTGTCCTCGTCAAAGACCGCGAAGGCAAGCCCCATCCCGCGGTGCGCCACCACCTCCGTCCCGCGAGCGACGGCGATGCCTGCGCTCTCCTGGCCCCGATGCTGGAGGGCGAAGAGCCCGAAGAAACCCATCCGCGCGACATCCTCGCCCGGGGCATGGACCCCGAAGACGCCGCACTGATCCCGCCAGTGCTCGTCACTGCAATGCAGGCACTCACTCCCGCACCCGTCGATCACTGTGGGCAGCCTCCAAGAGAGGGGTTGTTCGACCGGCGTCACGACTCGTTGGCGGCCAGCACCTTGGCGGCCATCTCCGCTCGCTGCTCCTCCAGGCGAGCCGCGACCGCCGAATCGGCGGCCCCGATGATCTGGGCAGCGAGCAGCGCCGCATTCCTGGCGCCGTCGATCGCCACCGTCGCCACCGGAATGCCCGGCGGCATCTGCACGGTGGCGTACAGGGCGTCGACGCCGTTGAGCGCCGAGCTGCTGACCGGCACGCCAATGACCGGCAAGGTCGTCCTCGAGGCCAGCGCGCCCGCGAGGTGGGCCGCTCCTCCGGCTCCGGCGATGATGGCCTTGAGACCGCGCGCGCGGGCTGTGGCGGCGTACTCGGCCGCCGCGTCGGGAGTGCGGTGGGCCGAGAGGACCTTCACCTCGCACGCAATTCCGAGCTCGGCCAGGGCCTCCTGTGCCGGCTGCATGACCTTGGCGTCCGACGTGCTGCCCATCACGATTCCAACACGCGTAGTCTCCATTCGTCTCCTGCCTCGACGGGGGCTAGACGAGAGCCCGGTGGGCGATATCTCGTCGGTAGTAGGCGCCCTCGAACGTGATGCGCTCCACGGCCTCGTAGGTCCGCGTGAGGGTCGAACGAAGATCGGGGCCCCGGCCGGTCACGGCCAGCACGCGGCCGCCGTTCGTGCAGAGCAGACCATCTCGGATGGCCGTCCCGGCGTGGAAGACGGTTACGCCCTCCACCTCCTCGGCGGCCTCCACGCCCCGGATTGGCTTGCCCTTCTCATAGGGACCCGGGTATCCCCCGGACGCCACGACGACGCACACGCCGGCCTCTTCGCGCCAGGGCAGGTCCACGTCGGCGAGCCGCCCCTCGCTTGCCGCGAGCAGGGCGGCCGCGAAGTCGCCGTCGAGGCGGGGCAAGACGACCTGGGTCTCCGGATCGCCAAAGCGGCAGTTGTACTCCAGCAGCTCCGGTCCATCGGCCGTGAGGATCACGCCCGCGTAGAGACATCCCGTGTAGGGCATGCCCTCCGCCGCCATCGCGCGAACGGTCGGCCGCACCAGGCTGTCGATGATGGCCGTGAACAGCGCCTCGTCCACGGCGGGGACCGGAGTGTAACAGCCCATGCCCCCGGTGTTGGGGCCCGTGTCGCCGTCGAAGATGCGTTTGTGGTCCTGGGAGGGCGGTAGCGCCATCAGGTCCTCGCCGTCCGTGATGACCTTGACGGAGACCTCGGGACCGACCAGGCACTCCTCGATTACCACCCGCTCGCCGGCCCGCCCGTGGAGCTTCTGCACCAGGCACTCATCGATGGCGCGCAGGGCCTCATCCACGGTGGCGGCCACAGTGACACCCTTGCCCAGGGCGTCGCCGTCGGCCTTCACGACGATCGGCGCCCCCTGTGACCGGACGTACGCCGCAGCCTCGCCCGCGTCGTCGAAGGCCTCGAAGCGCTTGCGCGAGATGCCGTGGCGGCGGAGGATCTCGTCGGTGAAGACCTTGCTGCCCTCGAGTTGCGCGGCGGCCTTCGTCGGCCCGAAGATGGCGAGCCCCCGGGCCCGGAACTCGTCGACGATCCCCAGAATGAGGGGGCGTTCAGGCCCGACGACCGTGAGATCGATGGCCTGCTGCTCAGCGAAGCGCGCGAGGCCCGCGACGTCTTCCGCGTCCAGAGGCACGCACTCCGCGACCTGGGCAATGCCGGCGTTGCCCGGGGCGCAGAAGAGCCGGTGCTCCTCCGGGCCCTGGGCGAGTCGCCACGCCAGGGCGTGCTCGCGGCCACCCGAGCCGACAACGAGGATCCTCATGCACGTTCTCCTGAGCCCGCCGCGGGCGGGGATCAGCGTGTGCGCTCCTGGTCGTAGAACCGGCGCCAGCAGGGATGGAACTCCACATTCACTGTGCCGACCGGGCCGGTGCGGTGCTTCTGGATGATGATCTCGGCGGGCTCGGGTTCCTGCTCTTGCTGTCGCAGCTCCCGGCGCGCGGCTTCCTCGCCGATCTCCTGAGTCCGCTTCTCCAGCTTCTTCCGCCGCTCGTAGTACATGGGGCGGTACAGAAAGCAGACCAGGTCGGCCTCGGCTTCGATCGCGCCGCTCTCGGCGAGGTCGGAGAGGACCGGCCGACGGTCCTCCCGCTGCTCGACGCGGCGGCTCAGCTGGGAGCACGCGACCACCGGCAAGCCCAGCTCGCGCGCCATGCCCTTCAGGGCGCGAGCGATGAGGGCCAGCTCCTGGTGGCGACTCTCGGAGGCGGCCCGGTCGCCGGTGGTGGCGAGTTGGATGTAGTCGACGACAATCAGGCCGACCTTATGCTCGGCCTTGAGCCGGCGCGCCTTCGACCGCATCTCCATGATGGAGACGCCGGGCGTGTCATCGATGAAGATCGGGCAGTTGGTGAGGTGGTTCAGGCCGAGGGCCAGCTTGCCCCAGTCGTCATCGGCGGCCTGCCCGCGGCGCAGCCGGTGGCTATCGACCTGAGAGTAGGAGCAGAGCAACTGGTCTGCGACCTGCATCGAGGACATCTCGAGGCTGAAGATGCCCACGCCGCGGGCGTCTTCGCCATCGGCGGCGGCGAGGGCGAAGTTGGCCAGACAGAGCGAGCTCTTGCCCATCGACGGGCGGCCGGCCACAATGACCAGCTGTCCGGGCTGCAGGCCGCCGGTGATGTCATCAAGCCCGGTGAGGCCGGTCGGCACCCCGGTCAGGGCGCCGGGGTTGTGGTAGGTTGCGTCGATGAGGTCGAAGGTCGTCGACATCAGCGGCCCCATCGGCGCGAACTCCCGGCTGATGCGCGTCTCGCCGATCTGGAAGATGCGCTCCTCCGCCTCATCGAGCAACGCGCGCACGTCGGGGGGGTTGTCGTAGGCCGCCGCCGCGATCTCCATCCCGGTCGCCACCAGCTTGCGCAGGAGCGACTTCTCCGCCACGATGGTTGCGTAGCGGACGACGTGTGCCGTCGTCGGGACTTCGCCGATGAGGGCGGTGAGGTACTCCGGCCCGCCCACCTCATCCAGGACGCCCTCCCGCCGAAGCTCCGCGGAGACGGTGATCAGGTCGACGGGCTCCTTCCGCCGGTCCACGCTCTGCATGGCGCGGTAGATCGTCCGGTGGGCCTCCCGGTAGAAGTCGTTATCCCCCAGCAACGCGAGGACGCGGGCCGCCGCCTCGGGCTCCAGCAGCATCGAGCCCAAGGTCGCCTGCTCGGCGTGAAGATCCTGCGGCGGGACCTTCGCGATGGGCGACCCGTCGGTCTGTTCCGGGGAGAGCGCCATTCGTTCCCTCTAGGCGGCCCGACCGTCGTGGTTCCAGGCGCTTCAGGCTTCGGCAGCCTCGGCATCGGCCGCGTCGGCCGCTTCCGACTCCGGCTCGGCCTCCGGCTCCGCGGCGGGCTTGTCCACCGGTTCCACCGTCAGCGTCAGCTGGGCGTGGACCCCCTTGTAGACCTCGGCGGCCACGAGGTAGTTGCCCACCTCGCGGATCGGCTCAAGCAGGTTGATCCGCCGCCGGTCCAGGGCCACGCCGGTCTGAGCGGCCAAGGCATCGACGATCTGCTGCGCGGTCACCGTTCCATGCAGCTTGCCGCCCTCGCCCGTCTTGGCGGCGATGATCAGCGGGTGCTCGTGCAGCCTCTCGGCCACCCGCTTGGCGGCCTCGGCCTTCTGGGCTTCGCGCTTGACGATCGCGCCGCGGCGGCGCTCGAGCTGCTCCTTGGCGGCCTTGGTGGCGGGAACGGCCAGGTTCCTGGGAATCAGGAAGTTGCGGGCATGCCCCGCGGCCACGCGCACGAGATCGCCCTCGTGGCCCAGGGACTCAACGTCATCGAGCAGAATGACCTCCATCTCACTCCTCCTGCAGAGTCACGGCCCCGAGGGCCTCAAGGTCAGAAGTCGAAGTAGCGGCGCGCCCCCACGAACGGCTCGGTGCCGGCGAGGGCCCGGTCGATGCCAAAGAGCAGGTCCCAGTCTTCGTCGTACCGGTAGCGGCCCCGGAGATCGAGACGGAACTCGTCAGGGTCGATCAGCTCCACCTCGGACGACAAGCGCGGGCTCCAGTCCCGGTCCCACCCGACCCCCAGGTCCCCCTCAAACACCCCGACCCGCACGCGCTCGCCGCGGTGGCTGAGGGGGAACCCGCGTTGCAGGTCCAGCTTCTCGTCATCCCCCAGGTCGCGGACCCCCACGCGCCAGAAGGCGTCGCTGAACCGGTCGGGGTACAGGTCGAACGCCACGTCGATGCGGCCCGCCGGTCCACTGCCCAGCCGCGCTTCCGTGTAGCCCTGGATCTCCATGTCCTCGAAGGGGTTCGTCAGCGTCGGCAGGCTGCCGATGGCTGTGTCCACCTTCCCCGCGATACGGTCGACTTTCTCGAGGACCTCCGTGGCCTTCTGGGCCATCTCAACCCCGCTCTCCGAGACCTCACGGACATTGCTCACGGCCGCCTTGATGTCGTCGGAGGTCTGCGGATCCGCGATGATCGCCTCCACGGCCGCCGTGGACTTCCGCATGTCTTCGCTGGCCTGCACCAGGTTGGCGCTCAACGTGTCGAGGGTCTGGGGCACGGTGGTCGTCGAGACCATGGCATTGACCCCCGCCGCCGTGCGCCGGAGGCTCCGGGAGACCTCATACAGGTTGTCGACCATCGTCTGGACCTTCTCGGCGTCCTCCGGCCCCAGCTTGTCCACGAGCGACAGCGCCTTCGTCGCGACGTCCGTCGCGCGCTCCGAGAGCGTCCGCATGCCCGCCAGCGTCGCTTTCAGATCGGCGCGCATCTGCTCGTCGCGCAGAAGCTCGTTGACCGAGGAGACCGTGCCTTTGGCCTCGGTCGCCAAGGCCTCGGCGTTCTCCGCCAGAGCCTCCATCCCGGCCGTACCGGCGCCGTGCAGGACGGAGACCTTGTTCGGGTCAAGCGCCGCGCCGTACTTGGCGCCCCGAGTGACCCGGATGTGTTTGTCCCCCAGCAGCGACCCCGAGGACACCTGGAACACGTCGCCCGCGTACAGCGGGTACTTCCGCTGAATCGCCAGGGTGGCGCAGGCCGGGTGGTCCGGGAACTCCGGTCGGCGCTCGATGTCGATTTCGCTCACCTCGCCGATCTTCACCCCGTGAAGCCGCACCGGAGCCCCCACCGGCAGGCCGCGCAAGTCCTCGAAGCAGACAATGACCCGGTACTCCCCGCGCCAACGCGCCAGCCCTCCCAGCCGCGACCAGGAGACGATGACCACCGCGGTCACCAGGAGAGCCACCACGCCGACTTTGGCTTCCGAAGTCACGGTTGCCTCCGCAGCGGCGTCGAGCCAAGAGCCCGACGCGGGCGGTCAGACAATGATCGGGCCCGTCGGCCGGCCATGCACGAACTGGCGCACCACTTCGGAGCCGTTCGCCTGCAGCTCCTCGGGAGACGCCACCTGCTCGACCCGGCGGTCGTGGAGCATCATGACGCGGTCCGCCACGGCGAACAGGTTGCGCACATGGTGCGAGACGACCACCGAGGTGACACCCAAGTCGTCGGCCAGGTGCAGGATCAGCCCATCGATGACGCTGGCGACGATGGGGTCCAGCCCGGAGCTCGGCTCATCGTAGAGCATGACCTCCGGCTGCAGCGCCAGCGCGCGGGCAATCCCGACCCGCTTCCGCATGCCGCCGGACAACTCCGACGGGTACAGCGCCTCGCTGCCGGTCATCCCCACCCGGTCGAGGCAGTCCGCCACGATGTCCGTGACCTCGCCGCGACTCAGCCTCGTGTGGCGGTACAGACCGAAGGCCACGTTCTCGCCTACGGTCATCGAGTCGAACAGAGCCGCGTACTGAAAGCACATGCCCAGCGTGCGCCGGACCTCGTTCAGCTCCGGCTCATGGAGCCCGATGATGCTCCGGCCCTTCACGCGAATGTCCCCATCATCGGGTCGAAGCAGGCCCATGATCAGCTTCAGCAGGGTGCTCTTCCCGCAGCCGGACATCCCCATGACCCCGAAGATCTCGCCCTTCGGGATCGACAACGATACCTCCGTGAGCACCGAGTGTCCACCGAAGCTGAAGGACACGTTCCTCAGCTCGATGACGGGGACCTCCGGCGCCAAGACCGGCGTGGCCCCCGCCTCGTCTGTCGCCGGGTTCGCATCCGGAAGCGGCGGTCGCGTCACGGTCGCCCGATCCTCCGAAGCGGTCTAGAAGGTCTCCCGGAACAGCAGCTTGCTCAGGAAGTAGTCGCTCACGAAGATCGCCACGATCGAGAAGACCACGGAGCGGGTCGTCGCCCGGCCGACGTCCTCGGCAGCCTGTCGGCAGAACATGCCCTGGTGGCAGCCCACGACCGCGATGATCAGGCCGAAGAAGATCGCCTTCGCGATCCCCGCGATCGCCGTCGACGGCGCAAGGTTGTCCTCGATCGAGGACAGGTACAACGACCCGGTGATGGCCTGCGAGTTGGTCGCGTAAAGGTAGCCCCCCAGGATGCCCGCCACATCCCCCGCCAGCGCGAGGACAGGCACCATCACCAGGCACGCCGCCAGCCGCGGAACCACCAGATAGCGCGCCGGGCTCGTGGCGAGCGCCCGCAGCGCGTCAATCTGCTCGGTGACCTTCATCGTGCCGAGCTCGGCCGTGAAGGCCGAGCCCACCCGCGCCGCCACCACGATGGATGCCAGCACGGGGCCCAGCTCGCGACAGAACGCCTCCGCCACCAGCCACCCCAACATCTGCTCGGCCTGCAGCTTGGCCGACTGCTGAAGCCCATGAAACGCCATGACCATGCCGGTGAACCCGAGGGTCATCACGACCAGCGGCAGCGAGTGGAAGCCCGTCTGCGCCATCTGCTCCATCGTCTGCCGGTACTCGACGCCCCCGCGGACGAGGTGCCCCGCGGCTTCGGCGGTCAGGGCAACCATCTCGCCGAAGACCTGAAACGGCCGCAGCAGCCATGGGGCTGCCGAGCCCGGGCGAGCGTCCACGGCAACACGACCTCGCAGCGAGAGTAAGCGACGACCACGAACCAGACGATGACAAGGGGAAACGCCCCGGGCGCCGCGCATGCACCGGGGCGACGGGCTCCTGCGTCGTCGGCCGCGCCGACAACGCCCCCTCCCGCACGGCATTATAGGCGGCACTCACACAGGGTGTCAAGGAAGCCTGCGACGCGGTGCCCTGCGTGCATACAGGATTGCGAGCGCGAGCGGAGAAGGAGTGGACCGAGGGCCCTCGGCGCAGGCCGGAGGACCAGACGCCCTGTTGGGAGGGGAGGACCATGCGTCCCACGGCGGTGGCCGGATCGTTCTACCCCAGTGACCCGGCGCGCTTACGCCGGCAAGTCGCCGACTACCTGAAGGACGCCGAGCCACCGGCGCTCCGCGGCCACGTCGCGGCCCTGATGGTCCCTCACGCCGGGTACGTCTACTCCGGCCCGGTGGCCGCGCACGCGTACCGGGTCTTGCAGGGGCAGGCGGTCTCTACGGTCCTCCTCCTCGGCAACAACCACCGCGCCCACTTCAGCGGCGCGGCCCTGTCGCCCGACGCCGCCTGGGGGAGTCCGCTCGGGCCGGTGAGCGTCGACCGGCAGACCGCCGGGGAGTTGCTCGGCGGAAGCGACGTGTTCATGGAGTCCCGTAGCGCCCACGCCGAAGAGCACTCTCTCGAGGTTCAGGTCCCGTTCGTGCAGACGGTCCTGCCCGACGCGAAGATCGTGCCGATCCTGCTGGCTGACGTAGGCGACGAGGAGCTGACGAGCATCGCCGATGGCCTGGCGACAATCCTGACCCGACCTGGCGTGGTGCTGGTCGCGAGCTCGGACATGTCCCACTACCCCGCCTACGCGGCCGCGCGACGATCCGACCTCGCGATGCTGGAGGCCATCGCGAGCCTTGACCCGACGCGCATCCGGCAGCGGGATCGGGAGCTCCTGGGCGAGCACACGCCGGACCTCCACTGCACGCTGTGCGGGATGGACGCGGTCATTACGGCGATCCTCGCGGGGAAGCAGACCGGCGTGACCGAAGCGAAGACGCTGCGATACCAGAACTCCGGCGACACCGCGGGCGACCAGGGGCGATGCGTCGGCTACGGGGCGGTCGCGTTCCTCGCGCCCGAGGCCGCGGAAGAGCTCGCGCTGACCCCAACCGAGAAGCGCCGTTTGCTGCGCGTCGCGCGGCAGACGCTGGAGGCACGCTTCGGCCCGGCCGGGAAGCCCTCGCTGGACCCGGGCGACAGCCGACTCCTCGCGCAGCCGACCGCCTGCTTCGTGACGCTGAAGCAGCAGGGGCGGCTGCGCGGGTGCATCGGGGAGCTGGAGGCTCGGCAACCGTTGATCGAGGCGGTCGCGGACCGGGCGATCTGCGCGGCGGAGCAGGACCCCCGCTTCCCGCCGGTCGCCGCCGATGAGCTGGACCGCATCGCCATTGAGATCAGCGCGATGTCCCCGCTGCGGCGAGTCTCCGGCCCGGACGAGATCGTCGTGGGCAAGCACGGCGTGGTGGTGAAGCAGGGCCTGCGCAGCGGGGTCTTCCTGCCCCAGGTCGCCCCGGAGCAGGGCTGGGACCGCGACACGATGCTCACGATCCTCTGCACGGAGAAGGCCGACCTGCCCGCCGACGCCTGGCGGCAGGGCGCCGAGCTGTGGGTCTTCACCGCCAACGTGTTCGGCGAGGAGGAGTTCGGCCTCGCGCCACCGGCCTCGCGGCGGGACTGAGGCGGCCAACGGACACGCCTTATGAGGGAGCTGACGACGATGACGCTGAGCGAGTTGGTGCTGTCCGCCCTGGTGTTGGGCGCTTCACTCCTGGCTTCCGCTGCTCCGGGCCAGGAGCGCAGTGCGCCCCAGCCGCTTCGACCCGACGGCACACCGAACCGGGCCCGCTGGATGGCCGAGGGCGGCTTTGGCGTGATGACGCACTACCTGATCTCACCTCCGGGAGCGACGCCCGAGGAGCGGACCGCCAACCTGAACCGCACCGTCGACGCGTTCGATCTGGACGGCTTCATCCGCCAGATCGAGGCGACTGGGGCGGACTGGCTGATCTTCACGCTAGGGCAGACCACCGGGTACCTGTGCAGCCCGAACGCCTACCTGGACGAACGCGCGCCGGGCCACACGCCGCGCCGCGACCTGGTGCTGGAGATCGCGCAGCGACTGGCGGCGCTGGACAAGCGCCTGATCCTCTACCTGCCTTCCGAGCAGAACGCCGAGGGCATGCTGCAGGAGGCCCTCGCGTACGGCACGGAGGGCCATACCCAGCGGTACTTCGAGTTCCTGCGCACGTATGCGCTGAAGTTCGGGCCGCTGCACCACGGGTGGTGGTTCGATTCATGCAGCCCACATCCTGACGAGTACTGGCAGGAGTGGATGGCGACGCTGCGGGCGGGGAATCCGGAGGTGGCGGTGGCGTTCAGCGGCGCCGAGTTCTGCTGTGGGGGCCCGGTTGAGCCGGTGTGCCGGCTCGAGGACTACCACGCGGGGGAGATCCACCTGCTGGAGGACGGGCGCATCCGACGCGACTTCCTGCCGCCCGGCGGCGACATTGTCGTGACCCCCGAGCGCAAGCTGAGACTGCGAGGCCAGGAGGCGCGCACCTACATGCCCGACGGCCCGTTCCTCGCCGGAGTGCAGTGGCACTGCCTGCTGCCCCTGGACCTGACCTTCAACCCCGCCGTCCCCAACCAGTTCTGCCACTGCACCGACAAGGAGCTCCTGGCCTTCGTGCGCGACGTGAAGCGCGTGGGCGGGGCGATCACCATCAACGTGCCCATCGACGTGGAAACCGGGCACATCCCCGAAGACAGTCACGCCGCCCTCGTGCGGCTGAACCGCAACCTGCGGGAGCAACCGGACTAAGCGGCCCTTCGGGCCGACCCGCTACGCGCGCACGGCAACGACGAACGACGCGGTGGAGGCCTCACCCCCGGCCCCTCTCCTGAAGGGAGAGGCAAGAACGGCGACGGCCGCCACACCGGGGCCACCCCGACCCAGGCCAGCAGGCGGGACGTCCTGCGCTCCCAGGTACGGGCAACAACCACGGCGCGCATGTTCTCCCA
>Ga0194126_10006093_pt1 | contig 17350 bp, 19 predicted proteins | sample TA2KigC150mmetaG_FD_148641 | JGI IMG/M metagenome (GOLD analysis project Ga0194126, IMG submission 148641) | Freshwater microbial communities from Lake Tanganyika, Tanzania - TA2015035 Kigoma Deep Cast 150m | ecosystem: Environmental > Aquatic > Freshwater > Lake | place: Tanzania: Lake... | reverse complement strand
AGCTTGATGACATTGCTAATCAAATGAGCGATAATGAATTCGCAGAAAGGATGGTGAAAGCACGCTCCGATCTCTTCCAATACATCTCTCGACTTCCTAACCGAGGTGCCTAGACTCATTCCTTCAGGCTCATTCTTGGATTAGAAAAGACTTATGCACACTTGCCTGTATCGTTTTGGGCAGAGCTTTGGGGTTTGATGGAAGGGCTGTATCTTAAGGCTGGGAAATGCGGTCTTTCGCGGTTTGAGGTAGGATTGATATGCCCGGTGGTTCTGAGGGGCTTTCCTGGGGTTTCTGGAGACGTTTGAGGGGAAGAGCGTAGATTTTAAGCACAAAAAAGGGGAGTCGGAGATTTCCGACTACCCTGTGTGAAAAAGGCACAAAAAAAGGCAAAAGAACCCCCTACACTTCAGAGGCTCTTTTGCCTGTGATTGTCTATCATGCAACTGCTGCAAGGCCGGAACTAGCTGTTTCTTCTCGAAGAAAAGTTCGGGAACTGTCCCCAATGGCCCACCAGTTGCTTTCAGAAGGTCGCAACTGCTTGCATTCCACATAGCGATTTCTGCTATAATTCAAGCTAGTGAAAGAGTATAGAATTCGGAGTAGTAATGCGTTTTGCAGTTGTTCTTGAACAAGATAAAGAAGGCTATATAGTTGCTAGTTGCCCCACTCTTCCTGGATGCCATTCCCAGGGGAGAACTAAAGAGGAGGCTGTAGCTAATATTACTGAAGCTATACAAGGCTACATCGAAAGCCTCCGCAAACACGGAGAGCCTATACCCAAAATGGATGTGGAAGAGGTGGAGGTTACTGCTTAGTGCCTCGTTTGCCCGTCGTATCTGGCGATGAATTTGTTAAAGCAGTTCGTAAAATCGGCTTTGTTTGGGATCACACAGAGGGAAGTCATATGATTCTCCTGAATCCGAACAGGCGCAGGCTATCAGTACCAAGGCATAGAGAACTGGGACCCGGGCTATTAACCAAATTAATTCGTGATGCTGGATTAACGAAGGAAGGATTTATCAATTTGTTGAGAGGCTAAATACCAGGGCAAAAGTTCTTCTTTCCGTCCAGTAAGCTCCACTTAGCTTCAAAAACAGATCACATACTGTACCGAACAAAGAACCAGCTCGCAGTACATATTCAGAATTTTTTCAGTTTAATACTAATAGTAGCTATCATTTAGGCGGTGATTGGCATCAGGTGCTTCCGGAAAAATGCGACTTGGTCATTAACAGCTTTCTCAAAATTATCTCCAAGGTAAATGTCGAAGTGGTCAATAGGATAATGTATTACTTCTCCATGTTGCCCCAATAGTTTCTGAGCTTTGTTAACGACTCTGGCTGGAACTGCCATATCGTTATCGCCAACTTGCAGAAGGACAGGGCAATTTATTTGACTAAGCTGATTAATTGGCCTGTATTTGTCCATCCGGATGGCAATTCGTGCACATGCTTCATTAACAAAATCATCTGGTGCAATTTCTAAAAATGTATTCCATGCATCCGTATTGGCCATTAAAGCGATAGTACCTGGTTTACCAACGATTGGTATCTTGTGGGGAGATAATCTCAACCATGATCTAATGATATCTCTCTGGCCATGACCTGTCATCCGAAGTATATGTTTAATGCCCATGTGTTTTACATGCTCTTCAGCTGTTTCAGTTCCATCAAGCAATGGACATTGAGCAGCAATACAAGCTATTTTATTATCTTTTCTATCTCTTGCGGCAGCTACGAGGGTATGGCCACCACTTAGAGAAGTTCCCCAAAGTGCAATTTTTGTACGATCAATTTCCTTAAGGTTGCGAGCGTAATCAATAGCAGCAGCATAATCTTCAAGCTGGTAAGGAATCCATATTAATTGCCTCGGATCTCCATCACTTTCACCATTGTATCTATAATCAAATGCCAGAGTAGCAATCCCAGCTTTCTGAAAACGGACCGCATAAGCATCAAGTCCCATATTTTTGGTGCCGCCTAAACCATGAGCCATAACAATACATGGTACAGGAGAGGATGCTGCCTCAGGCAGAAATAGCCATGCGCTTACTGTTGTTCCTTTTACATCGAACCTAATGTCCTTCCTATATCCTGTCCTAGTAATAGTCTTATCTTGTAGTAACCTGGATTTTCTTTCGGGATATTGTTTAGGCACAGATACACCAGGAAATAAGCCCACTATCAATAACTCGGCTACGAAAGTTACTACGATTGCAGCCAGAATGATTCCAATATACACAAGAACGATCATCATAAATCCTCCGTCTATTTAGTGTGACCTTGCCCCGATTTTAGTATAACTGTCAATTAGAATCCCACCACCATTTCAGCATACTCCACCGGGGTAGTGCCTTTCAACGAGCTGTGTGGTCTGACTTCGTTGTAGTCCTTTCGCCATGCTTCAATGATAGTCCGTGCATGGTTAAGATTTATGAACCAGTTCTCCTTCAAGCATTCGTCTCTGAGTCTACCAGTAAAGCTTTCAGCGAAGGCATTCTCTATGGGTTTGCCTGGTCTGACCTTAAAGTGTTCAGGATGAGGAATAGCATTGTTGTTATTGCGTAATGATTTGAACTATAATTTTGCAGCACGCCCTTGCTTTTTGGAATGTCTGTTGGTGCCCGCTTTTGCAGGCGTTTCAGATAAACGAGGAGAATACTGCTTCAGGAGGTGATGCAAATGGATTTTTCCCTCGAAGGCAAGAAGGCTCTGGTGACCGGCGGTGGCCGTGGTATTGGCAGGGCTATAGCATTGGGCCTGGCCGAAGCGGGAGCCGACGTGGCCATCGCCAGCCGTAAAGTGCCGAACCTAGAGAAGGTAGCCGAGGAGATAAGAGCGCTGGGACGGAAAGCTTTACCGGTGGAGGCACACGTGGGCCGGATGGAGGACATACAAAACTTGGTGACTAAGGTCAAGGGCGAGTTCGGCCGGATAGATATCCTGGTGAACAACGCTGCCACCAACCCAGCCGTGGAGCAGGCGATTGACATATCGGAACGTGCCTGGGACTCGGTGATGAACTTGAATTTGAAGGGTTTGTTCTTCCTTAGCCAGGCGGTTGCCAGGGTGATGAAGGAGCAGGGTGGTGGTAACATAGTTACCATAGCGTCTGTTGCTGGCATTCATCCTGACATACTGGCAGCCTACTCTGTGAGCAAAGCCGGTGCTATCATGGCCACCAAGATTATGGCGCAGCAGTGGGCGCCTTTTGGCATCAGGGCGAATGTGGTAGCCCCAGGCCTTACCAAGACCCAGTTCAGCGAATTCCTGTGGGGGAGTGAACAAATTTTGCAGGTTGCTGTAAGCAGGGCACCTATGGGCAGGATAGCCCAGCCAGAGGAAATGGTGGGGGCGGTCATATTCCTGTGTTCTGATGCTGCCAGCTATATCACCGGACAGGTACTATGCGTGGATGGAGGTTCTACAATCTAGCGGCGGGCAAGATATTTCTTAAGCCAGTTTTTCACAGGCGGATGAAGTAGTATAGGTTCGATGTATTAATGAATCAAAGCAGGAGGTTGAAATGGTTACATCGAAATCAAAAGAGTCTACGATGATTACCTCGAGCGAGTACAAGAAGAGGCTGAGCAGGCTGCGCCGGAATGTCTATATGGACGGCAAGCTTATCGACCGTGACCATCCACGGCTGGAAGGCGCTGTTAATGTGATTGCCAAGACCTATGACATTATCAACGACCCAGAATTCAAGGAATACGAGGATGTGCTTACTGCCACATCCCACCTCACCGGCAAGAAGATAAACCGATTCTGCAATATCCATCGCAGCATGGCTGATTTGATGGCTAAGCAGAAAATGACCAGGTTGACCTGTCATCAAGTAGGTGGCTGTATCGCTCGCTGTATGGGAATCGACTCATCGAATGCAATTTCCGTCATCTCTTATGAGGCGGACAAGGCTTACGGCACTGAATATCACAAGAGGTTTGAGAAGTGGCTCAAGGAATTCCAGGATAATGATTGCACGGCGGCATGTGCCCAAACAGATGTCAAGGGTCACCGGCCTCTGAGGCCTCATGAGCAACCAGACCCGGACCTCTATTTGCGGATTGTGGAAAAGAAGAGCGATGGCATAGTCATCAAAGGCGCCAAGGTTCATATTTCCTATTCTCCTATTGAGGAATGGATGATGGTGCTGCCTACCAGGCGTCTGACGAAGGAGGAGGGTGACTGGGCGGTTGCCTGTGCTGTTCCTGCCGACGACGACGGCGTGAAGCTTGTTGTCAGCGCTGCTAACTATGAGACCTCTGATCTGATGGGCGCTCCTGGTCCCTTCGGTTCTGCGGATGCTATGGTCATTTTCGACAATGTTTTTGTGCCCTGGGAGCGGGTATTCCTGTGTGGCGAGTATGAGTTTGGCGGTCAGCTAGCGTTGATGTTTGCCTTATACCACAGGCATAGCTATACAGGTTGCAAACCGGCTATGACTGATGTGCTAACCGGTGCCATTGCCTTGATGGCGGAGTGCAACGGCATAGAGAAGGAGCACCATGTTCGGGATAGATTGGTGGAAATGATTAGCACATCAGAGCTTTGCTATGGCGCAGGTATAGCGGCTGCTATCAACGGACAGAAGTCCGGTTCAGGGACTTACGTCCCCGATATGCTTTATTGTAACGTCAGCCGCAGGCATGCCGGTGTCAATATCTATCATGAGTTTGATGCGCTGGCCGATATCGCCGGTGGCATGCCGGCTACTTTACCCCGCGAAGGCGACTGGAATCATCCCGAAATCGGGCCGCTTATCGCCAAATACATGAAGCGGAATCCCAACATGCCGATCGAGGATATTCACCGTGCCTTCCGCTGGGTGCAGGCGATATCCTGCTCGGAGCTTGCTGGCGTCATGCAATATGCTGGCGTCCATGGCGGCGGCTCTCCCAGAATGGAGCAGATAGCTATTATGGGAAGCTATGATGTGGAGAAGACCAAGAATATCGCCAAGCGTCTATCCGGCATCAAGGTAAAAGATAAGTATTCCTTTGATAGGTTCGGCGTCAAGCCGGGAGAGAGGTAGAGGCGTTTAGCGGAATGTGACGTGCAGCTTCCAGGAATCTAGCGATAGAAGGAGGAACCGATGACATACGAAAACATTCTCTACGAGAAGAAGGACAATGTTGCCTGGATTACCCTGAATCGACCCCAGGTGCTCAACTCCCAGAACTTTGCCTTGATGAACGAGCTTACCTCAGCCTTGGAAGAGGCCAGCGCCGATGACGAGGTTCGAGTTATCGTCATCACCGGAGCTGGCGAGAAAGCCTTCAGTGCAGGCGCCGATATAAACATGTTCTTAGCCTGGTCGCCCGTTGATGCCATGCTATGGTCTAAGACGACTAAGAGACCCTACGAGTTTATCAGGGAAATCCCCAAGCCGGTGATTGCCATGGTCAACGGGCTGGCACTTGGTGGCGGCTGCGAGGTGGCTATGGCCTGCGATATTATCATCGCCTCGGAAAATGCCAGTTTCGGTCAGCCCGAGGTCAATGTGGGCGTGATTCCGGGCGCCGGTGGCACGCAGATTTTGTCCAGGCTGGTTGGCGAGAAGAAAGCTAAGGAGCTTATTTTTACCTGTGACCGCATCTCAGCCAAAGAGGCCTGTGAACGCGGACTGGTGAACAAGGTTGTGCCTGCCGACAAGCTCAAGGAAGCCGTGCTGGAAGTTATAGCCAAGATTGTCAGTAAGAGCACGGTCATAATGAAGCTGGCGAAGCTGGCGATTAACAGGTCGCTGGAAGTGCCGCTGTCGATGGGAATGCAGAGCGAGGGTGAGTTCTTCGGCCTTTGCTTTGGCACGCAGGACCAGAAGGAAGGTGCCAAGGCTTTCCTGGAAAAGAGAGCGCCGAAGTACACCGGGAAGTAGGCTATTATCCTTGGGAGCGTTTAGTCCGCCGGCGTTTTTGGCTTTCTAGCTTCCGCAGCGTCTTTTCGTCGGTGCCGAAGTGGTGAGCGATTTCGTGGCGCACCACGCTGCCTATTTCGGCTTCGATTTCGCTTTCGGTGTGGCAGATAGCCTCGATAGGCTTCTGGAAGATGGTTATCTTGTCTGGCAGGACAAGGTTATAGCTGTTCCCGCGCTCTGTGTGGGGTATCCCTTCGTAAAGTCCGAGCAACTGCCCCCTGTCTCTGGGGCGCATCCGTCCCAGTTGTGCTCTGCTAGGCCAGTCTTCTACCAGCACGTCGACGTTTTCTAGTTTGTCCTGGAATTCAGGCGGCAGTTGCTCTATGGCCCTGATTACCAGCTCTTCAAACCTTTGGCGTTCCATTCTGTGGGATATTATACATGGTTTACCCTGACGCTGGCTGAGCCAGTTCGTAGGAAAGGCTGGCCTTCATAGGAAGGTCTGGTGGGTTTGTGAACCCATCCTACGCAAATCGCTGTCGGTTTTGGCTTTGTTTGGGATTTTGGATTTGGTGCTTGGAATTCGGGAAGGTGGTTGTGGTTGACGATGCAACATCAACCATATAAAATCAGCCTGTTATGACTGCTTCAGCCAAGTACAATCCACAAGAAATCGAAAAGAAGTGGCAGGAGAAGTGGGCGGCAGACCACCTTTACGAAGTCAAGGAAGACGACCCCCGTCCCAAGTTCTATGCCCTGACCATGTTTCCTTATACCTCTGGCGATCTTCACATCGGGCACTGGTATGCCATGTCGCCTTCTGATGTTCATGCCAGGTTTATGAGGATGCGGGGCTACAACGTGCTTCATCCTATGGGTTTTGATGCCTTTGGCCTGCCGGCGGAAAATGCAGCCATCAGCCGCGGTATCCATCCTTATACCTGGACGATGGATAACGTGGAGAACATGCGTCGCCAGTTGAGGAGCATCGGTGCTATCTACGATTGGAACCGCGAGGTGGTTACCTGCCTGCCAGAATACTATAAGTGGACGCAGTGGTTTTTCCTTAAGCTCTACGAGGCCGGGCTGGCTTACCGTGGCGAGGCGCCGGTGAACTGGTGTTCTAGATGCCAGACGGTGCTGGCTAATGAGCAGGTGGTTGGTGAAGGTGAATGCGAACGCTGTGGCACGCCGGTCATCAGGAGACAACTGGAGCAGTGGTTTTTCCGGATCACCAAGTATGCCGAAGAGCTGATGGACCACAGCAAAATCGACTGGCCGGAGCGCATCCAGATAATGCAGAGAAACTGGATAGGCAAGAGCCAGGGGGCGGAGATTTCCTTTGGGCTGGAGCATCCGGGCGTTGATGCCAAAGAGATAAGGGTGTTTACCACCCGCCCCGATACTATCTATGGCGTGACCTTCTTTGTCATGGCGCCGGAGCATCCGCTGGTTCCCAGGCTGACCACGCCGGAGCGTAGGGCTGAGGTGGAGAAGTACATTAGCCAGACATTGAGGCAGACGGAGATTGAAAGGACGTCCACCGAAAAGGAAAAGCACGGCGTCTTCCTGGGGAGCTATGTTATCAATAAGCTCACCGGTGAGAAGGTGCCGATATTCATAGCTGACTATGTACTGTTGAGCTATGGCACCGGGGCGGTCATGGGCGTACCGGCGCATGACCAGCGCGATTTTGAGTTTGCCAAGAAGTACGGATTGCCTATCAGGGTGGTTATAGCGCCACCGGGTTGGAAGGGTGAGGAACTGGAGGCTGCCTACATCGATGATGGCACCATGGTGAATTCGGCGCAGTTCGATGGCATGCCCGGAGATAAGGGCTTTGAGGCTATTTGCGACTACATGGAATCGAAGGGCTATGGCAAGCGCGCCGTGACTTATCGGATTCGCGATTGGCTTATTTCCCGCCAGCGCTACTGGGGTGCGCCTATCCCTATGGTCTATTGTGACAAGTGCGGTATCGTGCCGGTGCCGGAAAAGGACTTGCCCGTCCTGCTGCCGCAGGATGCCGAGTTTAAGCCTACCGGGGAGTCGCCGCTGAAATACTGCGAGTCTTTTGTCAATGCCACCTGTCCAAAGTGCAAGGCGCCGGCAAAGCGGGAGACCGACACCATGGACACCTTCATGTGCTCCTCATGGTATTTCCTACGCTATACCAGCCCGGGGGTGGATGATTATCCCTTCGACAAGAAAAAGCTGAAGTACTGGATGCCGGTGGATTTGTACACCGGTGGGGCGGAACATGCCACCATGCACTTGCTTTATGCCAGGTTCTTCGTAAAGGCGATTCGGGATTGCGGGATTGTGGATTTCGATGAGCCATTCATTAAGCTGTTCAATCAGGGGACGATAATCTACCAGGGCGACAAGATGAGCAAGTCCAAGGGCAACGTGGTGACTCCTGATGACTATGTTTCCACGCTGGGGGCTGATGCTGTGCGGGCTTATATTATGTTCGTGGGGCCTTGGGAGTTGGGTGGGGAGTGGAACGACAACGGCATCGTGGGCATGAGCCGCTGGCTGAACCGAGCCTGGAACCTGGTGACCGCCGATTATGCGGCGAAAGCTGTTGACTCCGAGGCGGAGAAAGAGCTGACCCGCCTTATCCACCAGACGATACGAAAGGCTACCATAGACATGGACCGCTTCCGTTTCAACACCATGCTGGCGGCATTGATGGAATTTACAAACTTTTTGGGGAAGGTGCAGGAGCAAGGCACTGTTTCTGTTTCATTGTGGAAAGAGGCCATTGCAAAGTTGCTGCTGCTGCTGGCGCCGACAGCGCCGCACCTGGCTGAGGAGCTTTGGGCAAAGACGGGACATGCTTACAGCATCCACAACCAGCCCTGGCCCAAGTGGGACGAGGCTCTGGCTAAAGAGGAAGAGGTCACGCTGGTCATCCAGGTCAACGGCAAGCTCAGGGACAAGCTCACGGTGCCGGTATCCATCACTGAAGCCGAAGCCAAAGAGCTGGCGCTGGGCAGGGAGCGGGTGAGGGCTTACGTCGAGGGCAAGAAAATCAGCAAGGTTATCTATGTTCCACAAAAGTTGGTGAGTATAGTGGTGGGGTAGGGTGACTAAGATGGTATAAATGAATAATTAGCTTTGGTCATGTATAGGGTATAATACAGCAGATGAGGTAAACATATGGCGAAAAAAGGTACAACCGTTATCGTGGGGGAAATGATTGGAATTAAGGGCTGTTTAGCTCGACACGATATAGTCAGAAAAGTGGTAAACACATTTATTGATTCCGAAAGTCAAGTACGGGGGAAAGGGATAAAATTTCGTTACCCAGTGGAGAACTTGCCTGATGGTAAGCAGCTTTTTATTTTTAGACCAGGGGGTCTAAATAAGTGGAATTTTGATTTCAAGGTGGAAGTGACAGAGGAATTAGGACTTGGGAAAGGCTCGCACGATGAAATTGTGCTAGATTTCCGGAATAAGAAACATGAAAATATGCACAAATTCAATGTGCTTTTGCGGGCACTCGCTGAGATTTATGAAAGTTCGGAGAATGATATTGATAGTCTATTGAGAAGTTATCCTGACTTAAAGGTATCATTTCAGACAGGTGCAAACGTTGAGATTATCCTGAAAGTGATAAAGTGGATGTTCATCATGGAAGATATTGTTTATTGGAATTACCAGGGTCGATCGATGTTGTATAATGCATTAAAGGAAGTATAGATGCGAGTTGCAAGCAATATCGAGGATTATTTAAATAAGGTGTTTCTAAAAGACATAATGGATCTTTTGAAAGAATTACCCGATGGAAGCGTTGATATGGTTTACGGGGATCCTGATTATAATGTGGGCGTGAATTACGGAGATAGGTCTTATACCAAGACCTTTGATGAATATATTCAGTGGTATATTGGATTGGCAAGGGAATCTTTGAGGGTTTTAAAAGACCCAGGAAATATGTTTTTGATAAATTATCCAAAACAAAATGCTTATTTAAGGGTTAGATATTTAGATGAAGCATGTTATCAAGTTTACGATTATGCTTGGGTATACAATACAAATGTAGGACACACCCCAAAGCGCTTTACAACAGCCCATAGAAGCATCCTGCATTGTCTAAAGACAAAGTACAATAAATTTTATAAAGATGAGGTTGCAGTCCCTTATAAGAATCCGACAGACAAACGAATTTTAAGAAACTTGGCTAATGGTTCGAAAGGAAGAATGCCATACGATTGGCTCTATTTTGACTTAGTTAAGAATGTAAGTAGAGAGAAGACATTTCATGCTTGCCAGATTCCCCAAAAACTTTCTGAACTGTTAGTCAAGTCCTGTACGATGCCTAATGATGTTGTTTTAATTCTTTTTGGTGGGAGTGGTTCTGAGATAGAAGTTTGCAAAGTCCTCAATCGGCAATATATTTCAGCTGAGATAGATGAGAAATATTATAAAATGATTCTTGATAGGTTGAGTAAAGGACGTATTGAAGAAAAATACAAATTAAATTTGAAAAGATACGAGATGAAAAATATTGAGTGTCAACTTACACTTCTCGAAGAGCAGCGGGAATATTTAACAAATAAGTAAACCAGAAAAGATTTGTCTCTCCTTGTCAGACCTGCCTATGTCATATAGTTGCTAGTCAACAATAGTGGTGAGGTAGGGAAAGGCAGAAGGAATTGAGGGCGTGTATAGACGGCTCTTTTCTGAAAAAGTGGATTTAATCCTCAAATCTAGAGAGACAGCTCTTGCTGCTGTTCAGATATATAATAATCCTCTCGCAACTTTCAAAACAGAGGCATTCATTGTTCTTTTTATTATTGCTTGGACGTATCTTCTTCATGCGTATTACAGGTCGGAAGGAATCGATTACCGTTGCTATACAATTCCCAAGAAACGAAAGCGATTCACAAGAAATCCTGATGGCAGTATTCGGCATTGGAACCTTACGGAGTGTATTTTGAAGCTAGAATGTCCCCTCGATAAAAACACTTCAAATAACCTTAGATTTCTTATAGGATTGCGGAATCAAATTGAGCATAGGAAGGCTAGTGGTCTCGACTCTTACTTGTCAGCACGTTATCAGGCTTGTGCTTTGAATTTCAATTACTATTTAAAGGAATTATTTGGTCAAAGATACTCGCTTGATAGGAATTTGGCTCTGAGTCTGCAGTTTGCGGAATTAGATTACATGCAAGCACAGGTGATTAAGGACAGGGAAGGAATGATTCCAAAAGAGATTCATTCTTACATCGCAACCTTTGATAATTCTCTTACCGATGATGAACTAAAGAGTGATAGATTTGCCTATCGGCTTTTGTTTTCAAAAGTTGTTGCAAAAAGACAGGGGCAGGCAGATAGAGTGATTGAATTCATTGATCCTGACTCACCGCTGGCTAAAAATATATCAAAAGAATATTGGGTGAGGGAGGATAGAGAGAAGCCTAAGTTCTTAAGAAAGGATGTCTTACAAAAAGTACAGTCTGCGGGCTATGTCGGTTTTGGATCTTCTTAGCATACTGAATTCTGGAAGAAACACGATGGGAAAAATCCTGCCAGAGGGTTTGGCGTTGAAGTCTGTGGGACATGGTATTGGTATCAAAATTGGGTCGACTTCATTCTGAAAGAATTGCAGAGATGATGAATATTTGGGTCATTCTACCTGTATGGCTTTGCTACGATAATGGCGGTGTAGACATGGCACTGAAAACTGCATTAATAGTCATACTGTGCATCCTGGCGTTTCCTATTTTATGGATCTCCGTGGTCAAGTTGATACGGAAGTTGTATCCGTTTCCGGCGCCGGCGATTATCGGGCGGTTTCTGGATAGCGGCTACCGCAGGAGAATTCAGCTGCCGAGCCAACTGATAGAGAGGAGCGGTATCAGGGAGGGGATGAAAGTCCTGGATTTGGGCTGTGGCAGCGGCGCCTTCACTCCCTTTATTGCTCGCACAGTTGGCGAGAAGGGCAAGGTGTATGCCCTTGATATACAGGCGGATATGCTGGCACAACTGGAAAGGAAACTGGCTAAGCCGGAAAACAGGGACATAAAGAATGTGAAGCTGGTCAGGGCTAACGCCTACGAGTTGCCCTTCGACGATGGCTTTTTTGATTTGGTTTACATGGTGACGGTGCTCCAGGAGATACCGGATAGGAAACGTGCTCTGCAAGAGGTGGGGAGAGTGCTGAAGAAGGGTGGCATTCTGGCGGTGACCGAGCTGTTCCCCGACCCCGATTATCCCTGGAAGTCCACCACCATAAAGCTGGGGACAGAGAATGGTTTTGTGGTGGACAAGACATCGGGGAATTTTTTCAATTATACGGTGAGGTTTAAGAAGCTATAGGGTGGCTGTGAGATTGCCACGCTTCGCTCGCAATAACAGATACGAATGCAAAAATCATGAAAGGCAGGGTCACCTGTGGGCAGGTGACACCTAGGGGAATACGGTGAGGTTTCATAAGCAGAGAGGCAAGTTGCAAGATGCAAGAGATGAGAAAACTTGAGGCTCATAGTTGAGGGTAGGCTATGGGATTGCTTCGTCGTCCTTCCACTGAAGGACTCCTCGCAATGACGGCTTGGATGTTTGGGCGCAAAAGGCAACCTGATTTTGATATACTCTAATCTGGAGGTGAAGCCATGATTGACGCATTATTGACAGAGCAACAGCAGAAATTGAAGGACGAGGTGAGGGAATTTGTGAAGAAGGTGCCACGGCAGTTGCTGCTGGATATGGATGCGGACAGGGTTCGTTATCCCAAGCAGTATGTTGTCGACCTGGCCGAGCAGAACCTGCTGGGCTTGCGGTTCCCCCAGAAGTATGGCGGCAGGGGCTTGAAATGGGTTGACGAGATGGCTGCCCTGGAAGAAATCAGCGTGCTTCCTGCATCCTTTGGGTGCCTGTTTGCGCTGGTTAGCATCGTCGGTGAAGCGCTTAATGTCTTTGGAGCAGAGGAACAGAAGAAGAAGTACCTGGCGCCTTTGCTCAAGGGGAATAAATTCTGTGCTGAGGCGCTTACCGAGCCACGTGGCGGGTCCGATTTCTTCGGCGCTACCACGGTGGCTAAGAAGCAAGGGGACTATTACATTTTGAACGGGCAGAAGCGGTTTGTGGTTGGCGCTGAAGGGGCGGACATCTTCTTTGTTTATGCCAGGACGGGTTCTGGTGATCCGCGCCAGTCGATAAGTGGCTTCATTGTGGAGAGGGATAAGACTGTAGAGGCTAAGTATCTCTATGGACTATTGGGCACCAGGGGTGGTGGGGCTGGAAGGTTGATTTTCAGAGATACCAAGGTGCCGGCGGAGAACCTGGTCCTGGGCGAGAATAAAGGTGGAGAGGTGTTCAACCAAATGATGATACCGGAAAGGATGACGTCAGCAGCCGGTTCACTGGGTGGGGCTAGAGAGGCACTGGAGATTGCTGCACGGTATAGCGACAAGAGAAAGGCTTTTGGCACGACGATACGCAACTTTGAGGCTGTGAGCTTCAAGGTGGCGGATAGCATCACCAAGCTGGATGCAGCCAGGTGCCTGACATACGGAGCGGCTACTGCTGTGGACAAGCTGGGGAGCACTGGTTACACGCGGCGGTTGGTCTCTGAAGCCAAGAAGTTCGCCACACAGGCAGCCTGGGAGGTGATTAACGATGCTATGCAGATTATGGGAGGCATCGGGTACACCAATGTCTATCCCATTGAGAGGATGCTGCGCGATTGCCGGCTCACTATGATATGGACAGGCACGAACGAGATAATGAACCTGATTATCCAGCATGAGTATTATAGAGAGGCGTTGAAGCAGCGCAAGAACGTCAGGGATGTGGAAGATGATGCCCCAGAGTCCCGGGCTGAGGACGAGAAGATATACGAGTAGGTGTTTGCACCGAGAGGCAAGTTGCAGGTTGCAAGTTGCAAGAGGTGAGAGAGCTTGAAACTGGCGGGTTTGTTCGCTCTTCGGACAGACCTGAAGGTCTGTCCCTACGTTTGGGGAATCGTAGGCTGCGCATTGGCGTGCTACAATAGATGGCGTGGAAATTGAGGCAAATCTCAGGGAAGTTAGCGGGCGCATCGCCAGGACTTGCGAACGAAGCCATAGGACTCCCGAAGAGATAATTCTGGTAGCGGTCAGCAAAGGGTTTGACGCTCAGGCGATTAGAGAGGCGTTTGATTGCGGCCTACGCCATTTTGGCGAGAACCGGGTTCAAGAAGCCGATGTGAAGATAGAGCAGCTCTGTGACCTCAGAACTTCAATCACCTGGCACATGGTAGGGCATCTGCAAAGCAATAAAGCCAAGATAGCCGTACAGCGATTTGACATAATCCACAGCGTGGATTCAGCAAGATTAGCCTGTATCCTAAATGGACGGGCGCAGAAGTTATTACCTGTTTTGCTGCAGGTAAATGTGGCTGGCGAAGAGCCGAGGAGTGGCTTCGTTGTGGAGGAGATAGCTGCTGCGGCAGAGGAAATGATGAAGCTGCCAAATCTGCAAGTTAAGGGGCTGATGACCATAGCTCCACTGGTTGATAATCCCGAGGAAGTGCGCCCGGTGTTCCGGAAGTTGCGTCAACTGCGGGATTCGCTGGGGTTGGAGCATCTGTCTATGGGCATGACCGATGATTTTGAGGTAGCCATAGAAGAAGGGGCAACTATCATCAGGATAGGGCGTGCCATATTCGGGCAAAGGAGGTATTCATGAAAATAGGTTTCGTCGGCGGTGGCGTCATGGGCGAGGCTATCATCAAGGGCGTGTTGGCCAAGGGGGTTGCTAGACCTGTTGACATCGTGGTGAGTGATATCAGCAAGGCAAGACGTGATTTGCTGAACAAGCAGTATGGCGTGAAAGCAGTTACTGATAACCGGCAGGCTGTGGATGGTGCTGAGGTTGTGGTGCTGGCTATTAAGCCGCAGGAGTTGCACAAAGTCCTTGGAGAGTTGAAGGGGCTGACTGCCAAACAATTGATAATATCAATTGTAGCCGGCGCTACGCTGGATACGTTGTGTCAGGGGTTAGGCGGCGAATATGTTGTGCGCACCATGCCCAACATGCCAGCGCAGATTGGCGAAGGCATGACGGTGTGGACGGCTACTCCTGAAGTAAGCGAGAGCCAGAAGGGAATGGCGCAGTCGATTCTGGCTGCTCTGGGCGGAGAGCTTTACGTCAGCGCTGAGAAATATATTGACATGGCCACGGCGGTTAGCGGCAGCGGTCCGGCTTATGTTTTCCTTATCATTGAGGCGCTTACTGATGCCGGCGTACATATCGGTTTGCCCCGGGACATGGCCGAGAAGATGGTAATACAAACGGTGCTGGGCTCAGCGCGCTCTGTTAAAGCCACCGGCAAGCACCCGGCTGAGTTAAAGAACAGGGTGACATCGCCTGGGGGCACTACCGCAGAAGGTCTGCTGCAGCTTGAATCTGGCGGGCTGCGCTCGCTGCTATTGCGGGCGGTAATCGCTGCCTACGAGAAGTCGAAAAGCCTGGGAGCCAAGTGAGCTATTATTTTCTGAGAAGCCAGTGGATAGAGATAGAATAAAAGCTCGGATAGACCTGGAGTGGGACGACGATGAAGTGCTGCCGGAAGTAGTCAATCCAGATGTTGAATTCTTGTTCAACAGGATGACTGAGGCTACTCTTGAGACGGTTGCTGCGCGAGATGGGGAAATGATACTGGATATCGGGTGTGGCAGGGCTGGGGATGGCGTAGAGCTGGCGAAACGAGGTGCCACGGTGGTTGGGATTGAAGCTTCCAGGGTAATGCTGGCACATGCCAGGGAGCATGTTAATGGTAATGGAGCGCATGTAACGCTAGTTCATGGCGTAGGGGAGTGCCTGCCGGTCAGGCATCAGTCTGTGGATAAAGTCCTGTGCAAGGGCGCGCTGGACCACTTTGCCGAGCCTGAGGTGGTGATAGGCCAGATTGCCAGAGCGCTAAAGCCGGAGGGACAGGCGATTATAGCCCTGGCCAACTTCGAGAGTTTGGGATTTAAGCTGGGGAGACGGGTCTATTCTCTGAAGTTAGCACTGGGCTTCAAGGATGGGAAGACGAGGATGCCGTGGGAACCGCCTCCAGACCATACCTGCAAGTTCGATTATTTCCTGCTCAGGCGGATGGTGGATGCACACCTCGAAGTTGAGGAAGAGGTTGGCGTATCTTTTCTGTTTGGGTTTCCCTGGTGGGGGGTGTTTCTAGCCAGGTGTCCCAGAAAGGTTTATTCAACGCTGCTAGGTATGCTGGATAAGGTGGCTCGACGTTTTCCGTCGCTGAGCGATGTGGTCATATTGCGCTGTAGGCCCAGGAACGGAGAATGCGTGGATTGAGTTGTAGTTCTTATCGCATGAGGCAGGGCTGATTGGAGATGGCAAAGCGGGCGCTAATCACCGGGGTGACGGGGCAGGATGGGGCTTATCTGGCCAGATTGCTACTGGATAAGGGCTATGAGGTATGCGGCACATACGCGGCCTCGTTCAAGGATGATTTCTGGAGGCTTCAGTATCTAGATATCCAGGATAAAATTATCCTTCTCCCTCTCGATTTGTCCGATTTCGGTTCGATATCTGATGCTATACAGCGCAGTAAACCTTCAGAGCTATATCATCTGGCAGCCTTGAGCTTTGCTGGAGGCGCTTTTGACGACCCGATAGCCTATGGAGACATCGATGGCTTGGCAGTGACCAGGTTGCTTGAGGCCGTCAGGCGTATTAATCCAAACATTAAGCTGTTCCAGGCTTCCACAATGGCGCTTTTTGGAGACGGCGATGGCAAGCCGCTCACGGAAAGTGGTCCATTGAAGCCGACAAATCCCTACGGTGTTGCCAAGCTATACGCCTATTGGTCTGTGAGGATATATCGGGAACACTACGGAGCGTATGCCTGTAACGGCATCATGTTCAACCATGAATCGCCGTTGCGAGGTCTGGAGTTCGTCACCCGTAAAATCACCAACGCCGTAGCCAAGATAGCTTTAGGATTGGAAAACGAGCTAACTCTGGGAGACTTGAATGCCAGGAGGGATTGGGGCTATGCGCCCGAGTATGTAAAGGCAATGTGGCTCATGCTGCAGCAGGATGAGCCGGATGATTATATTATCGCTACCAATGATGCGCATAGCGTTGGTGAATTCGCCCAGAAGGCATTTCAGGTGGTGGGGTTGGATTTGCGGGAATATGTCAGGACGGATGGCAAGCTGCTCAGGTCAAGCGAGGCCGGTTGCTGCCAGGGGGATTATTCCAAGTCCAGAGATAGGCTGGACTGGCAACCTGAGACAGGGTTTGAGCAATTGGTGGAGACGATGACACAGGAAGACCTGGGGCGCTGGCGAAGGTGGATGAGAGGTGAGAGGTTTCCCTGGGACGTGCCTAACTGTCCTGATGAAAAGCCAGCATTTTCCAGGGCGTCAGGTGCGCTTGAGAAGCGGCGCAATTGCGGGAGTGCCTGAGCGGCGGCTGGGTAGGTTCAGGTCTGTTTCCTGGTCTTCTTGTCTGAAAGTTTGGAAATGGCGTTGGC
>Ga0194126_10006092_pt1 | contig 17352 bp, 11 predicted proteins | sample TA2KigC150mmetaG_FD_148641 | JGI IMG/M metagenome (GOLD analysis project Ga0194126, IMG submission 148641) | Freshwater microbial communities from Lake Tanganyika, Tanzania - TA2015035 Kigoma Deep Cast 150m | ecosystem: Environmental > Aquatic > Freshwater > Lake | place: Tanzania: Lake... | reverse complement strand
TCCTTGGGATCGACGCAGACCGGGACGGCCCTCGCCCGCGCGGCGGCCAGGAGATCGTCGAGGATCTCCTTCACGATCACTCCCTTGCCGTAGTCGGAGATCACGATTCCCGCCGCGCCGCGCGCCGCCGCCAGGACGGCCTCGCGGACGCGCTCCGCGGCGATCTCCCCGATCTCGCGCGCGTCCTCGCGGTCGACGCGGACCACCTGCTGGTGGCGGGCGATGATGCGCGTCTTCGTCGTCGTGCGCCTCGTGGGATCGGTGAAGATCCGGTCGGCCGCGATCCCGTTGGCGCCGATCTCGCGCCGGAGGTCCTGTCCGAAGGGATCGTCCCCGACGACCCCGACCAGCCACGGGCGCCCTCCGAGGGATCGGATGTTGCGGGCCACGTTGGCCGCCCCTCCCAGTCGCAGGGTCTCGTCGCGGGCCTCGACGACCGGCACCGGGGCCTCCGGAGAGATCCGCGCGGTGTCGCCCCAGATGTAGCGGTCGAGCATCAGGTCGCCCAGGACGAGGATCGGAAGCCCTTCCATCCGGGCGAAGAGGTCCTGGTTGGGTAGATGTGGATCGTGTGGCTGCATGCGCGGGATTGTAGGGGAGCCGAGAAGCCGTGTCGACAGGGCGGCCCCTGTCGCCTTGCGGCCGTCCTCGGCTTCTCCCTGCGCCGGCCGCAGCCCCGAGCGACGGGCCGGATGTCGCGTCGCGCCCCCGCCCCCGGCCGATGAAGGCGTCCCAGGCGAGCCTCCCCCCGCCTACGGGCAACGACGAGGGCTCGCCCTACTTCAACAGTTTCGATCCCCTGAACGAGTAGTAGGTGCTCTCCCCAAGGACCACATGGTCGGTCAGCGGGATGCCGACGAGCTCGCCGACCTCGGCGAGGCGCATCGTGATCCTGATGTCGTCGTCGCTCGGCGTCGGGTCCCCCGACGGGTGGTTGTGAACGAGGATCAGCGACGCCGCGCTCTCCAGGATCGCGCTGCGAAAGACCTCCCGCGGGTGGACGATGCTCGCGTTCAAGCTCCCGACCGAGACCAGCTCCTCGCGCACGACGATCTGGCGCGTGTTGAGGTGAAGGGCGAGGAAATGCTCCTTGCGCGCCGCGGCGTATCCCCTGCAGCGCTCCTGCACGTCCTCCGGTCCACGGACCGGGCGCTCGGCCGGCCCCGCGCGGACCCAGACGCGGCGCCCCAGCTCGACAGCGGCCAGGACTCTGCATGCCTGGGCCGGCCCGACGGAAGGGATCTCGAGCAGGGCCTGCGGCGAGGTGTGCCCCAGCAAGTGGAGTCCGCCGTCCTCGAGCAGCCGCGCCGACATGTCGTGAACGCGCCGGCTCGCTGAGCCGGAGCCGAGGATCGCGGCGAGCAGATCGGCGTCGCTCGCCTGGCGAGGCCCCTCAGACAGGATCTGTTCGCGCGGATCGGGGCCCCTTGCGGCCCCCTTCGCCGGGCCGTAGCGGTGTCGATCGGATGCCATAGGCCGGGACAAGAGCGAGCGGCGTGCCGTCGACCGTCGCTCCCGCCGCGGCCCGAGATCTCCTACTCGTCCCCCTCCACCGGAATCAGCGCTCGCGCGAAGGCGCGGGGGTCGAAGTCCTCGAGATCCTCGAGCCCCTCCCCGACGCCGACATAGCGGACCGGCAGGGAGGTCTCGCGCGCGATCGCGAGGACGACGCCTCCCCGCGCCGTCCCGTCGAGCTTGGCGAGGACGAGGCCCGTGACCGCCGTCGAGGCGAGGAACTCGCGCGCCTGCGCGAGGCCGTTCTGGCCGATCGTCGCGTCGAGGACGAGGAGGACCTCGTGCGGGGCCCCATCGAGCGCCTTGCCCGCGACGCGATGGATCTTCTTGAGCTCCTCCATGAGGTTCGTCTTGGCATGGAGGCGGCCGGCGGTGTCGACGATCACGACGCCCATCCCCCTGGCGACGCCGGCTCTCACGCCGTCGAAGGCGACCGCCGCGGGATCGGCTCCCGTCGCTGAAGGGATGAACTCCGCCCCGGCCCTCTTCGCCCAGATCGCGAGCTGCTCGGAAGCGGCCGCGCGGAAGGTGTCGGCGGCCACGACGAGGACCGACTTCCCGGCGACGGCGTAGCGGCGCGCGAGCTTGGCGATCGTCGTCGTCTTGCCGACGCCGTTGACGCCGCAGACGAGGATCACGTGGGGCCGTGCGGCCCCCGATGTGGTCGCGCCTCGGGCCTCAGGCAGTCCCGCCGCCGCAGGGGCAGATGGCGCGGCCGCCCCTTCCAGGATCTCGGCGGCGATTCCCCTCAGGAGGGCCGGGATCTCCCCGGGATTCTCAACCCCCTTCTCCCGCACGGCGCGCCGCAAGCGCGAGAGAAGCTCCTCGGTCGTCGCGGGACCCACGTCACCCCGCAGCAGGGTCTCTTCAAGCTCCTCGAAGAGCCGCTCGTCGATCCTGGCACTGCCGCCGATCGCCCTCTCAAGGCCGTCGGCGACGAGCTGCCGCGTCTTGCGCAGGCTCCCGGTCAGCCTGTCGAAGAGGCTCACGGGGCCACCCTCCGGACGATCTCCCCCGCCGACAGGGGCAGGACCCCGCTCTCGGTCGAGAGGAGAAGCGCGCCTGCGGATCCGAGGCCGATCGCTTCTCCCGTCATCGATTCGCCGGACGGAAGGCGGACCTCGATTCGCCTTCCCCTGTCGGAGCATCGACTCCAGAAGGCCGCGAGGATCGGCTCGCCCCCCGCCCCCTCCAGATCCCGAAGACGCCGTTCGAGGCCGCAGAGGATCGAGTCGAGCAGGTCCTCCATCGATGGGGGAACGCGCCCCTTCCTCCCGCACTCGATCGCGATCGATGTGGCGATGTCTCGCAGCGGCTCCGGGAAGTCCTCCTCCTTCTGAAGAACGTTCAAGCCGATCCCGATCAGGATCGCGCTTCGTTCCGTGTCAGCGAGGGTCCCCGCGACCTTCCGCCCGGAGAGGAGCAGGTCGTTCGGCCACTTGAGTCGGGAAGCGATGCCGAACGGATCGATCCCCTCCGACATGCCAAGGGAGGCCGCGAGCGTGAAGAGCGGCCACTCGGCCGGAGGGCGCGCGGTCCGGTGGATCACGGTGAAGGTGAGCCCGAGCCCCGCGGGCGACTCCCAGACGCGGCCCTGCCTCCCCCTGCCCGCGAGCTGTTCCGCGGCGAGGATGAGCGTCCCCGACGGCGCTCCGGCCCGGGCCTGCGCGCGCGCTTCGTCCTGGGTCGAGGAGAGGCTGCCAAAGCGCTGGATGGAGAAGGAGTGCGGCGGCATCAGGCGCCGATCTCGATGTCCATCGACATGTCCACGGCGGGCGCGGAGTGCGTGAGCGCCCCCACCGAGAGGAAGTCGACGCCCGCAAGGGCGTAGCGCGCGACGGCGTCGAGCCGGATCCCGCCGGAGACCTCGACCTGGATCCTGGGATCGCCCGGCCTCCAGGTGTCGGGCAGCCAGCGTCCCTCGTCGTCCGCCCCCCGCGCGGGAAGCCTTCTCTCGACCTCGCGGATCGCCGCGACGCAGGATGCGACCTCCTCGGGCGTCCTGTTGTCGAGGAGAATGCGGCCGACATCGAGACGCGCCGCCTCGCGCGCCTCCTCGATCGCCCTCACCTCCACGATGATCGGCCTGCCCGGATGAGCCCGCCGCGCCGCCTCGACCGCCTGCGAGATCCCGCCGACGACGGCGATGTGGTTCTCCTTGATCATGACCGCGTCATAGAGGCCGAGCCTGTGGTTCGTCCCCCCGCCGTGAAGGACCGCTTCCTTCTCGAGCAGGCGCAGGCCTGGCGTCGTCTTGCGCGTGTCGCTGATCCGCGCCGTAGAGCCGCACGACCGCGCGGCCTCGACGAAGCGCGCTGTCAGCGTCGCCACTCCCGAGAGCCGCTGCAGGAAGTTCAGGGCCGATCGCTCTGCGGTCAGGAGAGCGCGGCCCGAGCCCCTCGCGGTCAGGATCCGGTCGCCCGCGCCGAAGGGCTCGCCCGGTTCGAGAGGGCTCTCGATCTCGATTCCCGGATCGACGGCGCGAAAGACGGCGCGCGCCACACCCAGGCCGCTCAGGACGCCCTTCTGTCTCGCCCGGACCACGGCGACCGCGCGCGCCCCCTCCGGAACCAGGGCCGCGGTCAGATCCCCCTCCCCGACGTCCTCCAGAAGGGCGAGGCGGGCCATCGCCTCCTCGACCACGCCCAGTCCTTCGTCCCTAGCCATCTGGTCCTCTCCTCGCGCCCTCGATCGACGATGTCACTCCTGCCCCTCGATCTCGAAGATCCGATCCCGGATCGATGCGGCCCGCTCGTACTCGAGCCGCTCCGCCGCCGCCTTCATCTCATCCGTCAGGAGCGCCACCATCTGTTCCCTCGTCATCCGGCTCGGGTCGATCTCGACCTGCTCCGGCTCGATCGGCGTCGCGTCGGCGACGGCGGTCTGCAGGAGGATCTCGTCCACCGACTTCTCGATCGTCCTGGGCGTGATCCCGTGCTCCCGATTGTAGGCGAGCTGCTTCGCCCGCCGCCTCTCCGTCTCCCGCAGCGCCCCGGTCATCGAGGGGGTCACATTCTCGGCGTAGAGGATCACGCGGCCGCTCACGTTGCGCGCCGCGCGCCCCGCCGTCTGGATGAGGGACCGCTCGGAGCGGAGGAACCCCTCCCGGTCGGCGTCGAGGATCGCGACCAGGGAGACTTCCGGCAGGTCGAGCCCCTCGCGAAGGAGGTTGATCCCGACCAGGACATCGAACTTCCCGAGGCGCAGCCCGCGCAGGATCTCCATCCGCTCGATCGCGTTGACGTCGGAGTGGATGTAGCGGACGCGGACTCCCGCCTCCAGGAGGTAGTCGGTCAAGTCCTCCGCCATCCGCTTGGTCAGGGTCGTCACCAGGACCCGCTCGCCCCGGGCCGTCCGCTCCCGGATCTCGGCGAGCAGGTCGTCGATCTGCCCCTCGACGGGGCGGACCTGGATCTCGGGATCGATGAGGCCGGTCGGCCGGATCACCTGCTCGACGACGACCCCCTTGCACCGGTCGAGCTCGTAGGCGGCCGGCGTCGCCGAGACATAGATCCGCTGCCCCGTCACGACGTCCCACTCGTCGAACTTGAGGGGGCGATTGTCGAGGGCCGAAGGGAGCCGGAATCCGAAGTCGACCAGAGTCCGCTTGCGCGAGCGGTCCCCCTCGTACATCCCCCCGACCTGCGGCAGGGTGACATGGCTCTCGTCGACGAACGTGATGAAGCCCTTCGGGAAGTAGTCGAGGAGGCAGGCGGGGCGCGAGCCCGCGGGACGGCCGGCCAGGTGCCTCGAGTAGTTCTCGATCCCCTGGCAGAAGCCGACGGTCCGCAGCATCTCGAGGTCGTAGCGCGTCCGCATCCGCAGGCGCTGCGCCTCGAGGAGCTTCTGCTCCGCGTTGAGCTCGGCGAGCCTGCCCTCCAGCTCCTCCTCGATGCCGGAGATCGCGCGCTCGAGCCGCTCGCTCGGGGTCGCGAAGTGGGAGGCCGGGAAGACCGAGATCCTCTCGATGCGCCGCTTCACCTGCCCGGTGAGCGGATCGATCGCCGAGAGGCGCTCGATCTCGTCGCCGAAGAGCTCGACCCGGAATGCCTCCTCCTCGTGCGAGGGGAAGATCTCGACGACATCGCCGCGCACCCGGAACTTCCCGCGCGAGAACTCCAGGTCGTTTCGCGCGTACTGGATGGCGACCAGCTTCGAGAGGATCGCCTCGCGGGGCGAGGTCTCGCCGACGGTGAGCTGCAGGGTCTGGCCCAGGAAGTCCTCCGGGGCGCCGAGGCCGTAGATGCACGAGACCGAGGCGACGATGATGACGTCGCGGCGCGAGAGGAGGACCGAGGTTGCGTGGAGCCTCAGGCGATCGATCTCCTCGTTGATCGAGGCGTCCTTCTCGATGTAGGTGTCGGTCGCCGGAACGTAGGCCTCCGGCTGGTAGTAGTCGTAGTAGGAGACGAAGTAGCCGACGGCGTTCTCCGGGAAGTAGGCGCGGAACTCCCCATAGAGCTGGGCGGCGAGCGTCTTGTTGTGCGAGAGGATCAGCGTCGGCCGGTTCACGCGGGCGATCACATTCGCCATCGTGAAGGTCTTGCCGGAGCCGGTCACGCCGAGCAGGGTCTGGTGCCCCTCCCCGGAGACGATCCCCTCCACGAGGCGCTCGATCGCCTCCGGCTGGTCCCCCTTGGGCTCGTATTTCGCGACGAGGCGGAAGCGGTCCATCACTCCCCGAAGGCTAGCGCGTCGTGCGCACCGTGTAGGTCAGGACGACCTCCTGGTCGGCGCCGACATCGACCATCCATTCCGCCGTGTAGGCGTCCTTCTTCTGGTGCGGGAGCGACGACTCCAGAACCCTCCAGTCCCCCCAGAAGCGATCCTGGGCGACGATCGTGATCGGCTCGGTCTTTCGGTTGCGGAACTTCACCTCGAACATCTGATCCATGACCCGGTCGGACACCCTGGCCCGGTCCTTGACGGTCCGCTCGGCGACGACGTCGAAGGCGTTGCCGAGGCCGAGGCGGACCTTCTCGTTCTTGGGCGTGTGATCGATCATGTCCTCGCCCACGAACTGCTGCCCCCCCCTCGAGTCGCGCTTGTAGGTGCGGACCTTTCCCTTGGGCAGGGGGATCCCCAGGCCGCGCTCCTCCTTGTTGTCGAACTCGATGACGATCCGGATCTTCTTCTCGTCCTGCCACGGCTTGTACTCGAAGAGCTTCTTGACCGGCGTCCGCGTCGGTGAGAAGAGGGCGATCTGCTTGGTCTCCCGATCGCGGACGGTCGTCGGATACGGGAGCGTGTAGAGGTGGTACTCGAAGAAGCTCTCCTCCTCGAAGCCCACGTCGGCCTTCATCCTCATGGCGCTCGCGGCCAGCCTCTCCTCCATCATGGGCGCCGAGGGAAGGATCCGGTTGACGTCGCCCGCGATGAGCTGCAGCCGCGCCTCCGGGTAGCTCGCGCCGCTGCGGTTGTCGACGCTCACCCAGGCGGCCAGGTCGGCGGCCGTGTCGTCCTCGTTGGTGACGGCGACATACTCGGCGTGCCAGTTGACGCCGGAGGTGAGGTAGGAGAGCTCGGCCTTCTCCCTCCCCCCGCGCGCGGACTGGACCTCCCATACGAGGGTCGGCTTGGTGATGAGCCCCTCGGGAAGGCTCGGACAGCGGAGATCGATGATCTTGTCCCTCTCCAGGATCGAGAGGCCGCTCGATCCCTTGAGGACGATCTGCTCCCCCGTGAAGGAGAGCAGGGTCCCCGAGTGGAGATCCCCCTTTTCGAGGATCGCCTCGATCTCGGCGTCCAGATACCTCTCGAGGATCCTCTCCGGACTTGCGAGGTCGTACCTGTAGTTCTGCTCGATGACCGTGATCCCTCCCTCGCGTCCGAGCGACTTCAGATGGACGGAGGTCGGGTCGATCTGCGAGGCGACATCGACGATCGAGACGCTCCCGCGGCCCGACGGGAAGTCGAGCTCGCGGACGTCGCGCACAAGCCCCAGGTCGTTGTTGTAGACGGTGAGGTGAACCTCCCGCGCGATCGCGCCGGAGACGAGGAGCATCCCGAGCAACAGAGCGAGCAGGGTACGCATGATCGTCCCTCCTTTCGGGGGTATTACCTCGGCCGCGGATCCTTTATTCCCCGGATTGGGGACGGGAGCTAGTCTCCCTCAAGGACCGCGATCGCCGACCTGAGCTTCGTGAACGACTGCTCCATCTCGGCGAGCTTGGCCCGCTCGGCCTCGACGACGCCCGCCTTGGCCTTCTCCAGGAAGTCCTGGTTCGCGAGCTTGCGCTGGGAGGCGGCGATCTGCTTCTCGATCCTCTCCGCCTCGCGGAGAAGCCTCGCCCGCTCCGCCTGGAGATCGATCAGCCCTTCCAGATGGACGAAGACCTCCGAGGCCCCCACGACCGCGGAGGCGGCATGGGCGGGCTTCGGCGCGTTGGCGCCCAGGGTGAGCCCGCCGACCCGGGCCAGGGAACGGACCATCGCCTCGTTGCCGCGAACGAGGCGCTCGGTCTCGCCCGAAGCGCGGATCGTCACATCGGCCTCTCTCCCCGGCGGGACGTTCATCTCGCTCCTCAGGTTCCGGACCGCGACCACCAGCTCCTGCAGCGACGCGAACTGCGTCAGGGCCGGCGCGTCGAACGGCTGGTCCTCCGCGCGCGGCCACGGAGAGACGATCAGCATCTTCCCCGAGAGCGGAAGGTGGGAAGCGATCTCCTCCGTGATATAGGGCATGAGGGGATGGAGCAGCTTGAGGATCGCGTCCAACCCGGCGAGAATCCCCTCCCTTGCGCGCCGCGCCTCCTCGCCCCCCTCCGCCATCCGGACCTTCGCGATCTCGAGGTACCAGTCGCAGAAGTCGTTCCATGTGAAGGCATAGAGGACGCGGGCGAGATCGTTCATGCGCATCTCTTCCAGGGCCGCGCTCGCTTCTCCGCAGACCTGGTGGAGACGGGCGGACAGCCAGCGATCGGCGAGATGGTCCCCGGCGAGGGTGGGCGCGAGAGCGTCGCCGTCCCCGAGGTTCATCAAGGCGAAGCGGGCGGCGTTCCAGAGCTTGTTGGCGAAGTTACGCCCGACCTCGATCTTCCTCTCGCCGAAGAGGACATCGGTCCCCGTCGGGGTGAGCATCAGCATCGTGAAGCGCAGCGCGTCGGTCCCCCAGCGATCGATCAGGTCGATCGGATCGGGCGAGTTCCCGAGGGACTTCGACATCTTCCTTCCCTGCTCGTCGCGGATCAGCCCGTGGAAGTGGACGGTGTGGAACGGGATCTCGCCCATGAACTCGTATCCCGCCATGACCATCCTCGCCACCCAGAAGAAGATGATGTCGGGGCCGGTCACGAGGACGTCGGTCGGATAGTGAGTCTTGAGGTCATCGGTCTCGTCGGGCCAGCCGAGGGTCGAGAAGGGCCAGAGCCACGAGGAGAACCAGGTGTCCAGCACGTCCTCTTCCTGGCGCCACTTCGTGGAGCCGCACTCCGGGCAGGGATTCGTCTCCTCCCCGCTCAGGCAGAGATGCCCTCCCTCGCAGTACCAGACCGGGATCCGATGGCCCCACCAGAGCTGCCGGCTGATGCACCAGTCGCGGATGTTCTCGAGCCAGTGGAGGTAGACCTTCTCCCATCGCTGCGGGACGAATCGGATCTTCCCCTCCCGCGCGGCCCGCATGGCCGGCTCGGCGAGCGGAGCCATGCGCACGAACCACTGCTCCGAGATCATCGGCTCGACCACCGTCCCGCACCTGTGGCAGGTCCCGACCGAGTGGGAGTAGGGCTCGACCTTCTCGAGGAGCCCCGATTGCTTGAGCTCCTCCACGACCTTCGCCCGGCACTCGAGGAGGTCCATGCCGGAGAAGGGCCCCGCCTCCTCCGTCATCCGGCCGTTTCGGTCGATCACCGAAATCGAAGGCAGCCCGTGCCTGCGGCCGAGATCGAAGTCCGCGGGGTCGTGTCCGGGCGTCACTTTCACGGCCCCCGTTCCGAACTCGCGGTCGACCATCCCGTCCTCGACGAGAGGGATCCCGCGCAGGAGGATCGGCAGGATCAAGGTCCTGCCCTTGAGGGGCTCGAAGCGGGCGTCCTCGGGATGGACGGCCACCGCCGTGTCGCCCAGCATCGTCTCGGGACGGGTCGTGGCGACGACCACGGAGCGCTCCAGACCCTTGACCGGGTACTTCACGTAGTAGAGATGGTCGTCCCGCGAGTCATACTCGACCTCTTCGTCCGAGATCGCCGTCTGGCATCCGATGCACCAGTTGACGAGATAGCTCCCGCGGTAGATGAGCCCCTTCTTGAAGAGGCGGCGGAACGCCTCCAGAACGGCCTTGGTGAGACCCGGGTCGAGGGTGAAGCGCTCCCTCTCCCAATCGCAGGATGCGCCCAGGAGGCGCAGCTGCTGCGTGATCTTCCCCCCGTAGGCCTTCTTCCACTTCCAGACCTCCGCGACGAAGGCCTCCCGTCCGATCTGATCCGGGGAGACTCCCTTGGTCTCCAGGTCGCGCTTCACGACGTTCTGGGTGGCGATCCCGGCGTGGTCGGTGCCGGGCAGCCAGAGGGTGTTGTGGCCCTTCATCCGGTGCCAGCGGATCAGCACGTCCTGGATGGTGTTGTTGAGGACATGGCCGATCGTCAGCCCGCCGGTGATGTTGGGCGGGGGGATGACGATCGTGAAGGTCCCCGGCCCGGCGTCCCCGGAAGGGCGGAAGGCCCCCTCGCGCTCCCATCGCTCGTACCAGCGGCCCTCGAAGCTCTTCGGCTCGTAGGCCTTCGCCATCTCGGGCATCGAAACCCTCCCTCTCGCATCCGGCACCGAGAGTCCGGCCCCGGGGTAACGATGGAAGCTGAGGCTACCAGGGCGCCCGCAGCCGGGTCAATGCGGGCGGGGGGAAGCGCCCAACCGCACGCCGAGCGACCCGCGCCACCGAATGGGCGGATCCTGAGACTCGGCGCCGGAGGATCCCCGGCGAAACGACTCGACTCCGATCTCGAAGCGGGCGTTGTCGCCGATGGCGCGGCCGAGATGGCAGCCGAGCCCCTCTTCCCACCACGACCCGGCCTCGCTCCGGCGATCCACGTGCTTCCGTCCCCTCAGCCAGAGGAGGAGGCTGTTTCCGCCGAGGCTCGGACTCGCGATCCTCAGGTGTGCGGAAACGCCGTCGGGGCCCATGGGATGTCCCATGACGTAGCCGTGGTAGTAGTACGAGCCGGGGCCATAGACCGTGTGGTTCGTGTACCAGTAGTTCGCGTCGTCGACCGTCTCGGCGACCTCTCCGAGGATGATCCAGTCCGCCAGATCGATCGCTCCCCCCATCTGGTGGGCCACCGCCGTGGGCAGGGGCCCCTTGAAGGCGTCCTCTCCCGCGTACTCGTAGAAGAGACGCGCCCCGCGCAGCCAGGGCGGGGCGCCGCCCATCCGGGGAAGCCTCATCTCGATCCCGAACGACGCCTTCTGGTCGGTGTCGCTGTGATCGCGCGCTCCCCTGCGATTCTCGTCGCGCGCCCACCAGATGTCCCAGAGATCGCCGCCCTTGAGCTTCTCCGTTCGCCCCGCGCCCCCCATCAGGATGGTCCTCGAGGCCGAGAGGCGCGCCCAAGAGACCGGCTCCCACTCGAGCCGCGTCCCCTGCAAGAGGGGGTACGGTATCCTGCGATGCGCGTCGTCGAGATAGGCGAGGAAGATCGAGCCGTGGAAGCGCCCCAGCGACCGCGTCCGAGGGAGGACCCAGGGACGGACGCTGCGCAGGCGGACCATCTCATGGGGAGGGGCGGTGCGGCCGAGCAGGAGGCTGCCCTCCGATCCGTCCCCCCAGAAGGAGCGCGCCGCTCCCACGAGGATCTCCACACTGCTCGAGGACCAGGCCAGGTTGCGCTCGAGCCAGGCGCTCTCCCACGCGCCGCACCCGCCGGTCAGGAGGCGGCCGGCGGTCGCGACCCTGAAGCCCCGCCCGAGCGGCCAGAGGATGTCGGCCTCGACCCTGGAGCGCGTCCCCTCGCAGATCGTCGCCCCATCGCCCTCCTCCTCCGCGGTCGGGCGCCTCGCCTTGGCGGCATCGATTCTCCAGGCCGCCCCGCGGAGGATCGGCCGTCCCCCGCTCTGGGGAGGATCGGGCAAGGGCAAGATCCCGCCGCTCGGCAGGTCGGTCGATCGGTGGATCCTGTAGCGCTCGAGATCGTAGAAGCCGAGGAGCCCGTCCGCGATCCGCGTCGCGCCACACGCGGCAGACGCGGACAAGAGAACCGCGCCGAGAAGGAGAAGATGCGCCGCTCCTGGCATCGCCGTGCGCGGCAGACGAGTCGTGGCTAGGCTCTCCTCGCCGCCGACAGGACCTCGATGTGACCCGAGTTCATGAGAGAGCGCTCCGCCGCCTCGAGCACCTGCACGACGCGCAGGCCGACGGTGCCGTCGCTGCGGGGCCGGCGCTGGTAGTGGACGGCGCCCAGGAAATCGGCGATCTCAGCCTGCAGCGGCTCGAACGACTCGAGCTTCGGCGAGACGATGTCCCCCGTGCGGTACGAGAGCTGATACTCGCCGAACGTGTCCGGATCCTTGAAGTTGACACCCTTGTCAAAGATCTTCACCTGCTCGAGATGCTCCGTGTCGTCGTAGACGAGCATCTTGGCGTCGCCGACGATCGTCGTGCGGCGGAGCTTGGAGGGGGCGAGCCAGCTGACCTGCACGTGAGCGATCGCCCCGGAGGCGAAGCGCATGAAGAGGAAGGCGACGTCCGGGATCCCTTTCTGGACGAAGTCTTTCCCGGTCGCGAGGACCTCGACAGGCGTCTGCTCGAACCAGTAGAGAATCATCGAGAGATCGTGAGGGGCTAGATCCCAGATGACGCTCACGTCCTTCTGATGCAGACCCAGATTCACCCGAGTGGAGCTGACGTAGAAGATCTCCCCCAGCTCTCCGGAGTCGAGGATCTCCTTGATCTTGATGACCGGGGGGCTGTACTGGAACGTGTGCCCGACCATGAGGGTCAGCCGCCGGCGATCCGCCTCCTCGATGAGGCGCAGGGCCTGCTCGCTGGAGGCAGCGAACGGCTTCTCGACGAAGACGTGCTTGCCGCGCTGGATCGCCCGCAACGCGAGGTCGTAGTGGGTCGACAGAGGCGTGGCGATCATCACCGCGTCGACGTCCAGCCGCCCGATGACCTCATCGAAGTCGGTCGTCACCTCGATCGCCGGATAGCGGAGCGCGATCCTCTGGAGCTTCGCCGGCACCAGATCGCACGCGACGACCTTGTTGCAGAGCCGATTCTCGAAGAGGTTGCGGACGAGGTTCGGGCCCCAGTAGCCGCATCCCACGACGGCGACATTCAACACCCCCTTCGCCATGCTAGAGGCCGCCCTTCCCGAAGAGGATGACGGGCACGGTCCTGAACAGCAGCCTCATGTCGAGGGCGAAGGACCAGTTTCCGATGTAGAACAGATCGAGCAAGACCATCTCCTCGAAGGTGACGCAGGAGCGCCCGGTCACCTGCCAGAGCCCCGTCATCCCGGGAGTCACGTCCAGGCGCCTGCGCTGCCAGTCCTCGTAGAGATCATACTCGAAAGGAAGGCAGGGGCGGGGGCCGACCAGGCTCATTTCGCCGCGCAGGACGTTCCAGAGCTGAGGCAGCTCGTCGAGGCTCGTCCGCCGCAGGATGTGCCCCACCGCCGTGATCCTCGGATCGTCGACCCGCTTGTAGACCGGCCGCCCCCGGATGTCGATGCCCGCCGCCGCCCCGCTGCGGAGAAACCTCTCGAGGTAGCGGTGATGGTCCTCGTCCTCCTCGTGGACGATCATGCTGCGGAACTTGAACATGGTGAAGGGCCGCCCTCCCCGACCTATGCGCGGCTGCCTATAGAGGATCGGCCCCCGCGAGGTGAGACGGATCGCGAGAGCGATCGATGCAAGCAGGGGAAGGATCGCCAGGCCCCCGAGAAGGGCGCCGGCGACATCGAGAAGCCGCTTCCGGATCCGGGCGCCGCCGCAGAGCGGCGTCCTTCCTACCTGCATGAGGTGCCGGCCGTGGACGGTCTCGACCGGGATCGATCCGAAGAGACGGTCGAGGACCTCGGAGAGCACCTTGACCCTGACTCCACGCTGGACGAGGTCGTCCGACAGACGGATGATCTCGTCGCGCGGGATGTCGGAGCGCGCGACGACGACGACATCCGCCCTGAGCCGGCTCGCGATCTCCGGAAGGCTCGACAGATCCGCGAAGCTGAAGGGCATCAGGCCGCGGAGCTCCGGTGCGCGGTCGTCGAGGAACGAGAGGATCCGAGTCCCCGGTCCTCCCCGCTCCGTCAGTCCCTTGCCGACATCGACAGCCTGCCTGCCGCTGCCGAAGATGAGGATTCTCCCCTCACCGGCGACCGCCCGCGGGCGCAGGGCGGCGGCGAGGACGGGGCGCGCCCCGATCAGCCAGACGGCGAGCGCTCCGTGATAGAGGAGGACCAGACCCCGCAGCGTCGCAGAGATCTCCTCCGAGAGCAGGAAGATCCCGCCGACGGAGACGGCAGCGGACCAGACCAGGACCCTCGCGCCCCCGGTGAACTGATGCGCGCGCGCGCGCAGGATCCCCGGGCGATAGAGCCCGAATACGGCGGCAAGCGCCGCGCTCAGGGGGATCAGGAGCAGGACGAAGGGCCAAGCGGGAAGCTGAGAGACAGGCGCGAGCCCTTCGGAGCCGAACCACCGCCTGGCGACCCAGAGGGAGAGGATCATGCCGGCTGAGAGAGCGGGCAGATCGAGCAGCAGGAGCCACCCGTTCCCCGGCAGGGGTCGCTCGTCCGTCCTAGCGCGCGGCGCGGAGTCGGCGGGAGGCTCGCGAACGCCCGCGACCGATGGTCTGCCCGCGTCCGCCTCCTCCAAGATGCGCATGTGCCGGTCCTTCAACAACAGACGCCCCCCTGGCCGCCTTCCACAGAATGCGCGACAATCCGACGCTCGCGACTATCTAGCCAGATGCGCCAGAGCGGCGCAAGGGCAAATCCCCCCGCGAGGGGGGGACTCGCCCCGGGGATTGGCGCACGCTATCGGACTCAGTTCGTGCGGGTTGCGGCGACGGGCGAGGCGGCGCGAGCGACAGCGGAGCGAGAGCGGATGCTCTCGAGCGAGGGGAGCCAGAAGGAAAAGACGCTCCCCTTGCCCTTCTCGCTCTCCACCCAGATCCGGCCGCCATGCTCCTCCACGATCCCCTTCGAGATCACGAGCCCGAGCCCCGTTCCGCCTGCTTTTCGCGTGTTGGAGGAGTCGAGCTGCTGGAACTTGAGGAAGAGCTTCTGGATGTCTTCCGTGGCGATCCCGATGCCGCGGTCGATCACGTCGACCCGCAGGCCGTCGCGCTCGGCGAAGCCCCTGATGAGGATCTCGCTGTCGGCGGGCGAGAACTTGATGGCGTTCGAGAGGAGGTTCGTGACGACCTGGATGACCCGCAGCTCGTCCGCCCAGAGCCGGGGCAGATCGGAGTCGAGATCGATCCTGAGGGCGATCCCCGTCCGCTGGGCCAGCCGGCCCATGTCGGTCACGGCGTTCTCCAGCAGCGATCGGGGATCGACTTCCTCGAAACTCGAGGAGAGGCGCCCCGACTCGAGCTTGCTGAAATCGAGAATGCTGTTGATCAGTTGCTCGAGTCGATCGACATTCGTCTGGCAGATGGCGAGCAGATCCTGCTGCGGCGCGCCCGACTCGAAGTAGCGCGGGTCGGTCAGAAGCTCGAGGCTCCCCTTGATCGAGGTCAGCGGGGTCCGCACCTCGTGCGAGACCACCGCCACGAACTCGCTCTTCAGCCGGTCGAGTTCCCTCGCCTTCTCGTAGGAACGGACGTTGCGGATCGCGATCGAGGCCATGCCGGCCAGCTGAGGCAGCAGGTCCGGGGTGTCGTCTTCCATCGTCCCCCCGGCGGCGCTCAGGACCGCGATCGTCCCGATCGCGGCGTCGTCCTGCACGAGGGGAACGACGTAGGCGATCTGCGGACCCGACGGGTCGATCTCCAGCGTCTCCTCGATCGGGCTCTTGAGATAGAGGGCCTTGGCGTTCGGAGTGGCGAGCATCTTGACGAGCGTCTCGCGCATCTCCTCGAGCGGACCGAGCCCCCGATCGACGCGACAGACGAGCTGGCTGCCCCCCTCGTCGAGCAGGAAGAGGAGGCCCTGGCTGGCCGAGCAGAGGCCAAGGCTCCGCTCCACGATCCTCGAGAGCATCGCGTCCAGGTGGAGGCTCTCGGTGATGTCCTTGGCGATGTCATAGAGCGTCCGCTGCCTCGCCCGCGCCGCCTCGGCGATCTTCTTGCGGATCTCGCCCTCCCTGCGCTCGCGGAGGGCGAAGGCGCGCCACTGGAGCGCGCGGGAGAGGGATGCCTCCAGCTCCCCGAGCTGGAAGGGCTTCTGGACGAAGTCGTATGCGCCCTTGCGAAGCGCCTCGATGGCATTGAAGACGGTCGCGTTGCCGGTGAGAAGGACGACGGCGGTGTCGATCTCCTTCTCCTTCGCGGCGCGCAGCACGCCCAGCCCATCGATCCCGGGGAGGTTGAGGTCGGTCAGGACCAGGTCGTAGGCGTTCGCCTGGATCTTGGCGACCGCTTCTTCGCCCGTGGGAGCCAGATCGACCACGTACGGATACTCCGCAAGGATGTCGTGCAGCAGGTCGAGAACCGGCTCTTCATCATCGACGACGAGGATTCGCGCTCCCGGCAGCGGGGACGCGGGCGATTCCATGGCAGCCCGGATCGACGTCTCTTCCATCGTTCACTCCTAGGCGGCGGCCGTGCGGGACGCGGCGCTGCGGTTTCTCCCCGAGCGCTTCGCCTCGTAGAGGGCCTGATCTGCGTGGCGGACGAGATCCTGCGCCGACGGACCATCCTCGGGATAGCTCGCGAAACCGATCGAGACCGTCAGCTTCTTCCTCCTGGGGAATGTGTGGTCAGCCACCAGGACGCGAAGCCTCTCCGCCGCCATCCATGCATGTTCCTTATCGGTCATCGGCATCAGGATGATGAACTCTTCTCCGCCATGCCGCGCGACGATGTCGGAGGCCCGGGCGGATTTCCGCAGCAGCCGTCCCATGTCCGCAAGCACGCGGTCCCCCAGGGCGTGTCCGTAGCCGTCGTTGATCGCCTTGAAGCGGTCGATGTCGAGCATCAGGATCGAGAAGCAGGTGCCGTAGCGCCGCGCACGGTCGATCTCGTCCTGGAGCCGTCCCCCGAAATGGCGGCGGTTCCAGAGCCCGGTGAGGTCGTCGGTGATGGCGAGGCGGGCCATCTCGTCGTACATCACCAAGCGCTGGATGGCTCCTGCCGCCTGCCCCGCCACGAGGATCGCGATCCGGAGGTGCTCCTCGGTGAACGCCTTCGTGCGGGGATGGCTGAGATTCATCACCCCGATCAGCTCCCCCTGAACGATGAGCGGGACCGAGAGGAAGGACCCGACCTCTGGGCCTTCCGGCCGCCGCCCTCGCTGCAGCTCCGACAGAAGGACCGGGCTCTTCTGCTTGGCGACCCAGCTCGAGAACCCGAACCCGTAGTCGAACTTCACGCCCGCGATGAGATCGACGGCTTGCCCGCGCTGGGCGACGACCGCCAGTCGCTGCTCGTCACGGTTGACCAGGAAGAGCGCGGCGTCCCGGTAAGGGATCGCCTGCTGCACGAGGCCGAGGAAGTGATCGAAGAGCTTCTCCTTGTCCTCCCAGGTCTGCGTCAGGCGGGTGATCTCATAGAGGATTTCGATCTCCGCCCGCCCCCTCTCCTCCGCCGGCCCCTTCCCCTTGCGGAGGACCTGAACGATCTTGTTGTGCACCGTGTGGGCGGCGTTCAAGACCTCGCTCGTCCGCTTCTGCGAAGCCGCGAGGGAGACCTGCCGGAGCAGCCCCTCCCGCTCCCGGGCAGAGATGAGCCCTTCCTCCTCG
>Ga0194126_10006091_pt1 | contig 17357 bp, 21 predicted proteins | sample TA2KigC150mmetaG_FD_148641 | JGI IMG/M metagenome (GOLD analysis project Ga0194126, IMG submission 148641) | Freshwater microbial communities from Lake Tanganyika, Tanzania - TA2015035 Kigoma Deep Cast 150m | ecosystem: Environmental > Aquatic > Freshwater > Lake | place: Tanzania: Lake... | reverse complement strand
CAGGAATAAACACCCTTCCCTTATTATCCCTTGATCTATGATATTCTCCTACAAACATATTGTTATTACCCGCCAATTGTTTTTCACAAAATTTATATATCCATTTATATTTAAATTTATGGGAATTTTACCTATTTTTCCCCACTTTTCCCCACCTTGCCTCAAAAGATAGCACAATTTCCACATTTTGTAAATATTTTTTATTAAATTTTTTAAAATTTTTTTAATATATTTATGAATAGATATATTTATCTTTATTTAATTACTTTATGAGTTAAAGAATTGATATAAAAAATTTCAACGGGTTGGTATAAAAAAGTACATTCTCTTTTATGTTAATGAAAGCCAAAATACTGGTGCAGTTTGAAGAACCTGTGAAGATTTGTGGATACCTGGCCACTGAAGCGTATGACAATTACTTAAAATCAAGCCTTACTTGTTATACATGAATTTACCCCACACTGAAGCTGAAGTGCATGAAACTCTGCCCCTGCAGTCTTTTAGAATATATCAAAAGATATAATATAAATAATAGGGGTAACAATTTATAACATGACAGCGGAAGCATCTAAAATTATGTGATAGCAATAAAAGCAAAACTTTAAAAATAAAAATTGAAGAGAAAGTAAGAAGCCGTTTATAAGAATTTACTCATCCATTTTCAATTCTTTAACTATGAGCTTACCTTCCTCGGATCTTGTTAGCTCTTCTATCTTTCTTTCCGCTTCATTGAGCTTGGAGAGACAGTGCGAGGAAAGCTTAACACCAAGTTCAAATTTTTCGATGGACTCCTCTAATTGAATACTTTCTCCCTCAAGCTCTTTTACTATCTCCTCAAGTTTTTTAAGGGCTTCTTCAAAAGACATTTTTTCTATTTCCATGTTTATACTTCCAATCCTAATTTCTTATTAATCTTATTTAATATTTTTGATAATAAAATGCCATCTTTTAAGTTTATGTTTATATTCTGACCCACCTGGATATCAGAGATACTTTTGATTACATTTTTTTCTTCTTCATCCAGAACAAGCGCAAAACCTTTTTCAAGAACTGCAGCAGGGCTATTTGACTGTAAATCCTTTAATGTAACTATCACATTGTTTTTAACTGCTTTTAACTTTCCCCTAACTGCTGAAAATAACCTTATTACAATATTATTTATAAAAGACCTGTTTAGAACTATTTTATCAAGTATTTTTCTTTTATTGATAAACTGCTGCATATTACTTACCTGCACTGTTTTATTATTTATTAACTTTCCGGTAACTTCCCTTAATCTCATGGTAATACCGTCAAACCCCTGCCAGAAATCCAGTATTATTGACTTTGGTCTTGTAAAAATTTTTCGTTCAGTTAAAAAATAATACTCTTTGGTGCTTGAATTTACTTTATTTTCAACCATTAATTTTATACGGTTCAGTTTACTCTTAATATTTTCTGTAACCTCAGCCTTGTCAATAATAACAACCTGGGCTGCTACAGATGGAGTGGCAGCTCTAAAATCCGCAACAAAATCGCATATAGTATAATCAGTCTCATGACCTACTGCTGAAATTACTGGAATACTGCAGCGATAAACTTTCTGTGCCACAGATTCAGTATTAAAAGCCCATAAATCCTCCAGAGAACCGCCGCCTCTTGCTATTATTATTACATCAACGCCACATTCACATAAATCATCGATTGCTGAACAGATCTCCTCCTCTGATGATGGTCCCTGAACATTAACATTTCTTATTATTAAATTAAAATTCTCAAAACGCCTGGATAGTATTGATATCATGTCCCTGATTACTGCTCCCCCCGTTGAAGTTACAGCACCAATTTTTTTCGGAAAAACTGGAAGTGGTTTTTTTCTCGACAGGTCAAAATAACCCTGTTTTTCAAGTTTTGCTCTTAACTGCTCAAAGGCAAGAAGCAAGGCACCCCTGCCTACAGGCTTGGCATCAAGCGCAATAAACTGATACTCACCTCTTTTTTCATATACAGAGACGTAGCCATACAGTATAAGATGCAGACCATTTTCAATCTTAAAAAGCAGGTTTTTATTTATTTCATGAAACATAACTATTCTCATTTTTGAATTTTCATCTTTTAAATCAAAGTAAACATGTCTGTTATTATGGCAGTAACAATTACTTACCTCGCCTTCTACCCATATGCTGGAAAACCCGGCTTCAAGGTTCTTTTTTATTTCAAAATTAAGCTCGCTAACCGAATAAATATGTATATTTTGATTTTTTAAATTGTCCATTAAACTAAAACAGCCCAAATAAACCATAGCTCATTACTGCCTTAAACAATATATAAATGCAAAAAACTATTTCAAGGGAAGTCATTATAAAGTTTAAAATATTTTCAGCACCGCTTGTTTTTTCCTTTAAATACTCAGAAGGTTTGCTGTAGAATTTCTTCATGTTGGGAAGAAATTTTATTAATGAGTAAAGTGTATAACCTGCAAGTACTGCGCTTCCAATCACAACAATCAAACTATTAAATATATAAACACATGCAATAAAATAACCAATTTCAATAACATTTAAAAAAATTACAATAGCCAGTGAAATAATACCGGGCCCGGATCTCAAAGAAAACTGCCTCTCTTCTTCAGGCACTTTTTCTTCAAGTTTTTCTGCTTCCTGGATAATTGTATGGTCTGCATTGGATTTAATTATAAATCTCAAACTTGAGATATGAAGCCATATTAAAATTACAGAAAGAATTGTTATGAAAATCATAAAATTATTATAACAATATTAATATTATTAATAAAACCTATCCGGTTTATATTCGAGGTGGGAAAAAATAATTCTTCAGAGCAGGTTTTGACATTTAGACTTGCTGTTTAATATTCCAACATTTTTTCTACTATAACAAACAGGCTTAACTTCTAGGGCTATTCCTTTTTTGGTGATGTAGTATTTTTCTCTTTGCTTTCCGTGGTTTTAGCAGTGGGAGAGTCTGAAGGTTTTTCCTGAACTTTAGCTTCTTTTTTTTCCTCCTTTTTAGCAGGAGCTGCTGCGGATGTTTTATTTGAAACAGACTTATAGTCAGTTGTATAGAACCCTGGGCCTTTAAAAATAATACCCGCAGGTGTAAAAACCCTTACAGCTTCGGAGCTGCAGTCCTCACAGTACTCTTTTCCATTGGAACTCATATTTTTAAATTTTTCAAAAATTTTACTGCAACTGGTGCATTTATATGTATAAATAGGCATAATTTCAACCTCCAAAAAAAATCTTAAGAAAATATATATTAAGAAAAAAAAATAGTCAAATAAAAATTTATTTAAAAATTGAATTATATTTTATTATTCGTCCTGTAATTCTTTAAATACTTTTTTGATTAAAGGTTTTATTTTAGGAATATCCTCCTTTACAGTTAACCATACCCTTTCAATTCTTACACCAAAATATTCATGAATAACTTTGTCTCTCATTCCTGCCATATCCCTCCAGGGAATTTCAGGATATTTCTCTCTTGTCTCATCCGGGATATTTTTTGTGGCTTCACCAATAACTTCTACAGCCCTAAGCACAGCATAAATTGTTTTAGTGTCTTTAGAAAACTTCTCATATGACATATTTTTAATGAACTTAACTGCATTAACCATAGCATCATGAATATCTTGAATATAATCGCCGGTTTCTCTTTTCATAAATAACTTACCTCTTTTAAAATATTTTTACTAATTCTTGGCTTTAATGTGCTTTTCTCAACAAGGTCAACCTTTATCTCTAATAAATCAGATAAATAATTCTCTATGTGAATAAAATCTAAAAGAGTTATTCTTGATTCTTGAGAAAATTCTACAAGAATATCGATATCACTTGTTTTTCTCTGTTCATTTTTAATATATGAGCCAAAAATACCAATTTCTCTAATACCATATTTCTCTTCTAATTCATATTTATGTTTTGCTAAAATGTTTTTCACTTCTTCAAACGTATTCATTTTCACCTTCTTTATTTAAATTCTCAATACTACCTTCATTAATCCATTTATCAATTACTTCTTTCTCTTGAATATAAGTTTTTAATATTATATCTTATTTATGATGAACAGAAAAACCATAACAGTTCTTATAGTTTTAACTGCAATATTTGCACTGGTAATTTTTACCATTTTAAAAAAAGAAACAGCAATAGTAAATGTTTTGTTATCAGATAAAGCTGAATTAACTGAAAATGAGCTGAAAAATATTGAGAATGCACCTGCTGTGTTTAATAAAGAATCAGAAATTTATGCAGCAATATCTGTCAAAAACATAACAAAAGAAGATACAATTTCAATTAAATGGGAAATTATTGATAACAACAATGACAATACTAAAACCATTCAGGAAGACAGAATTGTTTCTAAAGAAGAGGGTTCGGGTGAAATAGCAGTTTCTCTTGCAAGAAAGAATAACCAGCATGAAACTGGAAAATACAGGGTATATGTAAGATTAAATAATCAGGCTACGATTACAAAAGAATTTACAGTCAAATAGTAAAGCTTTCATGACTGAATCTGCGGGTTTGTTTACTTTTCTATAATAATAGAAAAAGTCGTTCTCCATCCTGGATTGATTCCAGGTGTTTTTATAAAAGAATAAAAATTTTTATGACCTTATCTTACTGAACTCTTTTTTTACGCGCTGGAAAAGGATCTCAAGGATTTCATTTACCGCATTGTCAAGATTATAATTCTCAATTATCGGTATATTATTTTCATTAGCCAGCTCTTCTATATATTTTTGAATCATGTGAATTTTATCAAGATGCTTTATATACTTTGTCATGGGTCTTGAGCCCTGGGTCTCTGTAGTTCTTTTTGTAAAATGTTCTTTATGTATTTCAATATCAGAAACAGATATTACTATCTGCTGGATTACAGCTTTGTCCGAGTATTTTTCAAGTTCCATGTAGCCAGGGACAACATGCGCACCTTCAATGATGATATCGTTCTTCTCTTCAATGTTTCTTTTGACAATCGCCTCAATGCCAACAATTACCGCCATTACCTGCTCGCGAAAACCAAGAATAACAGGATTTACACCAACAGGAGGAAGCATAAGGTTTTGATATGCATTATATGATGAGCCCCTTATTGGTCTTATCAGCCTGTCAGAAACAGTTGCACGCATAACCTCCCGGATTGCATCAGAGGAGGCAACCCTTGTTATATTTAACCTTGTCGCTAAAATTGTAGCAATTGTGGATTTACCAACTCCGGTAGCTCCACCGATAAGAATAACCAGAGGTTTTTTTAATTTGCCCACCGACTGCCATAACAGGTATTTTTCAGCATACTCAAGATTAACTGCTTCCTTGATAAACCTGAATACAAGTGAACGAAGTTCCTCCAAAAGAATTCTTGAAATCTTATCTTTTATAAGGTACTGTTCAAGATCATAAGCAATCCTGTGACATAAAACTATATCAAGACCTGTAACTGAAATAGAAGAAGCAATTATTCCTTTTGAAAAGGGAAGACCACTTTTTTTATCGGTAATTACAATTATTTGATTGCTTAAATTATTTTCAGGCATTTTTCCTATTCTCCAGATCAGTAATTAAATTGTTAATATGCTCTTTTCCCTCAATAATTACAGGAATGTTTTTTAAGTAGTTTATATCTTTTCCATTATTTAATGCAAATTCAGTAACTAGATCTACTGATGCGGCTTTAAGCTCTGTAAGCAGTGTATCGTAATCATGAAAACTCTTAAGTTCGGTTCTTAGTTTTTCCCTGTTTGCAAGATTAAAAGATATTTTAGCTACCTTACAATTATATTTGTCTTCAAGGTAACCCTTAATTTTATACTCTATTAAGCTTTTTGCGGTTAAAACTAAGAAAATTCTTTTATTTTCAATGCTGTAAATTGGTTCGGGCCTGAATATAGATCTAACTATTTTAGCCCCGGGATTTATTTTTTTTACCTCTTTTTCTAAAAAATCAATTTTCCTGTTATCAGCAAGTGGTTTTTCACACATTGTAATAAAAACAATGTTTGAAAGAATAATCCTGTAAAGTCCCAAGTATCCAATTAATTCATCCCAGGTCTGGTAAGCTCCCAGAACACATATAACAAAATCAGTTTTTACAGGTGGAACTGATGCACCGCTGCCCTCAATAATAATTATTTCAGGCTTTAGATTCTCTGCAGCCTTTACACCCTTGCCAATATTGGAAATGAAAAATTTCCCGCCAAATCCGCCCCCGCATCTTCTGCATCCCACAGTAGTAACCCTGCTGAAAAGTGCATCTTCAATATAATCTGAACTCGCATGCAGCCCACTTCTTGATATACCAAGAAGATATTCTGGAGTAATTTCTGTTTGACCCCCTTTTATTATCTGTGGTTTTTCTGGCCCTCCTCTGCCCATTGCTATTATGCATACATCACTTTTCTGGGACAAAAGTTTTGCAATATAAGAACTTACTGCAGTCTTTCCGACCCTTTTACCAGTCCCAATAATTAAAAGGCCTGGCTCTGATATGACTGTATCCTTTGGTTCATACTCGAAATAGAAATCAGGACCAATATATGAGCACTGCCTTGCAAAACAGAAAGAAGCTATTTTCATTCTTATCAGATGATTTACAACGGGTTCATCACTTAAATCATAAACTAAATCAGGCTTAAATACCTCAAGAGCTGATATAAAATCCCTGTCAATGTCTTTAATATCAAAAACCTTATATCCATAGAATTTTTCAAGATTGTCAAAAACAAGTTTTTCAGTACCCCCAAGAAAAATTATTCCAGAGATGCTGCCTTTAAAAATCCCCTTTAATTTCTGGATTGCATCATAATTTATCTGCGGGTAATGTTCCCCGTCTATGAGCACTGTAAGCTTCTTATTTATATTTCGGTGATGCTTTAACAAATCTATCATTTAATTTACTCTTTACTGTTTTTCTTCTAAGGCCCAGGATTTTTTCCACCCGGTCAAAAGGATATCTTCTATAAATATCTATTTCATCTTCCCTTATATAAATGATATTATAATTTGGCTCAATTTTACCCCTGAGCCTTAAACTGGATACTGTTCCTGCTGTTAAAATATATAAATCCTCAACCCTCCATATATATGGGACATGCTTGTGGCCGCATAAAACAAGATCAACTTCAGAATCAACAAGCACTTCAAGAACATCGCCTGCATCATTTACTATGTTTCTTTCTCTTCCAGTATTTGGGATAGGTATTAAGTGATGATGCATCATAAAAACTTTGAGTATTTCAGGCTCTGAATCTTTGAATTCATTTTTAATCCATTTGTAATACTCCCTGCCTATCTGACCATTATCAAGATCTGGTTCACTTGAATCTGCTGCTACAATTATTAAATCATCGGTTTTATAACTTTTATATCTTTCACCAAATATATCCTCAAAGTGCATATAACCGACATTCCTTGAATCATGATTGCCTGGTTGTATTATAAGGTTCTTACACTTTATAGGAGAAATATAGTTTTTAACAGTTTCATATTCCCGTCTGTAACCCATACCTGTAAGATCTCCGGTAATAAGAGCAATATCTGGTTTCAGTTCATTTATTTCGTCAACACACCTTGTAAGAAGACTTGGAACAAATTCAGATTCCCCAACATGAATATCAGAAATCTGGACAATTATTATTTCTTTTTTATTCTCTGGCATTATTATCCTTTCAATTCAATTAAAAAACTCAGTGAGATTTCACTAAGAAATTAAATTTTTTTTAATTTATAATGAAACTCCCCCGACTGAAGTCGTGGGTTTTTTTTATATTCTATAAATAGAGCAAAGCCTATCCATCACCAGACTGAAGTCTGATGTTTTAACAGCAGAATAAACATCGGACTTAAATTTTTTTATCTTAACTTCCCGGCAAATTATTTTTATAGAATTAATAAATGTCATGACACTTCAGACTTTTATTTAATAATAATTTGAATTACCTCAATTTTAAAATTTTCAATTTATCAACCACATCTTTATAGCTCTTTTCCCCCCGTAAAATTTTACAGCAAGCATAAAAATAATTATCATTTTTTAAAAGAAGCTTATAAATCAATAAAAGTGAGCTATAAAAAATTTTAGTTAATAAAAATGAAATTTTAATATCCCTATAGATATCATTTTTTATTCTTTCTTCATAATCTTTAAAATAAAAATTAGAGTTTCTAAGTGAATGGATTATGCATTCACTTGCAATACATGAGCTTTTTATACTGTTAAACAATCCTTCACCGGTGAACCCATCACCAAGGCATGCAGCATCTCCAACAGCAAGTACCCTGAAATTGCAAATAGGGGTATCTTCATCTTTTAAAGGTATTCCATGAGCATATATTTTAGGGCCAATGTTTTTATATTTTCCATCTAAATAAAAATCTGTTAAAAAATTTTTAAAATATTTCTTCATATTTAGTACATCATGAAAAGGTGCTCCCATACCACAGGAAAGAAAATTCTTCTTTGGAAAAACCCAGCAATAGCCCCTCTTCACTCCATTAAAATCAAGCCTTACAGAATTGCAGAAATTAAAAACATTTCCTTTATTATCTTCAATTATATCATTGCCCTTATCATTGCCCTTATCTTTATAAGATAACTCTGTTTCATATGCTAGTATTTTGTTTATCTTTTTCCTTCCTAAAAGATTTCTGTGAACAGTGCCTCTAATGCCATCTGCACCAACTAAAACTTTTGTTCTGTATTTTTTCCTGGATGTTTTAATTTCCACATAAGAGCTGCTGCAGGTAAAGCTCTCCACTTTTTCACCAAATTTAATAATGCAGCCTTCTTTTCCTGCCTGTTGTGCAAGCATACTATCAAATCTGGCCCTGTTAACTGTGTATAAAATAGGGTTATCATTCCTTCTAAAAAATATATCCTTGTTCTTCAGTGAAAAATAAATTCCAAAAATAGTTTTTTCAATAATATCATCAATTTTAAAAGGAATTAATGATAGAGTTCTGTGCTGGATACCACCAGCGCATATTTTTTGCCTCGGAAAATTTTCTTTTTCAATAATCAGAGTTTTTATATTGCTTTGTGAAAGCAAATATCCAAGCAGGCTGCCGGATGGTCCGCAGCCTGAAATTACCACATCATAAAATTCACTCATATAATAATTTTATATAAAGAAAAGGTAAAGCACAAATCAATATTTAAGTGCCTTACCCTTCAATTAAATAAATTAAATGAATGCTCTTTTTTATGCTCTTTTTTAAATATATGCCTTTTCTGTCTGCTTATCAAACAGGTGTATTTTTTCAAGATCAACATGAAGATCAATTGGCTCATCAACCTTTGCCTTTGATCTTGGATTAATCCTTGCTGTAACAAGCACACCCTGGACATCTATGTATGCATATATCTCTGCCCCCATAGGCTCTGTAACTTCAACATTTGCAGTAATTACTGCACCATCAAGTTCATGATGAACAAAAGCAGCATCTTCTAAATCTTCTGGCCGTATTCCAATAACCACCTCTTTGCCAACAAGATTGTTCTCTTTTACTTTCTTTCTTACATTATCTGCAATATCAAGCTTAAACTTTGGATTGGCCAGCTTATAGTCATCAGTTACAGTTGCATCAAGAAAGTTCATTGCAGGGCTTCCAATAAAGCCAGCCACAAACATATTCTCGGGATGATCGTATACAGTCTGTGGATCTCCTGTCTGCTGAACTAGCCCATCTTTCATAATTATGATTTTATCTGCCATTGTCATGGCTTCAGTCTGGTCATGTGTTACATATACAATTGTTGCATTAAGTCTTTCATGCAGTTTTGCAATTTCTGTTCTCATCTGAACCCTTAGTTTTGCATCAAGATTTGACAGCGGCTCATCCATCAAAAACACTTTCGGGTCCCTAACAATTGCTCTACCCAGCGCAACTCTCTGTCGCTGCCCGCCTGACAGCTGCTTCGGCCTTCTTTTTAGAAGCTCCTCTATCTTTAAGATTCTTGATGCCTCATGAACACGCCGTTCAATTTCAGCCCTTGGGGTACGCCTTAGCTTCAGGCCAAATGCCATGTTATCATACACATTCATGTGAGGATATAATGCGTAATTTTGAAATACCATTGCAATGTCCCTGTCCTTTGGCGGGACATTGTTAACTAACCTGTCTCCAATGTATATCTCTCCAGTGGTTGCCTCCTCAAGGCCTGCTATCATTCGCAGCGTTGTAGTTTTACCGCATCCTGAAGGACCAACTAAAACTACAAATTCTCTGTCCTCAATTACAGAGTTCATGTTGTTTACTGCAACAACTTCATCAAACTTTTTGGTCAGGTCTTTTAATAAAACCTTTGCCATTTTACCTTCTCCTTTTTCTTATTAATAATTTTTAATAACAATTAAATTTGTGCTATATTTTGTATGCTGAATAGTTGTAACTTGTAATAATTATAGTCAGGTTATTTAATATTTCCATATCAAACAGTTAAAACTTTAAAATACGACCCTTTAAATTTCTGTAAATACTTCAGCAGCATTACCGGAATTACGATATCTTTATCATCATTTTTTTATCTTTATTATTTTATCTTTATAATTTTATGACTTTTTTCTATAGCCTGATATATAAATCATACCATAAGGGTCCCTGCCTGCAAGAAAATCAGCGGCTTTTAAGGCAGGAATTAAACCGTCAATTAACGGGTCTGTTATAGGAGCTGTCAAACCGTTTATTACAGCCATTGTTAAAAAATGAATATTTAATAGTTCCCTGTTTGGCATCCCAAAACTGATATTTGAAGCACCGAGTGTTGTTGAAACTCCAAATTCTTCAACCACCTTCCGCATGGTTTCAAGTGTAATTCTTGCTGAACTGACATCGGTTGATGCTGTCATTACAAGGCAATCAATAACCAGGTCCTCTCTTTTTATTCCAGCTGCTTCAGCTCTTTTTATGATTTTTCTTGCCACGTTCAACCTAGACTCAACATCATTTTTTATCCCCGCTTCATCCATTGTAAGGCAGATTACTGCGCAGCCGCTTTCTTTAACCATTGGAAGAATTTCTTCCATCGACTCTTCCTTGCCATTTACTGAATTAATCAGAGCTTTATAGGGGTAGACATCAAGAGCAGCTTTTATAGCTTTTGGATTTGCAGAATCTATACAGATAGGCTTATCGGTCACCTCCATCACTTTTTTAACTGCCTTTGGAAGCATTTCAACTTCATTTACACTCACAGCCCCGACATTTACATCTATTATGTGAGCCCCTGCATCGGACTGTCTTTTTGCATCTGTCTTAACAATATCAAGTCTGCCCTGCCTTAACTCTTCTGCAAGGTTTTTCCTGCCTGTCGGGTTAATTCTTTCTGCAATTATTACAGTCGGTAAACCCTGGCCAAATTTTACTTCCGTATTTTTTCCTGTAACAACTGTCACCATTTCTTATATCCTTTCCAGTCATTGTTTTGTTTATTCTATGTATTTTTTGTAAATTTTTATAAAAAGTGATAAGAATTTATCGTTTATTTCAGGAGTTGATATTGTAACCCTTAAAAAACCTTTAATCCCCAGGTTCTCTCCCGGTCTTACAATAAAACCATTCTTTAAGAGGTCTTCAACAATTTCAGTGCCAAAATCACCACAGTTTATAAGGATAAAATTTGCATGTGATTGCACATAAGAAACTCCCTCTTTCTTTAATATGGAATAAAACTTCTCCTTCTCCTTTAAAACAATATCTCTTATTTTTTCAATATACCAGTCATTTTCCAAAGCTACCACTGCAGCGTTATGTGCAATTGAACTTACATTAAACGGAAGCCTTATCTTTTCAAGACCGGAAATTATTCCTTTATATGCAATGCCGTATCCTATTCTCAACCCGGCAAGTCCATAGACTTTTGAAAAAGTCCGCAGGGATATAATGTTTTCTTTTTTGACCAAATAACCCATTGTATTTATTCTTTCTTCAGGAGACAGGTATTCAAAATAGGCTTCATCAAGCACTATTAAAATGTCATCTGCAAGTTTATTAATTAAATATTTGAATTCTTCTTCTTTAATATTAGTTCCTGTGGGGTTGTGTGGGTTTGCAATAAATACAATTTTTGTATTGCTGTTAACCGCACTAACAATACCGCCAACATCCTGCCTGAATTCCTTTAAAGGCACTTTTATTGCGCTTCCCCCGCATTTTAATGCAGCTTTTTCATATATTAAAAAATTTGGATCTGCAATGACAATGCCATCACCACGTGAAATATAACCATCACATATGATTTCAATTATCTGGTCAGTGCCACTTCCAATAATTATATTCTGTGAAGTAATATTAAATTTTGAAGCTAAAGCCTTCTTCAAAACACGATATTCACTGTCCGGATAATAATTGATATCATCAATGTTATTCCTTATAAATTCCTTAACATTATCACAGGGCCCAAAAATATTCTCGTTTGAAGCAAGTTTGTAAACATCCGGCAGGTTGTAAGCTTTTTTTATCTCTTCTATAGTCCTTCCGGCAACATATTCGGGTAAATCCTGTATCCAGGGTTTTAACTTAATTTTCACTTTTTTTCCTTTATTCTTATTTCTACAGACCTTTTATGCGCTGTTAAATTTTCAAAATCAGCAATTGTTTTGATAAACTTTGCCTCTTTCTTAAGTGCATCTAAATTATAAAATGCAACACTGCTTTTTTTAAAAAAATCATATACTCCTAATGGGGAAGAAAACCTTGCATTTCCTCCAGTTGGAATCACATGGTTTGTTCCGCATATATAATCTCCAGCTGCAACAGGTGTACTGCTTCCTAAAAAAATTGCACCTGCGTTCTTTACTTTTAAAAGCACTGAATTATAATCCCGGACCATTATTTCAAGATGCTCTGGAGCAACAAGATTACAAATATCAATTAAAAAATTTATATTGGAATTATAAAATATTTTACAATTATTTTTTAATGATTCAAGAATGATATTTTTTGATTTACTGTCATTATATATATTTGAAAAAAAATCTAACTGGCTGTAAATTTTATCTACTGTTTCCTCTGCCAGATGCTCAGAAGTTGAAAGCAGCATGCTCTTTGCATCAGGGTCGTGCTCTGCCTGGGAAATGATATCTGCTGCTATATAGGAGGGATTTGAATCCCCATCAGTAATTATCAAAATTTCACTTGGGCCTGCAAGACTGTCAATTCCAACAATTCCAAATACCAGTCTTTTGGCAGCTGTAACATAAATATTGCCTGGTCCAACAATTTTATCCACCTTTCTAACACTCTCTGTTCCGAAAGCAAGAGCTGCAACAGCCTGGGCACCTCCTATCTTATAAACTTCAGTTATATTTAAGATTGAAAAGATATACAATAAAATTTCACTTATTTGATTATCCCTGTCTGGAGGGGTGCATACAGCAATTTCACCAACTCCTGCAATAATTGCAGGAACAGCAGTCATTAAAACTGAAGAAGGATATATATACCTTCCTCCTGGAATATATAGTCCAACCCTTTCAATTGCCCTGTTTACCTGACCCAGTCTTTTATTTACCTTACTGAGCCCTTCTCCTTTTGATTTAGATTCACTTATTATAAACCAGGATTTCGGTTCTTTTTTAAGCTGGGCAGTATGATACCTTTTTATATTTCTATATGAAACATTGATTGCTTTTACAAGATCGGGGTATTTTTTGGGAACAGTTCTTCCTGCAGCTTCTATTTCTTCAGCATTTACTCTTATATCAGCAGTGCTTTTTATGCCAATTCCATCAAACTTTCTGCAATATTTCAGCAGCGCTTTATCTCCATTTTTTTTAACATCACCAACAATCTCAATCACAGACTTTACAATTTCTGAATTAAAATTAAACAGGTCTTTGCTGCTTTCCCTGTTCCATAGCTGTATTTTTTTAAAATCTTCAATCTTTTCTATTTTTAAAAAATCATAGGACATTTATGTTAAAGGATTTTTTCTTAAACACATTCCTGTTAATATATTAAAAAAATAATATAAATACAAGAATTTATAAACAGCCAATAATAAATGTTATAACAATAAATTTAAGGAGTTAAACCTGTGAAATTAAAATAACGTCATTTAACTTATGACAGTGAAACTCACCCGAATGAAGTCGTGGGCTTCACTTGCATACTATAAATAGAACAGAGCCTATTCATTAACAGACTGGAGTCTGGTGGTTTAACGGCAGAATAAACTTATGGCACTTAATAAAACTGAAATCTTAAATATAGCTCAATCATTTAAAAAAAAGCTGCTTTTGCATGTATGCTGTGCAAACTGTGTCCTCCACCCAATAAATATTTTAATAGAAAAATTTGATATAACCATGTTTTACTGCAATCCCAACATACACCCCGAAGAAGAATATTTAAAAAGGCTTGCAGATGTGGAAAAAGTATCACACATAAAAAAAATTCCGCTGATAAAAGGAGACTATAAAAATGAACTGGAAAAATGGTTTGAAATAACAGAAAATCTGAAAGAAGAGCCTGAGGGTGGAAGAAGATGCGTTGAATGTTTTAGAATAAGACTTGAAAAAACTGCATCTTACGCTGTAAAAAATGGTTTTGATATTTTTACCACAACCCTTTCCATAAGCCCTCATAAAAACCAGAATATTATAAATGAACTGGGGAGAAAAATCAGTAAAGAAACCGGTATATCTTTCTTTTGTGCTGATTTTAAAAAACTGGATGGCTTTAAAAAAACCATACAGCTTTCAAAAGAGCTTGATATGTACAGACAGAATTACTGCGGATGCATTTACAGTAAAAAAAAATAAAAATTGTTCCTTATAATCCTGAGTGGATTAAATTGTTTAAGAATGAAAAAGAATTTTTAAAAAACATTTTTTCTGAAATAATAAAACGCATAGAACATTTTGGAAGTACTGCAATTCCCGGTATAAAATCAAAACCAGTAGTTAATAATCTTATAGGAGTAACAAGCCTGAAGGAAACAAGAAAAAAGATTGTACCGATATTAAAATCTTTTGGTTATGAATATTTCTGGCGTCCTGAAATTGATAAACCTTCGATGTATGCGTGGTTTATTAAACGCAATTTGGCAGGCAGTAGAACTCATCATCTTCACATTGTTGAAAAAGATTCAAAGTTGTGGGAAAGACTATATTTCAGGGATTATTTGAGGGAACATAATAATGTAGCCAAGCAGTATGAAAAACTTAAAAATAAAATTTCAAAGAAATTTGAAGATGATAGAGAAGCTTATACAAAAGCTAGAACAGAGTTTATATTTTACATCACTGAAAAAGCAAAAAAATATTATGGAAAATCTAAATAAAACTCTGGCTGCCCAAAGCAGTGAAATTTCAAACCAGTTTTTCATAGAATTAACTGGATTAAAGATTCTCTAGAAAGATGAATTATTATAGAAAACAATTATGGATTTAATATACATCATCATGCTTTCCTATATCTATCGGTATTATTTTGTCTTCCTCGATAACAAAATCGATGCAAATCATATAGGAAATATTAACTGATACTGAGTATAATTTTTCTAATCTTCCCTTTAATTTGTGAAGCCTTAAAGACGGATGGGAAGGATTTAATTCCAGAAGTTTTAGCATTTTTTCATATTGTGAGAGAATCTCAGGATGTTGTCCAATAAACTTTCTAGCCCTTTTTATATAACTTTCGGTATATATTATTTTAGCCACTTGTTATTCTTCTTATATGGTTTTCTACTGTTTCTTCGATATATCTACCATTGTTCATATCTCTTATAGATTCTCCCAGGGCAGATTCGAGTTCGCATTCCCTTAAATAATTATACCTGTCAAAAGGGATAACAACATATTTGTTTTTACCTCTTACAGTTATTATAGCTTCATTGTCATTCAATGTTGCTCTGCTCAAAGCAGACAAGCCTTTAGTTTTAAGTTCATTAGCTGTAATTGATTCTACCATTTTTAAACTCCTTTTTAGTATAATCAATAGTACTAATAATAATGCTGTTTGTCAAGTTATTGCTTTAAGTTGTTTGGCAACCCTGGCTGGCTCAAGTTACGAAATTTCGAACTCGTTTTTAAGGGGCTATTCATTTTTAAAAATTTTATTCATACATAATTACTAATTGTAATTGGAATAATTTATAAAATATAATAGTTAATTAAATATAAGACGAGCAATAACCTTTATTATAATGAACCTTTTTATCCAAATTCATTAAAGAAAGAGAGCATATTATGAAAGTACTTTTAATCAATGGGAGCCCAAATAAAAATGGTTGCACATACACAGCCCTTTATGAAGTTGCAATGCAGTTAAATAAACATGGAATAGAAACCAATATTTTTTATATTGGTAACAAGCCAATCCGGGGATGTTTAAATTGTAAAAAATGTGCTGAAAGCGGATATTGTATCTATAAAGATGATCCTGTTAATGAATGTATCGACCTGGCCAGAAACTCAGATGGTATTATTATTGGTTCTCCTGTCTATTTCGCCGGTCCAAATGGCATGTTATGTGCATTATTAGACCGTATGTTTTATCTGAAAGGAGCCGGATATGAATATAAGCCTGCTGCTGCAGTCGTCAATTGCCGACGGGGTGGAGCAAGTGCTACATTTGATAGACTGAATAAATATTTTACCATTTCCAATATGCCTATTGTTTCTTCTCAGTATTGGAACTCTACTCATGGTTATACACCTGAAGAAATGAGACAAGATCTGGAAGGTTTGCAGACCATGCGTACATTAGGCAATAATATGGCCTGGTTGCTGAAATGTATTGAAGCTGCAAAGGGTACCGTTCCATTTCCCGAAAAAGAAGACAAAATAACAACAAACTTTATTCGATAAGTATATGCAATATTTTAAAAAGGATACCGAAAATGAAATATAGAATTCTTGGTAAAACTGGTTTTAAAGTATCAGAAGTCTCCTCCGGCACCTGGCAGCTGTTGAAGAACTTGAAGAAAACCTAAAAGATGCCTATAGGCTAATGTTAATGGATGATTTGCCCTCAGATTATCAGCTAAAAGAAATCTCGGTATGAAACGCAGCGAACTTTTAAAGCAAATAAAAAAAGAAGGCTGCATATTTTACAGGCCAGAATCAAGACACGATATTTATATCAATCCCAAAAACAACCTATTCCAAGACACTCAGAAATTGATAATGACTTGGCTAAGCATATTAAGAAATATTTGGGAATTACAAAATAAAAGATTTATAAATCTTGTATGGCTGGCCATAGCGAACGAAGTTCGAACTGCAATTTTAAGTTCAGATAAGATTATTTTTATACCAGAATAAAATAGGTCATAAAAGATTTTACTTTTTAAGGTTGAATATATTTATAAAGCATTCTCTCGCAGTAGTTCTATAAATATAATAATCTGAATCAATT
>Ga0194126_10006084_pt1 | contig 17374 bp, 19 predicted proteins | sample TA2KigC150mmetaG_FD_148641 | JGI IMG/M metagenome (GOLD analysis project Ga0194126, IMG submission 148641) | Freshwater microbial communities from Lake Tanganyika, Tanzania - TA2015035 Kigoma Deep Cast 150m | ecosystem: Environmental > Aquatic > Freshwater > Lake | place: Tanzania: Lake... | reverse complement strand
CGCCGGTGATCTCAATGGTGTATGTTTTCTGGCTTGAATCCACAACCCTGCCCCTGAATATCTCGGCAATCCTGAGAACCTCTGCCTTATCCTGCTGCCTCGGTGCGACTTTAATCAGGACCATCTCTCTTTCGACATGGTCAAGCTCGGTTATATCAACAACCTTTATGACGTCAATAAGCTTATTGAGCTGCTTTGTTATCTGTTCTATTATCTGATCATCGCCGCTTGTAACGATTGTCATGTTTGATATCAGAGGATCAATGGTCTCACCAACCGAAAGACTTTCTATATTATATCCTCTGCCGCTGAAAAGCCCGGATATCCGGGAAAGGACGCCAAATTTATTTTCCACAAGGAGTGATATTGTATGTCTCATCTATTTCACCGCCTTTAGTTTCTTTTCTTCCTTCTCTTTCTTCTCCTCAAAGAGCATCTGATCGATCGGCGCGCCCGCAGGCACCATTGGGTAAACTTTCTCCTTCCAGTAAACAACAAAATCCATAAATACCGTCTTCTTTATCTTAAAAGCCTCTTTCAGGACAGGTTCAACCTCACTCGGTTTCGTAGCCCTCAGACCTATTGCGCCATATGCTTCCGCCAGTTTCACAAAATCCGGGACCACTTCAAGATGGGTATGTGAATAGCGCTCCCCGAAGAAGAGTTCCTGCCACTGACGCACCATCCCGAGATAACGGTTATTGAGTATCGCAACCTTTACCGGCAGCTTGTTAATGACCGCAGTTGCAAGCTCCTGAATATTCATCTGTATGCTGCCGTCACCGGCGATATCAATAACCAGCTTGTTCGGATGAGCAATCTGAGCGCCGATAGCAGCAGGGAAACCATATCCCATGGTACCCAGTCCTCCCGATGTCAGCCACATTCTGGGTTTATCGAATTTATAGAACTGGGCTGCCCACATCTGGTTCTGACCGACTTCGGTAGAAATTATTGCATCTCCCCTGGTAAGTTCAAAAATCTTTTCGACCACAAACTGGGGCTTTATTACTTCTTCGTCGTATGTGTAGCTCATGGGCCTTTCCTGCTTCCAGGCCTCTATCTGCTTCAGCCAGGCCTTCCGGACTTCTTCCCACTGCTCTTTGATATCTTCCTTCAATACCCTGTTCAAAACTGTCAGCACCTTTTTCACATCACCGACGATGGGGACATCGACACGCACGTTTTTCTTTATCGAAGTCGGATCAATATCAACATGGACAATTTTTGCATTGGGTGCAAAGGCATCAAGCTTCCCGGTCACTCTGTCGTCAAAGCGCATACCTATTGCAATGAGCAGATCACATTCCTGAATGGATTTATTGGCATAATATGTCCCATGCATTCCCGGCATTCCGAGGGAAAGTGAATGGGTGCCGGGGAATCCTCCCAATCCCATGAGAGTCATAGTGACAGGTATGTTCGCTATTTCAGCAAGTTCCTTTAGCTCCCTGTGCGCTCCCGATAGTATGACGCCGCCGCCTGCAACAATGAGGGCCTTCTTTGACTTGGAGATTAACTGTGCTGCCTGGTTGATCATCCACTTGTTGCCCTCAAGCGTTGGATGATAGCTCCTTATCTTGATTTCCGGCCAGGTGAACTCTGCCTTGGCTGATGTTACATCCTTGGGAAGGTCAATGAGCACCGGCCCCGGACGTCCTGTGGTTGCGATATGAAAAGATTCTCTGACAATCTTTGAAATGTCTTTTACATCTTTTGCAAGAAAATTATATTTTGTACAGGGTCTGGAAATGCCCACAATATCAGCTTCCTGGAAAGCATCATTTCCAATGAGCATAGTCGGAACCTGCCCTGAAAAAACAACAAGAGGGATTGAATCCATAGATGCTGTAGCAAGTCCGGTAATGGTATTGGTAGCGCCTGGACCTGAAGTCACCAGCACGACGCCCGCTTTCCCTGTAGAGCGGGCATAACCATCAGCCGCATGGACTGCGCCCTGCTCGTGTCTGGTAAGAATTAACTGTATATCTTTGTCTTCATAAAGCAGGTCAAAGATATTGAGGATCACACCTCCAGGATATCCAAAAATATGTTTAACACCTTCTCTCTTTAAACTTTCAATAAAGATCTCGGCTCCGGACATTTTCATAAACCCTTATTACTCCTTTTAAAAAAATTACATAATTTTAGCATAAAACAACATTGAGATGCACAGCATCAAAAAAGGGTTAATCCAAAAAACGCAAAATACTTTTTAATCATAATATTATTTTTTTTAATTATTAGATTAGAGGCTCTTGCAAAAGTCCTAAAACAGGCCAATTTGTCATTTCGAGTGAAACGAGAAATCTTTTATAATCAATAAGGTATAAGATTCCTCACATTCGTTCGGAATGACAATTTAGGACTTTTGCAAGAGCCTTATTAGTTAGTTGATATTTTTATTAATAATACGATACAAAATCGGTTCTTCGGGCGCTCCTATAGTTTTGGAGAACACTATTGGCTATCTCGAATGTCGGGTAGTCAACACTATTGACTGTGAGATGCATACAGTCTTTATCGGCGAGGTAATCGACGCCGAATTACTGAGCACAGGCAGACCAATGACCTTTGCACACTATGCTGACGCACTCAAGGGCAAAGTACCTACAACCGCCCCGATATTTGCCTGCGGTTGCTGATAGGGTCTCATTATCCTGCCTTGACGGCGGGACAACAAGACTGAAAAGAGCCATTCCTGAATCTCCCTCAGAATAACGGACATATTCTGGTATAATGAACGTAACCATAATAACCCTGGGTTATCTTTTAGACACTATTTAATAGGGGAGACGTACTTGAGAATCGATTGTTATCTGTCATTAACATGCGGCGCTGAAGATAGTCTGAAAATAAATATATATCAGGCGTTGGAGCTCGAGGGCTTAGAGGCTGAAGTGAATTTCTATCGAATCGACGATGAGAAAGCAGGCTCCCTGGGACTTCGTGGCTCTCCCTCTGTTCTCATTAATAGCGAAGACATTCAACTCGCAAATGTTACAGGTTTTTCCTGAAGGTTATTCAGAGACGAGGCTGGAAAGCTCTCGAATATCCCTTCAGTGGAAATGTTGAGAAAAGCAATACAACAGAAAAAGAGCCGGATAAGGAAAGGACATTAATCCGAATAATGCAATTAACCACAGAAAACACGGAGGATTATATTGATAATAAAAGAGAAACTATCAGTTTTTATAATTTCCTCTGTGCACTATTTTATGCAAGATTGAGTCTTAATTGCTTTAAAAAAATAACATGAGCACACAGAGAATTGCTTGAAATTAAATGTCTTTTAAAAGTTCAAAATACCTCTGTGAACTCTGTGGTTTTATCCAAATGCATTTTTCGGGTTAACCGATATGATAGACAAAATTATCGCCTTCTTCTTCTCTGATAACCTGAAAAACCATACATTGTGAACATTCCCATTGCTTCTTAAGGCGCTTTCCCTTCATCTTTATATCACACAATGTACCTGGCACTAACCAGCAGATTCTCCCTGAGTTTACACCATGATTAACTCCATGTTATTTATCTTCAAGTGCAGCAGGGCAGACACCTAATTCAGCTACTTTTGCGCCGCCGGGTTCCCTGCCGCATTTTTTGAATTCCCAGCAATTCAGTTTTTTCATAATTTATATCTAATATTATACCATCCAAAAATATAAAAGCCGAGCCAGCCAGTAAGTTATCCTTTGGCAGCTCGGCTCTCTTTTCTTAACAGCATTTAATGAGGCTTCATGTTAACAAACTTCCAGAACGCAAGGATAACTATAAGGAAAGCAAGGATAATCAGATATTCAACGCCCTTTGTCGCAAACATATCATAATAGGTAAAAAGCTCTTCCATTATGCTACCTCCACTATCAGCTCTTATTTTTAATGTTTCTCAATTGCCCATGCAGGTGGTTTCCTGAGCACCGGCATTCTGTTTACCATCCACCTAAATACCCAGACCTCTGTTAGTATTATGGAAGCCGTTATTATTAACTCCATCGGTGCCGGCCAGTATTTTTCGCTTAAAGGTACATACCAGTTATAAACGATAAACGTATAGTTTAACCTGTTAAGGATTATTCCAACCATTGTGAGTATTGCGGCGAATTTTATTGTAGCAGTGTTTTTCTGCTGTGCACCGCTTATGAACATAAGGCATGGTATAAGAATAAACCCGATTACCTCGAAGAGATACCAGAAACCCATCGCGCTATTTAAATACGGCACGGCGTGTTCATGCACAAGGAGAATAGCTTTCAGGAAGAGATACCCGAACATCGTAACGGCACATATACGGGCCAGGCCTACAAGAATATCATCGTAGTGTTTATGATGTGCCTCATCCAACTGATGACCAAATACTTTATGGCTGATCGACCCTTCGAATATTACCAACGAAAGTCCTGCAAAGATACTGGAAACAAAGTAAAGGATCGGGATAAAATCCGTATACCATAAAGGATGAATTTTACTTTTCGCCATCATCATTAGTGCACCGAGACCTGACTGGTGGAGTGTCGAAAGCGTGATACCGAATATTACTGCTCCGAGAGTCATGGCGCCGAGTATTTTTCTCAGTCGCTTCATCCCGAGCCATTCTGCAATTGTAGGAGAGAATTCAACAAGCGCTGCCAGCATGTAAAGGAAGAAGTGCCAGGCAACGAGGAACATGACCGCATTAACACCGAAATTATTGCCGATCATCGGATTATAGATGTTCCACCATCGTCCGATATCGAGGACAATTGCACCGGCATAGAAAAGGTATGCGAGGAAACCATTGAGAACCGTTGCCCTAATGATAGGATGGTATTTTTCCGCTCTAAGGACATATACAATGAAACACAGGACATATGCTCCACCCGCAAAGGCAACGCCTGTTACGACATCAAATCCAATCCAGAGTCCCCATGGGTATTCTTGATTGAGGTTTGTTACGGGCTTCCCAAGACCATATGCAAGACGGAGAACAATAAACACATACCCGAGGAGCATTATGGGAAGAGAGATGATGTTGAAAGGTGTCGCAATATGGCCTCTCGGTACTAACTCCTTTTTCAGGAAGTTCCAAAAATCTCCAAGATTTTTTATATTTGGGCTTTCGCCTTTTTCTTTAACAATTTCTACAGTTTCTAACTTTTCTCCAGCCATTCTTTATCCTCTTCCTTTCTCCTAATGTTTCTCTTTTTCTTCATGATGTTCTTCATCTTCCTTACTCTTTTTCGTCGCACGGTTGATGCCGAGCATTACTATCGGCCAGAGCACGAAAATGAAGGGAACAGCATAGAGGAAACCGGTGCTGTACTTAGGATATGCAACAGTTCCAAGGTCTTTCCGGAAGCCTATCTGCTCAAAAGGTACGGATGAAAGATACAGGTGTGATGTGCCGCCTACTTCATATTCTCCATAAATATGTTCAATATACTTATCAGGATTTGCAGCAATTCTCCTCTTCCCTTCTTCCAGAATCTGCTTCCTTGAGCCGAACATCAATGCCTGTGTCGGACAGACTTCAACACAAGCAGGGAGCACACCATTGTTGTATCTGTCATAGCATAAATTGCATTTCTGAATCCTCGGAATTGCTTTATTATATTCAAATTTGGGAATGTCAAAGGGACAAGAAATCATGCAGAGCCTGCAGCCGATACAATTCAAGTCCCAGGTAACTTGACCTGACGGTCGTTTTCTCATAGCTTTAACGAGACATGCAGCCACACATCCGGGTTGATTGCAATGCATGCATCTCTTCGGAACGAAAATCTTCCCCTTTTCCGTCTCGTAACGGTTAATAATCGTATATTGGGTATCGGATGTTTTTCGTATTGTCTTCAGCAGATTCTCATTTTTTGATTCAGATATGTCAGGAACCGGCAGGCCATTCACTTCAGCACAGCCGAGTTCACAACGGCGACAACCGATACAACGGGTCGTATCGACGAGAATGCCATAAAATTCTTTTGCAGAGGGAGTCTCCTTGGCAAGAGTTCTTCCCGGCGTAAGAAGGTTTCCGGTTGCAGCGCCTGCAACGCCTGAGCCTAATATCTTTAGAAAATTCCTTCTGTCCATCCTTGCTCCTCTCTATTCATTAACCTTTCTTCATGTAGTTGTGTGTATTATTCCGGTCTCCACTCATTTATTATTATGCTGGTATTCTGCTTTACGACCTTCTCATTCCTCATGGTAATAATCTTTTGAGAATCTCCCGGCTTTGCTTTATGACATTCTGTGCATTTTCGACCTTTTTCGAGCTCCATCTTTTCATGACAACCCAAACACTGACGATGGTAAGCCGACAGTAATGTCGTTTTGTTAAGATTCTGCCTGTCATATGCAGTCATATGACAATTCTTGCAATTCGGCGGGGTATCCTTCTGTGCCTCGGCTTCAGCAGCGCTCCGATGGTGACATCCTTCACAAAGAGTTTGAAGATTTCTATGGAAGTAAGTCGCCATTTTGCTGTCGTTTGAAATTTTAACCAGTTCATTGATAATGTCCATGTGCGGGAACTTCGAAGGTTCGAATTCTTTTTCCAGAATTTTTATCTCCACCTCTTTCTTCACTTTTTGCTGGTTGAGTCCGGCGGTTGACAGAGGTTTGGGCATAGGAAGCTGGTCTTTCTTACCGGTGTGACAGATGGCACAGGTTTCTTTTTTTGGGTTCATTGTTTCCAAATCCATCGCAGGGATGAGATGATGGCATCCAGCGCATTTCTTATCTTCTTTCTTTTTATTATGGCAGCCTGCGCAGCTATGTTCAGAAAATGCATGATGGTATGCAGCGGCTATATTAATGCCATTGCCCTCAGGTTTTCCGGTCAGGCTATGGCATGTATTGCAGGCATTCAGCGTTTCATGGTGACAGGAACGACAGGTCCTGGAATAAGTTTCATGAGTTTTGTGATCAAAAGTAACTCCCTTCATTTTTGAATTCTCTATATTTATAAATGGCTTGTCTTTCTGATCGCGATCAGGGCGGGGAACCTTCTCGAGTTCTGCAACTGTTTTATATTTTCCTGTATGGCATTTGCTGCAGTCAGTAGGAACTGCTTCCTTATCACCCTTTTTGAGATATTCATCCTGATACTTTAAATGACAATTAAGGCATTGCTGGTGAGAGGCCCTTCTCATCGAAAGTCCTTTTTGCGCTGCGGCATTTTGTATTGCTTTTAATTCCGGCCCTCTTTTCTTTTCAAGATCATGACAGTAATAGCAGGATTCCTCGGTGCCGGGTTCATATACCAATCGTAAGGCTTCATCCTCCTCTTCTATGTCATATGAATGATGACACAAACCACAATCGTCCTTACCTAACTTTTCTTTTAGTTTCTTAACATGTTTGTCATGGACGTAGAAATCAAACTCAGCCTTAGGATGTTTAACAATTAGGTCTCTTTCCTGCTCCTTGTGGCAGTCCCCACAGTTTACCGGTCCTGTTTTCTCTTTTTTTGCACTCTTCTTATGACACTCAATACATGCATCATGGTAAGCGTTCATGACAGAGGTTTTATCCCTTTTCTTGAGATTCATTGGGAAATCGAATATCACTTGACCGTCTTTTTCAGGATGGCAGGCAGTACAGCCTTCTGTCTTATAGGCTTCCTCATGTTTGCCGTGGTTAAAGATTACCTGAGGCCGTTCTAACTTACCGAAGATTTCCGTGCGGGCGATAGCAATCTTATTTTCGGGTTTAATCTTTGGAGGTTCTTTCACACGTAAGGTAGCTTCTACAGTGTAGACTGAGTATAATCCGTAACTAATCAAAATGAGATAAGCTATACTTACCAAAAAGAAAATTAATTTTCTATTCATCTTCTTATCCCTTCCCGGTTTATTCTCATGGTTTAAATTCCTCAGGAACTTCCATTGTTTCGGCTAAGATTTCATCCATAAACATCGCATGACCTTCTATATTGTAAAACTTTAGTACGTCATTGATACTGGTATAACAGTTATGGCATGGGGAGCAAATGTTATGACACCCTGTAGCTATAATTTGCTCAGCCTTTATCCGGGCTCCCTCACATCTGTTAGCCTTCCATGGCGGGCCAATGGCATTTCCACCTCCACCACCGTTACAGCAATAATTATGTCCGCGGTTCGGCTGCATTTCTATAATGGGCCCTTCAAATGTCTCGTTTACAAGGTACCGGAGCATCTCACCTCTACCTCTCAACCTGACAAGGTTACAGGGGTCCTGAATGGTAACTGGCCCCTTGATCTTTCTCGCTATCTTTATCCTCCCTGTACTGACAAGCTCATAGTAAAATTCAATCGGATGCAATGTCTCTATTGGGCTTTCCTTCCATCCCATGAGAGGCGGTGCCACATAACATGTGGCATTTAAAGGATGCCCTCACTCAGTGAGCACTATTCGTTTTATCTTTAACCTCATGGCATTGTCATAAATCCCCCGTACTACCCTCTGCATCGTCTCCATGTCACGAATGAACATCCCCATATTTGCACTGTCCCATCCATCCTGGGCAGCTACAGTCCAGTCAATCCCCGCAACATTCATGATTTTTGCTGTGCGGGCAATATGATAGGTTGCCACTTTCGGTTCTGTTCCCAGAGGACACCACATTACCTCTGCCCCTTCCTTATCAATAGGAATCCGGACATTCTTGATCTCCCCCCTTACCTCCTCCTCCTGCCACTGCATGGTATCGATCCAGTCACCCTGGGTAATCCATAACTGGGTTAAGGTAGCTGAAAGGCTATGAGTCTGATCCAGTATATTTTGGGGAACTAATCCGAGAATAAAACACATACGGCGGACCATCCCCAATTGGAACGCAATATCTAACCCAAAAGGGCAATACATGCTGCAGCGGCGGCAGAGATTGCACTCACAAAAGACGATCCTTGCAACCTGTTTCATGAATTCAGGGCTTACCTTCCCCTTTCTCTTGATCAGCTCCCATAGGGTCATTTTAACTTTGGCTACAGGTGCATAAGTGGGGTCTTTATCATGTGAAAGGTACCAGTGGCATGCATTCGAACAGAGTGCACAGTGAATACAGGTCTCCAGAGGTGCCATGAAACGGGCTCCGTTTTTCCCAATATTTAAAACAGCATTTACTGCTTTTTCTATCTTCTCCGTTGTAAGATTTTTTACAGTTTCATCAAAACCCGGATCAGCGACAGGTTTTCGATTTAACTTTACCCAATCTTCTGTTTTAGTACTTTCTTTGACACTTGCTTCAGCCATCTATAGAATCCTCCATAGTTTAATTTACCAGTCCTGTGAATGACGATACCCTTGATCGGAACCCATATACGCTCTTGTGAGGAAGAAGTAAAGCATATGGCCAAGCCTTGTAAAGGGAATAGCTATTAACATAAGCGAGCCAAAAATCATATGGAGTATCACCATGATTTTATGAGGGAGAAGCCACTGATGATAAGCTAAAAAACCGGTGATAAAAGGTAAAAACGCAATCGCAAGTATAAGATAATCATCTGCGAATGTAACAAACCTTACCTCAGGGGCAAAAATCCTTCTCACAAAAAAGAAACCACAACACGCAATAACAATCATGGTCATGATGTCTGCGAATCCTTCAGAAACAGTCCACCAGCTTATCCCCCAGGATTCATATATGAGAACATTGTGTGCAAGGAGAAATATGGGAAGAATTACAAGACCAACATGGAAAAGAAAGGTTGCTGTGCTAATGACCCAGCGACTTCTCCAGTTAACACTGGCAAATGGAAATACCCAATGCAGAATGGAACGCAAACTTAATTTGAAACTCATATAAGGTTGGACAACCTTCTCTTTCTTTGCCAGCAAAATCATTCCACGGACTTTGTAAATACTTCCTCCGATAAATATTAAAAAAGCAATCCAGACTAAAGGACCTCTTACAAAATTATATAATGATAAATCTCTAATAAAATCTAACATGTTTTACTCCTGCATTATAGTTCATTTATTGGGATTACTTTCCGATAATATTTCCCATTATCTACACATCTCAACAATAAATTCTTCCCATCTGGGCTGAAAACAGGATTCCAGAGAGATTCATATCCTTTCTTACTCACCTTGCCGTCAACAACAATGTAAAATTTACCATTCCTCTCAGCCTTGGCTACAACTGTATTGCTATCAGGGCTGAAAATAGGATCCCATACATTATCGAATTTCTCAGTCCATGGGTTGCCATCTACAGCAACTGCCCATCTTTTACTATCCTTTACTACTGCTGCTACCCTCTTGCTGTTTAGACTAAAGACAGGGGAAAGAACCGCATCGCTGAATGTAGTACTCCAGGGGGTGCCATCAACCGCGATAGTCCATCGAGAAAATGAAGGGACTACCACCGCAGCTAACTTCTGGCCATCGGGACTGAATATCTGACGCCATGCATTAAAGAAATACCCCCAGATTGGCTTTCCGTTCATTGCGAGTGTAGTTCCTTTAGGTGTTCTAATAGGAGCAACAACATCATTGGTGTTTGGTTTAAAGATTGGTTCCCATACTAATCCAAATGGCCCTTCCCATGTATTTCCATCTACGGCAATATTGTATTGAGCAAAGCCTGTCCTGACACATGCAGCAACATGATTACTATCAGGGCTAAATACAGGTCCCCAAATACTCCAGAATTTCTTCTCCCAAGGAGTTCCATCCACTGCAACAGTCCAGATACCTTTCTGGTAGGTAAAAATATCTAAAGTTTTCATAGGTTGGATCTGAATACAAGATGCCGTCTTTGTTCCATCCGGGCTTACAGCAAGATGTCTTGCATCTATATACAGGTTCTCCCACACTTGCCCATTTAATGCAGCTCCAAGTTGTGGATCCCGTTTGATGTTCACGGCAATACCTTTGCCATCCTGGGTTAAGGTAAGATTCCATATAAAATCGAATGTTTCCTCCCACATCTCATGATCAACAGCTAAAGCATATACATAATCTCTATATGTTAAAGATATAAGCTGATTGTCAGGTTTGAATTTAAGCGAGTATACTCTCTCAAACTTCTCTTCCCAGACGTCTCCGGTTAGACAGGTAGTAAACTTTCCTTTTTCCGGCTGGACTACAGCAGCTATTTTCTCACCGTCATCAGAGGGGGTTAATTCACGTAGGTCGATAAACTTCTTTTTCCAATCATTTATATTTGCAACTAATTTTTCTCCTGTATCCCAATTCCAACTTGCTGATTCACTCATATAGCGTTCACCTTCCTTTTCATCTTTAGCTATATTTTGGATATTAAATATATTGATCTGTTATTATGTTATAATGTCACTAAGAAAAATCTTCCTTTAACCCCAGCTTGATGAACCTTCAAAAAAACCTTATTCCTATTTACTGGTTAGAAAAATTATCACACTCAATCAAAAAAGTCAATAGCTTTTTTTATATAGCTTTTTTTATAAAAAATTATATCTAAATTTTCTATTTATAGATTACTTCTATTTATAAATTTAAGTTGGCAAGATAATTTTCGGTAAGATAAATTTAGAGATAATGAGAACAATGTTTACATTTACAGGAGGATAATACAGGCACACAGACAAAATATAAAATACACCCCGTCGTGATGGGAACAAAGTCTTATGTTGTCCGTTATAATAGGTGTGCATATAATCTGATTTTTCAAATTATAAAAGGAGAATTAATGGTATGGAAGAAAAAGAAGTTGAAGGTTCTGTCACAAGTTTAGAAAAAATATTATCTTCTGAGGGATACAAAGAAAAAGCAGGTAATGTAAGTAAGGGAATTTTAACCTGGGAAAAAGATCTTGTCTTTACTGCAAGAATTCGCGGTTATGCAATTGATTTTGATGCTGAGGCAAAGGAAGGATGTATCCCTACTGACAGCCTTTTGATGAGTTTGCCGGGTTGTCTGGCCATAGATGTAGTTCTGTTTATGAAGAAGATGAAGGTTGAGATAACAAAATTCGAGATCGAAACCATCGGAGAGAGAAACCCTGTGCCGCCGAAATATTTCAGGGGCGTTGATATGAAAATCCGAATTGCAGGCAAAGGCATCACCCCCAAAAAGCTTGACAGGGCAATCTCACTTTCTCAGAAAAAATATTGCTCTGTTCATCACTCCCTGCGAAAAGACATGGACATTAAAGTAAGTTATATAATTGAAGAAAATGACTAATCTGCAAATTCGGGTTGGATTGGATTTATTTGAAAAAAACTGGCCAAAAAAATTAAAAGGCTCACGGGTCGGTCTCCTTGTTCATCCCGCATCTGTTAATAAGAATCTCGAACACGCTGTCCCCCCGTTTTTCAAATCCAATAAATTTAAATTAAAGGCGCTCTTCGGCCCACAGCATGGCATCCTTGGTGAGACACAGGACAACATGATTGAATGGGAAGGTTTTCGTGACACAAAGACAGGACTTCCCGTATTCAGCCTCTATGGTCATAGCCGTAAGCCTGAACCATCCATGCTGCAAGACATTGATGTACTTGCAATAGATATGCAGGATATTGGCTCACGTTATTATACATTTATATGGACAATGGAACTCTGCATGCAGGCATGCATGGAAATGAACAAATCCGTAATAATCCTCGACAGGCCTAACCCCATTAACGGCCATCTTACAGAGGGCCCTGTTTTAGATATGGCTTTTGCTTCATTTGTCGGACAGCGTCCTCTTCCTGTACGGCATGGGATGACAATCGGTGAAATAGGCAATTATCTGAGGAATGAATTTTATCCTTCACTGGATTTTCATGTCATTCCTATGCAGGGCTGGAATAGAAAAAACTGGTTTGATGAAACCGGATTGCCATGGGTGCTGCCCTCTCCGAACATGCCGTCGCCTGAAAGCGCTATTGTATATCCCGGCATGTGTCTTTTTGAGGGCACGAATCTCAGCGAAGGAAGAGGTACTACCAGGCCTTTTGAGATTTTCGGAGCTCCGTTCATAGAACCTGACAAACTGACAACACACCTCCTGAGATTCAAACTTCCCGGTCTGATCTTCAGGCCGGTGTATTTCCAGCCGACCTTTCAAAAACATACCGGCAAACTGTGCGGCGGGGCACAGATCCATATTATCAACAGGGAGAGACTGAAACCATTTAAAACTGGTGTTGCAATCATTAAAAGTATCCATTACCTTTATCCGGAGCATTTTGCCTGGAAGCAGCCACCATATGAATATGAGACTGAGAAGATGCCGATTGATATCCTTGCAGGCACAGACAGATTAAGAAAAGATATAGAGAAAGGTGAAAAACTTGATAAGATGGAAGAATGGTGGCAGGAAGAGTGTTCACAATTCAATAAGCAGTATAGAAAAAAATATTTGATCTACAAATAACAGTAGGGCATAGTAATTGAGCGGTTTCTTTTGCTGATAGTCATTGAATAAATTAATAAAATATGGAGGCAAAAGCCTCGGAGTCCTGATGGAAATCGGGACGAGAATGAGTGAAATTACTATGCCTTGCTGTTTCCTTATGGTACTGGGCAAATGAACCTCTTTGCCTTCATCCTGGCTGCCGGCCTTGGGGAAAGGCTGCGACCGATCACCAACCATATTCCCAAGCCGCTCCTTCCAATACTCGGGAAACCTGTTTTGCAATCAGTGCTAGAAAAAATTTCCCTTATACCAATACAAACTATAGGGATAAACCTTCACCACAAGAAAGAAGATATCGAAAACTGGATAAACCATTCTCCCTTCAGACATATTATTCAACTCTTTCCCGAAAACCCTGTCCTTGGCACCGGCGGTGCGTTAAAAAATGCCGGGCATTTTCTCAAAGAGAGCACTTTTCTTGTTCATAATTCGGACGTTATTTCTGATATTAATCTGCAGGAACTGGTGGATTTTCACCTCTCATCCCATAATCTTGCCACCTTTGCAGTGCACGATTACCCTGAGTTTAACAAGCTGGCAGTTGATGAAAAAGGTTTCTTCAAAGGGTTTAACTCATCATCAGGGGAATTAAGAAATTTGGCCTTTACCGGGATTGCTGTCTATGATCCTGAATTCCTTAAATTTCTGCCCGAAGGCGTTTCGAGTGTTGTGGACACATGGTTAAACGCTATTATTAAAGGATATAAAATCGGGACCTTTGATGTAACCGGTTGCTCCTGGAATGATATCGGGAAACCAGTTTCTTATGCAAAAGCTGTTATCAATGAACTCAGAAAGAACGGGGAAACTGTTTATGTACATCCATCTGTCGGGAATTGCAACTCTTTTGAGATGGATGGATATGTGGCAATTGAAAATGAAAGCATATTATATCAGGGCATTTCGCTGAGAAATTGTATTGTACTGCCTGGAACCGAAATTGATATAAAAGACCACTTCGAAAACTGCATCCTCGGTCCCGGATTCAGGATTGATCTCAGCGAGTCAGATTTTTTTGATTCAGCTGAAGGCAATTCTTTCCTCATTGGCACAGGAGGATCTGACAGGAAATATTACAGGGTCAAACTCGACAAACACTCAGCGGTGCTTATGCAGTCTCCTGATGGAGATCCTGATTTTCAGAGGCATATTGAATACACACACTTCTTCAGAGGGTATTCTATTCCTGTCCCTGAATTAATCGATATAGCACACGATAAGAAAACCGCATTATTTGAAGACTTTGGTGATCTCTCTTTATACAGCTGGCTGAAATGTCCACGAGACCGGGGAATGATAGAAAAGATGTACAAAAAGGTTATTGATATCCTCATCCTGATACACACTGAAGTGACTGAACATGTATCAGAGCGCCCTCTGCTCCGGAAGAGAATATTTGATTATGAACATCTCAGATGGGAGACAGGCTATTTTGTCGAGAGATTTGTTAGCGGTATCAGAAACATTAAAATAGCAAATGAGCTTTTACTCAATGATGATTTCCACAGACTTGCTGAAAAGGTCGACTCTTTTCATAAGACGGCAATACACCGTGATTTTCAGTCGCATAATATAATGGTCACAAAAGGAGAATCTCCGGGGATAATAGATTATCAGGGCGCAAGGATCGGCCCGCCAGCCTATGATGTCGTCTCACTCTTATGGGACCCTTATTTTCGCCTTGATGATGATATGAGAGAAAGGCTTTTGGATTTTTATATAAAAAGAATGTCGGAAAACAGCCGGTGGTTCAGACAAAATGAGTTTAGAGAAACCCTGGTCCCTTGCCGCATGCAGCGTCACATGCAGGCGCTTGGTGCATATGGTTTTTTATCCTCAGTAAAAGGGAAAAAATATTTCCTGAAATATGTGCCTGAGGGATTAAGATTGTTAAAGAAAGATATTGAGCTTGCTAAGGAGGAATATCCTGAATTGTACAAGCTCGTTATATCAATCCCTTAATAATTTCAACAGCCTTTGGTATAGCACACTCAACCGCCGGCGTACACTTATCGGAGATCGTCGTGACATCTTCTGCCTCAATTGCAATAACCCTGATATCCTTCGGTATTTTCCCGGGGAAAAGCCTGTTCCCCAATTCAAGCATTGTTGAGAGATCCATATTCAGATGAGTTGAGAAAGAATGGTTCGTATGCTTATTCTGAATATCTTTCAGGGAAAGCTCATAGATTGTTCCCGGCTCACCCCCGGTCTTTATGGCATCAACGAGAATTATTCTGTCGTAGCCCTTTATTGCATCGAGGATATCGAGACCGGAAAGCGCTTCCATTAAATCAATGTTATCTCCTGTCTTTTCTTTCCTGAGAGCCTCTATTACATGCAACCCTACCCCATCGTCAGAGCGCAGAAAATTACCTATGCCGAGGACTAAAATGCTCATTGTTTAAAGTATCCAGGAAAGTTAATCAGATCAGCTACGCATAAGGATGCGTGCCGAGGACCACCTCTTTATTAAACTTTGTCTCGATCTTCTTTTTGATATCTTCAATATCAATCGGACATTTTGCAGTTTGTGCTGCCTTCATTATGCAAGTCCCAAAATGAATAGCATCGAAATCCCGCTCATAGAGTTTCCCCATATCCATCATCAAAGCAACTTTCGGCATAAGGACACCGGGGCAACCACCGCAGTCATCCATGGCAATGACTTCCACGTCATAATCCTTCCAGCGTTCATACTCACCCGCCTTCTCTGCAATTCCCTTAAAACATTTCAGACAGCCTGCTACACAACTAACACCTTTGATGTTTTTGCATGCCAGTATCGCAATTCTTTTCTTTGCCATAAACTCCTCCTTTAATGAGCAAATTTTTATAGACTACATTAATGTCCGCAGCTTATTCCATGTCCATGGCCGGCGCAGGTATGCTGCATAGTAAACTCAGGGAGAGTATGATCTTTTAACAGCTTGATATTTTCTTTGACCTTTTGTGCCTGTGCCTGAAAAACCTTAATGCCCTGCTGGTTCAGCTTTGTCAGTGCACCCGCTCCGATACCTCCCACAATAATTGCATCTACATGCTGGTTATTTAACGCTTTCAATGGATTACAGGCGCCATGAGCATGATGCTGATCTTTATTGTTGATCGTCGTTACATTATTATCTTTTGTGTCAACGATAATAAACACCGGTGCAGAACCGAAATGCCCGTAGACTTCACTGTTCAACCCCTCTTCTTCTGCTACAGGAAAACATACTTTCATATCTACTCCTCCTTTTGTGATGGTTCTATTTTCAATGCTTTGCCTTTTAAAAGACACTCGGCAACCTTTCTGTGTGCCTTGTTCAGGATTCTACCGAATGTCTGCCTTGATATCTTCATATTTGCAGCGGCTTCTTCATGATAGAATTCTTCATAATCTGCAAGCCTGAGAGCCTCAAGTTCATCCATTGAGATCGATATTTCCTCAAGTTCTATAAGGGGAATTCCCCTTGGTTTGAAATAATTAGCATCTGGTTTGCATTTGATACAACGATATTTCTTCGGTCTCGGCATTAGCTTAATTATAGGCATATGCCCATAATTAAGTCAAGGAGGATTTCCGGAAGATTCCTGCCCCCTACCGGAGACTTATAGAATCGTTGTGCCGGATTATTTATAATAGGATTCAATGGATCACTGATCAGATGGGAAGAATAAAAATGGTGCAGGAATTCCCCATCAACGAGACAAGGACAACTCCGCCCCATAGCGCGCTATTCTCAGTGAACATGCTTGTTGGAACAGAAAAAGGCCGGTGTTATACTCCGAAAGAAATAAAACGTTGGTTGGCAGAAACAGGGTTTAAGAATATTGGTACAAAGCATCTGCCTGAGACAGTTCTCGTTATGGGAGAACAAAAAGAATAAAGTAGCTTTCATAAGTATTAGGGAAGACTACTGAAGCAAAGATTGTTGTACAATCCGGAAATTACGAGCAATATTTTGGGAAGTAGGGGCGGGGTATCCCCGCCCTTCTGTATCGGCGGGTTTGTTGTTAAACCGGATGAAGATAAGGCGGGCGTGG
>Ga0194126_10006076_pt1 | contig 17401 bp, 13 predicted proteins | sample TA2KigC150mmetaG_FD_148641 | JGI IMG/M metagenome (GOLD analysis project Ga0194126, IMG submission 148641) | Freshwater microbial communities from Lake Tanganyika, Tanzania - TA2015035 Kigoma Deep Cast 150m | ecosystem: Environmental > Aquatic > Freshwater > Lake | place: Tanzania: Lake... | reverse complement strand
TATCGCAGAACATCCTGCCTACGCTGTAACCTTCTCCTCCTGAGCGCCAGGGGATAATGGCAAAGGTGTCTGGGTCGGGCCTTGCGATCATATCCGACTCCTCTATGCGGGCAAAGCCCTCGATTGATGAACCGTCAAAACCCATACCTTCTTCCAATGCGCCCTCTAGCTCATCGGCAGTAATAGCAAAACCTTTTAAAAAACCCAGCACATCGGTAAACCAAAGGCGCACAAACTTCACCTTGCGCTCTTTGACTAATTTTAAAATATCTGCCTTAGTCCTTTTAGCCATCCCTTCCTCCCCTTAATAAGCCTTTAGTTTTTTAGATCCTAATCTTTTTAAAAACGCCTCTAACCTGGCTAATGCCTCTTTAAGATTATCGGTACTTGCGGCATAAGATATCCTGATATAATCTTCCAATCCCGGGCCAAAGGCAGTCCCGGGGACTATCGCAACCTTTTCTTCTTTTAAAAGCCGCTGGCAGAAATCCATTGAGCCTAAACCGCTTTTCTCAACGCAGCAAAAGACATAAAAAGCCCCTTCCGGCTTTACGCAATCAAGGCCTAACTTGCGCAGGCCATCAACCACGAGTTCTCTCCTTCTCTTATACTCGCGCTTCATCTCTTCAACTGACCTCCTGCCGCTCTCCAAAGCCTCGCAGGCAGCCATCTGGCTGGTTATGGGAACGCACATCATGGAATACTGGTGGATCTTGGTCATAGCCGCAATTATCTCTTTCGGTCCGCAGGCATAACCTATGCGCCAGCCGGTCATAGCATAGCTTTTAGAGAAACCGTCCAGATAAACAGTGCTCTCCCTTGCCTTGGGAAGCGTAGCAAAGGGGGTATGGCCAAAATCATAAGTCAGGTCTCCGTAAATCTCATCGGTTATGCATAAAAGCTTATTCCTTAGAATGATCTTCTTAAATTCTTCCAGCTCTTTTTTAGTATAAGATACCCCGCTGGGATTAGAGGGATAATTCAGAAGGAGCGCCTTAGTCTTTTTATCAATTGCCTTTTCTAAGGCCCTGGGGGTAAGCTTAAAATTACTATTCTTAGTGTCTATATAGCCTACTGTTCCTCCGGCTAACTCCGTCATTGGCCCATAAGAGACATAGCTGGGGGTAGGGATTAAAATCTTATCTCCAGGATTAATGATGGAGCGCAAGATAAGGTCCACGCCTTCACTCACCCCTACAGTAATCAGGATCTCTTCATCAGGGCAATACTCCAGGCCGAATTTATTTTTCAGGTAGCGGCTTAAAGAGAGCCTTAGTTTATATAGGCCTTTATTTGAGGTATAGGAGGTAAAGCCCTCTTCTAGTGAATAGATCCCTGCTTCGCGGATCTGCCAGGGGGTGACAAAATCCGGCTCGCCCACGCCCAAGGAAATAACATCCTTCATCCCCAGCACCAGGTCAAAAAATTGCCTGATACCGGAAGGCTGCATTTCTTTTACTTTTTTAGAAATAATATCCCTCATAATTTAACCTTAGCCTTTTAATACGATATCGCTATCCTTTTATTTTCTTCTCTATGCTTCAAGACCACCCCGTCCTCTTTGTATTTCTTAAGCAGAAAGTGGGTGGTAGTCCCTTTTATATTATCTAAAGGAGCGAGCTTCTCCGCTACAAACCTGGATACTGTATGCAGGTCTTTGCCTTCGACGATTAAGAGCAGGTCATAGGTGCCTGAGATAAGATAACAACTGGAGACCTCCGGAAATGAATAGATGCGCTCCGCGACTTTATCAAAGCCTAAATCCTTCTGCGGGGTAACATTAACCTCTATCAGGGCCCGGACCTCTGCATTGACATCCTTAATCAGCTCTTTATTTATCACTGCCTTATATTTTAAGATTACCCCTTCTTTTTCATATTTTTTCACGGCTTCCTTTATTGCCTGCGGCTTCTTCTTAAGCATCCTGGCAATCTCTTCAACGCTGAAGCGACAATCCTTTTCTAATATCTCCAGTATCTCTTCCATCTTTCCTCCTTAATTTTAGATAAGGCAAACCGGCGGATTCAGCCTTTTGTGCTGGGAGCCGGCGATCATTCTCTCTACCCTTCTTATCTTATCAGGAGAGAGTTTCTGCTTCTTCCTTTTTTCTCTGCGCTCCAATATATCATCCAGTTCCGGATAAAGCAGCCCCATCTCTGCCTCATCGGTCTGGCCAGGCCAGAGCCCGGCAGTAGGCTTTTTAGTAATAATACGCTGCGCAATACCCAACTCTCTGGCTAGCTCCCTTACCTGTCTTTTAAGCAGGTCTCCTAAAGGCAGGATATCCACTCCCCCGTCACCGTATTTGGTAAAATAACCTACCTTAAGCTCTGCCTTATTACCTGTGCCGCAAACCAGGTAATTAAGCTTATTTGCAAAATAATATAAAACCATCATGCGCAGCCTCGGCTTCAGGTTAGCCTTAGCAATTTTTCCTGAGGCAGGCAAGACCTTAAGCAACTTGTCGTAACTCTCTGATAAATCAATGAGCTTGGTTTTTATCCCTAGCCTCCTGGCGCAGGAGCGCGCATCGGTTAAATCTTGAGCCTGGCTATGGATAGGCAGGATTAGGGCCAGAAGGCGCCTTCTTCCTAGGGCTTCTTTGGCTAAAGCAGCTGCTACGCAGGAATCTACTCCTCCGCTAAGGCCTAAGACTATCCCCTTAGAGTGCGCTTTATTAACCTGATCTTTAATCCAGCTAACAATCCTTTTTTTCATAGTTATTATCCTGGATTATAACATCTAACTTAAGGAGGGTCAACGGCAATTCTTGCCTGTTGCCTACGGAAAGATTATTTTGACTTGATTGCCAGGACCTTGACCAGGTCAGCGGCGTCTTCTATCTTATCAGTAACCCCTTCCAGATATTCTGCAAGTTGATAACATAAAAGCAGATTAGTAGGCTCAAGCTTGGCATGAATAATCGCCTCAATAAGGAGTTTTTTTTGGTCATCTGCCTCGTGTTCAATATGATCAACATCCTCACAATCAGTAAGGGCTTTTTTCAGGTCGTTCTTAATGATTGCGTTTATGCTATCTTTAAGTTTAGAAACTGAATTGAATATGAGCTCCGTAGCTTTAATTATGTTTTTTGAAATATCCTCTGGCGGCTTCTGCTCAATGAACCCCAGGAGCCTTCCTGCACTATTGGTCCAGTCAGCAATCTTATCCAAGGTCTTGGCAAAATGCATCAGGTCCTCCCTGTCTGGAGGCATAAGCAGCCCTTCGGAGAGCTCATTAATCATCTTAGCCCTTAGAATATCAGCCTGATGCTCGCTCTGTCTCACATTTTCAATCGCTGTTTTCTTTGCAGCTATATCTCCCCGGACAAAGGCCCCAACCGCATCGGAGAAATAGCTGACTGTCTTGTAGGTCTCCTCTACGTGCTTTTGGGCATCCTGTAATATAGACTGCTCCTCTGCCATCCCTAACCAGCCTAAAATATTCCTGACCTCTCTCATCGCTACCTCCTTTAATGAGCACATAACTTACGAACGCCAAGCGTGAGTAAGTTATAGGTGCGAATTAATCCCCGCCGTACTTTTTCGCTCTGCAAAAAAGTACGAAGCAGCGGGGATAAATTCAGCCAACAAACTTACGTTCACTATCATTCCGTAAGTTTGGGCTTTATTTAAAAATCACAATCCCTTTTAGCAATAAAAAACTTATCAGGCCGGTAACAAATGGCGTAGCCAGCCAGCAGATAATTATTTCTCTCATGACGCGCATATTTACCACGCGTACCCCCCGAACCAGGCCTACGCCAAAGATGGCGCCGACTATAGAATGGCTGGTAGAGACCGGGATCCCGAATAGCGTATAGATATGCACATTAATGGCGCTCGCCAATTGCGCTGAAAATGCCATAATCGGCAAAAGCGAGGTAATTTCATAACCGATTGTCTCAATAACCTTGTAACCCCAGGTCATGATACCTAAGACTATGGCCAGCCCTCCGAATATTACGCTAGTGCGCGCATCAAGCACGCCTGCCCCGGCGATAACACCTGTGGCATTAGCCACATCATTAGCGCCCCAGGAATAAGCTACATAGCAGCCGCTTAAGATAATCAGCACGGCAAAACTTATCTTTAAATACCTGCGCGGTATGATCCTGTAAAATATATTTTTAAATACGCGATAAAATATATAGCCCAAGATAGCGGCGCCTATAGGAGTAAATGCCCAGCAGAGAAAGATATCTAAAAGCACCTTCCACTTTACCGGAGCTCCTATCGCCAGGCCCGCCCCCGCTACCGCGCCAACTATAGAGTGGCTGGTAGATATAGGTATCTTCCAAGAAGTAGCCAGGACCACCCAGCAGCAGGCAGAGAATATTGCTACCAGGGCCAAATAAAGCGCCATATCTTTAGGCAGGCTGCTTATGGGGACAATCCCCTTACCAATAGTTTTTGTTACATAAGACCCCTGCAAAGAGGCGCCCAGAAAACCAAAGATGACAATCAGTATTATTGCCTGCCTTAAGTTTAAAACCTTTGAGCCGACAGCCGGGCCAAGAGAATTAGCAGCGTCATTGGCGCCGATAGACCAGCCTATCCCTGCCGCCATTAATAAAACGAAGAAAACCAACAATACGCTCATGTTCTATTTCCCCTACAGGCCTTAACGCAGAGCCCGCAGATATACTGGTCCACTAAACGTTTCTTCTGGAATTCTTTTAATTTTTCAAGGCAGGCCTGGTGGTCAAATCCGGCAGGATTATCTTTAATGGCTGCCGAGGGGCATATTCTAACACAAGACCTGCACTCCCCGCAATCCTTTTGCAGAGGGCGGCCTGTTTTAAGCGGCATATCCGTGAGGATTGAAACAAGGCGGAACTGGCTGCCTAAATTTTTATTTACCAGTAGATTATTCCTGCCTATCCAGCCCAGGCCTGCGAGGTAGCCTATTTTTTTATGTGAGAGATGCGCCTTTTGACTCTGCCAGTCTATGATCTGGGAGGCAGGTATGGGTATGCTCAAGAACCCTTTTTTCTGGATGTAATGAGAGACTGCCAAGGCTGCCTGGTCGAGCGTCGCATTGACAGTGCGGTAATGGTGAAAATACAGGCGCGTAGGTTCATCCTGCAAATCATCTAAAACTCCCCTGGATAAGCCTAGCCCCAAACAAACAACTGTTTTAATCTTCTTTAATATATCCGCTGAAAGCAGAAAATCATTTTTTATCCCGGATATATCGGCCGCGCCGAATAAATCAGCCCCTAATTTTAGAGAGAGTTTTTTAAGGCTAAGGTAATTTTTGTTTTTCTCCATTGAATTTCCTTAAATAGACCATAAGTATTGATACTGCCGCAGGGGTTACTCCAGAGATACGCGAGGCCTGGCCCAGATTAAGCGGCCTAAACCTGGTTAATTTCTCCTTTATCTCGCGCGAGAGCCCGGGGACTACGGAGTAATCAAGCTTATCGGAAAGCCTGATCTTCTCTAGGTGCTTGAACCTCCCTACCTCAACTAGCTGCCTCTTGATAAACCCAGCATATTTTACCTCATTTTCCAGCTGTTGATAAGCGAATTCCGGTATATCTAATTTTATCTTGGTTATTCTTTTTAAGTCTTGAATATCGACTTGCGGCCTCCTTAAAACCTCTTCTAATGTAGTTGGCTTTTTTAAAGGAGAGGTATTTAAAAGATCCAGGCGCGCATTAATTTTAGCACTTGGCTTTAAAGAAGTTTTTTTTAGAAAAGCCATCCCTTTCCTGATAGCCTTTTCTTTCTTTTGCATCCTAGTATAGTCTTTTTTCTGGACTAACCCCAATTCATAGCCTATTTTACTGAGCCTTAAGTCAGCATTATCCTCGCGTAAGACCAAACGGTATTCTACGCGCGAGGTAAACATGCGGTAAGGCTCATTAGTCCCTTTGGTCACCAGGTCATCAATTAAGACTCCCATATAACTGCTGGAGCGGTCTAGCACCAAAGGCTCCTTATTTTTTGCGCGCAGGCTAGCATTAATCCCGGCAATCAGGCCTTGGGCTGCCGCCTCTTCATATCCTGTAGTCCCGTTTATCTGGCCTGCGCTGTATAAATTTTTGATCAACTTGGTCTCCAGGCTAGGATAAAGCTGAGTTGGCTCTATCACCATATGCTCTATGCCGTATCCGAAATGGATAATTCTTGCCTTTTCTAATCCTGCAATAGAATGCACCATCTTAAGCTGCGCCTCTTCGGGCAGGCTGGTTGATAGGCCGTTAGGATAAACCTCTTTGCTCTTATAGCCTTGAGGCTCAAGGAATATCTGATGCCGCTCTTTATCTTTAAATTTTACAATCTTATCCTCTATGGAAGGGCAATAGCGTACTCCGGTAGCCTTGATTATTCCGGCATAAAGCGGAGAGTAGCGTAGATTATCCAGTATAATTTGGTGTGTGTTCTTATTAGTATAGGTAATATAACAGGGTATCTGTTTTTGTTTTAGGCTTTTAGTGGTAAAGGAAAATGGCCGAGGAGGAAAGTCGCCTTCCTGTATAATCAGGTTGCTGTAATCTATAGAGCCCTTATCCAGGCGCGGGCAGGTGCCGGTCTTAAACCTCAGGAGCCTAAATCCTAATCCTTCTAGGTCTCTGGCCAAAGATAGGCTGCTAGATTCGCCAATACGGCCAGCGCTATGATGTTTAAGCCCCAGATGCAGGAGGCCATCGAGAAAAGTCCCCGCAGAAAGAACCACGCAAGAGGCCAGGATGCTTTCTCCTTTACCGGTTAAGACGCCTATTACCTGGCTATCTTGAACCAGGAGCTTTTCTGCTTCTGCTTCTTTTAGATAAAGATTCTTCTGACTAGCGACCCGCTTTATCATATAGCGGTTGTACATCTCCATATCTATCTGCGCCCGGGAAGATTGCACTGCCGCTCCTTTTGAGGCATTGAGTATCCTAAATTGTATCCCACAGCTATCAGCTGCCCTAGCCATTGCCCCGCCCAAGGCATCTATCTCTTTAACTAACTGACCCTTGCCCACCCCTCCGATCGCCGGATTACAGCTCATCCTGCCAATTGAGCCGGCATCCAGGGTAAGCATAAGGGTCGAGCATCCCAACTGGCTCGCAGCCAAAGCAGCCTCGATCCCTGCATGCCCCGCGCCAACTACTATGACATCATATTTATCCATTTGCTTGGGATTTAAAGGGAGGCTGATTTTATAAGGAAAGGCATGATTTGGTTTCCCAGGAGCTCTCCGATGGAACCAAGCCTGGCGGTCTTCTCTGAAAAACTAAGCGTTCCGTCGGGCTTGACGTTTCCGCCGCAGACTAACAAGGGGACCGGGTCGGCAGTATGGGCCTTGACAGCGCAGACCGTAGAGTGGTCCGCGGTTATGGCGATTATGGTATTTGAAATATCCAGATTAGGCAAGAGGTTAGCGAAGAAAAATTTATCAATAGCCTCGATGATTTCTTTTTTATGCTGGTAATCACCGTCATGCGCAGGCTCATCCGGGCCCTTTATGTGCACATAGATCCCGTCGTATTTACCGATAGACTCTAAAGCAACCTTGGCCCAAATAGGATAATCCACATCCAGGTGGCCTGTAGACTCCGGGATATCGATGATATCTATGCCTGTTAAAAGGGCTATCCCTTTTTCAACCGGCATCTGCACAAAAGAGCCGAACTTAAGATTATAAAGACTCTCCATCGGCGGAAACTTAGGCAGGCGATCCCCGGCGTCGCGAGAGAGTATCACATTCGCAGGAAGCTTGCCTTCGGATATACGCTTTTTATTCAATAATGATTCGTTGAGGACCTTATTCGATTTTTCGGTAAATTCATTTAAAAGCCCTGCGGATGCCACTGCCTCAGCCGAACCTTCATAACCAGGCATGGCTGTGGACCTGGCTAATAAATTTTCAAACTTCTCTTTGGCTATCCCAAAGACCCCTTCCCGGTCATAGGCCGGATCAGTATTAGTAATCCATCCGGATAATTGAGAACGCACGCCTCTGATTACTAATACCCCGCGATGCCCGATGGTATTCTTGAACTCAAAAGTCGCACTAGAGAGCGCGACTTTTGAGTTAATCTCTTTTGCCAGGGCCGTAGCTTCTTCTGTAGTCAGGTTCCTGCCTACCCTGCGGTCCTTTATGGAGCTGCCGTCTTCGGCTAAGGTAGCGAAGTTTACGCGCAGGGCCAAGTTCCCTTCTTCAATATCCAGGCCTTCGGCAAAAGACTCCAAGGGGCCCCTTCCCGTATAATACTTATGCGCGTCATAACCTAAAAGGCTGATTACGGCAATATCGGATTCCGGGGCAATCCCCTTTCCTACCGGATACACCAAGCCACTCTTCCCTCTTTGCGCCAGGCGGTCCATCTGGGGGGTAAATGCCGCTTCCAGGGGAGTCTTATTGTTTAAAGCTGCGATAGGAAGATCGCCTAGACCATCTAAAACTATATACAATATTTTTTTCATTGATTAGCACTTAGAAAAACCGCAGGCTTGACACTTGATGCAGCCTTCTTCATGGCGTAAGGTCCCTCCGCAGTCAGGACAGACACCCACCATATCTCCGTGAATGCCTAATCCAAGAGGAGCAGGCGCATCATTAGACGAGTGCTTCATAGCTACCTCCATATCCTCTGCGGCAACAGCGACCGGCTGTTGTTGGCCTACCAGTCTCTTCTCAATAACGCGGGCAATAGCATCAGCGCAGGAGAATATGCGCTGCCCTTTCTCCCAGGAAGGAGAAGGGCAGCGTATATTACGCAACTGCTCTATAATTGACTTTACCTCTATATCAGAACGAAAGGCCAGGGAGACTAAGCGGCCTATAGCCTCAAGCTGAGAGGCAGCACAACCGCCTGCCTTACCCATCTGGGTAAAGAGTTCAAAGGGCTTTCCTTCTTCATCTGTATTAATGGTCACATAAAGGTTGCCGCAGCCAGTAGCTACCTTTGTGGTCGTTCCGCTGATTACCTCAGGACGCGGCCGCGGGGCGATAAGGCCGGCGTCAAAGATCTGCGCCTGGGATTTTTCTTCCTTACGCGCAATATTCAAAACCTGCTCTTCGCGGCTTCTGTCGCGATAAACCGTAATCCCCTTGCAGCCCAAATCATAGGCCATAAGATAGGCCTTCTTGATATCGTCTATATTGGCCTCGTGCGCAAAATTTATAGTTTTAGAGACTGCGTTATGCACGTATTTCTGAAAGGCTGCCTGCATACGCACGTGCCATTCAGGGGATATATCGTGCGCAGTGACAAAGACCTTCTTTATATCCTCGGGTATCTCTTTAAGCTCATGTAAAGAGCCTTTCTCGGCGATCCTCTCCATCAGCTCCTTGCTATAGAAGCCGCGCTCGCGTGCGATCTCTTCAAATAAGGGATCAACCTCCACTAATTTATCGTTATCCATTACCTTGCGGTAATAAGAGATAGCAAATAAAGGCTCAATACCAGAAGAGCAGGGGCCGGCAATAATACTGATGGTCCCGGTGGGCGCGATAGTAGTAAGGGTGGCGTTGCGCAGGCGCAGCCCACCTTCCTTATCATATGCGCTACCCGTAAATGCGGGGAAGACCCCTTTATCTAAAGCCAGCTCTTCTGATTTCTTAGTTGCCTCTTTTAAAATAAAACTCATCATCTCCTCGGCCAGGGCGATTGCCTCTTCGGAATCATAGGGTATACCTAAGCGGATCAAAAGGGTCGCCCAACCCATAACGCCCAGGCCGATCTTACGCGTTCGCTTAGTAGCCTCCTCTATTGCAGGGAGCGGAAACTTATTTACATCTATAAGATTATCCAGGAAATAAACCGCAAGGCGTGTGGCTTCCTTGATCTTATCCCAGTCTATTTCATAACGCCATCCTGCGACTTTCTTATAACACCTGGCAAGGTTTATAGAACCCAGGTCGCAACTCTCATAAGGCAGAATCGGCTGCTCTCCGCAGGGGTTGGTACTTTCGATTGCGCCTAATTGCGGGGTAGGATTATATTGATTAATACGGTCAATAAAAATAATCCCCGGCTCGCCGTTTTTATGCGCCTGCCTGACTATTAAATCAAAGACATCCTTACAATTAATACTCGTGACTACGCTTTTGGCATGGGGGTCAATTAAATCATATTCCTCTGCCTTGGATAATTTTTGCATAAAATCATCGGTGACGGCAACAGAGATGTTGAAATTATTGATTTCCTTATTATCTTCTTTACAGGTGATAAACTCCATTATATCGGAATGGTCAACTCTTAAAATCCCCATATTTGCCCCGCGCCTGGTGCCTCCCTGCTTGACCGCCTCGGTTGCCGCATCGTAGACCTTCATGAAAGAGACCGGGCCGGAGGCAACTCCGCCGGTAGTTTTTACTACCGAGTTTTTCGGACGCAGCCGGGAAAAAGAAAAACCAGTTCCGCCGCCGCTTTTATGTATCATGGCGGTCGCCTTTAAGGTCTCAAAGATGGAATCCATAGAATCATCGATAGGCAGGGTAAAGCAGGCGGAGAGCTGCCCTAAGTCTTTGCCCGCATTCATAAGGCAGGGAGAATTAGGGACAAATTCCAGGGCGAACATAATATTGTAAAATGAATCCTCCAGTTCCTTTACTTCTTTATCGCTCTTACCGTATAGCTTATCTGCCCCGGCTATGGCAGAGGCCACGCGCCTAAACATCTCCTGCGGGGTCTCGATAACATGGCCTGCCTCGTCTTTCTTCAGATACCTCCTCTCCAGTACCTTAAGCGCATTCTCTGATAAGTTCAGTGACATTTCTTTCTCCTAATTTAAAAAGACTTGAGGTTTATAGTTGCTCCAGAATTATAAACCCTCTCTTTGAGTTTGTCAATAGAAAAATACTATATATTGTGTATGCGTTAGAATAGGGCACAACAAATTGTGTTAGGATCCGAGGGGACGACAGGACTCCCTGATCACCAGCTCTGTAGGAAGGACTATCTTTTTTATCGGGGCCTTTTTATCAACATGCATTATAGAGTTCAGCTCTTTTACGCCTTCCTGGGCCATACGCACCAGGGGTTGCCTTACGGTAGTCAAGGCCACCGGCCCATAAAGACCTGAGGGGTTATCATCAAAGCCTACGATTGAAAGATCTTTGGGTATATCTTTACCCAGCTCCCTTGCCACTGCCATTACTTCCAGGGCCATGGAATCAGAGGCCACAAACACCGCTGTTGCGGGGCTGGACATCTGGATAAGTTTCTCCGCTGCCTGGCGCGCCTGTCCGCGCGAATAATCGGTTTTAACGATATACTCCTGGTTAAGCTCAATTTTATTTTTCTTCAGGGATTTTTTATATCCCTCTAAGCGCTGGAGGGATGCCTGCGTTACCAGGTCTCCGGTGATATGCGCTATATTTTTGTGCCCTAGGCTACACAAATAATCTACCGCACTCTCTGCGCCCCCAACATTATCCACCGAGATACTACTAACCTCTAAATCCTGGACACGGTTATTGATCACGATCGAAGGGATGCCCTTAGCTAGGGCCTCTTGGAGTTGCGACTTATTGCCGATAATATCGGCGAAGACTATCCCGCCTATACCTTGCAGGCTAAGCGTTGCATTGACCTCGGTAAGATGCAGGAGCAGGTCTAACTTTAACGCCTCGCAAAGCGTGCCTATACCGCGTATCAGCTCCAGGGCATAGAAAGAATAGAATATGCCCTCGTAGCGCGGGATGAGCAAGGCCACCACATTGCTCTTTCCGGTAGCCAGGCGCTGCGCGAGCACAGAAGGCTCAAATTTAAGTTGCTTTACTGCGTCTAAGACCCTGGAGCGGTTTTTCCTCTTGACCGACGGGCTCTTATTGATTACGCGGGAAACCGTGGTTATGGAAACCCCGGCTAAACGGGCAACGTCATTTATTGAGACGGTTGTGGAATTTATTTTTTTCTTACGCACTTCTTTGTCCCCTCCGGGAATAAGGACTTCATTTTACCTTATCTCCCGCATGTATAGAGATAGATTGTTTCTTTATATCGCAGGCGGAAATATCTTTGCGTACCTGTATAGCCTCTATGTTGGCGATCACCTCATTGCCGCGGTAAACCTGGAATTTTTGTCCAGGCCGCACACCCGCATTCTCGCCTAAATCTATAACTACGAAATTATTATTTTCATTGACGCTTAAAATATTGCCGAAAAAGAATGGGTCCTGCGAGTCTCTATAGGAAGTGGTTTCTGATTGAGGACGTACCACTATCTGCGGTAGCTCTACTGATTCTTTTTTATACTGCGCCCCCGTATCCCTGGGCTGAGTTAACAACTCTTCTGCCTGCTGCCTCACATCTCCCATACCCGAGAGCCTGTCTTTTAAAAATATCTCAATCTCAATAATCCTGCGCTCCAGGATATTCTTCTCGGCGGTGAGCTGCTCTAATTTCTTTTGTAATTTCGCCTTATTATTGCTGGCTATGCTTAACTGCCTCCTCAAAAACGCATTCTCGTTCTTTATGGGTGCCAGCTTATCCTGCATCTGGAATCTGGCGTTCTTCTCCCAGATAAATTCGGAGGCCATATTATCCAGCATCTTCTGGTGATACCGGAACTGCTCCTGCAGGTCCTGCTTTTCGCGCATAAGATTGCTTAGGGTAACCTCTAACGCGCCCTTCTCGCTCTTGAGCTGTTCATTGCCGGCCTTAAGGGTCTTTAGTTGCAGCTCTAGATTTGTCTTCTCCTTTACTAACTCAGCCCAGTAGGTGTTTTCTTCTTTTGAGGGTGCAGCCGGCAGCAGGCTTGCCTGCCCCTTCATTTTCTCATCCAGTTTTTCTTTTTCCACGAGCAGCGCGTCGTATTTCTTGGTCATCTCATCGTGCTTCCTCTGGAGCTTTTCATTATCCTGGGAGATATTATCGAGTTCGCTGGTTAGGGTATCCAGCTTTTCTTGGAGATCTTTGTTCTCCTTGCGGCTTTCTTGAAATTTCTTAGAGAGTAATTCGTTTTCGCTCTTGGCATAGCCAAGTTCCTGCTCTACTGTCTTCTTGGCTCCGTAAATCTGCAGGTTAACAACCAGGCTGATTAATAAGACAACTGCTAAAAAGATGATTATAATAAGCTTAGTTCTGTCGTCCACCGTATTCCTTTACAATAGGCCGGCGAATATCTTACGCGTAACCAGGCTCGCTGCTCCCAGGGCTACCGCGTTCTCTCTTAATCTGGAATAAATAATCTTTAAGTCCGCAGTGGCTTCCCTAAAAGACCACTCCCGCACGGCGATGCTAGCCTTATTCAAGAAATCCTCTCCTGCCTCTTCAAGGCCGCCGCCGATTACCACTACTTCCGGGTTTAAAAGATTCACCAGGTAGGCAATCTTAATGCCTAATTTCTTGGCTGCCTTATCCAGGGTAGCGCAAGAGACCGGCTCCTGCTCCTTAGCAGCAAGAAAAATACTTTTTAAGTCAATAGTATCTTTTGAAGTGTTGGCTATCTTAAAGAACCTCTCTGCCTTAGCCTTATCGCGGCTGAGTATTGCCTCTACTTCCGAGACGATCCCTAAATCTAGTTCCCAGCGCTTAAGGAAGCAGCCTCCGCCCAGGCTACAGTTAAAAAGATCCTCCTCTTTGTAGTTGTAAATAGAAACCTCTCCGGCATAACCCTGCGTACCGGTATAAACCTCGCCGTTAATCATTATACCACAGCCTACTCCGGAGAACATATAAATTAAGTTTTTGAGCTCCCGGTTTAAATCCAGCCAGTGCTCTCCGAAACAGGCGCAGGTAGCGTCATTTTCAACCAAGGCAGGCAGGTTAAATTCCTTCTCTACTAATTCCCCCAGGGGCAGGTCCACAGAGGCGTAGGTATAATTATGGTCTGTCTTCTGCGGCCAGTGCACTGACCAGTTTTTCTTATTAATTAACCCGGCCATGCCTATGCCCACGCCGCGGATATCGTTTGTATATTCTTTAGAGCGCTTGAGTATCTGGCGTATGATATCGAGCAAACACTCAGCTATCTCCTTCACCGAAGCCTTTGGCCGGGCAATCTGGGCCTTGGTAATGATATTCCCCTTTATATCCACCAAAAGGCCGACCATGCTCATAAGATTTAGCCCTACTCCGATCACATAACCACCCTGAGGATTCAAATCAAGGAGCGCAGGCCTTCTGCCTCCCTCGGAAACATCTAATTCCTTCTCGTTAACCAGTTTGCTTTTTATAAAATCATCCAGGTAGTTAGAGATAGTTACTACGTTAATGCCCATCTCTTTAGAGATATCAGGGCGGCTGATAGGGCCGCGGCGCCGCAGGATCTCCAGTATCTCGATACTACGTCTTTCTTTTTCGCTGAGCCTATCTTTGTGCAGGTCTACATTGCGCATAGGAGGGCCTTCTTCAGGGGATTTTTAATTTCTTAAATAACTTTTCTTGTGGTATTGGGAAAGTATAAACCTTTATACCACTTCGAAAATTGCATTAAGTTATTGCCGAAGGCAATTTTCTTGTTTATACTACCAAAATTAACCTAGGTCAAGTATTTTAAAGAACTAATGGAGCTCCACGGCTTAACCGCCGTGATTTCTGGCTGCTTGGTTCCTCTTATGGAGCGGGATCCCGCCCGCCCCGTAAAGCGCGGGGCTGGGTGCGGGATAAACATCTACCATATCGATATTTCTATCAATAATACCTGAAGGCGAGACTACCACCAGGTTTATCTCCTTAGTGCCATTATGTATATAGGAGGTTTTGAATGCTGATTGCTCTGTGGCCGGCCTCTCCGTACCCAAGTGGCCGGACCAGAGGTATTGTACCCCAACGTCCATACACCCTGATTCTAACCCCATGGCTTCTGACCTTACTAGCACATCATGGTCTGTCTTTGTTTTGTAGGGAGATGCCCGTAAATCTGTCCTAGTCATATCAAAGATAGAGTTTTCCGGACGCAGAGAAACATCCAAAAATGTGCGCAGGTTATATTCTATAGGCCTTGACTCAAGAAGCTCTTTGATCCTTTCTTTTGCCAAGGCAACGGTTTCGGGAAAATTACCTCCGGTAGAAGCCAGAAGCGCATCATAATACCCTTTAGCTTTAACAGGATCGTTCTGCCATTGCGCAAGCAGGCCTAACTGGTAAAGGCTGGATATGGATTGCGGGCTGGGGATTGCCCTCTGAGAAAGTTTGCTAAAATAACTCCTTCCGCTTTCTATATCCCTAAATATGTAGGTATGAATAATACCTAACTTAAATTCTACTTCGTCGCGGTGGACCCCGGTCAGATACCGGTCATATACGCGTTGATAAATTGCGCCGGCCCGCGGATAATCCTTGGATTTCTCCAGGGTAAAGCCGCGTAAGTAGGTTAACTCTTCATTAAAGGCCTCCTGGCCGCCTATCCCTTCTATCCTTTGGAAAACCTTCTCGGCATAAGCAGCATCCATGGGCCCTTCTTCTTTATAAGAGAATTGCCTGGCGACCTCTATCATAGCCGCCAAAAACTTTTCCTTTGACAGGCCCTTTGCTAACCTTTCCAGATAAATATCATAGATCGTCTCGGAGAGCTCTAGGTTTTTCTCATGGTAAAAACCAGCGGCAATCTTTTTTAGTTCTTCATCCGTAACCCGGCCGTAACCCACTAGCTTATTTACATAAAGCAGATAAAGCTCCTTGGCCTTGGCCTTTTCGTTGTATGAGGAAAGTTCATCTGCTGCCTGCTTAATAGGAACAAAATCCATAGCCTCTTTTGCGTATTCCAAAACACCTTCCATAAGGCTGGCCAAGGCCTCTTGAGCAAAAGAATCCTGCTGGTCCTGGTGATATTTCCAAAGTATCAGCCTGGCGCCAACATTTAGCTTATCTTTAGGGCTGGTAGCCTTGATTACCCTCTGACAGCCCGAGCTTATCTGGTCTCTGTATAAATTACCCTGGCTAAAATATTCATCCCAACCCTGAGACTCCTCCAGGTATTTAAGCTGCTGATAACGCCCAAGGGCAATATAATAATCCGTAAAAGGCTCCAGTTCTTTGCGTTGTTTATTAAGCGAGAGTAGAAACTCCACAAAATCGGTATATCTGTGGTCTTTAAAATAAATCTCCTTTAACTCATCAAAACCGGCATAAAGCTCGGTATTGACCCTGGACTCTATAATCTGCTTGGTGAGATTCACTAATTTATTATCCTGCTGGGCAAAGACTGCTGGGCTAGAACAGAATAAGAACAGGCTTAAAATTATCCGGGCCTTTGTCTTCATTGTTTTTTAGCTCCTGCCGTAGAGTTCTTCCAGAACTCCCTAACTACATAGTAGGCCTTGCGCGGTGAGCGCTTGTTCAGGCCGTTCTCCAGATCCTGAGAGAGCGCTACCAGGCCAAACCACTCCTCATTCATATTCTTGTTGTCCTTAACTTGGATATCGAAATAGTAACTGCCGTTAGACCAGTTTGATCCCGTATCATGAATATCCCAGGTTGAGGGGTCTGATTCGTTATGCTTCCACCACTCATCGTTCCACTCAAACATAGTCCCGCCGATACAGTTTCCAGCGCCTTTTTTGTTATTGGCTGTATTTTCGTAAATATGGCGCCACTGTGATTCCAGAAAAAATGCCTGCATATTCTGATCTTCTTTTTGAAGATAGGCGTCATATGCATCTGCGCCGAATTCACTGAGTAGGATCGGCTTATCGAAGGTTGCCTTTAAGTATTTAAAAATATTCCCGAAGGTCTTTCCGCGATAGATGATGCAGGCAACCAGGTCAATATCCGGGCAGACCGTGCTTGCGATATCCAGGCCTACCAGCTCTCCGTTGCCTAAGGCTACGGGATGATTCTTGTCTATGCGGTGGATATCCCTGGCAATATCATTGACAAAAGAATAATATATCTTGGCGCGCAGCATTCTTTGTTTTGCAGGGTCAGCCTCTTTATCAACCTCCTCTGAAGGCCAGGGATTCAGCTGGCCCATACAGGTATAATTGTTTTCATTCCCTAAGATCCACAAAAGCAGCCCCGGTTCGTCTTTATAGAGTGAGACCATCTCTAAGATTTCTTTTTTTATCCTCTCCTGAAAAGACTTATCCGCATATAAAGGACAGGGATACTCCCAGAAACCCAGCCAGTGCCCCAGGATGGTGCGGATGCCGTAGCGTTGATAGAGGTCACGGATAACTGTCCTTACCGCCTGCGCATTCTCATGCGCCTGATAAAGCCTGATCGTGTTAATCCCCATCTTCTGCATCAGCTCGCCGTCTACCAGCCAGGGCTTACTGGGGTCAGACCACCAGTCATATTCATGATTTTTACCTATAGGGATGGGGCTATAGCAGACGCCCTTTACTAAATAAGGCCTCTGCTGGACCATCAGCCGGTAATGGCCGTTGCGCAGCTTTTGTATATAAACCTTGGGGTTACCCTTATTAGCGAGGAATAAAAAAAACAAGGAGAGAATCAGGGCAGCGCTAAACCAAGTAAGTAAGGGACGGTTCTTAAACCCCCTTAAAAGTGTCC